>Ga0351886_10013_pt1 | contig 103326 bp, 76 predicted proteins | sample TotcelFGM3001L14_FD_206761 | JGI IMG/M metagenome (GOLD analysis project Ga0351886, IMG submission 206761) | Enriched cells from coal bed in the Powder River Basin, Montana, United States - Total cells FGM rep3 HSBNCT.FGM.300.1.L14 ... | reverse complement strand
TGGATATTTTTCCTGTATAATCTACACTTCAGGGTGTTTTTTCAACTTATTCCAGAGGGTGGTTCAGCAAATAAAGAGGATTATTATAAAAAATTTACTTCTATATATTAAATTATGAATAAAAAAATTATATTATTACTATCGATTTTCATATTTTTTCTTCCATCATATATTAAAGCATCAGAAAAATCTCTAACAGTAGATGAGTGTATAATCTTTGCGCTGGAAAATAATTCTTCAATAAAAATAGCGCAAAAACAGCTAGATGGTAATTATGCAAAAATAAAAGAAATTAATGCAGGAAAATATCCCAGGATAAATGTATTCGGAATTGCCAGGAAATGTAATTATCAAACAGGTTATATGGACTTTAGCCTGTCACCTCCAAGTCCATCTTTAACAGACGATAAACAGATATATTTAAACAGTGATAATTTTGATACATCCATGACCTTAGAAGTAAGTCAAATAGTATATGACGGAGGAGACAGACACATAAAATTAATTGCTGCAAACCTTGAAAAAGAAAATGCAGAAATTAACATAGAAGCAGTAAAGGAAGATGTATCATATAAAGTAAAACTTGCTTTTTATTCTGCTCTTAAAACAAAAGATCAGTTTCTTTTATCAGGAGAAAATGTAAAAACCGGTGAAAATCATTTTAAACTTGCAAAAGCACTCTTTGATTCCGGTCTTGTGCCACAGGTAGATACAGTAACTGCAGAAGTGGCTCTTACAAAAGCTAAAATGCTTTTTTCTCAGGCTAAAAATGAATATGATAAATCTCTTAATAATCTGAATACTGCAATGGGAAGAGAATTGGAAGAGTCTATTGAAATTTACGGTAATAATTCCTATGTTCCTTTAAGTATAGACGAAAAACTTATAGAGGAAAAAGCCATTAACAGCAGCTTTGGAATGAGACAGATAAACCTTGCCCTTTCACAACAGGAAGACAGTATAAGCAATATTGAGGGATTGATAAAACCTACAATAAATGCAAATGCAGGTTATGTGGTAAGGAATAACAACTCTATCGGGAAAAAAGGCTTTTATTTTGAAGTTGGTTTAAATTTACCTATATTCAATGTAGCAGACAGGGCAGAAATGGAAAAATTCCAGGCTAAAACAGAAGAAGTAAAAAAACAGAAAGAATTACTTGAGAGAACTATAAAGCTTGAGGTAAAAAATTCATTACTTGACTTAAAAAGTGCGGAAAGTTATATAGAAATAGCAGAAAAAGAAGTGGAACTCTCATTATTACAGTTACAGATTGCCGAAGGAAAATATAAACAGGGTGCAGGAACTATAATGGAAGTAACAAATTCACAGTTAAATCTTATGAAATCAAAAACCGATTATATTAATGCTATTTATAACTATAAAATAGCCCTGGCAACTGTTGAACATGTAGCAAATATTAAAGTGAGTAGTGAAGAGTGAAGAGTGAAGAGTGAAAAGTAGGGGCGAACCTCTGTGTTCGCCCTTGAGCGGCAGGTATTTCCATGCATCACGCATCACCCATCACCCATCACGCCATACAAATGAGGAGGCAGTGTAGTGAGACATATATTGAGTTGCATTTTATTCTTAACCTTTATAATAATATTATCAGGATGTATGGAACAGAAAAATAATACACAGGAAATCAAATCAGCTGTAAAAGGTGATATTAATGAAGTAGTATCGGCATCAGGCATAGTTCTTACCAAAAAAGATCAGGTAGCTGTCACTCCAAAAATTATGGGTATAGTTGAAAAAATTTACTTTGAAGAGAACTGTCAGGTAAAAAAAGGTCAGACTCTTATAGAACTGGATAAAACTGATCTATTGAAACAATTGCAGCAGGCACAGGCAAGCCTTGCTGTCGCACAGGTACATGTCAAACAGGCAGATACGACAGTGGCACTTCAGCCGGAGGAAATCAAAGGAAAAATAGCACAGGCAGAAGGTGCCTACAGGACAGCACAAAAACAGGTAGAACAATTAAAAATACAGATTTCTTCCCAGGAAGAACAGCTTAAAGCAAAAATAACAGACGGAGAAATTCTTCTTAAAGCAGCACAGGATAATATGGCACATGCAAAAGGACAGATTCCTTTAATTGAAGGAGAAGCCTCGGCAGGATTATCCCAGGCACGCCTGGCTGTAGATACTGCAACATCAAATTATGAAAGACAGAAAAATCTCTATAATCAGGGTTTTATATCAAAACAGGATTACGAAATATCAGAAAGTCAGTATAAAAGAACAGTAAATGACTATAATATAGCAGAAGAAAAAATAGAATCTGCAAAACTTCAAAGCCAGCAGGCCATGAATGGAGCAGAAACTCAGGTAAAACAGGCAGAAGAAGTTCTGAAACTTGCAAAAATCTCACTTATTCAGCAGAAAGAAGCTGCAAAAAAACAGATAGATATCGCACAGGTACAGGCAGAACAGGCATATTCAGCTCTGGAAAGCTCAAGAAGCCTCTATTCTCAGATAACGTTACGTAAACAGGAAGCAGAAGCTGCCAGGTATAATGTCAAACAGTTAGAGATAGGAATTGAACAGATAAAAGATCAGATCAATAAAACTAATATTAAAGCACCTGTGAGCGGAACTATTATACAGAAGCAGGTAGTGCCGGGCCAGGCTGTTTCTCCTACCTTTCCTGTGGCTATCATAGCAAATTTAGATAAATTCATCATACTGGCTATGGTAGATGAGGGAGACATAGGCAAAGTAAAGGAACAGCAGAAAGTCATTGTAACAACTGATAATTTTCCAGAGGAGAAATTCTCAGGAGAAGTAATTATGGTAGCTTCTGCAGCTTTTGAAGGAAAGTCAATAGAAAATGTTGCAAATTACAAAGTTACAATAATCCTGGACGATACTAAAGGTCTGCTGAAGATGGGAATGAATAGCTATAATGATATAATAGTGGCACAGAGAAAAAATGTAATTACTGTTCCAAATATCGCTATTCATCAGAGTAATGGGAAAAGTGTTGTTTATATACCGGATTCAAAAGGACATGTAGAAAGAATAGTAGAAACAGGACTGAGTGATAATGAAAATACTGAAATAACCTCCGGTTTATCAGAAGGTGAAAAAATAATAACCGGTTCTGTTGTAAAGTAGGGGCGAACCTCGTGTTCGCCCTGTGAGTAGCAAACCTCCTGTTCGCCCTGTGAGATGAAGCAAAATAATATAAAAACATGGCATAATTATTGCAATATGAAAGGTGACAGAAGTCAGATTTCATATGTATCTAACCAGGAAAGGTATTATGCCAATGATATTAAAGATATTCATCACATTAATGCTGTTATTTTGTATATATCAGACAGGTTTCTGTAAAGATCAAAAATTACCTGTTATGATAGTTATAGATGAAAAGCTTCCTTTAAATATAGAAAGCAGGGCCTATCAGGAACTATCGGAATTTTTAAAACAGAATGGTTTTGAACTTATAGTTTTTCCCCAGGAAAAAAAGAATGATATATGCAGCCTTATTTCCGGCATGATGGAAAGTAATTCTCAATCTCTGAGTCAAATAGCAAAAGATAAAGGAGCTTTATTTCTTATCTGCGGAAAACTACAGACCATGACAACAGGAACTACGACAGTATATGATGCCACATTGAATGAAGTGGAAATCTTCGGTGAAATAAAATTTATTTTTCTCAATAAACCTGATCTGCCTCTTAATATGAAATTAAAAGAAAAGGGACTCTCAGTCCATCTCCAGGAGAGTTACCAGCAGGCCCTGGGTAAAGCTCTGGAAGAATTTGAACGATCAATAATTGATAGACTCAGGTGAAATCAGTGACCAGTGACCAGTTATATTTATATAAAGTAATACTCACTAATCACTTCTCACTCTTCACTCTTCACTCTTCACTCTTCACTACTCACTGATTTCTCCTCAATAAAACAGTAATTATTCCAATCATCAAAATAATACTTTCTTTCTTCTTTATATCTTACAGGTGAAAGTTTTAGATATTTAGGTTCCTCCGGGTGGGGTTCTATAAGTTTTCTTATTCTGGAAACAGACATCTTCACTGTAGGGCAATCGGTCATATGGACATATTTTGCTTTCCATACGTGAGGGAACAATTCTTTCGGAGAAAAAAAATTACCGCTGTTCCTTGCAAAGAAAAACAACAGATCTGACAGGGATTTTTTCCTGTAAATTTCTATTGTTCCCATGGATTTTTCCCTTACAGTACCGTCAAGGCCGTCAAGAAAAATATCAAATTCTTCTTTTCTCTTTCTGAGACTTTCTATTTCATCCACAGTGGCATCATACTGTCTGTCACGCATTTTAACGATATACTTTCTTTCTGACGATAAAGGAAACATCTTCAAAGAAAGTTCATCCAGATAGGAAAAATACCTTTCCACTCTTCTTTTTCTATAGCCATGAAGTAATAAAAAACATTCATCTGACCTGTCTTTTAAATTTATATCTCTCTCCAGAATATATTTTAACCTGTAAGCCCTGGCCAGTTGAAAATCATTTTCACAGAGGAGAACTTTATCTAAAATTTCGGAAGCTTTTTCTCTTCTGCCTTTTATGAAATTTATTTCCCCCAGGTTAATATTAATATCTGAGAGTAGTTCTTCAAATCTGTATTTATCGGCAATAGACAGGGCATTCTCTGTAAATTCAATTGCTTTTTCCACTTCTCCCTGGTGGAGATAGAGACTTCCCAGTCTATAGAGGGTAAGACACTGGAAATAATTATCTTCAATAGTACGGCTGATTTGTAAAGCTTCAATATATTGAGAAATTGCCCTCTGAGGTTCTCGTGACTCTTCAAAAAGTAATGATGAACCGGCCAGAGAATGCATAATTGCTTCTTTCCACCCGGAATTACGGCACATTTCTATATTATCCATCCAGAGTTTCAACGCCTTATCAAATGTTCCTCTGTCATAATAAGCCCAGGCCAGATTATTCGTAAAGGAAAGCTTTAAATCTGTAAAATTCATATTTTCAGCCTGTTTTAAACATTCTTCAAGAATATCTATATGTTCTTCTGACTCTTCTTTTTTTGCCATGGTTATTGCTATTGATTGTTTAAGACTCAATTCCAATTTTTTATTTCCATCTTTATTCATTATCCGGCTTTTTTTATAATACTCAAGAGCAGATGAATAATCTCCTTTCAACCGGTAAATTGAACCGATAAAAGCACATGCAGTGGCTATAGACTGTTTATCTCCCATTTCCTCTGACAGAGCAATTGCTGTTTTAATCAGTTGCAACGCCATGTCCCATTCTCCAAGCCTGGACATGATACGGGATAAAAGCATGAGAAACTGATTTTTTTCATGTAAAGGGAGACAGTCTATTTTACTCTGCAGCAGTTTTATAGCATCTTTCGACCTTCCTGTCAGTCTGAGTATTTCTGATTTTACAAGAAAAAAAGAAGATGGTATATCTTCAGTAATTCCAAGTATATTATCAATATTTTGTTCTAATTCGCCAAGCTGAAAATAGGAAATCATTTCTCCCATAATATATTCAAGGACATGGACAGCTTTTACATATTCTTCTCCTTTAAAATAATGGTAAAAAGCTTCTTTTACAATCTCAAGTTTATATCCTTCATTATTAATAAGTTCCATGTAATAGGAAGCACAGATCTTATGAAGCAATTTTTTATCACTTCTTTCATAACAAAAATCTTTAAGGAGACTGTGCATGGAATATCTTTTGTCTTCACCAAGTTCTATAAGAAATTTCTTTTTTAATCCGTCAATAATTTCATCAATATCTGAGTTGGAATAAATAAGTATAAGACCGTCTCTTTTAACAGGCTGTCTGTAAACTGAAAAAGAAATAAGTAAATCTCTTTCCGAGTCTTTTATATCTTTTATTAACTGTGTAAAAATATAATGCTCGGAAAATTCCGTATGGAAGAGTATTTCTTCCGGTGTTTTATCACCTGAAAAGAGGAGACTTAAAAAAGATTTAATCAAAAAAGGATGTCCTCCTGTGTAGCTATAAATCTTCTCCATAATATTCTGTGTGAGTAAATCATAGGAATGAAATTCCAGCAGTTTTTTTATCATAATAAAACTTTCATGCTTACCAAGAGAGTGAAGAGTCACTTCAAAAATATCCATCCATTCCATAGGAGAAAAATCGGGTCTTTCCCTGGAAATCATAATCACCCTGGATTTTCTCAGAAATTTAGCACATAGCCCTGTAAACATGTTACTTTCTATTACCCTGTGATAATCATCAATAAAGATAGAGTAGTGTCTGTTATTTAAAACAAAAATAAGAGATCTCAATATTCCTTTAACATCACCGTCATTATCTCTGAGGTAACTGTCAAAATCATAGTCTCCTCTTTCTTTAAGCAAACGGTTGATTTCATAAAGCAATGTTTCTATTCTCCACCCTTCTTCACATTGAATCCATATTATATTATTATGAAAAGGGAGAAAATCGGAAACTTCGTCAATAGTCGAGGCAAAATGAAGGGAAAGAGCAGTTTTACCTATACCTGGCATACCATCTATGATTAAAACATTATAGTGAAGAAAACCTGCTCTAATTTGTTCAAGTATTTTTTTTCTTCCGGCAAACACAGCAGGAGCTTTAGGACAGGATAGATTGATTATATTCATATATTAGACCTCCCCGATATTTCTCTTGAGTTTAAAGTTTAAATTCAAATTCAACAGAGCAGAAGGAAAATCCTCTCTATGAGGTTATCAGATTTTATGATATAATTTGTGGGTGATGGGTGATGGGTGATGGGTGATGGGTGATGGGTGATGGGTGATGGGTGATGGGTGATGGGTGAAAAAACTGCTCACCGGGCGAACACGAGGTTCGCCCCTACTCCAGGGGGTTATACATGAATTTCTGTAACAAATGCGGCACAAAAAACAGAGATGATGCAAAGTTTTGTAACAGATGCGGTCATATTATTGATAAGAAGAGCAATTCTGCTTCATATGTAAATTCTTACTATGATAAAGATGAAGATGACTATAATTATGACAGAGTAGACTATGAATATGATGACAGGTATTTTGGTCCTCCCAGGCTTATAGATGAAGAGGAATTTAAAATAGGGAGGGCAAGAAAAATAATACATACCTTTGCCATAATGGCAGCTGCTCTCGTAGCAATAAAAATACCTTTCTGTGATATATTTTTTCTCCTCCCTCTCCAGTGCGCTATGATTGTTTCCATAGGGAAAATTTATGATACAGAAATAAATCCTGAAAAAACCCTTATGGAAATAGCTGCTGCATCAGGCTTCAGCGTACTCGGAGAAATAGCTGCATTAATAATAGGTAATTTCATTCCTGTAATAGGAGGACTACTTACTGCACCATTTGTTTACGGGTGGACATGCGGTATGGGTGAAGTATCTATAAAATATTTTGAAAATAAAGGCTTATCTGACGATATGAAATTTACCTATAGAGAAACTTCCTCTCAGGCTTACAATAACTACATGGGATCTGATATGTCAAAAGAAGAATCTCTGGAGAAATTGAAAAATCATTTAACCCCTGAAGAGTATGAAAAGATAAGGAGGAAATTTAAATCGTGATGCGTAATGCGTGATGCGTGATGCGTAATGCGTAATGCGTGATGCGTGATGCGTAATGCGTGATGCGTAATAATCTTCACTTTTCACTTTTCACTTTTTTCACTTTTCACTACTCACTTAAAAATTAATACCTGTTCCGATTTTTACTTCCTGCTGATCCCTGAATATATTATCCACACCCAGTATAAGGTCAACCCTGTCATTAAGTTTGTATCTGGTTTTGAAATCAAGTGTGGGGTGGGCAATATCAAAGAAATCAAGATTAACAGTTGCATTGTCTGAAAATCTATAATCATATCCAAATCCGAAATTGGCTTTTATAACACCTACACGAACTGTATTTCTGTCATTCAGGATCTTTCCTAACTGAACATTCATCCTGCTCTCATCATTTACGTCTGTTATACCTACCTGTATAAAGGTATCTCCGCTTTTATTGAAGAGATTGGCAAGTACATCTGCAGAGCCGTCTATATCCCCATTTTCATTCCTTACACCTGACAGAAGTAACTCATATGATACCCTGGATGGGATCAATGAATCTCTTTTGGCAAAAAATTCTCTTGTGCCTGCTAAAAGTGCATCTGCATTTTCAAGGGTGCTTCTTGCATTTGATATGGTATCACGAAGATCCTGCTGAAGTTCTTTATCAGTGACAAAAGCCTGCAGGTTTGTTGCAGTTTCTTCAACTGTAGCACTGGTTCTTCTCAGGCTTTTAAGAGTTTCTCTTATATCATTGGAAATATCCTGATCCCCTACAAAGGTATTTACATATTCAATGGCAACTTCCAGTTCTTCCGAAGTTTTCTTTAAATTCCTCACCATTTCTCTTATGTCTGTTTCATTATCTCCTGCAATTCTATTCAGCGTATTTGTAAAACGATAGACATCACCTGAAACCATATCAAGATTATCCCTTACGTCTGCAGTAGTAATTTCAAGTTCGGAAGATAATAGCCTCAGTGTTGATTGAACCTCTCCCGATATTGTATCTATATGGCCTCCTGTACTGACAAGGAGCCTGTTTAATTCTTCACTGGCCTGACGGACATTAAGAACAGTATCTTTCAGAGCTACCTGTGTCTCTTCATCTCCAACTATTTTATTTACATTTTTTGCAGTCATATCAATTGTTTTTATTGTACCTGTAAGCTGTGCAATGCTATATCTTACATCTTTTGTCAGATCCTGCAGATTGACAGGTGTTTCACCGTAAAGTACATCTTTCCCGTCTTTTTTTACAAATCCTTTTGGTCTGGTGCTTTTTGGCCTTACTGAAAGCCATTTTTCTCCTACAAGACCACTGTCAATTATAAAAGAGGCTTCTCTGTCTATATCTACCGAGAGGGATTCTACTTTAACAATAACTTTTACTGTCTGATCCTTATCGAAATTCACATTCATAATCTGTCCGACTTTCACACCTGCAACCTGAATATCTGCTCCTCTCTTCAAACCATCGACACGTTGAAAAATTACAGTAAAGGTATACCCCTTATCTTCTCCGAATTTATAACCACCGTAATATATTACAATCCATGCAATAGCTATGAGTCCTACAGTGGTAAAAATACCAACTTTTGTTTCAGTAGACAATTTCATAAGATTCTCTCCTTAATAAGTGTTATACCTGTATAGGCCCCTCTTCTTTTCCTTTAATGAACTGCTGAATTACAGGGTTAGATGAATTTTTAAATATACCTGAATCAGATTCCTCTACAACTTCTCCATCGTAAAGCATGGCAATTTTATCTGCAAAAGTAAAAACACTGCCTATATCATGTGTAACTACAAGAGAAGTTACATTCAATTCTTTATTAAGTTTTAATATTAAATTATTTAAAACTGTAGTCATTACAGGGTCAAGACCGCTTGTAGGTTCATCATAGAGTACTATCTTCGGGTTATAGGCTATAGCCCTTGCGAAGCCCACTCTTTTTCTCATACCGCCGCTGATTTCACTGGGATAAAGATTTTCCACCTCTTTAAGTCCTACAAGATTTAACTTTTCTGTTACAATCTTTTTTATTTCTTTATCTTTCAACCTGGTATGCTGATGAAGTCCAAAGGCAACATTTTCCCCGCAGGTCATATAATCAAAAAGGGCAGAATACTGAAAAGCCATACCCATGACACTTCTGATTTTATCAAGTTCTTTTTCGGTCATGTTAGTTATATCTTTACCATCAACATAGACCTTCCCTTTATCAGGTTTGAGAAAGCCTATTATTAATTTCAGGATTGTACTTTTTCCTACTCCACTCAGACCTATAAGAGCAGTAATCTTCCCTTCAGGTGCATGAAGGCTTACATCTTTTAATATTTCTTTTTTTCCGAAACTTAAATAAACATGTTCAAGTTTTATCATAAGATCACTTTATACCGTTGTTACCAAAAATTACTACAGTTAAAGGAAAGTTAAATAAAAATATAAGTACTGTAGCTATAACTACTGAATTGGTAGTAGATCTGCCTACACCTGCGGCTCCTCCTTCAGTAATAAGACCTATGTAACATCCCACTATAGCAACAGTAGCACCGAAAATAAGAGCTTTTATAAGACCTCCCGTAAGATCGGAAACACTGAAAAATACCTTTATGGAATCCATATAGGTATAGGGATTTATGCCCTGACTGGTAGCTACAAAATATCCTCCTGCTGTGCCTCCTACTATAGAAAACATAGTAAGAAGGGGAGTCATTAAAAGACATGCCAGAAATCTCGGTACAACAAGATATCTTATAGGATTTGTAGCAAGGGATCTGAGAGCATCAATCTGTTCCGTAACCTTCATGGATGCAATCTGTGCAGTAATGGCAGAACCGACACGACCTGCCATTACCACAGCAGTCAACAGAGGGGCAAGTTCTCTTGCCATAGTAAGGACAACTCCTCCTCCTACAAAACTATCAAGACCATATACACGGGCCTGTAAAGCAAGCTGATAGGCCATAACCATACCGGCAAAAGATGTAGTAAGAAGTATTATTACAAGTGAGTCCACACCGAGTATTGCCATCTGTTCAAGGGTTAATTTCAGATTAATAGCTCCTTTTATTAAAAAAAGCAGGGTCGAAAATAAAAGTGAAATCAGTCCACCCACCAGTTCCAGTATGGAAACAATCATTTTGCCTGTAGTTTCAAAAAATTTCATAAAATTCACATCCAAAAAACTTTTTTTTATACTATTTTCTATGCAGTGGCGAGGTAACCTCGCCTAATTCACATGCCGAAGGCATTTTCTATATGTTCTATTTTTCTGACACTTCCATCATGCGTAAGGATTAATGAAAGTACATCAAATCTACATGCTCTATCATGTAATTCTTTAAGATTCAAATAATATTCTGCCAGTTTATAGAGTTTATTCTGTTTTTTCATATTAACTGTTTCGTAAGGTTCTCCAAAAGAAGTGTCTGTTCTGGATCTCACTTCTATAAAAACCAGTTCTTCACCATGTTTCATTATAAGATCTATTTCACCGAGAAAACAACGAAAATTCTTCTCTATAATTTCATAGCCTTTATTTTCCAGTAATGTTAAAGCTTCTTTTTCTCCTGTAATGCCAAGCTGTTTTTTCGTTAATTTCATTTGCCGCTTATCAGCTAATTAATAAAAGCTAATTGCTGTGATGACATCTCCTTTTTATTCAGAACTTCTTTTACAGGTTTAAAGGTTTTTCTGTGAATTGGACATACTCCGTATTTATCCAGGGTTTTCATGTGCAATTTTGTTCCATATCCTTTGTGTTTCTCAAATCCATATTCAGGATAAAGGAGGGAAAATTCTTCCATCATTCTGTCACGGGTAACCTTTGCTATAATAGAAGCTGCCGCTATAGATACACTCTTAGAATCACCTCTGACTATTGACACCTGAGAAAATCCCATATCAGGGACAGGCCTGCCGTCAATAAAAATTATATCAGGACTCATTTTCATATTGGAAACAGCTTTTTTCATAGCCATATAGGTGGCTTTTAATATATTTTTTTTATCTATCACAGATGAATTACAGAGACCAACGGAAACATCAAGAGCTTTATCTGTTATCTCTTCATAAAGAGCTTCTCTTTTTTTTGCTGCAAGTTTTTTACTGTCATCAAGGCCAGATATAAATATATCGTCAGGTAATATAACAAGGCCTGCCACTACAGGTCCTGCCCATGCTCCCCTGCCTGCTTCATCAATACCTGCCACTATATTACATCCCTGCCTGCGGGCTTCATCTTCGTAAAACTGCAATTTCTTAAATCGTTCTTTTTCCTGGTAATTATTATTCATTTTTATAAAATCTGATTTCCTGAATAGATAGTATAATTTTACTGCAGGTGAGTAAATAAGTCAATCTTTTAGAGGAATCAAATTTATAAAGGATTGTATTTTTTATGACATATAGATTAATTTATGCTGGAAATTATAGATAATTTTATAACAATCTATAAGGAGTGAATAGTGAGTAGTGAATAGTGAACAGTAAGTAATGTCCTATTCTATTCACTTTTCACTTTTCACTCTGAATATTCTATAATAAATTTCTTTTTCCATCGTATGTAAAATCACCTGTCATTTTTAAACTCAATCTTTATAAAGACTGAGTCTTTACTCTTTACCAATCAGTGCTCCATACTGTTTTAACATATGTTTTTCCTCTTCCCCTGTGTTCACTCCTTCCATATTTACACCCTGTATCAAAAGACCTGGAATATTCCTTATCTGTAAAGTGTATTCCCCCTTATTTCCATCCCATTTCTTAACTGTTCCCCTGTCAGCTTCAAGGACATTCCAGTCTTTATGGCTTATAATTCTTTCGTCTTTTGTAAGATAATCGCTCTTTCTCCCAATACATTCGCCTGTTTCTGCATTCCATTCTTTTATTTCTATATAGTCTTCATAATCTGTTATTTTCTCTTTTGTTATAATCACTCCTGAATAAGACACAGAATCTGCAGAGGGAAAATCATGGGTTTTCAAGATCTCTCCTGTAAAAAGATTCCATAGTATGACCCTGTGACCACTGATGGCAATAACTGTGTCACCTCTGTAAGAAACATACTCTATTGCATTTTCATGACCTTCAAAATTTTTCATATATTTACCTGTCAGTATATCTAACTCTTTAACAGTAAAATCATCACTTCCCAGAAGAAGTGCCCTGCTGTCTGTACTGTAACAGAGACAGGTAACTTTATGTCCTCCGTATGTTCCGAGACATTCTCCCGTTAAAACACTCCATTCCTTTACTGTCCCGTCTTCACTTGAGGAAGCTATTCTGGTGCCGTCAGGACTGTAAGCTATATATATAACAGGTAAAGAGTGACCTTTATAAATCCTGACACATATACCTGTAATAATGTCCCATTCCTTCAGTGTATTATCTCCTCCGCAGAAAAGAAGTCTTTCTCCGTCAGGACTTGAAGTTATAAAATTTATATTCCATGTAAGTTTTTCATAAGTTCTTATAATATCTCCTGTGGCCACATTCCATTCTTTTATTGTTCTATCAGAAGAGGCGGAAAAAATTCTCTCGCCGTCAGAACTGTAGAGAATGGAATTTACATCCCATACATGTCCTTTAAAAGTGTTAAGAAGTGCCCCTGATTCCATATCCCACTCTTCTATGATTTTATTTTTGCTTACAGAGGCAATTTTACTGCCGTCAGGGCTGTAAGTAAGAGTGATAATATGATATCCGCTGCTTCTGCATGTTCTGAGGCATTTTCCTGTTTCACTGTCATATTCTTTTATAATCCCCTCTTTACTGCCGCAGGCAATCATTTTCCCATCGGGACTGTAAGAAACAGAGGTAATTTCTTCCGGATTTGTCTCGAAAGTTCTGATAGATTCACCTGAAGCGGCATCCCATTCCTTCATTTCTCCGTAGGAACCTCCCGAGAGAATTTTCAGGCCGTCTTTACTGTAGCAGACAGAATTGACCTTATATGAATGTCCTCTGTAAGTGTTAATTATTTCCCCTGTGTGAAGGTTTATTTCAGTAATTACATTACTTCCGAGAATTATTTTACTGCCGTCATGGCTTATATGACCTCCGTAGATCTCTCCTGATTTTATTGTATGACTCTTAATAATATCTCCTCTATTTCTATCCCATATTCTGATTATGCCGTATTTATTTACAGAGATAATTTTTTTTGTGTCAGGGCTATAGGAGGCAAATCTGATTTCTACAGGAAAGCCCGGTTCGATTTTAAAGGTTTTTCTGCAGTATCCTGTCAGTATATCCCACTCTTTAACAGTCCTGTCTGAAGATGCGGAAATAAGAGTCTTACCGTCAGGGCTCAGGGCAAGGCAGTTCACTTCACAGGAATGTCCCTCATAACCTTCAGGAAATAAGGTGTAAGGGCTCATTATGGAACATCTCAAATCGGCACCAATCATTATGCCGTCTATCTCTCCATGACCGAGTCTTACATTGTTTAAAGATATATTTCTGAGATCAAGGAAGGAAAAATCTGTGTCACAGAGATCTATTCCTGTGTCTTTTAATATGTCCAGGATATTTATGAGACGAAAATCATCTATTTCTATATTACGTAACAGAGAGAGAGTTCTGTCCAGGATTGTTTCTGTTTCCTTCTGGAAATTCCCGGCACGTCTCCTCTGATTTTCTCCTGTGAGTTCTCCCACTATCTGTCTCACAGAAGGTGTTAGAAGTGATGAAGAAATGGATGAGAAGGTATTATCTTTTCTGTTCACGCAATCTTCAATATCTTCTTTTATTTTTAATGCTGAAGAATAATCGTCATTCATAAATTAAGCCTCCAATATGTCAGACGTGCAGTTTCTCTGAATCTGATGAAGTGATTCTTTATGCTTTAATAATATTGGTCAATTTTTTTTTTCTAATTTCCAGTTCTGCAACTTTCGATTTCAAATCTTTCAGCTCTTCATCTACTTTTTTCAATTCTTTCATAGCTTTTTTCTTATTAAATAAATCTTTCCCCATTTTCTCTTCAGCTATTTTTTCTACTTCTGATGTGAGTAATCTGAGATATGGATTGCCGTATATACAACCTTCTCTGAATTGGAGTTTACCTTCATTAATTGCTTTTATAATATCATCCTGTGTCAATCCCCATTCTTTAAAAGCAGTCTTATCACTTACGGTACAACCCTTTTTTGTCCATTCATGCTTTACGTTGCTGTAAGACATATAATTCCTCCATTAGTTTAATTCCTAATTTTCATCCTGCCAGAAATCGCTCTTTTTATACACCTAATTTCCCACTTTCCTGCCATAAATGAGCAGGCATTGGAATTTCTAATTCCCAAATAATATTCATTGGTTTTGCGCCTTCATGACTCACATAATTAACATTACCTAAAAAATAATATGGAGCACCTAATCCATTTTTGCTTTTATACTCTCTGACAAATAATAGAAATTTATGATTATTTTTTTTCTGATTAATATAACGTTTCCCGGCTTTAGATTCACTATGATCACGATTTTGAGATTGCCAGTGAAAGAGTTTATCACTAATAGCGTAATCATTATACAAGGTAGAAGGAGAATAATCCTTTTCAGATTTATTCAATGTTACAAATAATAGTTCTGTTTTAAGATCATCTAAATAAAGTACCCCTTCTCTTTGACTCGTCTTTTTACTAAATGTGTAATATCCTACAGCCGACAGGATTTCATCCCGATTGTAACAGCAATGAACATCCAAGGGACAACTAAATGGTAATTCAATTTTATGATCAACAAATTTAATTCTATTATAATTATATTGTAAAATTTCTTTTATTTCGGATAATAATTTGGGATTTTTAGTAAGTTGATATAAACTACTATTCAAATCCTTAAAATTAAGGTCAATCCCTGGTTGCGTCCAAAGATTGTAATGAAGCATTAATAACATAGCTTGCTTTTCAGTTGTCATTAAATCAGTATTTAATTTGTCACGCTTTTCTAATTTATCAAGCCAACATTTTATGATTCTACGAGAATTTACATGCAGCATACGCCTTATACCTTTAGTTAGTTGTATTTCATCTGGTTCATCAAAATAATCTATAATACCAGCTTCAACACAAAGATGGGTCCATGTCCATTTGCGATAAATATCATTAAGACTTAATTGATAATGCTCAAGAAACTTTGTCAAAGTTAGTTGAAAATGTGTTTCCGTAGAAAATGATTTTATACGATTAAGTAAATCTGTTTTATTACGATTTATAGCATCTTTGATATTTTTTACAACATATTCTTTAGCTATTTTCTCCAATTGAATAACACAACCCGTCGGCAAATGAGGAAAATCCTTCTGAACTTCCTGAAGAACTGTATTTTTAGTTCTACCTAAAAGAGAATGAAATTTTTGTTCAAATTTATAAGATTTATGAGCATGACCAATATAATCCAAAACTGTTAAACATTCCTTACCTTCACTAAGTCTTAGTCCTCGGCCTAATTGTTGTAAAAAAATAGTTAGACTTTCTGTAGGACGTAGAAAAAGAATTGTATTAATTTCAGGGATATCAACACCTTCGTTATAAATATCTACTACAAAAATAAAATTAATTTCTTTCTTTTTCAGACGTTGTTGGATAGTTTGACGTGTTTGATCATCAGAGTGTGCTGAAAGTGATTCCGCAGGGATTTTACATTCATTGAAGATTTTTGCCATATATTTAGCATGTTCCACGCTAACACAAAAACCCAAACCTATAACATCATGAATATTATTTACATATTTATTTAATGAATCTATAATTAAGCGATTACGTTCATCATTATCTAAATAGGAAGATTCTAAATCTTTAACATCATAACCTCCTCGTCGCCATTGCACGTGATCAAGAGCAATATTATCAGTAATTCCAAAATATTGGAAGGGACACAACAGTTTTCGATCAATAGCTTCAGGCAAACGAATTTCAGCCGCAATTCTTCCATCAAAATAATCCAAAATATTTCTGCCATCCATTCTTTCAGGTGTAGCAGTCAATCCTAAAAGAATTTTAGGTTTGTAATAAGATAAAATTTCTTGATAAGTTGGTGCAGCAGAATGATGAAACTCATCAATTATAATAAAATCATAAAAATCAAGTGTTGTAAATTCAGTGAAATTTTTGGAATTAAAGCTTTGAATAGAAATAAAAAGATGTTCGATTTGATCAGCTTGGTAATTTCCGACTAACAATTGACCAAAGTTCTGATCCTTTAATACAGTGCGAAAACAGGATAAACTTTGTTTTAATATTTCTTCACGATGAGCAACAAATAAAAGTCGATTTGGAGTATTACGGCGATTAAATATGAACTGTTTATAATCAAAAGCGGAAATAACCGTTTTCCCAGTTCCTGTGGCAGCAACAATCAAGTTACGAAATTTATTATGAATTTTCCTTTCTGCTTCCAATTTTTCAAGAATTTCCAACTGATAAGAATAGGGCTGTATATCAAAAGTAAAATTTAAAATTCGATCATCAATAGCTTTTTCTGATAAAAGAGCCTGGCGAAATCTCTCACCATCTTTAATATTGAAGTCAACGAATTCTCTATCATTCCAATAAGTTTCAAAAGTACCTTCAAATTTTTTGACAATATGAAGAGAATCCTTTGCTGTTACTTTTATATTCCACTCTAAACCACTAGTCATTGCAGGATTAGATATATTAGATGAACCTATATAAGCAGTTGTAAATCCTGTATTTCGATAAAAAAGATATGCTTTGGCATGAAGGCGAGTCCGTTTTGTATCGTATGAGACTTTAATAGTTGTATTAGGTAAGGTAGCTAAAAATTCGACAGCTTTATAATCGGTAGCTCCCATATAAGATGTGGTGATTAAGCGGAGGGAATTGTTAGGCTTATTTGTAAAAGTCTTGAATTCTTCTTGAAAAATACGAATCCCACTCCATTTGATAAATGAAACCAAAATATCAATCCGATCTGAACTCAAAATTTCTTTTTTAATCTCGCTAGCCAAGCTAGGTTCATTAGTTGCCCCGGTAAAAAGAGAACTCTGAGAAAGGGGAGAAATAGGACGGATAATTTCGTTAGGGCTCAATGTATTAATTTTGCTTACTATGGCCAATAATAACTCTATTTCTGGAGAAATAAGATAATCCAGTAAGTCAGTAAATCCTGTTTTTTCAACAATAAATTGAATTAATTCATTACATAAATCAACCTGTTTAGGAAAACTTTCTTTACTGTTAAAATTTTTCAAACTCTTTTGAACTACTTCTTGTAGGTACTTTGATAAAATAAAATCACTCTCAGCAACTTCAACCTTTTCTTTTCTTGCTTCGAATCTTTTAATATCTATCTTTTCGATTTCTGCTGTAAACCATCTATTGATTAGTTGCTCATATAATCCCTCTTTAAGTAACATAAAAATACCTCATTAAAATATTGTGGTATAAAAATGATAAAAAAGTTGATAATCACCTTTAAATATTTCTTTTAATTCATTCCCTGTCTGATTTAAGCCTGAAATATGCTCCTCTGTCTGAAATAATTACTTTCAATTTAAGTCCATTTCGGACTGCTGCTTCTGCTGCTATTGCCAGTCCGAGTCCGGTACCTTCCGGCTTTGTGCTGAATTCAGGTTCAAAAATTATTTCACTTTCTATCAGGTGTTCCTCAATACCCGGCCCAGTATCCCGGTAATCAATATGGCTGACAATGCCTTCTCTGGAATACACGTTAACTTCAATGATTTTTTTCTGAGATTTCTTTTCAGTCATCCAGTATATACTGTTATCAATAAGATTTGCTATAATCACATACATATCCTGAGCCCATCCAGATAGAGTAAGAGAGTTTTCACAATTGATTTTATAGTCTATTTCACTATCCATCAGTTCTTTTTCAAAAAGTTTAAATGCTCCGTTGATAGCATTAGAGAGATTGAAGTTTTTCCTCTGCTCTCTTTTTTTAGCAGCCAGAGGGTCAAGCCTGCGGAATAATCCCACAAAAATATCTGAACTATTTTTAAGAGCTTCTGCGCTGGATGTTATTTTAAATAATATCTGAGAATCCTGTGATTTTAATAATTTATCTGACCAGTATTTAATACCGGTTATACGCTCATTTATGGAAGTTAGTGGCTGTCTGGCTTCATGCAATATTACATTTATGATTTTTCCAAGGGTAGCCTGCCCCTGATATACAGCTACAACATTCCTTATATCTTCAACTATGCGATTGTTCTTTTCTTCCTTTTCCTCAATAATTTTTACTACTTCATCTGTAATTTTACTGTCAACACCACTTCTATTTAATCTGGTGCTTACATCTGTTTTCACGTCATCAAAAGTAAATAACTTTTCCAGTTCACGTTCAATTTTAACAGCAGGACGACTGAGACCTTCTTTGCGACGGTATTTATACCTTCTTGTCTCAAGCTCGCTGATAACCTTATGAGTTATGTCTTTGAGATCAGCATAAGCCTTATTTTCTTTAAGACCGTCACGGGCACTTTTTTCATCGAGACCTGACAATTCTTCCTCCTGAATTGCCACATAACCGATTGTCTGATTACTGCCAATACACAGAGAAGGATTCTGAACCCTCAGTTTATCAAGTGCCAGCCAGTCAAAACCCGGATCTCCCAGTGGTCTGAGTCGAAAGTCGTGTCTGTAAACTCCAATGCCATTCAATTCATTGAGTAAACGGCGATACTCAAGATTGCTCATATAATTACCCTTATAGTCCATCAATCCCTGTCCCCGTCTGATTGTTTGCTCTATGGCATCCTTTTCACGGTCATAAACTTTAATATCGTAAATGAGCTCTCCACAATCGGTCTTATCTTCCAGATCAAAATTTATAGTTTCATCAATTGTATTTTTTACTTTATGGTTTTCATATACAAGAGTCCCTTTACCGTTTTCTTCAATCTTTCCGGATATTCTGTAATCATACTGTTCAAAAAGAGGAAGAGGTTCAATTTTATGTTTTCCATTAACTTTTTCTCCGCATCCTTCCACATATATAGTTATAATAAAATCATCTTTCCTCAGGTCATCTTTCCTTACAGGTGAAATAAGTTTACTGAGTTCGTATCTCAATTTATTGATCTGCTCTTCATCCCACACATTAGCATAGGTTTTATCTCCGGTAATATTAATCTGTGTTCCTGCTTTTTCCCCGGTCTGTTCTGTATCAACGATAATTTCAACCTCATCAAGATAATCAGATGTTTCAAAACTGGCCCATTCAAGATAAAGTTCAGTTTTCTCCCCTCCGGACGTTATTGTTTTCAGAAGCAGATCCTTTCCCAGTATCGATGCAGCATAACGACCGATACCTTTCCGCCCCTGCATTGTTCTTCCTCCCGGACTTATGCGGCGCTTCAATTTGTCATCTGTGGAAGGAACAAGCCATTTATTAATTACTGTATCCATGGACATTCCATGACCATGATCTTCGAAAATAATGGTAAGTTTTTCTCGTTCCGGGGAAATACTGATAGAAATATTTACATCCGGTGAGTCTGCATCATAGGCATTTTTTACAAGTTCAATAATTGCTGCAACATGATCCTGAATCAGATCACGGCCTATTGTCAGTATATGACGTGCCGCCGGTCTTATTGAATAGACTCCGCTTTTTTTTTTCATCAACGAATCTCCCGAATTTTTTCTGCAAATTTTCTGGCCAGAAGAACAGGAACAGCATTGCTAATCTACCTGAATGCCGGTGTATAACCCGGAACTCCTGTTGCACTCTCAAAAAAATAATCATCAGGAAATGTCTGAAGCCTTGCTGCTTCCCGTGGAGTCAGTGAACGGTTCTGTTTGATCTCGGGGTGTATATAGTAATGGCCATCTTTTTCTATATGTGCCACAACTGTCTGGGCAATTGGCAGGTCTCCGGCAACAACTTTAAAACGATCAGTGAAAGTTTCCCTGTTTCTGTGTGTTTTCAGATGTTCTGGAAGGTCATTATAATCAAGTCTTTCTTTCTTTTTATTCCATTTATTGACAGCAATACGATAAATTTCCAGATCCTGTTCCTTATGTGGCCTTGCTTTATGGAATGTAACAGGCATACTATCAGATCTTATTCCCGCTTCCTTCAGATAAGTACCTGTATAATTTTTTAGAGAACAGGGACTGAATTTACCTTTACCGGCTTTAATATGAGGTAAATCTGCCAGAACTTCATTTACAGATATACCTTCCGGTTTCCATTTTTCTGGTTCAGGATAAAAACCTGTCTTTTTATCTCTTCTCCCTATAAGAATAATACGTTTTCTGTTCTGCAGAACTCCATAATCATCAGCAGACAGACATTTATATTCTGTTTCATATCCGGCATCCCTGAACAGTAATATCATTTTATCAAGATAGAGCTCACCTCTCTCAGATTTTGATGAAAGGAGACCTGTAACATTTTCAAATACAAAAAAACGGGGTTTATACTTTTCGAGGAATTCTGCATAATATTTATAAAGAAAATTTCTTTTATCTCCACGCATACGGTTTTTATCCCTTGATCTTCCAATAAGAGAATATGCCTGGCAGGGAGGGCCACCAACAATGAGTTCCAATTTTTCCCCATCAAGTAATTTGTCTATTCTGGAAAAAATCTGTGTCACAGTTTCTCCACTGATTTCCTCATTTATTACAGATTCCGTAACATCAGGAGGAGCCATGCCATACAATACATCACGTGATATTTTTCCATGTAGATAGTCATAATAATTCGTCAGATCTCCATGATTTTTCATCCAGTGATAGACCATACGTGTCTTAAGTGTAAAACATGCACCTTTTTCTTTTTCCACATGAGCGACAGGACGGAAACCTGTCTGAATGAAACCTTCAGACAGACCTCCTGCCCCGGCGAAAAGATCAAGAAAATTCAAATTATCCTTCATATATATTTCCAATCATGAGATAGATTATTATGTGGCCTGTATGCCATTATGTAAATATGAGCCCCGTCAGGACTACATATATAATATATAACAAATAGTAAATAAAAGCAATTAGAAAATAAAATCAATCAATCCTCAAAAAATTAAGTGTAAGATAGAGAACTAACCTGTGCTATTAAGGAATGAAAGAGAAATAAGTGTCTCGTTTTAGTTGACGGGTTAAAGTTGAGGTTTGAGAGTATGCTTCTATACACAGTGTGCAGCATTTTTCAATATCTCCATAAAATTGTACAAAATAGTATTTTCAGACAACCTGCTTATCAATTAAAATTTGAATTGTCTCTATAAATATCTTAACTTCACGTATTAATGGCAGAACATATTCCTCTTTCATTAGAACAAAGTCATCATAATCACTTTCCTGCCTGCGGTCAAAAAGCTTATTATATAACCTGCCCATATCTTTACTTACCAGCCCTTTTTTCACGAAGTGATTATTGAAAAAACTTCTTACCCCGGTATGCTTTGAAGATGAAAGGTTTTCTGTTATTAATAAAGCACTTACTGAATAGAAACAGGAATAATAAAGACGATTCATACATGTATTCCAGTGTTTAGCTCCTGCCATCATCTCTGCTTCTTCCAGTGCCTCATAAGATCTGTTTATTTTTCGTAGGATAATCTTCTTATCTTCATCTTTCATAAATTTATAGCGTCTTTTGTCACATTTTTATAAAAACTTGTAGCTTTATATAAAGTGCTGTTCCATTCATTCATATCTCTTATTATTGTAGTAATAATTTCGCCTGAATCCAGTTCTATATCATAAAGAACATCCCTGATAGCTTCAGTTTTCTCCATATCAGGTTTTTCTTTCAATAAAATCAAAAAATCCCAGTCTGAATCACTTTCATGATTATTTCTTGCCCGGGAGCCGTATAATATAATATGTGCTTCACGATCTATTTTTAAAATAGCTTCTTTAATTATTTTTAGAAAGTTCTCTGTCATATGAAACAATCCTTAAATATCATATTCTAAATATATTCTAAGATAAAAAAATAGAAAGTCAATTATTAAGAATAGAAAAAGATTATTTATTTTTTAAAGTTTGACTGAAATTTGACTATTAAATTCTGGGATTTAAAATTCTGGGAATACGGTATAATTGAATTTCAGAAGGGACAGCCTGCAGGTAAAACAGGCGGCATATGCCTGAGAAGATAGTCTCAACTGCACGGTAAGTAATAAAAAAACTTCCTTCCCGGCTGCTGGAAGGGATGTAGAATAATAACTCAGGATACATGTTCTTCTAAATATTCAATTCTTTCCTGCAGATTTCTTGATACAGAAGAGTTAACACTTACGGTAGAAGAAAGCCTGTTCACAATTAAACCCTGTTCATCAAGTTTAGCTTCTATGGTATCAAACCTGGTATTTGAAATTTTTACCATAGCAGATAAGTCTTTTATATCATTTTTCAATTCAGTCTTTAAAGCTTCCTGGCCTTCTTTTAAATCACAAATATCTTTTCCTATTACTTCAAGTTTATTCAGAATTTCTTTTAATATTTTTTCCATTATATTACCACTTTTTATTTATTCACCCTTCACTCTTCACCCTTCACCCTTCACCATTCACAATAATCAATTCATAAAAACCTTCATTCAGAGATGGTTCTTCGAATTCTTTTTTCATATCTTCTATTTTGTCTTCAGGCACTCTCGGAGAAGATTCTTTCTTCTGTAATGTTCTCCTTCTATTTCTTTCATGCCATATATTTTCTTCTACAGAAAACCATATAGCCCTTACCGGGACTTTCTTTTTTCTGGCAAAATCAATAATTTTTTTTCTTCTTATCCCTGTAAGATTTGCCCTGTCAATGACAACATTAAAACCCATGTCAAGAGTTCTTTCAATACACTTCAGTTCCAGTTTTTTTGCTACTTTTTTATTGCCTCCCACCATGTGAATAAGATCATAAAGGGAAATCCTTATATAATCAGATAATTTTTCTCTACAGTAAGTTGTTTTTCCAGAGCCGGGAAAACCTATTAAAATAACTATTTCCTGCATAAAAATAGTGAATAGTGAATAATGAGTAGTGAGTAAAATAGTACATTCCATTTGTTCTTCACTATATTTTCATCCTTTCCATTCATATGCCTCGTGATACGTGATATATTACCATTCACTTTTCACTTTTCACCCTTCACCCTTCACCCTTCACCCTTCACTCTTTAAAAACCTTCCGAAGCACTTTTACCAGTTCATCTACCCTGTAAGGCTTCTGTATAAAACCTGCAAGCCCCCCCTGTCCGGGGAAACGGCTTATTGCTTCCTGTTCATTGTAACCGCTTGAAAGAATGATCTGTATATTCGGACTGATATGGCGAAGCTCTCGAAAGGTATCTTCACCGTTCATATGAGGCATAGTCATATCAAGAAGTACCGCTCCTATTTCATCGATATTATTTTTAAAAGTCTCAAGACCCTTCAGGCCGTCATCTGCTGTGATTACAGTAAATCCAAGCTTATTTAACATGGCTTTTGCCACAGTACGAACAGTTTTTTCATCGTCAATCACAAGGACTGTTCCTTTGCCATGCCAGACTTTTTCTTCCGATTTCTCTTTATCAAGCTCTTTTACGTCAGATTTCAGGGCAGGGAGAAGTACTTTAAAGTTAGTACCTCTACCAGGTTCACTGTAAATTTTTATACATCCATGATGACTTCTGACAATGCCAAGAACTGCGGCAAGTCCGAGGCCTCTGCCTGTAAATTTTGTTGTAAAAAAGGGATCAAAAATCTTATCCTGAATATCCCTTGACATACCACATCCTGTATCTGCAACTTCAAGATATATATAGTAACCTTCAGGGAGGTTTTCATTTATATAGCTTTCAAATAAATAGTCTTTATCACAGTACATTATCCCTGTATTCACTGAAATTGCGCCGCTGTGCTCACCTATGGAATCAGAAGCATTTATAATCAGATTCATAATGACCTGACGTAACTGTGTTGCATCACCTTCTACAAGAGGAAGATCCTTTGCAAAATTATATTTCAGGATACATTTTTTTGAAATGGAAACCTCAAGGAGATGACTCATTTCCTGAACTATACTGGAAATCTGAAGAGGCCTGACTAAAAATTTACCTTTACCTGAATAGGCAAGCATCTGTTTTGTCAGATCTGCAGCCCTTCTCGAAGCAATTACAATCTGATTTACACTGTCTCTTGCAGGGGACATGGGGGAAAGATCCAGAAGAGTCAGATCTGCATAACCGAGTATTCCTGTGAGTATATTATTGAAATCATGGGCAATACCACCGGCAAGAACTCCGAGACTTTCCAGTTTCTGAGCATGTTGAAGCTGCAGCTCGAGCTTCCTTTTTTCATCTTCTATCTTCTTTTTTTCCGTAATATCCCTCACGACAGAAAGAAACTTTTCACTGCCGCATGGCACAATACGTGTTTCGAAATATTTCTCTTTTCCTTCAATAAAAAGACTGTATTCCATTATCTGGCCTGCACCTGTATCCAGAGTCCTGTTTAAAAGTTTCATAAAAGGTTCTGAAATTTTAGATGGCAGTACATCTTTTATATATTTACCAATGAACTGCTCGGGAGGAACAAATAGACTTTCTGCATCAGACGCATGATAATCTAAAAAGATGCCATTTTTATCATATATAAATATAATATCCGGTATGGCATTCAGAAGTGCTCTGTTCCTGCCTTCGCTTTCCTTCAATGCCTGTTCTGACATCTTCTTTTCTGTTACATCAAAGATTACACCGTCAATATAAAGAGCTTCTCCGTCAGGCCCGTAAGCAGGCTTTCCTTTTTCAAAGAAATATCTCATATCACCATGTTTACACTTCAAACGATATTCCAGTTCAAAAGGTTCATTGTCTATTATAGATTGTTTTAGTGTATTTATTACATTCTCTCTGTCTTCTGCAACTATTAAGGTCTCAAGGGCACAGATATCTCCCTGCGGTATTTCTTCATCTTTGAAACCTGTCATAGGTAGAACCATATCATTTAAAAATTTTATTCTATTTTTTTCTCTTAAAAATACCCGAAAAACAATTCCCGGAAGGTTTTTTGCAAGGGTTCTGTAGGAATATTCACTTTCCCTCAATCTATCTTCTGATTTTTTACTTTCTGTTATATCTGTAATAAAGCCTTCCAGAGCAAGTAGCTCACCTGCAGCAGAAAAAACACCCTGCCCCTTTTCCCAGACCCATCTTTCTTCACAGGAAGAAGTGATAATTCGATACACACTTTGAAAAGATTTCTTTTTCTCTATGGATTCCTGAACCAGTTTCCAGACACTTTCCCGATCCTCATGGTGAATAATATCGTTGAAGGATATCTTTTTATTATCAATCACATAGGAAGATTCATAACCTGTTAAATGAAAACATCCTTCACTTACAAATTCCATTGTCCAGTTTATGTCATTTCTGCACCGGTAGGCCATACCGGGAAGATTGCTCATGAGAGTGAAAAGTTTTCTTTCCATCTCCCTGAGTTTCTCATCTGATTTTTTTCTCTCCATTCTTATCTGTGCTTCCCGTAATTCCCTTTCAATAGCAGGAATAAGCCTTTTCAGATTATTTTTGAGAATATAATCATGTGCTCCTGCTTTCATAGCTTCCACTGCAATATCTTCACCTATGGCACCAGATACAATAATAAATGGAAGATCTATGTTTTTTTCTTTTAAAATCTCCAGAGCTGCCAGGCCGTTGAAATGAGGCATAGAATAATCGGCAATAACAATATCCCATCTGTTGCTTTCCAGTGCTTTATAAACCTCTTCTCTTTTATCAACTCTTATATAAAAAGGCTCATAACCTGCCTTCTTCAATTCACGGAGGAGTAATATGGCATCATCTTCTGAATCCTCAATAAGGAGAATGTCAATTTTTAGAGACATAAAAAAACCTCCCTTTAATTCTATTTTCTATTTATTTCAGGTCACCAGGAGATATATTCAGTAAAAGCCAGTAAATTTCCAGCTGCTTTACTGCTTCTATAAAATGTTTAAAATCAACAGGTTTCTGAATATAACTGTTTGCTCCGAGTTTATAACTTTCTACTATATCCTTTTCTTCTTTTGATGATGTAAGAACTACAACAGGCAAAAATTTTGTCTTTTCAGAAGATCTTATTTTTTTAAGCACTTCCAGTCCGTCAACTTTCGGCAATTTTAAATCAAGTAATATGAGCTGAGGCATAACTGGTTCATCCTTATCTGTTCCGAAAAGGTAATCTATTGCGTCCACGCCATTTCGGCAGACAACAAGATCGTTCATTACATTGTTTTTCTTTAAAGCCCTCAATGTAAGAAGTTCATCATCAGGGTTATCTTCAACGAGTAATATAACTTTTTTGCTCATTTACGCCATCCTTTTTTATATATGGGTTATGGGTTTTAGGTTTTGGCTTCTGGGTTTTTAAGCTTTCTAACCCAACACCCATAACCCTTAACCCTTAACCATTAAAACTAGACTTTACGCCATTAAAAATGAAAATTCCCATACCATTTAAATTATGGGTGTTGGGTTTTAGGTTTTGGGTTTTGGGTTGTTAATCTTTTTAACCCAACACCCAACACCCGAAACCCATAACCCTTAACCCTTAAAAAATGAAAATTCCTATACTCTTAAATTATTCATAAGCAAAGTACCAGTCAGAATATATAACTTTACCATTCTGGCATACAAAATAGAGATAATCATGCCATCCGCGCCAGAAATATATAAGCTGTTCTTTATCAATATCTTTATAACCTCCGGGTTTATATTCTTTTTCCATAATATGAGGAGGTTTTTTATCACCTTCTCTATATATAGCATCAGGTTCACCCATTAGATTTATAATATCCTTTTCTGTATATTTCGAATTTCCAAGAATTTCACCAAGTTCTGCCATAAGAGTATGAAATCTGCCATCCCAGCTATCCAGTTCTTTATTCCATTCATGTCCTCCCTCAAACCATCCTTTTTTTTCACGAAGTTCTTTATATTCTTCCAGTAATAAATTCAGATCTTTATCATTACACTCTCCGGCAGCATAACATGGCAAAAGATTGATTATTATTAAAAATAGTATAAATATGTTTTTTCTCATTTTTCACCACTCTATTATAATCGTGATGCGTGATGCGTGATGCGTGATGCGTGATGCGTGATGCGTGATGCGTGATGCGTGGTTTCACCGGTCACAGGGCGAACACAGAGGTTCGCCCCTACTCTTCACTCTTCACTTTTCACTACTCACTACTCACTTCTCAATAGTAAAATAAAAAACTGTCCCTTTTCCTAATTCCCCTTTTGCCCATATATGTCCTCCATGCCTGTGAATAATTCTTTGAACAGTAGCAAGTCCTACACCTGTGCCGGGAAATTCCTCATGAGAATGGAGTCTCTGAAAAGGGCCGAATAATTTATCTCCATAGGTCATATCAAATCCTGCACCATTGTCACTTATAAAACAGACAGATTTTCCTTTATCTTTTATAGTGCCGAATTCTATCCTTGTATATTCATTTTTAGAAGTAAATTTCCAGGCATTGTCCAGAAGATTTTCCATAGCTATAGTGAGCAGCCTTACATCACCATGAACAATTATATCATGGCAGACGATAAAATCGACATTTTTTCTTTTTTCTCTCTCATAATGTTCTTTCAAAATCCTATCTGCCAGTAAGCTCAAATTTACATGTTCAGAATTTATAACACTTCTCGTTACACGGGAAAGGTTTAACAGATCATCAATAAGGTCAGACATATTCTGGCTTGCTTTACATATTCTCTGTAAATAATCTTTTCCATCTTCATCCAGTTTACCTGAGTAGTCCTCAAGAATAGCCTGAGAAAAACCATTTATACTTCTGAGAGGAGCTCTCAGATCATGAGAAACAGAGTAACAGAAAGATTCCAGTTCTTTATTAATAACACTCAGTTCCCCTGTTCTTTCCAGAACCCTCTGTTCCAGTTCCTCATTGAGTTTTATCAATTTTTCTTCCATAATTTTACGTTCCGAAATATCTACAACCAGAGCAAGAAGACACTCCTGGCCATCCATATCAATCTGTACCATAGAACATAAGGTTTCTATAAAGGTGCCGTCTTTACAGCGAAATTTCATTTCACAGTTAACAGCAGCACCTTCTTTTCTGATTAACTCAAGAATTTTATTACGATTCTCAGGGTCAGCCCAGAGATTTAAATTCCAGACTGTATTTCCTATTACTTCTTCTCTTTCATATCCTGTTATTTTAAGAAAGGAATCATTTGTCTCCAGATATTTGCCTTCTGAAATAGTGCTCAGAGCAATTATCTGGGGGCTGAGATAAAAAATTTTAAAAAACCTTTCTTTTGATTTTCTTAATTCTTCCTCTATTTCTTTACGGGCAGTAATATCTGTATGGGTTCCTATCATTCTCAAAGCATTTCCTGTTTCATCTCTTTCTACAACTATACCTCGCCCCAGTATCCAGCGCCATTGACCTGATTTCGTTTTCATACGAAAATCTACTTCAAAACCTTCCTGCCTGATAAAAATATGTTCTTTTATTTTCTTCACAGCAATTTGAATATCATCGGGATGTAAAAGGTCTTCCCAGGTATTATAACTCGCCGGTATTTCATAAGGTTCGTAACCGAGCATGGTGTAATATGTGGGATCAAAATAAGCTTCACCTGTAGGTATATGCCATTCCCAGAGACCATGATTGGCAGCTTTCATTCCAAGTATAAGTCTTTCTTCACTTTGTTGAAGTTTTTTATCTACAATTCTTCTCTGTGTAATATCTATAATCACTTCCATAGATCTGACGATCTGATCCGAAGAATCTCTCTCAAAGGCAGCAGAAAGAAGACCATCTATTATTTCACCCTTCTTTTTTACAAATTGATATTCAATATCCCTGCAAAAACCTTTATCCATATATTCAGGTATTACTTTTTCTATAGCATAAGTCCTGGACTCATGTGTGAGAAAATCTGTAATTTTTCTGCCTGTTACTTCATTTTTTTCATAACCCATTGCTTCAAGCCAGTAATCACTCACACTGATAATATGTCCTTCTCTATCTGTAGAATGAAGCATTACAGGTGTATTATTATAAAGAGAACTGTATCTCTCTTTACTTTCTCTGAGTAATTTTTCTCCTTTTTTTATTTCTGTTATATCCAGAGCCGTAAAGATTACTCCTTCCAGAAGATCTCCCTTATTAATAGCAATTGAACTCAGATGAATATCAATTAAATTACCATTTCTATGTTTCCATTGAGTTTCAATTGAGCCTGTCCCTGTTTTTCTTATCTGTTCATATTTTACTGTTCCCACCCTCTCAAATTCCCTGTCATTTTCATAAAGTATTCTTGCACTTTTTCCAATTAATTCTTCTTCAGAATATCCGGTCATTTGAACTAATTTATCATTTACCCGTTTCATTACTCTGTTACAGGTAAAACCAATGCCTGCAGGTGCAGCTTTCAAAATAGTTTTAAGGGTTTTTTCACTTTCTCTGAGAGAGCTTTCAGACTTTTTTATTTCCGTAATATCGCCATAGGTTATGGCAACTCCATACTTTTCAAGAGGTACGGGAGCAGATGTCACACTCAGCCAGGTAATTTCACCCTTTTCTTTTTTAAAGCCCATCTCAACATTTTCTACAGATCTGTTTTCTTTTAATGATATAAAGGCAGGAAATTCCTCTACAGGCATAGGTGAACCATCAGATCTTACTATGTCCCAGTCATTGCTGGCAAGTCCTCTTTTAATATGGTCTTCTCTGGATATACCAAGAAGTCTTTCTGATTCTTTATTCACTTCCAGAATATTACCTTCTCTGTCTGTTATAGAAATACCGAGAGGGAATGATTCAAATAGAACTTTATATTTTTCAAGAGTTTCTTTCAATTCTTCCTCTCTTATTTTCTTTTCAGTAATATCATGAATTACTGACACATAACCTATATGAATTCCATTTTCATCCATAACAGGTAAAGCACACATGGCAGTCAATATTTTTGTTCCATTTTTATGTAAAAATTCAGCGATGTATTCTTCTTTAACACCGAACTTATGATTCTCTATATTTTTTTTCCATATATCTATACTGCTTTTTTCCATAAAAGAAAAGATAGACACTCCTGTCATTTCTTCTACATTATAGCCAATAATAGAGGCCATTCTGTGATTCAGATAAGTAATATTTGCTTCCTCATCGACAGATATCATACCTTCACCGGTAAGTTCCATAAATTCTTTGTATATATTTATATTTTCCATATTATCCTTTCAGATTTCTGACATAGAAAAGATTACTCGAAATTCTACGCGTCACGACTATTATCCATCCACGCCTTTTGCCTTTATATTCCATGTAAATGCAAAGAGTAAAGTAGCAATTACGGAACATATAACAAGCAGAAGGAATCCGCCGTTCCATCCGTAATTGTCCACAATCCATCCAAGGCCCCACCCTGATACTATACCACTCATATAGCCAAAAAATCCTGTAAGTCCTATAGCTGTTGCTGCAGCCCTTTTTGTAGCTATATCTACAGTCATAACTCCTACAAGAAACTGAGGGCCGTAAATAAAAAATCCTATGAGTAATAACATAATAGTGTCCATTATGGGAAAACCTGCAGGTAATTTCCAGAAAAGAAATATACTTACAAGTGTGAGGGCCATGTAAATTACACATACAGGCCCTCTTCTGCTTTTAAAATACCTGTCAGTAAGCCATCCCGCCATAAGGGAACCAACAAGACCTGCTATTTCAAAACCTGCTGTCATGCCTCCTGCATGGATAAGTGAAATACCCCTCATCTCATTAAGGAAGGTAGGAGCCCAGTTCATAAAGATATATCTTATAATATAAACAAAAAAATTGGCAAAACATATAATCCATATATAGACATTTGAGAAAACATATTTCATAAGAAAATCTTTGAAAGGAATTTCATCGAGTTCATTGTTGACAGGTAGTTCTTTTTTCTCCAGATTTTTACCATGTCCATCGTCTTTTCCGAAAGGAACTCCGAGATAACCTGTTCTGAGTCTGAGTAAAAACTCTTCCTCTGTAGGTGCAGTATATACTTCTACAGGAGGAAGGCCAAGGGAACCGGGAGTATCTCTGAGTCTTTCCGCAAGAAATATTGCCACTGCTATGGAGAGAACAGCAGGGACAAAAAAGCATGACTGCCATCCATAGTGTTTTGCAAGATATCCTGACATGACCAGAATAAGAGCGGCACCTACCTGATGGGAAGTATTCCATATAGCCCATTTGGTGCCTCTTTCTCCAGAGCTGAACCAGTGGGATAAAATTCTGGCACATGGAGGAAATCCCATGCCCTGAAACCATCCGTTCAACATCCATACAATCCCCATTGTATAGAGGCCTGCACTCAGGCCGAATAATATATTCATAAGGGCAGATAAAAATAATCCAAGAGGCATAAAATATCTGGGATTGGCTCTGTCACCAAGAATCCCGTTTAAAAATTTGGATACTCCATAGAGAAGATCATGAAGTGTAAGGAAAAGTCCCAGATGAGCTTTGGAAATACCGAGAACTTTTTCCATAACAGGAAGAGCAAGGGAAATATTTTTTCTTACAAAATAAAATACTGCATATCCTATAAAGGTTGAATAAAGCTGCCTTGTACGCCAGTATTTATACTGTGATTTTATTTCATCGGTACTGGTAAGCATTTCTGCATCAGGGGGAGGAGTAAATATAGATAAAACATTTTTCATTCAGTGAAATCCTCTCAACTATTTTCGTAATGCGTAACGCGTAATGGGTGACGCGTATAAAAAACCTCACGCATTAAGCATCATGATATAAATTTATTAGTTAGGAATGAAAATTAATTAATTGTCTCAGGTTTTAGGTTTTGGGTTTTAGGTTTTGGGTTTTAGGTTTTGGGTTTTGGGTTTTAAGTTTTTAGGCTTCTTAACCCAACACCCATCACCCAACACCCTCATTTGCGACAGTTATTTTGAACTCATTCCTTAATTAACTGTCTCATTAACTTGATGTCGTTTACAGGTAAAGGGTGACGGGATTTTATTCACCTGTCACCCATTACCCGTTACCTGAATCTATATTGTTGCGACAGTTATTCTGAAACCATTTATAAATATATATTACTATGATATAATAACTTGTAAAACTAATCAATAGATCAAAAGGCTTAATATGAATAAAGAACTGAAGATATTAATTATTGATGATTCCGAAGATGATGCCATACTACTGGCAAGGAAAATTTCCATGGCAGGTTATAAAGTAACTTTTGAAAATATTTATACCCTCTCTTCTCTGGAAAAAGCTCTCATAAGCAAATCATGGGATATTATTATTTCTGATTACTCTTTACCCGGTTTTAACGGCCTTACAGTTTTAAATATGGTAAAAGAAAAATTACCTGATATACCTTTTATTATGGTTTCAGGTACTATAGGGGAAAATCTGGCAGTAGAGGTTATGAAAGCAGGTGCCCATGATTATGTTATGAAAGATAATCTGGCCAGACTTGTTCCTGCCATAAAGCGTGAATTACATGAGGCAGAAACAAGAAGGGAAAGAAAGATTGCAGAAGAGGCTTTAAAGAGATCGGAAGAAAGATACAGAATTCTCTTTGAAAATGCAAATGAAGGCATTGTAGTCCTTCAGGAAGGGAAAATAAAATTTTCCAACAGGAAATTCCTTGAAAGTACAGGAAAGGTAGAAGGTATTACAGAAAAACCCTTCATTGAAATTATTTATCCAGATGACAGAGAAATGGTAATGAATTACCATGAAAAAAGATTAAAAGGAGAAAAAGTGCCTGATAATTATATTTTCAGATTTTATGACACAGAAAAAAATCTGAGGTATGTACAGATTAACGGCGCAAATATTACGTGGAATGAAAAACCTGCTGTTCTTGCATTTCTGAGTGATATTACAGAAAAAAAGAAAATGGAAGAAGAAATACTTAAGATTGAAAAACTTGAATCCCTGGGCATTCTTGCAGGAGGTATTGCCCATGATTTTAATAATATATTGACTTCTATTCTGGCCAATATCAGTCTTGGGAGGGTAATGCTGGAAAATAATGACAGGGATAAAATATTTGAAATACTGGCAAAGGTTGAAAAAGCATCATTAAGAGCAAAGGATCTCACATATCAACTACTTACCTTTTCTAAAGGAGGAGCACCTGTAAAGAAAACAGGCTCTATATCTGTAACAGTGAAAGAATCGGCAAATTTTGCTCTTTCCGGTTCTAAAAGCAGATGTGAATTTTATTTCCCTGACGATTTATGGCCTGTAGATATGGATGAAGGACAGATTAGCCAGGTAATTCAAAATCTTGTTATAAATGCAGATCAGGCCATGAATGGAGGAACCATAATAATTTCAGGAGAAAATATTTTACCTGACGAAAAAAATAAAATTAATCTCATAGAGGGGAAATATGTAAAAATATGTGTATCAGACTGTGGATGTGGTATAGAGGAAAAGTATTTTAAAAAGATATTTGATCCCTATTTCACTACCAGAGAAACAGGTTCCGGCCTTGGTCTGACTGCAGCTTATTCCATAATCAGAAGCCACTCGGGACATATATCGGTAGATTCCATTCCAGGTAAAGGAACAACCTTCAGTTTTTTCCTGCCTGCATCGGAAGATAAAATTTTGCCTGAAAAATCTTTTAAACAGCCAATTTTACATGGCAGAGGTAAAATTCTCATCATGGATGATGATGAAATGCTAAGAGAAGTACTGGAAGTAATACTGGAAAGATTAAATTATGATTTTACCATGGCAGAAGACGGAGTAGAAACAATTGAATTATATAAAAAAGCAAAAGAAGAAGGCAATCCCTTTAATGCAGTAATAATAGACCTGACTATACCGGGAGGAATGGGTGGGAAAGAAACAATAGAAAAACTGAAGGAAATAGATCCGGACGTTAAAGCTATAGTATCGAGCGGTTATTCTAACGATCCTGTAATGGCAGATTTTAAAAAATATGGCTTCTGTGCAGTTATTGTTAAACCTTACGGTATAGAAGAACTGAGCAGCACATTGTATGATATAATCGTGACGCGTAACGCGTAACGAGTGACAGGAGGTTTACATTATGAATATACCTGATAAAAAAAGATTATTAAAAGAATTTGATAAAACTAACTACAGGGAAAGAATAAAAAGAATGTTCCTTCTCGGTAAAGAAGTCAGAGGGAATGATAAATTTGAAGAATTGCTGGCTTCTCTTGATAAAGGAGATCTATATGAAAAGAGTCTTTCTTTATTTGCAGCTATTTCTGCGAAAGACAATAAAAGGGTAGTTTCCTGCCTCAAATCAGATTCGAAGATGCTCAGAAATATTGCTTTATCAGGGTTATTAAATACAGATGATGAAATTATATTAAAAGAAATAGATAATCTTGCCATAAATACAAGGAGAGCTTTATTAAAAAACATATCTTTTCATAAAAAAACAGCACTATCGGAAAAACTTTTTCCTCACATATTAGAAAAATATGGTTATAAAGAAGCCCTTTATCTATTTCCATGCTGTTCCAGGGAAACAGTAGAAAAATATCTTCCAGAAATAGGAGAAAAAATTTCAAAGTGGAAAACTCCTGCCAGGTATCATGGAGAAACAGTATTATCTTATATTAAAAATAGATTTACCATATCTCCTGAAAGAGAATATCATCTTTTATGGAATCTCTTTTCAGGAGCTATAGAAATACTCATAAATTCAAAAGCTTCAGAAATTCTCTCCCTTGCATTAAAATATTCTCCAGCTGGTGAAATACCATGTGTTATAGAAAATAATCTTGCTATACTGGTAAAAAAAGATAAATCTCTGGTATTTAATTTAATAACAGGAAAAGGTTATAAAGGAACTGTTTCAACATATGGACTCCCTCAAAAACTCTTAAAACATATAAGAAAATTCAGTAAAGAAGAAATTATAACTATGTCAGTAATCATGAGGGAATCTCCCGGACAACTGGCAGATCTTCTAAAAAATCTCTCTCCTTCTATGAGGGAAGACATATTTACAGGAGTCTATGAAGCTATTGATATAGAAAACTATGAATGGCCTCATAATCTCCTGGAAATTCTTCCTCACAGGATACGTCATAAAGAAGCAGAAAGAATGCTCAATCTGAGAAAAATCAGAGAAGATCGTAATCTTACTTTAGAAATAAGCTCTTTCTGTGATATAGAAAAAATGAGAGACTTTTTTTATAAATCAGCAAAGTCACCTGAGGCAGAAGAAAGAGGAAAAGCTTTAAACCATCTGATAAACTGTACAGGCCTTAATAGAAAAGGTCTGAAAGAAACCTTATCATATCTGGAAGGTTTCAAAAACGATCAGGACCCTGTAAAACTTCTGATCTTTAAAGGTCTCTCTGATATAGTTCCTTCTCTTTTTAAAGAAGAACATATAGAAAATCTGGAAAATTTGATAGCTTCTGTTATTTCTGCAAGAGATACTTCTCCTGCAACAAATTATGCAGTACAGACTCTGGCTATGAACATATTTTCTTATAATGTGATAAATCCTGAAGGTAAACTTTTAAAATTTTCTCTTGGTATTTTAAAAAAAATTGCCACTCTTACAGGCCATCTATCTCTGCCTTATATGAACAATCTCCCCGGAGGGATGGAATATAAGCTTGTAGAGGTATTAAAACCTGTTATTATATCATCAAATAAGATAGAAAGTTATGAACTCATATTAAGTCTTGCCAGATCCCTGGGTAAAAAAGGATGGTATATAAAATCACTCCAGGATATGTTAGAACCTGTTACAGATGCAAAACCTGATTATACTGCATCAGATGCAATAGACCTGTGGCTTTCACCTCCGAAAACAAGGGATGAGAGGGTATGGAAACTCATAAAAAAAGACAGATCTGTTATAACACTAAAGAGAGTCTTCAACCATATTCACCATCATCGCCAGGAATGGCTCAATTATTTCCTGGATGGCAGAGCAATTAAAGGTAAATTCCTTACAGGCAAAACCCTTTATCTCCTCCCTGCAGTAAATGGTTTTTACCGGTGGCTTCCCGGGCAGCAGAAAGCTTTTTCTAAATTACTCCACAGAGTGGCAAAAGATAAGGAACGTAACACATGGGAAAGATGCCAGGCTATAAAAAAACTTGCCATTATACCATCTGTTACTCTTGAAGAACTTGCAGGATATTTAAAATATGATGATATAAATATTATTGAAGCAGCTCTCGGATCATTATCAAAGATTGATAATCCGGGAGAAGCACTGAAGATTCTTATGGAATATCTGGATAATGATAGAGCCCGTGTTGCTATGTATACAATACCGGCATGTATTCCTTTTATAAGTCCCCATATAATGAGGAACATTTTTACTGAACTTCTTTCAAGACCGAAATTAAAGGTTACAGTACAGAAAGAAATCATGAGATTTGCAGGTAAATACCATATAGATACTGATTTATCCATACTGAAAAATGAATGGGAAAAAGAAGACCTTCACAGGGATGTTCGTATAGCTATTTTACATGCAGTAAGACAGATGATTGATATAAAAGAAGCATGGAGTCTTCTGGAAAAAGGAGCGGCCTCTACTGACCCTGCAATTGCAATGAGTTTACTCTATGAAAAACCTTCAGGTCTTTCCATTGAAGAAAAACAGGATTATGTAAAACTCATATTAAAAATATCGAAACATAGTGATTTACAGGTTAGAAAAGCTGCTTTTTCATCGCTTTCATTATGGTCTGCAGGTTCAGAGGACATTATTGCCGGAAGGGCATCAGAAGTTATACTTGATATTGAAAAAGGGACAGAATGGAGGGTAGCTCTTTTTGCATTACTGTCATCATGCTGTGATGGCAGGGCAGGAGATGCAGTCTCCCTTACTGTAAGAGACCTTTCAACCTGCTCTCTGGAAAAATACAATGGAGATACTGAGAGAGATCTTCCTGCAATACAGAGACTTTCAACACTGGTAGAATCTCTTGTTACCTTACCATATGAGAATCGTGTGAGACTGAAAGATTTACTAAAAAAACTTCCTGAACTCATGTCACCATGGGCCAGGGAAATTTACAGAGGCAAATTATTTATTGCATCTATTTCATGGGATAACCCTTCCGAATGTGCTGACATGTTCATCAAAGTGGCAGAAAAATTTAAAGAGGTTTTTTCCTCAAAGTGCCTCATAGAGTATATAGAATCATTATTTCAAAAGGAAACTATAAGACTGGAGCTACATGACCTGGTAGAAATTATTGACAGATTAATAGTTTCTGAAAAAACACAATTACCTGCACTGATATTACTAAGGATTGCAGGAGAAAGATTTAAATGGCCTTCAAACTGCAGACAGAGACTCAGAGCTCTGAGACTATCCGAATCAGATATGGTAAGAACTGAAGCTTTAAATATATGGACAGCAAGAGAATAAAAATAGATATACACTGTCATACGGCTAAATATTCTCCCTGTTCGGAACAGCCGGCTGAAGACATGATAGAAGCAGGCATAAGAAGAGGTCTCGATGGTATTGTCATAACAGAACATAATCTCCTCTGGAAAAAGGAAGCACTCCTGAAATTACAGGAAAAATATCCTGATATATTAATTTTAAACGGTGTGGAACTTACTGTTTCTACATACCCTTCATCCGGTTATGACACATATGATATTCTCTTATATGGTTTACCACAGGATTATGAAATTCCCCCGGGAAGGTTAACTGTTGAAAAAACCTTTGACATGTTTGAACCAGAGGGATGTGCTTTTGTCCTTGCCCATCCTTTCAGATTTTCACAGACAATGAAAATTTCAGATGATACCCTGAGGAGATTTCACGCAATAGAGATTGATTCATCGAATTTTACATCCCATACATCGACCCTCTCCATGGCCCTTTCGGAAAGACTTAACATTGCCGGCACAACTGCTTCAGACAGTCACAGCACGAAAACCACAGGTCTCTGGTATATAGAAACTCCCAGAATTTCTACTATGGAAGAATTTGTACAGGTGCTCAGGAAAAGACAGTGGAAAACAAAAGAAGGGATTTTACAGACAGAAGAGGGACTGGAAGAGAATAAAAAAATGAAAGAAGTGAGAATAGAAAAACTTCAAAAAGCAGAAAAAATTCTAAAAGCATGTAATACAAAAAAATCTGCTAAACCATGGTGGAAATTCTGGTAATTTAATTAAAAATAAAATCCGAAACCTTCCAGAAGTTTTTTCACCTTTTTATCTCCCGGATCAAGCATATGGGCTATCTGAAGGTGAACTATGGCACTGTCATATTTCTCTCTCATCATTGCTATTTCGGAAAAAGCAATTCTTCCTTCTTTATTATGGGGATCTGTCCTTACTCCGTTCAGAGCAGCACAGTAGGCATCAAAGGGAAGGTCTTTTTTAAGGAATAATTCAAATGCTTTAAGATATGTATAAGATGCTTTTTCTTTAAGGCCAAGTTTCCAGTAAACTGTTCCAAGGGCGTAGTAAAATCTCGGTTCTTCAGGATTCTTTTGAATAGCTTTTAAGAAATAATATTCCGCCATATCAATCTTATTTCTGAAAAGATACATTCCTCCAAGGAGAAACTCCGGATATGTGGCGAGATTTTTTATTTCCAGAGCAAGTTTATTCTGCCCATCAATCTGAAGTGCTTTATCTGCATAGAATAGGGCAAATATGATAATACCTCTCTGTAAATAAACCATACCTGCTTTTGCTGTATATTTACTTTCTTCTTCCCTGTCACCGAGTTCAGAATAAGTTCTGGCCACATCAAGATATCTTACAGCATTATCCTGATCCTTTTCAACCGCTTCTATGAAAAGAGACAGACCATCGGAATAATATCCGTTCCGGAACAACCTTTCCGCCTCTTCTGAAAGTTTATTCGCTTCCTTTTCCTGCTTTTCCTCAATATATTTATTAATAGAAGGAGGTATATAAAGATTTGAAGGTTTTTTCTCGAAAACTGCCAGGAAATTACTTACAGTTCTTCCAGGCCTTATGAGATATTTTCCGTCAACATATAATCCTGTAGAAGTTCCTCCGTCAAGATTACAGGCATAATAAGAACCGAGAGATTTCATAATCTCACCTGTTTCCTTAAGAGACACATCTCTGTCAATGCCTGTTATGAGAAGTTGATTATCTTTCGTTATACCCAGGACACTTCTCCTGGTATTTCTGTAAAGTCCCTGATCCTTATGCCCTTCCTGGGGATTAAAATAATAAGTTTCTCCTTTATAGACAAGGGTAGGGCCGGAACATATGACACTTTTCCATCTGGATAAATCAAGATATCTTCCTATACAGCCTGTAAACAAAATAAAATCAGGGCGGTTATTGTAATCTATACAGAGAGCAGAACCGTTATATCCTTCATTTATAAGATTTCCTTCCATTACAAGATTTCCAATGGGATATCCTTCATTCAGATCAAAATAAGTACCGTTTATAAGAATTTTTGGGTGATATAGTTCAATTATTCTGTCCATTGTGGTTAAAGTATAGACATCTTCTATGGCATTAAAGCCGGGTGGGACAATGGGAGTAACATATACTGAAGGATCATTTAAATCTACTTTTATCAGGTGTATATCTGTTCCATTAATTACCGGTGAAGAATAATTTATAGTTTCACCTTTTACAGGTATGGAGAGAAGGAAAAACAGTAAGAGAGTGAAGAGTGAAGGGTGAAGGGTGAAGGGTGAAAAGTTAAAAATTTTCATAGTCTCTTATAAACCTCTGAAGGAATCTCTTTTCCTTCTTTTTTCATTAATTCTATGTAGGTTTTATAGTATTTTTTTGCTTCTTCTTTATTTCCATTTTTATATAAAGCATCGGCAAGGTTAAGGTGAGCAGGTGTTCTATTGGGAGAAAGTTTCAGAACATATGTTAATACATAAATTGCATCTTTGCTCTTTCCTGACTGTTCCAGAAAAAACCCGTAATCATTTACCGATGTTATAAATTCACTATAAGCCATATATTTATTAAAATTACTTTTTTCATAATCTTTTCCGGAATTGAATTGAAAAATCCATTTGTCTCCAGGGATGGAAATAGCAGTTTTTATCAATTTCCAGGCATTATTATTGCCTCTTCTATATTCCTCCAGTGCTTTCTTATGGGCACTTCTCAGGAATTTTACCTCCATCTCGAAGGAATCATAATAATGTGCCGGATAAAACATGTTGTTAAGTTTTTTCGATGCTTTGTCTATTTCACCGATGGAAAGTAGATACTCTACTTCTTTCAAAGCTTCTGCCGAAGGGTCTTCCTGCCATTCCCTCACAATTACAAGTTTTTCTGATTGTTTATCCCATCTGTAAGTTGTTCCGTAATAAAAAGCCGAATAGGGCATCTGAGAGTAAATATGGATGAGTCCGTCTTTTTCTTCATAAAAAACATCTGTTTTGGCTATATTCAATTCACCGTTGAATTCCACTCTGCCGAAACCATAAAATGTTCCGTCGTTACCTCTGCCTGCAAGGAGTAACTTTTCTCTATTATCAGGCATAGTTATTATAAAAAAACTTTTTATATATTCAGGCAGTAAATCAGAAGGAAAATTCTGTATGTCTCTTATATCTGAAGAACCTGCTCCTTTTATATGGTTAAGTACATCATCTGATACAGGGCCAGAAGCTTTAGCCGGGAGAGAAAGGAAAAGAAGGACAATTAATATAATATAGCTTTTCGTAAAATTTTTCATTTACCATGCTCCTTATAGTGCTCTGTCAATAGAAACTTTACTGATAAATTATGGGGGTTGGGTTTTAGGTTTTGGGTTTTGGGTTGTTAATCTTTTTAACCCAACACCCAACACCCGAAACCCATAACCCTTAACCATTAAAAGATGCTTGACAGAGCAATAGTATAATTATGCAAAATATATGCCATATAACTTTCTATTCAATGGTTCTGAATCAGTCAATTTTCAGTCAAACTTATCGAGTTTATATTTTGTATATTTACCGGGAATTACCCATCCTGAAAGGATGCTATTCCAGTCAGTATCTTTGTATTTAGAGAGTATATCTATAATTGTGTTAACATCTTTAAGATAGCTTGTATTATATGTATCGACTACAAAGTCATGGTATTTTTCCGTTCCCAGTTCTTTATAAATAATATACTGCACCCTGAAAGATTTAGTATAGAAGAATCCGAATTTATCTTTTTCATATCGGAAATCCATAGAGAGAGGTTCATCTTCTATGGAAGAAACATCTGACTTAAGATTCCAGTTTGCAAATATGTTTTCCCTGCTGACATATTCATCTGATAAAAGACCTGAGTCTCTTATGGCAACAGGCAGAAAACTGCAGATCCCTTCTATAAACCACTCTATTTCCATCTGCCCCCATGATAGAAACCAGGCATGATTTAATTCATGATACAGGAGCCCGGGGTTTCCCTGTTTAACCAGGTCATACTGAAGATCTATCTCTTCACCTCTGTTATATCCTCCCACCTGTTCGCCTGAAGGTGACAATATCTTTTCTCCCCCGTTTATGATAAATACTTCATGGGGAAAGGTCCAGCCGAGATAATTCTCTACGGCAGGTATGTAGGCAGAGGTGCCTGACATGATAAAATCAGCCCAGTCTTCATGTCCTTTATCATAACGGATTTTGATTTCTGTAGTAATATAATTGAAAGTTACCTTTTTTACCTTCTCTTTTCTATCGCCTGCAAAGGAATTACTATGAGTCAAAAAAAATAATATGATAAAGCAGATGATGATAAAGCTTCTATTACGTCTAAACATTTTCATACCTCCCGGTTGAATTTCCAGTCTAAAGATAATTATAACACAATTATCAGACAGAGTGATTACCGGTAAAAATTTCTTGTATTTCCTCTACAGTTCTATTATAATTTAAGCGTTTGAAGAACCAGATAGAAAGGATAAAAATGAAAGAATTTTTTGTAGATCTCCATATACATATAGGTGCCAACAGTGAAGGCAAGCCTGTAAAGATTACTGCTTCGAGAAAATTAACCTTTGCGAACATAATAAAGGAATGCCTGGAAAGAAAAGGGATAGATATAATGGCCATAGTAGACTGTGGGTCCCCCAGGGTTATTAAAGACATAAAAGAACTTATAAAAAATGGAGAACTTCTCGAACTGCCTGACGGAGGTATGAGACATCGAGACAGAGTAACAGTTATTCTTGCCTCAGAAATAGAAACTACTGAAGAAAACAAAGGGAAATCTCACCAGGTGGCTTTTTTTCCTTTCTTAAAACAGATAACAGAATTCAGTTCTATCATGTCCAGGTATATTACAAATATTGATTTAAGTTCACAGCAAAGCGGCATCCCTGCAGCACAGTTTCATAATATTATAAGGACTCTCGGAGGAGTCTTAATACCTGCCCATGCTTTTACACCTCATAAGAGTATTTACGGAAACTGCGCCAGAAGAATAAGTGAAATATTCACTTCTGACATGCTTGCAAATATACCTGCCATAGAACTCGGCCTCAGTGCAGATACATATCTTGCCGATAAAATCGAAGAACTCAAAAATTTTTCTTTTATAAGCAATTCAGATGCTCATTCCCTGAATAAAATAGGAAGAGAATATAATAAAATTCTCATGGAAAAACCTACATTTAAAGAATTAATACTTGCCCTGTACGGAAGACAGGACAGAAAGATCGTGGCCAATTACGGACTGGATCCGAAACTTGGAAAATATCACAGAACCCACTGTCCTGACTGCGGATTTATTGCAGATACTCCACCGCCGGTATTAAAGTGTGTAAAATGTAACAGTGAGAAAGTCGTAAGAGGAGTTTTAGACAGGATTGTTTCAATAGAGGATTTTAATGAGCCTAAACATCCTGAAAACAGGCCGCCGTACCATTACCAGGTGCCCCTGGAATTTATTCCCGGAGTGGGTAAAGCCACACTGGATAAATTGATTAAAGCTTTCGGAAACGAAATGAATGTTTTGCACAGAACCTCTTATGAAGATTTAAAGAAAATAACAGGAAGAGAAGTGGCTTCCTATATAGTTCTTGCCAGAGAAGGAAAACTGCAATTACAGGCAGGAGGGGGAGGGAAATACGGGAAAGTTAAGGGCGGGAAAGAAAATATTGAGCAGTTAGATTTATTTTAGATAATAGGAAAAATGTCAGAGTTGTGTTAAAATAATATTCAGGAAGTTTTTAATCAGGAGGAACAAACATGCAAATTGACAGAATAATCTTAATAGTACTGGACAGTGCAGGTATAGGAGAACTGCCTGATGCAGCTAAATACGGTGATGTCGGGTCAAATACCATTGTAAATATAGCTAAAGCCGTTGGAGGTCTTAAAACACCAAATCTCGGAAAACTCGGACTTGGTAATATTGCAGAAATAGAAGGAGTTCCTGCATCTGCCAGCCCGGAGGGATGTTACGGAAAAATGGATGAACTTTCTGCAGGTAAAGACACAACTACAGGACACTGGGAAATAGCAGGACTCAAACTCGAAGTGCCCTTCCCGACCTACCCGAAGGGATTTCCTCAGGAAGTAATAAGTTCATTCGAAGAGGCAGCAGGAAGAAAAGCAATAGGAAATAAAGCGGCATCAGGAACAGAAATAATAAAAGAACTTGGAGAAGAACATGTAAAAACAGGGAACCTCATAGTTTATACATCTGCAGACAGTGTATTTCAAATAGCAGCACATGAAGATATTGTCCCAATAGAAGAACTTTACAGTATATGCAAAAAAACAAGAGAGCTTCTTATGGGAAAACACTCAGTGTGCCGAGTAATAGCAAGGCCTTTTATCGGTAAGATCGGTGAATTTAAAAGAACACCGCGCCGTCATGATTATGCATTGAAACCGTCAGGTGAAACAGTGCTGGATCTTATAAATAAAAAGGGTCTGAAGGTCTATGGAGTAGGGAAAATATATGATATATTTACAGGACAGGGAGTATCTGAAACAGTCTCTACTGTAAGTAATCACGACGGAATAAATAAAACCCTTGATTTCATGAAATCAGTCAATGAAGGGCTTATATTTACAAATCTTGTAGATTTTGACATGCTCTATGGTCATAGAAATGACATAGAAGGTTATGCAAATGCTTTAAAGGAATTTGATGAGAGACTGCCTGAAATTACAGGTGCTATGAGAGAAAATGATCTCTTGATTATCACAGCAGATCATGGCTGTGATCCTACTTTTCCGGGAACGGATCATACAAGGGAATATATACCTCTTCTTGTATATGGAAAAAATATAAAAAAGGGAGTCAATCTGGGAGTAAGAGAAAGTTTTGCAGATATTGCAGCTACTGCAGGGGATTTCCTGGGGACAGAGGCAGTTCCCAATGGAAGGAGTTTTCGGAAGGAAATTGTTAACTGATAAGAGGTGAGAAGTGAGCAGAATGTTACCTCTCACTTCTCACTTTTCACTAATCTATTGACTTTACCTTTTATAAAGGCTATAATCTCACTACAATCTTTATTGATACATATTTAAGGAGGTATTTATGGCAAAAGAAGAAGCTATTGAAGTGGAAGGGAAAGTAATGGAAGCCCTGCCAAATGCAATGTTTAAAGTGGAACTGGAAAACGGTCATCAAGTTCTGGCCCATGTATCGGGAAAAATAAGAATGCATTTCATACGTATACTGCCGGGAGATATGGTTAAAGTAGAACTTTCACCTTATGATCTCACGAGAGGCAGAATTACCTACAGATATAAGTAAAATTTGTAAATTCCTGTTTTTCTATATGGGTAATTTCGTACAAAAATTCAGAGAGAAATTTTTTATGGAGATTACAGTTTATGTTATTTGAAGAGATAGTAGTAGGACCTCTTGGCGTGAATTGTTATATACTCGGCTGTGAAGAAACAAAAGAAGCTGTTGTTATAGATCCGGGAGGAGATTCGGATAAAATAAAAGACTGTCTTGATAAATTAAATTTAAAAGTCAAATGGATTTTAATTACCCATGGCCATTTTGATCATACAGGGGGATTGAAAAAACTGAAGGAATTTACCGGTAGCCCTGTATGTATTCATAAAAAAGACGAAGTACTTCTTAAAGAAGGAGCAAACCATGCTCTCTTTTTCGGATTTAATATTGATCCTGTACCACCTGCAGAAAGGTTTCTTGAAGACGGAGAAGAAATAGAGATGGGAAAATATACCATAAAAGTAATACATACACCCGGTCATTCTCCAGGGGGAGTATCCTATTACACAGGAGATAAAATATTTGTGGGAGATCTTTTATTTGCAGGTTCTATAGGAAGAACAGATTTACCGGGAGGTAATTATGAAATATTAATAAACAGTGTAGAGACAAAATTATTTTCCCTTCCCGGTTCAACTGTAGTCTATCCGGGGCATGGTGCTAAAACTACCGTCCAGGAAGAAATTTATACAAATCCTTTTTTTGACCAGGATTTACAGGATTTATAGGATTACCAGGATGATAAATAAAATTACTTTACTTAAGATTCTTTGTCCCGGTAAACTTTTAATCCTGGCTGATAACTAATAATAGTTTATAAAGACTTTGAAAAAAACTCGTTTATCCTTCCCTGTAACCTGGCTATGGAAAATGGTTTTTCTATAATTCTGTCTTTAAATCCCTGTAAAAATTCATCTTTTAATCCGATAGTATCTCCACTCATAAAAAGAAGCTTTTCAGCAAGGATGGAATTTTTCTCTTTGAGAGATTCATAAAAGGCTTTTCCATCTATATCGGGCATTTTTATATCAGATAAGATTAAATCATAATGTTTCTTTTCTATGGCATCAAGGGCAATTATTACTTCACTGAAACTGTCTACACTATGCCCAAGATTTTCAATAGCATTACAGACAACCTCTCTGATTACTTCTTCATCATCAATAACTAAAACAGATTTTTTCATATAGAGTTTTATATTATCTTTATTCTGCGGAGAATACTCATTTTGCTGTGTAAATGGTAATTCTACTGTGAAGTTACTGCCTTTATTAACAGTACTTTTAACCTTTATATTGCCACCGTGTTTTTTAATAATACCATAACATATACTCAATCCAAGTCCTGCACCTTCCCCTACATTTTTAGTACTGAAGAAGGGATCAAAAATTCTATCAAAATTTTCAGGTAATATACCGGTTCCTGTATCTTCTATATCCACCCTGACAAGATATTGGTCCATAGAGGTTTTAATAGTAAGTATTCTGTCTCTCTCTATATATTTCATAGCCTGATGGGCATTATTAATTATATTAAAAAACACCTGCTGTATCTGGTTTCTATCAAGCATCATAGGAGGTATATTTTCATTAAAGATATTATTTACAGTTACTCCATCAGAAGCAAGCTGATATTTTAATAATTCCAGAACCTGCAAAACCATATCATTTACTGAACACATAATCTTTTCCGGTGCCTGCTCTTTGGAAAAACTCAGAAGATTATGTATTATTTTCCTGCATCTTTCTGCCTGTTTATGAATCTTTTCAAGTTTAATTCGAAAATTAACAGTTTCCTGGCTTGAAAGTAATAATTCCGTATAGCCTATGATACCTGTAAGAGGATTATTCAATTCATGAGCTATACCTGCTATCATTTCTCCTAAAGCTGACAGTTTTGCCATTTGAACCATTTGCGCCTGGGTTTCTTTCAATTCTGAATAAGCCCTGATAAGTTGATTATTACTATCCTTGAGTTCATCATGAAGTATTTTAATACGCATCTGAGAGCCGACTCTGGCAAGCAATTCATGGGCATTAAATGGTTTGGTCAAATAATCAGATGCTCCTGCTTTAAGTCCGGAAACCTTACTGGGAGTGTCATTTACTGCAGTAACTATGATTACGGGAATATCTTTTGTTACACTATCTGCTTTAAGACTCACACATGTTTCAAAACCATCCATACCTGGCATCATAACATCAAGTACAATAAGATCAGGTTTATGTTCAATAGCTTTATCCAGACCTTCTTCTCCCGTAAATGCAGTAATCACATTATATTGATCTTCTTTAAGTATTGTAGAAATCAATAATACAATAGCACTGGAATCATCGATTACCAGTATGGTACCTTTTGGTTTTTCTTCCATATAATAATATCCTCTTTAATATTATAATCGTGACGCGTGACGCGTGACGGGAGATCAGAACTTTTATTCCCTGTTGTAAATTGAATGTTCATAATTTTCTATTACATTTTATCATATTTATATAATAAATTATAGTGACCTAAAGAATTATTATAAATGTCAAATAGAACTATTGCTCTGTCAAGCATCTTTTAAGGGTTAAGGGTTATGGGTTTCGGGTTTTGGGTGTTGGGTTAAAAAGATTAACAACCCAAAACCCAAAACCTAAAACCCAACACCCATAATTTATCAGTAAAGTTTCTATTGACAGAGCACTATTACAAACCTGCATAACTATAAAATACGAAGGTCCATGTTCCCGTCACGCGTCACGCGTTACTGGTCACGATTTTTATATAAACTTTCAAGCTTTTCCATTACCTTACACCGAACTTCATCGAGAGTATCTTTTACTATACAGCTGCATGCCTGCGGGTGACCGCCGCCGCCGAAAAATCTTGCAACAGAGCTTACATCAATACCATTATTGGATCTAAAACTTGCCCTTATCTGGCCCTGCGGCATTTCAGTAAAGAGAATAAAAATTTCAAAACCCTTTAATGTTCTCAGTTCATCAAATAGTCTGTCACTTTCCAGTTCCATAGAATTAAGAGAAAAATTTCTCTCCAATTCTGCTGTTATCGTGTAAGAAGCTATTTTATTGGATAAATTTACCTGAAGGGTATTATTTATTTCAGAGTAAAACCTGAGAGAACCGGGAGTTTCCTGGGCCATTATTCTGGTAGAAATAATTTCCGGAGAAATTCCACTTTTCAGAAGCTCTGCAGCTATTCTATGAGTTTCCGGGGTGGTATTGGAATATCTGAATCTTCCCGTATCTGTAACTATAGCAGTATATATACTTTCGGCTATTTTCTCATCTATTTCAATATTCAGACATGATAATAGAGAAAAAATAATTTCCCCTGTAGAGGAAGCACCGGGGTTTATATAATTAAATGTGCCTATGCCAGACGAATCTCTATGATGATCAATATTGATAACAACAGGAGATTTTCTGGCTATAAAAGCCACATTTTCTATTCTGCTCCATTTTCCACAGTCAAGCACTATAGATACATTGTATTTTTCATCTTCACTCCATGATGACCTTATTTTATCAAATAAAGACAGAAAATCAAATCTTTTTCTGGGAATATCCTGATTTATTATCTCAAATTTCTTACCAAGTTTTTCCAGTATAAGGCCCATAGCTATCTGACTTCCAATACAATCACCATCTGGCCTCACATGAGAAGTAATAAGAAAATTATCTTCTTCTCTTATTACTCCGGCTATTTTCTGAAGAATTTCCATTAAATTAATACCTGTTACTTATAAAATATATACAAATTGTCACTATTATAACACCAAGGTTAAATAATTTAATAGAAATATTAAAATATATTATTAATTTTAACAAAATTTATCAAATTACCTTTATTAGATTGCCGACATGATGGGTTCAATCTAACTGGATGTAACCCTACACCCTCTATTCCCTCTTCTAATGAAAATTCAGGAATTACTTTTCTCATACAATTGTATGAACCATTACAATCTGCATTGATTAAAATACCATCTTTTGACCTGTATAAACCACGATGAATTCTTCTACCGGAAAAAGAGTATTTCTCTGTGTTTTCGGCTTTATATTCAGGAATATTATCTGAGTCAAGAAAACTTGCTTTAGATGTATAACTCTCATTAACTATTTTAACCTTAATACCTCTTTCTTTCGATTTATACTTTATCTGGTCTATCAATTTCTTAAATGGTATGGAAACAAATTTCTGATTATTCACTTTACCTATGGAAACCTTCTGTTTCCAGGCGGGATTATTACCTATTATTATTGTATCTATGGAATATTCCCTGCAGTAATCAATAATAAACCTGCTGGATTTATGAAGATAATCATCAATTTTTCTGTTTCTTTTCTCTGTAAGGGAAATTATTCTGTTACTTATACCCCTTCCTCCGACAAAAGACATAAGTTTTGCTTTTTCTCTGTTATAATATTGATTTATGGATTTTATAATCTTACCCTCTATAACAATCGGTTTTAAACCAGTGTTATTTACTATGGTTGCAAGATTATTCACACCGAGATCGATCGCTATGGCTTTCTTTATATCGGGGAATTCTTCCGGTATTTCTATTTGATATACTATCTCTATTATATAACTATTACCTTTAGGTACAATCCTCACCTGCTGTAAATTCTCTTTTACTGCTATTTTTATTTTTTCAGCAGATTTAGGGAATTTTATAAAACCATCTCTTATTTCACATTGCTGGTTTGTAAACATAGTTATATGCCTGCCCTGTTTCTTCTTGTATTTTGGCAGTCTCGGCTTCCCTGTATATTTGGAGGGATTTTCTTTGTAGTCTCTATCTGAAGCAAAAAAAGATTTCCAGTCTTTTTCCAGTAACATTAATGTCTGCTGGGCACTTTGATTTGGCAGAGATCGATAATCTGCCTGGTTAGTTTCCTTTAATAACCTGTCTAACTTATAAAATCCTATAAATGTCTTATTAAATATATATTCCTGTCTTATGAGATAATTTGAGTAATTATATAAATTTTTACTCTTAAAACATATGTCATCACAATAATCATATAATTCATTTGAGGCTTTTATTAAATGTCTTTCTACTCTTTTGGCTATCATTTAAGTCATCCTCTTTTGTTAGGATTGATATTGAAATTTGTAATGATTACAAGGCTTCTTATGACTTTATTTATATCACCCATAATTATCTTGACATTGTCACATTCCATGGTAGGACAAGCGTCTCGCTTGTCCTGACGAAGTTGCTACCCGGACAATCGAGGACGATTGTCCTACCGGCTTTTGTTATTCTAATGTGACAATGTCAAGTTATTATAACACAAAAAAGCAAATATTATAATAATATAATTTTGTAATTTTTAATAAAATCATTTATTGCTTCTTACCATTACCTGGTTACCACAGATAAGAGGCTTATAAAAGCATGTAAAGGTATAGCAAATATAATTTGTTAAAATTTTATAGATTTATTATCTTATTCTAATATATTTATAATGATATATCAATTATATTTATAATGATATATCAATTATATTTATAATGATATATCAATATATCAATTTCTATTTTTATATTCGTGACGCGTAAAGCGTAATTCGTAACGCGTAACGCGTGACGCGTGACGGGAGAATTGTGCGAAAAACTATATAAAAAATGGCTGAACAGAAAATATTTTACCATCTCCTTGAATTATACAGGTAAAATTGTTATAATCCTATTAACCGCCTTTAGCTCAGTTGGATAGAGCGTCGGATTCCGGATCCGCAGGTCGGAGGTTCGAGTCCTCTAAGGCGGGCCAGAAGTCAGTAAACAGTTATCAGTGAGCAGCTATCGGTTATATTATTATGTAAGAACTTAACGCCCTTCGGGTGAGTTGTTTAAAGTTGAGAGTTGAAGCTTGGTAGTTGAAATTAACCATAAACTCTCAACTATATAATAATCAAATAAAAATGAAAATTCTATATATTTAAATCAGGTTCACTGGTCACTGGTCACTGGTCACTGGTCACTGGTCACCGGTCACTGGTCACTGGTCACTGTAAAAGGAGGTTATTTAAAATGCTGAGAAAATCTGTTGTATCAGGAAGATTTTACCCGGAAGATAAAGAACAATGCCTGGCAGAACTGAAAGAATGTCTCCAGAAAGAACATCTTGAAGAAAAAATAGATGGTAAAATACTTGGCGGTATAGTCCCTCATGCAGGCTGGGTTTACTCAGGCAGTACTGCAGGACTGGTCTTTCAGGCAATAAAAGCTCAGGCTATTTCTCCGTTATTCCTCATATTCGGTGCAGTTCATGTATATGGTGTCTCAGGGCCTTCCATATGGATAGAAGGAGCATGGGAAACCCCCCTTGGCAATATAGAAATAAATCAGTCTCTCGCAGAAGATATAATAAAAGAAGGTAAAGGATTAATAGTTGAAAATACGGCGCCACATAAAAAAGAACATTCCATTGAAGTACAGCTGCCTTTCATAAAATATTTTTTCCCTGACTCACAGATAGTACCTGTTATGGTACCGCCTGATAAACGTGCTTTACAAACAGGAGAAATAATAGGGAAAATATTGTCCGGATACAACAAAGAAGTTATTGTTATAGGTTCTACAGATCTGACTCATTATGGTATGCATTATGGTCAGCTTGAAAAAGGAACAGGCAATGAAGCACTTGACTGGGTTAAAAATGTAAATGATAAAAAAATCGTCGATCTCATGATTGCCATGAAAGCAGAAGAAATAGTCCCTGAATCGGACAAATCCGGAAACGCCTGCGGAGCAGGAGCCATTACTGCTACAATGAGTGCAGTCAGAGTTCTCGGTGCAAAAAAAGGAAAAGTTCTTAAATATACTACCAGTTATGATGAAATACCATCTATGGGAGAAGCATCCAGTTTTGTCGGATATGCAGGTGTGGTCTTTATTGAGGGTTAAGGGTTGAGGGTAATATAAACTCTCAACTCTAAACTATAAACTTTAAACTAATATCTGGCTTTCTTCTTTACCGCTTCCTGACAGAGGAGTATTATAAGTAATTCCAGAACATGTTTCGGCTCCTGACGGCCTGTCTTAATACTTATATCTGCTTCAAGAAGCCAGCGGTGAGCTTTTTTGAGTCCATCAAGGGAGAAAAACTTGATATCCATTGCTTTCTGTACCCTGAAAGGGTGTTCTCCCATTTTTTGCAACAGAGATTTTATTTCTGTCGGGTTTATTCTTTTGTCTTTTAACTCTCTTACCTGTTTTATGAGATTAAAATGGTTGCTTAAAAGAGCAAGCAATTTAAGAGGTTCTTCCTGCTGTTTCATTAGTTCTGAAAATATCCCCAGAGCCCTCATAGTCTGTCCAAGGCCGACTGCATCGGTCAGTTCGAATACGCCTGATTGAGCTTCCTGATGGCAGCAAATATCTATAGCATCTTTATTTATTCTGAACTCAGGTTCCACAAAAGATGAAAGTTTTTCAAGTTCCTTTGTTATATACCTGAGATCTGTACCTGATCTTTTAAGTAAATAGGCACCATCTTCCTGCCCTATTGTCTTACCTGTAACCATAGCAGCTTTCTGAACAACCCATTTAACCATATCATTTGGTTTTAAAGAACAGTTTATAACAGTCCTGGATTTTAAACTTTTTTCCATTTTACTTCCAAGCAAAGTAGTAATACTGGCTTTTGCTTTGCCTGTTGCCATCATCACAAGAAGAGAGCCAGGGGAAATAGTTAAAATATAACCAGCCAGAATATTTTTCTGTTCCATATCCAGTTTCTCTAAATTCCTTGCTGCTACGACTTTTTTTCCTCCTCCGAAAGGAAATGCTTCTAGATGTTCTATTATATCACTTACTGTGAGAGCTTTTTCACCTTCCTCTTTTTCACCTTTAAGGGAATCACCTGTTAAGAGGATATAATCAAAATCTCTGAAAGAACTGTCAACAGTTTCATCCAGTATTTTTTCCAGAAGCTCTTCCATGAGGATTTCCTGATCTCCGTAAAGTAAAATAACATTACTTTTAGAGATACTTTTCAATCCTTCTTCCGATAATGCTTTAAAGTAATCCATAATAAATGTGAAACGTGAAAAGTGAAACGTGAAAGGTTAGAGATTATTCTCCTTTCACGATTCACTTTTCACGATTTTCCTTATATTTTCTTCAAAAGGAGGTTTTATTATGCCTCTTTCTGTTATTATTCCTGTTATATATCTGTTTGGAGTCATGTCAAACGATGGATTTCTGACATTTACTCCATGAGGTGCTATCTGCATATCAAAGATATGGGTAACTTCCCTGGGATTTCTTTCTTCAATTGGAATCTCAATACCTGATTTAAGACTTATATCAAAGGTGGAAATAGGTGCAGCAGAATAAAAAGGTATATTATTTTCTTTTGCAAGGACTGACAGAGAATAAGTTCCTATTTTATTCACTACATCACCATTAGCCGCAATTCTATCGGCACCGAGTATTACAAGATCTACCATACCGCGGCTCATAAAGTGACCTGCCATATTATCAGTTATAAGGCTCATATTTATGCCTTCTTCCATAAGTTCCCATGCAGTAAGCCTTGCACCCTGAAGATAAGGTCTGGTTTCATCTACAAATACATGTATATATTTACCCTGTTCATGGGCAGCTCTTATTACTCCAAGGGCTGTTCCATAATCGGCAGTAGCCAGTGCTCCTGCATTGCAATGAGTCAATATACTGGCTTTAGCCGGTATTACTTCTGCTCCTACCCTTCCTATTTCTCTGCATATAGAGGCATCTTCCAGTTCCATGTTTTTTGCTTCATCTATCAATATTTTTTTAACTTCTTCAATGGAAAAAGAGAGAATGGATTTTTTTGCAAGATTAACCATTCTCTCGACAGCCCAGAAAAGATTTACTGCCGTAGGACGGCTCTCTTTTAAAACAATGGCAGATTTCTGGAGATCTTTCATAAAATCTTCCACATTACCAGCAGGAGAATTCTGTCCACTGATGGCCATACCATAGGCTGCTGCAACACCTATGGCAGGTGCCCCTCTTATATGCATTTTTTTTATTGAATCTGCTACCTCTTCATAAGTTTTACATATAACCCACTCTTTTATAAGAGGAAGTTTTGTCTGATCTATCATTTTAACCATGCCATCTATAAATTCTATTGTTTTTACCATATATTACTGATCTCTCCTTATTAATCGTGACGCGTGACGCGTAACGCGTGACGGGTTGATGCGTAATGCGTAATTGGTGAGAGGTGAGAGGTGAGAGGAAAGAATTACCTTTATATATTTCTCACTGCTCACTTCTCACTCTTCACCCTTCACTCTTCACTTTTCACTTTTCACTTTTCACAGGGCGAACACAGAGGTTCGCCCCTACTCTTCACTTCTTTAAAATTTCTTCAAAAAAATCTTTAAATTTATTATTTTTAATTTCCTCAAATTCATATTTCAACAGAGCCATTTCAATAATATCTACATGTTGTCCCCTGTAAAGAAAGGCTTCTCTCTTTATACCTTCTTTTTTAAAGCCGCATTTTTCATAAAGATTTATTGCCTTTTTATTATAATTTATAACAGAAAGATAGACTCTGTGAAAATTCAATTGTTCAAATATAAAATGCAATACTGTAAGGGTTGCATCAAGTCCAAGACCTTTACCATGAAATTCCCTTCTGCCAATAAGAATACCTATTTCTAAATTTCTATTTATCCAGTCAATAGAATTTAATTCTATATTACCTATATATTCTTCCTTTTTTGTTCTTATAGCAAAAAATTTATTACCAGGATTTTTCATGGCATGGCAATACCAGATTTCAAGTTCATCCATTGATTTAGGTAAAACAGGCATTCCTGTTAAATGTATTAATTCTCTATCATTTGACCATTTGAGATATTCCAGAAGATCATATCTCTCCAGAGCCCATAGATCAATTTCTTTACCTTTAATCAATTTGTTCAGGTGATGGGTGATGGGTGACTGGTGACGGGTGACGGGTGATATTATTATCACTCTTCACTCTTCACTCTTCACTCTTCACTCTTCACTCTTCACCTCTCACTTCTTAAAGAGTTTATTAAGAACTATTCAATCATACTGTTAAATATCCTTCTTTAAAAACATGAGTTAAAAAAAGTTCTAAATCCCGTTACACGTTACGCGTTACCCGTAACGATTTATATAATTTTTGAAACTCTTATGGAACAGAAGGAATAAAGAGATAAATAACGAATTAAAATACTTACTTTAACGTTGCTTAATTTTGTTGCTTAATATATTATATTTAGAAAGGTTAGGATTTACTATGGCTATCTCTACAGGCTCTCTCCTCGGGCAATCAGTCAAAAAATTTCAAACTATTATATCTGTTGATGAAACCAATCTCGAAGCACATTATGGTCTGGCTCTTGCTTATGATTCCGATAATAATGTAAGTTCTGCTATAAAAGAATATAAAAGGTGTGTTGAAATTCAACCGAATTTTGCACCTGCTCATTTTAATCTTGGGCTGTGTTATGCAGCTCTTGATGAACTGGAACTTGCAAAAAACGAATGGCAAATATCTATTGATCTGGAGCCAATGTTACCGGAAAGATTATTTGAACCTGAAATTGCACAGTTTTACAAAGAAAGAACAGAGAAAGCCATAAAAAATTTTAAGCAACCGGTAAGTTCTGACCATGAAGATAGTTATGCCCATTATAATCTTGGTTTTGCCATGTTCTGCTTCGGAGATTACAGAAAAGCCCTGGAGAGATATAAAAGAGCCATAGAATTAAATCATAAATTATGGGAAGCCTTCAGCGGCGGCGGTATGGCCTATCTGCGTCTCGGTGATTATAATGAAGCATCAAAACACTTTAAAAAAGCTCTGGAATTAAATCCTGCCTATGGAGAAGCCCATTTTAACCTTGGCATTGTATATGAAAAACAGAACAGATTACCTCTTGCTGTAAAAGAATATGAGAAATCTTTAGCCATACAGCCTGATAATGCAAAGGTTAATTTCAGTCTTGCCATTATTTATGAAAAACAGCACAAATTAAATCTTGCCATAAGAGAATTACAGAGAGCCATTGATTTAGATCCGAACAATCCAAAACCGCGTTTCTATCTTGCCCAGGTATGTGAGAAGAAGTTTCAACTGGATTTTTCAGTTCAGATGTATCAGGAAGCAATAGAATTAGATCCACATTACACAGAAGCCTATTTCAATCTTGGCATGGTCTATACAAAACTGGGGCAGCATAATCTGGCAATAGAAAACTTAAGAAAATCTATTGAAATTGACCCCAATGACGCCTATGCCCATTATCATCTGGCTATGGGATATAACACCCAGGAAGAATATGCTAAAGCTATAGATCATTTTAAAGTTTCTATAGATTTAAATCCCCAGGATGCCTATGCCCATTTTAATCTTGGCCTTGCCTATAATAAAGAGAGTCTATTTGAGCAGGCAATCAGCAGTTTTCATAAAGCTATAGACCTTAAACCAAACGATTCACTTACTCACTATCATCTCGGTATATCCTGGAGTAATATGGAAGAATATGATTCTGCCATACAGGAATTTACAAGAGCTATAAATTTAAATCCCAATGATCAGAATTCCTATTTTCAGCTTGGTATTACCTACACCCATCTTGCAAAATTCGAACAGGCTATAGATTGTTTCCTCAAGGTTACAGAACTAAATCAAAATCATGTAGATGCCCATTTTCAGCTCGGTGTATGTTATGACCTTCAGTCAGAAGATGATTATGCCTTTGAATATTACCTGAAAACTACCAATCTGGATCCGAAACATGCCAGAGCCAATTATCAACTTGCCAAATTCTATGCAGTTAACCGTAATAATCCCGATAAAGCACTTGAATATTTCCAGAAAGCAATAGAACTTGCTCCTGAATTCGATCAGGCCTACTGCGATCTTGGTAAAGTATATGCAGATATGGGAAGACATGATGATGCTATAGAACAATATAACAGAGCTATAGAAATCAATGAGGAAAATGAAAATGCCTATAAAAATTTAGGTCTTGCCTATATAAATATGCAGAAATTTGATAGAGCTATAAAAGTTTTTCAGAAAGTTCTGGAGAAAAATCCCCATGATCCAGTATGCCATCTTAATCTTGGTGCTGCCTACGAAAAACAGAATCAGATAACATCTGCGATTCAACATTACCAGGAGAGCCTTGTATTAAATCCGAACCAGTTTATGCCGCATTATAGACTGGGAGAAGCTCACTCTAAAATCGGAGAATATGAAAAAGCAGTTATAAGTTATAGAAAAGCTCTTGATTTCGAACCGGACTTTGTAGATGCCAGGGTTTCCCTGGGAAATACTTATCTGGCCCAGGATAAAACAGATATGGCTATTGATGAATATAAAAATGCCATTGAACAGTCTCCCGGTATGACAGAAGCTCATTGTAAACTCGGAGAAGCTTACCTTAAAAAGAATGAACTGGAAAGAGCCCTGGCAGAATTCAAACTGGTAATAGCTTCAGAGCTCAGTCATAAAGAGGCAAACTTAAATATAGGACTTGTTTATAGTAAACAGGGCAAATACGATCTTGCCATATCCCAGATTGAAAAGGTTGTAAATATACATCCTGAAGACAGTATGGCCTACTATCATTTAGGGCTTGTTTATGATACATCGGGAATGAAAGACATGGCTAAAGATAATCTGGAAAAGGCTTTAAATCTGGTCAAGAGTGATTATAGACTGGAGGATAATATAAAAAGAGAACTTTCCAGATTGGGTGGCAGTGCAGTTATAGGAGAAAGAGTAAAAGAGACAAGAAGAATAGAAGAAGAAAGAGAAGAAGAAAGAGAAGAAGAAAGAGAAGAAGAGGAAGAAAAAGAAATAGATGTAGATGAGATCTTGAGACTTGCCGGAGATTCCAGTGAAGAAAGTGAAGAAGAGGAAGAAATTATTGAAAAACAACCGGTGGAAGAAGAAGTAAAAGAAGAAAAAGACAGTATGGATGTAGATGAAATCTTGAGACTTGCCGAAGATAGTATGAAAAAGAAGATAGAAAGAGTAGAAGAGGAAGATGAAGAGTCAGAAAAACCACCGGAAGAGGAAGAAGAGGAAGATTTCATACCATTGCCAGAGGAGGAAGAAAAACCGCCGGAAGAAGAGGGAGAAGAATTCGGAGAAGTAGAGATAGAAGAGCCAGATGTAGAAGAAGCAGAAAAGCCACCGGAAGAAGAAGAAGAAATAGATATTGAAGCTATCGAAAAAGAAATTCGTGGAGAGAAAAAAGAAGTAAAAAAAGCCATTTATGATGAAGATGATTCTGAAATGGTAGAAATTCATGAAAGTACTCCTGTTGATGTTCAGGTACATTTTGACCTTGGTCTGGCCTATGCACAGCTCAGTAAATATGAAGATGCCATAGAAGAATTCAAAAGGGTCATAAATAAATATCCCGGCCATCTGGATTCAAGAAAACAACTTGGATTTCTTTATGAAAAAATCGACAGGTATGATGAAGCAATAGAGCAATACTCCAGACTTGTAAGCTTAAAACCGGGAGATTTAGATATACGTGTCTCAATGGCTTCTATATATTCTAACGCAGGCCAGGATGATAAAGCCAGAGTCGAATATGAAAAAATCCTGGATATAGATTCCTATAACATATCGGCACTGGAAGAACTTTCATCTCTTTACTATGAAAACCGTGATTACGAACAATCAGTTGAACTTTATCAAAAACTTCTGGATCTAAAAGAACCAGAGTCTGATCTACTTACGAAGCTCGGAATTTCTCTCATAAAACTGAACAGATTTGATGAAGCCATACCTCATCTGCAGACTGCTATTAATTTAGATGAAGATAATATTGATGCCAGATATAATCTGGCTGTATGTCTTTATAATATAAAAGAATATAATGCAGCTGTGGAAGAATTTCAAAATATAGTTAAAAGAGATAAAACCTATGGCCCTGCCTATTTTGAGCTTGGCAGGGTATTTATGAAAGCCGGAAGAACAGACCTTGCTATAAGTCACTATCAAAAATCTATAGAATTATCGCCTGATAGCGGGAAAGCCCATCTAAATCTGGGCATAGCCTATGGAAAGATGGGGAAAATAAATGAAGCAATAGTCTGTTATAGAAAAGCACTGGAACTTGACCCAAATGACAGTCAAATACATTATAATCTCGGGATTGCCTATGCACAGCTTGGAAAAATTGATAATGCTATAGTTGAATATAAAAAAGCTATAAGAATTGAGCCAAATGATTCCCACAGTTATTGCAATCTCGGACTTGCTTATGCCCAGAAAAATGCCATAGGGCCGGCCATTAAAGCCTATAAAAAATCTATTGATCTTGACTCAACCTATTATTTATCCTATGGAAATTTAGGAATTGCCTATTCCAAAATGGATAAATATGAAGAAGCAATCAGCCAGTATCAAAAAGCTATAAAACTTAACCCTGCCTATGCACAGGGCTATTATAACCTTGGCCTTGCCTATGCAAAGATTGGAGAGCTGGATAAGGCAATAGAAAGTTATCAAAAAGCTGCAACTCATAATCCGAAACATTCTGCAGCAAGATATAATCTCGGTATAGCCTATATGAGACAGGAAAGATATGATCTTGCAATTAAAGAATATCAGCAGGCAATAAAATTAAATCCAAAATTTGCTCCTGCCTATAGAAATATAGGTATGGCTTACTCACAGATGGAGCAGTTTGATGCATCGATAAAATCTTTCAAAAAAGCCCTGTCTTTCAATCCAAAGGATGCAAAAAGCCATTACCATATTGCACTGGCACTTTTCTATAAGGATAACTTCAATGAGGCAATAGAAGAGTATAAAATTGCAGTAGAACTCACCCCTGATGATGTAGAAATAAGAAGAAACCTGGGTATTGCCTATACAAAAACCAGGCAATATGAGGAAGCACTGGCAGAATTCGAGAAAGCTGTGGAATTGGATAAAAAGGATCATCTCGCCCATTACTATATGGCAAGCTGTCTTGATGAAACAGGAGAACATGACAGAGCAATAGAAGAATATCAAAAGGTTTTGTCCCTTACACCAAATGATGCACAGGCCTATTATAATCTTGCCCTTGTTTATGATAAAAAAGGTCATACGAATAAAGCAAACGAAAGTCTCCTCAAAGCCCGTGAAATAGTTGAACAGCTAAAGGATAAAGATGCTATAAATATGGTCAATAAAGAACTGGATAGAATATCTCAAAAACTAAAGATTGTTACTACAGATAAATCAGAGATGTACTATAGTGCAGGTGTGGCATATACAAAGTCAGGAAAATATGAAGAAGCAGCAGTACAGTTTGAAAAAGCTATAGATATAGATCCAAAGGATCCGAAAATTTATAACAATCTGGGAATTGTTTATGCAAAACTTGGTAAAATTGCGGAAGCAGAATCTCAGTACAGAAAGGCTCTTGAACTGGATAATTCTAACAACCAGGCCTTTTTTAACCTTGGCCTTGCCTGTTCTTTTCAGGGTAAAATACAGGAAGCAATTACATCATTTGAAAAAGCTATTAACCTTGGCCTTAAAGAAGCAAAAGTATATGATAACCTGGGACAGATGTATATTAAAGCAGGACACGGAGATAAAGCCATTAAAGCTTATAAACAGGCCATAAAATTAGATAGTAAATTCTATCAATCTTATGCAAATCTCGGTTTTACCTATGCAAAACTCGGGAAAGACCAGGACGCAATACAGGAATATAATAAATCTCTTAAGATTAAACCTGATTATGATCAGGCCCTTACATACCTTGGTATAGCCAATGCCCGTACAGGTAAAAATGAAGAAGCCATTAAAAATTATCAGGATGCCATAAAATCCAATAGTTCCAATGTTCAGGCTATTACCAATCTTGCCATACTTTATGATAAAACAGGACAGACAGATAAATCTATTATGGAATATTCCAGAGCATTAAAATTAAAACCGAAAAATGCGGATCAGATATTATATGGTCTTGCAAAAGCCTATGAAAAGAAGGGTGATAAACAGAAAGCCCTGGGAGCATATCAGAAAGCCAATGAATTTGCCACAAAGAGAAAAAATCAGAAATATGTGGAAGCAACAAAAAAAGATATTGAACGTCTGAAAAAAGGTTAAGAGACTGTAAGAAAATAACCCTGGCAAATTGTTTATTGATAAAATTAATTCTTCCTTCTATCTTTATATGAGAATGATGAAGTCAGATGCCTGACAGAAAGCAAATTCTCATATTTAGTTGTGACCGCTCCGGTCATGACCGTTAGTACAGACATCGGTTAATATTACGCCAGATACTTCAGATATTTTCCTCCCGTCACGCGTTACGGGCAATGGCGTTAAGTTAACGTTATACCCCTCTAAATTGGCTGCCTGGCGCTCCTCCGAAAAAATCTAAACTGTAACATTTATATCTTTTAGAGCTTACATCATGCTACTTTACACTGTATATCAATTAAATACACTTGTGCCGCCGTGATATTTTTTCTCCAGAGCACCAGGCAGCCAATTTGCTATATTTTTCTTAACTTAACGCCATTGCGCGTTACGGGTCACGAAATAATAATCAGTGGTGTATTTACCGTTTTAAGCATTTAGCTATGGAAGAATATTTCTGCTTCCAGGGATTTTCCCCTGTTAATGTAAGACCTCTGAAAGATAATTTTGTTCTCTATGATCCTGAAATAATGGAACCAGAATAAAGAACTTTAAAAATAAAAAATGTAAAAGTATTAAATTTATTATTTACCTTTTCCAAAATTCAGTGATAATGATATATGGGTAATTTTATTTTTTTAACTACAGCTATTAAATTCAGATTTTCAAAAATGAAAACCTGAAAAATCAGGAAAGGATGATTTTTGATGAGTACTAGAAGGGTAAGTTCTTCGAGTCGTAAAAGCAGTTCCAGCAGTAAAAGCAGTTCCAGCAAAAAAAGCAGTTCCAGCAAAAAAACTCAGCCAGCAAATAAAAGCCAGTCAAAATCTTCTATTAATAAATCAAAAGAAAGTCAGAAGTCAGGAGAGGCTGACAATAAAACAAAAAAAACAGATCAATCCAATAGTAAATCCGATGGAACTCATGACAAAACAGATGCGACTCATGACAAACAGGAAACAACCAGCAGCAGGAAGGGTACAAAAGATAGCAGCAGTGTATCAAAGGATGCCAGACAGGAGGATAAACAGGATAATCAGAAGGAAGATGATAAGGTAAAAGAAGAAGGGTTAAAAACTGCTCTTACCGCTCTCGGTCAGGAACCTCTTGCAGCAGCATCTCCGGCAGAGGCAACTGCCGGCGGTAATCAGGACAAAATTGGGGAAGTCAGGTCTAGAGGTGCAGCAGGAACAGGTAAATTAGATCCGAGATCAGAGGCACAGAGTAAAGCCATAAAGGCTCAGCTGAGCAAGAATGATAAGGCAAAAAAAGCCTTTGACAAAATGACACCTGAACAGCAGCAGGAATTGATGAACCTGTACATGAATAATTATCGCCAGCAAAGCAATGGAACAAATCCGGATCTCATGAACCTTACGGGACAGAATAAGATGCTGGATAAAGACTCTATGGGGACTACTCTTATGAGTAACCTGAATTCCATGCAACAGGAAAAGTTTGCAAAACAGCTTAATGGGCAGGCAATGTTTGATCAGACTGTGGCCAATCTGGCCAATCCGAATAATATAAAACAGGGATCAGTAGGAACCTGTGCAGGTACTGTTATTGAATATGCAAATGCAAAAAATGCTCCTTCAGAATATGCCAGGATAATGGGAGGACTTACGAGTGAAAATGGTTCGGTAAAACTTAAAAATGGCGATATTATGAGCAGAGAAAACAGTCAACTCTATGGTGATAGAACAGGAAGAAGTGATGTGGACAGACTCTATCAGGGAGCTATGATGAAATACAGTAAAGGCTATTTCAATGAAAGGGGACTCAATCCAGATCAGCTTAAAAAGGGCTGGGATGCTGTAATGCCAAATAAGCTTACAAATATGACTGCTAACGGTCCCGGTGGAAGGCAGGCAATGGAAAAGAGTATTAGCCAGGCCCTGGGTAATAAGCAGGATGTTCCTGTAGCTATGCGCTGGGGTAGTGGTGGTCTCCATCAATTGTCTATTGAAAAAATGGATGATAATAATGTTTATTTGAGAAATCCTCATGGAAACTGGGAACGTGGCAGTGGCGGCCCGAGAAGAGAGGTTATGGATAACGGTGGTCATATAAAGATGAGCAAAGCCGACTTTTATAATAATCTCTCCAGTGTTTCTGTACCAGGCGAAGGAGGTCAGGGCTACGATTCTGTTCCATCCGGTAATATAAAACCATTCCCCGGAGGCGGAGGTACAGAAGGTATCGGCGGCGGTGGTACCGGTGGCGGTGGTACCGGTGGCGGAGGCGGCGGTATTGGCGGCGGCGGTACAGGTGGTGGTGGTACCGGTGGCGGAGGTACCGGTGGCGGAGGTACCGGTGGCGGAGGTACCGGTGGCGGAGGCGGCGGTATTGGCGGCGGCGGTATTGGCGGCGGCGGTATTGGCGGCGGCGGTATTGGCGGCGGCGGTATTGGCGGCGGCGGCGGTCTCGGTGGACCGGGTGGTATAAATCCTACGAACGGACAGGGACAGCAGAACTGGGATATGGTTATAAATCAGGATTGTGATAGAATACTTATGGGTATGAACGGTGGCGGTATGGGTATGGGCATGAATGGAGGCATGGGTGGTATGAACGGCGGTATGGGCATGAACGGTGGTATGGATGGTGCTATGGATCCCGTAACAAAATTTAAAACCGATCTTAATATGGCTACAGGTCAGGGATGGCAGCCTGCTACTCCTCAACTTAAAATAAAAATCGAGCAGGTTCTTGCTATGACAGGTATTTCGTCAATGCAGGCAATGCAAAACCCAATGAATATGATGGGTGGCCCCATGATGGGCGGTATGATGTAATAAGACTGTAAAACAATAAAACCGGCAGGATACGTCTGAAAAGACCTCTTCGTGCCGGTTTATTTTGTATACTCTATTTCTCAATATTCACCGGAAGGGTAAAATAAAAATTGCTCCCTTTACCAAGAACTGTTTCAAAATCTATATTACCTTTATGGCCTGTAATTATATCATAACATACAGCAAGACCAAGTCCTGTTCCTTCTTCTTTCGTAGTAAAGAAGGGATCAAATATCTTACCCTGAATCTCAAGGGGAACACCGGGGCCCCTGTCAATAACTTCAACTTTTATACGGGAATTTTCTTTTACATAACTGCTTTTTACTGTTAAACTACCGTTTTCAGAAAGCATATCCAGTGAGTTCTGTATAAGATTTATTATAACCTGCTCTATTTCCTGGGGGTTTATATAAACAGACGGTATGTCTTCTTCCAGTTCACAGGAAAAATCTATATCCCTGTTTTTAATTTCTACCCTCATAAGTTCTACCGCTCTTTTTATAACTTCATTTATCTGATAATTCTCCCTTGAAGAAGTTCTGTATCTTGCAAATATAAGCCATTTTTCAACAATACTATTAAGCCTGTCTATTTCATCAATAACCATATCAAGGGATTCCTCTGAAGGAGGAGTTTTTTCCAGTCTTTTTTTCCATAGCTGTACATTTGCTCTTATAGAAGCAATAGGATTTCTTATTTCATGGGCCACTCCTGCTACAAGTTTTCCGAGAGCGGCAAGTTTATCTGTCTGTCTTAGTTTTCTCTCGAGCCGTTCCATTTCCGAAAGATCCCTTAATATCATAACAGCTCCTTCTCTATCCCTGTTTCCAAGACAGAAACTGTTTATAGAGAGAGGTATTTCATGTCCATCATTCAATCTATAAATGGTCTTCAAAATATTTCTATTTTTACCTTCAAGGGTATCTTCTATTGTTTCTCTTAAAAGATCTTTTTCTTCCGGAACAATTTCTCTGTAATCTTTTTCTATCACCTTCTCTCTATTTATGTTCAGTAAAATTCCTGCTGATTTATTGAAGAACACCACTTTTGAATCCTTATCAAGAGCTATGACCCCTTCTCCTGTGCCTTCAAGTATCAATTCCGTATAACTTCTTACCTTACTCAGTGTAGAAGCAAGTTCATTAATGGCATTACTTATCTCACCTATTTCTCCCCCTCTCCGTTCAAATCTATATCCAAGATCAACCTTTAATTTCTGAAGACCATCCTGTATATATTCAAAGCCTTTTCTTAAATTATTACCTGCAGCCAGAGCTGCAAGAATGCCTGCTACCATAACAATGAGAGCTATTTGAATATTTGCCATGAAAGGCTCGTAAAAATCACGAAATTCCATAATAGCCCAGGTAGTTCCTATGAGATTGCCCTGTCTTACAAGAGGATGTATATAAAAAAGAAAAAACTTGTTGCCAAGTTTTTCACTTATAAAAATATCTTCTTCTCCAATAGTTATTTTCTCAGAAAATTTTTTTATGGCATCTGCCTTGAGGCCTGTTTCAATTGATGTCCAGGTTGCTTCATCATCCTGATTTTTCTGTGGCAGAGGAGGACCCAGAGGAGGAGGGCAGCCAAGTATTGTTTCTAACTCTTTATCATAATAACCAAAATCTACTCCTGGAAAATCAGTAAATTCACCTTCAAGAAGTTTTATGAAATATACTGTAAGAAAACCTGTCTTTTTAGCTTTTTCATATTTAGAAAAAAGATTCTTTTCCAGAATAGAGGAGAAACTGTCTTCCCACAGAGTCAGATCAAGTTTAAGAGTAATCTGAGCAAGATAAATCTTATTAACCTGTATCAAATCCTGACGGGTTCTATCTATGCCCCTGAATATAAGAAATATTATAATTATAAACATCAGGATAAGACCTGATACAAGAGCCAGTAGTTGTGTCTTAAAACTTTTCATATAAGAATTCCACAATTATCACAGCAAATTCAAGACTTTCTTTGCAAATACCTTATTAACTGGCTATATTATAACATTTCTTTACTTAATTGTATAATAATAAAGATTTTATAAATTCAAAGCTACTATTGACAGTAGTAGATGCACATGTTAAGATTCATTAGAATAATTTTGAATGAGGTTTTTTATGAAAAAGCAGGATATTAAATTTGATAATCTCCATCTGTCGGAAAGCGGAATAAGGAAAGCTCTCGGGTTTCTGGAAGCAGATATAATGGAGATTATCTGGGAAAAAGGTAAGCTTTCTGTAAGAGAGGTCTTTGAAATAATAAAAAATAAAAGAGATATAGCCTATACAACTGTAATGACCACTATGGACAGGCTTTATAAAAAAGGAATCCTATCCAGAAAAAAAATATTAAAAGGTTATACTTACTGGCCGAAACTTACTGAAAAAACTTTAGAAAAGCATATAATAAGGGAAACCTTAAAGGGTTTATTTTTTGGCATGAAAGAACCTCTTATGTCTTATTTTGCAAATCCGGAAGAACCGGAAGATCTGGAGGTTATCAGAAATTTTTCCCATATAATAGTTGAATTAGAACAGGACAAAAATAATGAAAATCCTTAATATTCTAAGTTCTATTTATTTATTTTTTCTATTTGTTGCTTTATTTACAACAGTAATTTTCTATTTTTTTGAAAAAATCAAACATCTGTTTATTAAAAACCTGTCAAAAAATTTTCTTTTTATTGCAGTATTCCCCGTATTAATTTCTTTTTATATAACACTTTATACCTACTGGGAACAGAGTAAATGTCCTGAAAATAATATTTTTGACGGACATACAAGATGTACCGGGATAAACGGTATAATCCATATAGCTCTTAATGCAATACCGGGTGAAGCTAAAAATACAGTAATTATACTCAAAGTTCTTGCTATAATATTAATGATCATATCAGCTTTAAAGATATGTTCACTCTTATTATCAACAGGAAGATTTTATAAGAGTTTTTCAAAGAAATTCCTTCCTTCATCGGAAAGACTCGGAAGATTGAGTGAAAAGATCAATAAAAACCTGAGCTCATCCATAAAGTTTCAGGAAGCACTCGTACCGGTAAAATATACAGGGATTATAGGGCTCTTAAAACCTGTAGTCATATTGCCTGAACAATTAACAGCAACATTAAATGACAGAGAACTCGAAGGTCTTATGTATCATGAAGCATGTCATGTAATAAACAGAGATAATCCTGTGAGGCTTATCATATTATTATGTAACAGTCTTTTATTTTTCCTTCCACTGAAATTTTATAGAGAATGGGATAAAAACAGGGATTTAGAATGTGATAAATTTTCTGCCTTTTATACGGAAAATCCTCTCTGTATCGCATCGGCTCTTGTAAAAACAGTAGAACTTTCAACAACTCATTCTGAAGATTATGCTTTTTCCTGTTTCGGAAAAACTTCTATTAGATTAAGACTTGAAAAATTAATTGAATACAGCAAAAATAGAAATTCTTTTTTTATAGAGAAGGTTTCCTGTCTGTTATTACTGAAAAATATGAGTTTTTACCTGTTATTTTTCTGTTTCATCATTATTTTAAAACAGATATTTAATATTGAACATTGTGTTATGGAATTGCTTATTAATATTTAAAGGGTGAAGGGTGAAGGGTGAAGGGTGAAGGGTGAAGGGTGAAGGGTGAAGGGTGAAGGGTGAAGGGTGAAGGGTGAAGGGTGAAGGATAGGGGCGAACATCTGTGTTCGCCCGGTGAGTAGTGAGTAGGGGCGTTTAATTAAACGCCCTTATAACGGTCAGGCATCACGCATCACGCATCACGCATCACGCATCACGCATCACGATTAATCATAGAAAGGTACCTAAATTGGCCATATATTTCTTTCAAAAAATTTTTATTCTCCTGGTAATTGTGTTTTTCCTTACTTCTCTATGCTGTGCATCTGAAGATAAAAAAATATTAACCCTTGATGACATTATAAATATTACTCTTGAAAATAACCCTGATATAAAAGCAGCAAAAGAAAAACTTGCATCTTCGGAAGCACTTGCCAGAGGAAGCGGCAAATGGCCCAATCCGGAACTTATTATAGGGCCAAACACCGGTTCCATAGAAAACAAAGAAAATATAATCCTTTCCCAGCTGTTTGACATATCAGGAAAGTATTATTTAAAAGGGGAAAAAGCCGATATAGAGGCTTTTTATGAACAGTGTCAGATGCAGGAGATGATTCTTGAGATTTCTCTTCAGACAAAACTTAAATATTATGACTACTGCAGTAATGTTGAGAATTTTAAACTTCAGGAGAAAAATACGGAAATCTTTAAAAAAGCAGTAGAGAAATCAGAAATAGAGTACAATCTTGGTAATATTCCACAGGCAGAATTTCTTCGCTTTCAACTTGAAGAGGCAAAAGCGAAACAGGCTCTTATTCATGCAGAGAATCAATTAAAAATTGCCACATCATCTCTTTACAGTATTATGGGAAAACCAGATATAAAGGCAGATATAAAACTTCTGGATATATACAGTGACAAAGTATCAGAAGTAAAAATGGAAAAACTTATAGAAGAGGCGCTCAGCAACAGGCCAGTTATAAAAGGGCAGAAAGCTTTAATATCTGCGAGAGAATATGAGGTAAAGATAGCAGAGAGAGAGAGATTTCCAGATCTCATAGTTTCTTATAGAAGAGATTCCAATAGAGAAGGTGAACCGGCAGAAAATGGAATGGAGTTAAGATTTGCTCTGCCATTACTGGATTATGGTTCAATAGGTGCAGAGGTAGATATGGCAGAAGCAGGACAGAGACAGGAAGAAGCCATATTTTCATCTGTAAAAACACAGGTGAAGCTGGAAGTGGAAAATTCTTATTATGAATTCAGTGAAGCAAACTATCTGCTCGGAGCATTCAGAGATAAAATACTTGTGAATTCACAGGATCTTCTCTGGAAGGCTCAGTACGGATATGAAGAAGGAGCCTTCTCATATCTGGAATTTATGGATGCTATGAAAACCTATAATGAAATACAAAGTGAATATATAGGAACAGTCTACAGATATTACGGAGCTATTGCAAAATGTGAAAGAGCTGCTGCAATAAAACTATAAGGAGGTTTTATGAAATTAATCAGGATATTTCTGTTGTTATTATTTATATGTATTCTTCTATTTATTCCTGCCTGCAAAGAGGCCGGAGAGGAAGATATTCATGGAGAAGATGTTCACAAAGAGGAAGTTAATAAAGAAGATGCACATAAAGAGGAAACAACTGAAAGCCATAGTGAGGAAGGTCATGAAGGCCACGCTCATGAAGAAGCGAGCAAATTTGTAACACTTGAAAAAGAAATTAAAGATTCCATAGGCATAAAAACAAAAAAAATTGAAACATCGAAAATTCCTTCTTATATGGAAACAATAGGAGAAGTAATAGCAAATTCAAATCTTCTGGTAAATATAACTCCTGTTACAGGAGGGAAGGTAAAACTTATCAGAGTAAATTTAGGAGATTATGTCCGTAAAGGTGAGCTTCTTTCTATCATATACAGTCCTGATCTGGCCAGGGCAATTGCAGATTTACAGGCAGGAGCGCAGAAGATAAAGGTATCTTTTGAAAATTTGAGAATAAAAAAAGAACTGGCAAAGACAGGAGCTTTTTCCGGTCCTCCCTATGAAACTAAAAAAGAAGAACTGGCAGATGGGAAAACAAAATTTATTACTGCCAGGGAGAATGTAAAGGCTGCAGAAGCCAGTTTAAAATCTGCTTCGGCAGAACTTAAAAAGATAACAGCCATAGAAGAAACAGGTGAATTCGGGAAGAAACCTCTCGATGAGACAAAGATGAATTTTGCCGGAGCAGAAAGTGAATATCTCCAGGCAAAAAGTGCCATGATAAAAGCAGAAGAGGAGCTTAACAGAGGTGAAAAATTATATAAAGCAGGAATAATATCCAGAAAAGAACTTCTCTCTATTCAGACAGAATATGAAAATGCTTCTGCATCTGTTACTCAGACAAAAACTCTTATGGATATAGCAAAAGGCATTATGGAAAGAGAAGAGTCTATTTATGACAGAGGTGTAAGAGACAATGCAGAACTACAGTCAGTAAAGGCAAAATATACACAGGCAGAAAAGGAATATTCCCAGGCACTTTCGGAATTTCAAAAAACAAAGACAGATCTTGATATAATAGAGCATCAGATGAAAAGAGAAGAAACCATATACAGTCAGGATCTGAACAGTGCACAGGAATTACAGCAGGCAGAAGGTTCATATAGAGAAGCACAGATTGAATATGATAGGGCAACTTCGGTGCTGGCAACCTTCGGCATAACACCGGAAAATGCCGGTAAATATACAGGGGGAGAGCTTCCGATTTTCTCTCCTATAAACGGATATATACTGGAAAGAAATATAAATACAGGTGAATTTATATATACAAGCAGTATTATCTTTAAAGTACTGGATAGTTCTACCCTGTGGATAGACAGTGAAATATATGAAAAGGATTTTACAAAAGTAAAAACAGGACAGACAGTTGAAATAACAAATTCTGCCTATCCGAAAGAGATATTTACAGGAAAAATTTTCTATATAAGCAATACCTTTCATCAGGAAACCAGAACCTTCGATATAAGATTTTCCTTTGACAACAAGAAAAATCTGTTCAAACCCGGCATGACCGTCAATTCAAGGATAAAAATAAGTGAAAAACCCGGACTTATACTACCTTCATCGTCAGTATTAGATGATGAAGGGGAAAAAATTATTTTCCTTGCAGTTAAGGATAAAGAAAATACCTATGAAAGACGTGAAGTTGAAGCAGAACTTTTAAAGAACAAAGAATATGTCATAAAAAAAGGTCTTTCTCCAGGAGAAGAAGTTGTCATTGAAGGTGCTTTTGAATTAAGATCTGCAGCAAGTAAGGAAGCCCTTAAAGGTGGGTGCCAGCATTAATGGGTGAAGGGTGAAGAGTGAAGGGTGAAGAGTGAAGAGTGAAGGGTGAAGAGTGAAGGGTGAAGGGTGAAGGGTGAAGGGTGAAGGGTGAAGGGTGAAGGGTGAAGGGTGAAGGGTGAAGGGTGAAGGGTGAAGGGTGAAGAGTGAAGGGTGAAGGGTGAAGGGTGAAGGGTGAAGAGTGAAGGGTAGGGGCGAACCCTGTGTTCGCCCGGTAACGCATTACGCGTAACGCATTACGCATCACGCATCACGCATCACGCATCACCCGTCACGCATTACGCATCACGCGTCACGCATCACCCGTCACGCATTACGCATCACGCGTCACGCAATAAAGGAAGGTGTAATTATTGAATAACAGTGACCTGGAAAATATGGAAAAGCCGGATTCTTTTATCACAAAGGTAATTTATTTTTCCCTTAATAAAAGGGTTCTTGTGATTTTTATAGTATTAATGGCAATTCTTACAGGCCTTATATCCTATACAAAACTTTCCAATGATATTTTTCCCGATCTTACCCTTCCTATTTTTAATATACTTATAGAAAATAAATCTATGGCACAGGAAGAAGTGGAGCTTCTCATTACAAGACCTATAGAGACTGCAATGAACGGACTTCCAGGTGTTACAGGTATAAGGTCCACTACAATCCCGGGACTTTCTGCGGTAACAGTAAGTTTTTCCTCTGATACTGATTATTATCTGGCAAGACAGTTTGTAACAGAGAAATTTTCACAGGTTATGCCATCCTTTCCTGCAGGCACGGAAAATCCCGTCATAGGCAGTATAACAACAAGACTCTCAGAAATTTTTCAATATACCATTGAAGGCCCTCATGAAACACCGGAAAACCTTACAGATCTGCGTGAACTTGCAGAATTTCAACTGGAATATCAGATTATGACATCACCAAATATTTCCAAAGTAATAAATATGGGCGGATATTTCCGACAGTATCAGGTTCTGGTAGATCCATACAGACTTCAGTCTTTAAAATTCAGCCTCTCTGATATTGAACAGGCTGTAATAGCATCAAATGAAGGAGCTTCAGGCAGTTTTATATCCATGGGGGCCACTGAAATGATTATAAACGGCCAGAATAACAGAATACAGTCAATAGAAGATCTTGCATTATCAGTGGTCGGTGTAAGGAAAAATTCAATACCAATCCTTCTCCGTGATGTTGGTGATGTTGTAGACAGTCAGGCCATAAGAAGAGGAATTGTAAGAAGGAACGGAGAGGAAACAGTTTCAAGTACTGTAGTGAAACAGTTTGGTTCAGATACTGTCACTACAATTGCAGAATTGAAAAAACATATTCACGAAATAAACTCTTCATTACCTGCCGGTTACAGAATAAGTCCCTATTATGACCAGACAGAACTTATAGAAAGTGCCCTTCATAATGTACAGAAAGCAATACTTGAAGGATCCTTTTTTGTAATACTTATTCTTGTCATATTCCTGGGAGAAATAAGGAGTTCCTTTATTGTAGCTCTTGTTATACCAATATCTGTTATAATAACATTTCTTCTGATGTATATTGCAAAACTTTCTATTAACACCATGTCTTTAGGAGGTCTTGCCATTGGCATAACCCTTCTTGTAGATGCATCAATAATAGATGTGGAAAATGCAGTAAGACGTCTTTCCGAAGAGAAAAACAGGGATATCCCTCTATTACATGTTGTTTACAACAGTGTTAAAGAGATGAGAAAACCTACGACTGCCGCTACATTGATAATAATTTCCGTATTTTTTCCTCTCTTTATCCTGGGAGGTCTCGAGGGAAAAATGTTTAAACCCCTTGCTTTTGCAGTATGTTCCTCTATGGCTGCAGCCTTTTTACTTTCTCTCACACTTACTCCTGTCCTCTGCTCCTATCTTTTAAAGAAGAGAGGGGAAGAAAAAGAGGCTAAAATCTCAGTAAAATTAAAAAAAATCTATACTTCTATTCTTCACAGGGTACTGGGACGGGAAAAAAGGTTTATTATTATTGCAGCAATAACAGTCATAGCTATTCTTGCATCATCTACTTTTCTTCCAACGGAATTTATGCCGGAAGTCGATGAAGGAGCCATATTTCTATCTATTAATATGCCTTCCGATATATCACTTCAGAAGGCAATAAAACTGGCAGGCCTTGTAGAAAAAATACTCCATGATATCCCTGAAGTTACAGATGTAATAAGCACTGTAGGAAGAGCGGAAGAGTCAGAGTGTCCCATAGGAATAAATACAACAGAAATACATGCCAATTTACTTCCCCCCGGGAAAAGACAGAGAAACAGAGAAGAAATAGTAGATGAGCTTCGACATAAAGTCAATGAAATACCAGGTATAGCAACGGCTATTATGCAGCCCTTTACCATGAGAATAGAAGAAAGTATTGCAGGAACCCCGTCCACTATAAGTGTAAAGGTCTTTGGAGACGATCTGTCTCTACTTATAAAAAAAGGAAAAGAAATAAGAGAAGTAATGGAAGGAATAAAAGGGATTACAGATCTTAACATGGAACAGGTTACGGAAATACCACAGTTAAAAATAGATATAAATCGTGAAGAAGCTGCAAGGTATGGTATAACTGCTGCTTCTCTTTCGGAATATATAAGGCTTGCCCTGGGAGGAGAAGAGGTTTCTCAGATATGGAGCGGCAAGAAAAATTACGGTATTTATATAAGACTCATAGACGAATATCGCTCAGATCCTGAAAAGCTTCAGGATCTTCTCATAGATACACCTGTCGGAGCAAGGGTTCCTATAGGACAGATAGCCAGTATATATGAAACATCTGTGCCGAATACGATAAAACATGAGGCCCTTACAAGAAGAGTTGCCATTAACTGTAATGTAGATGGAGGCAATGTGGGAGGTGTTGTTAAAGATATAAAAGAAAAAATAACTAAAGAAATAACCCTTCCCGAAGGATATTATGTAGTTTACGGAGGAGAATATGAAAATCAGGAAAAAGCTTTCCGCTCTCTTTCTCTTGCAGTGATTTTCGCTATATTTCTGGTATTTATAATCATATATATAACCCTTGGTTCTATATCTGTAACACTTCTTATTATGATAAGCCTTCCCGCAGCCCTTGCAGGAGGTATTATAGCCATGTTTCTCACAGAAACTTCTTTAAATGTACCTTCTTCCATAGGTTTTATTGCTCTTATGGGTATAGCTGTTCAGAACAGCCTTGTTCTGTTTACAAACATAAAAGAAATGAAAGAACATGGAATTACAGGTAGAGATGCCATAATAAAGGCAAGTGTTGACAGAGTAAGGCCGAAACTCATGACTGCCCTCTGTGCAATACTCGGACTCATTCCTCTTGTAGTGACAAAACTTCAGGGAACTGAGATGCAGAAACCAATGGCTATAGTTATTATAGGAGGGCTATTTACCTCTACAATTTTTGTCCTCTTTATCCTTCCTGTTTTTTATGATATGTTCCTGAAATTCAGAGAAAAAATTTCGGTAAAAGATCTTAAATTGCCATTTTAGACAGGGATTGACCGGGATTATATGAGAATCGTAATGCGTAATGCGTAATGCGTGATGCGTGATGGGAGGACAGATTCTCATCCTTCGTTGTGACCAGGCGGTCATAGCAGTTTTCAGGATTTTCGGAGAATAATAAAAGAGAAAGAAGAGATTATAAACAATATGTTAAAATATATTTCATTATTTATAGCAGGATTATTTATGTTCTTTACTGGATGTTCTTCTTCCATATCACAAACAACACAGTCACAGGCTACTTCAACTCCGGCACAGGCAGGTAATATTATAGAATATCCTGATTATATCATTTATTTGCCTTCAGGCCTTTCTCTAACAGAGAAATATCCTCTTCTCATTGCTTTATCTCCCTCGGCAGATGCTTCAGGCATGATAGAATTCTGGAAAAATACGGGAGAAAAATACAAATGGATTATCTATGCCTCCAAAATAGGACGTAACGGAATGGATCTGGACTCTACCATAAATGATATAGCCTCTATAATAAAAAAGGACATATTACCTTCTTATCCGGTAGATAGAAAGAGAATAATTGCTTCAGGTTTTTCAGGAGCAGGAATGGCGTCTCATGCTTTTTCTTTTTTATATCCACATATTATTTCTGCCGTTATAATCAATACCGGTATGATAAATGAGGATTATCTGAAAGAAGACACATATCCCGGAGGAAAAATAGCTGTTTTTCTGGCAAGTCCCGAAGATTTCCGTTATAATGAAATGAAACGTGACAGAGATTTTCTGCAGAACCTTGGATGGAACATAAAATGGATAGAATTTCCCGGAGGTCATACAATGGCGCCGAAAACAGTATATGATGAAGCAGTAAAATGGGTGGAAGATGAATTTGATAGAAACTTATAACAAGTGAGGTCACAGAAAAGAAAACACCTCTTTCTTATGGGAAAGAGGTGTTTTACAGGGGAATTATATTTTCTTTATTATCCCTTTATTTTATCTGCAATTTTTTCACCTGTTTCTTCAAGGAATTCTCTATGATTATAGGCTACTTTTGCTCCAAGCATTACTACAGCAGCAGCAGCAGGTATTACGTTCCCTGTGGCTATAGCTCCAATCAAAGCACCTCCTATACCAATCCGAAGGGATCCATTTACAATCTTATCATTATTATGTAATTTTATACCATCATAAATTTCTTTTGTTCCTCTGCCTATCTCAATTGTTCCATGAATGCTCCCCAGTACACCTGCGGTAGTGCCTGCAACACCTGCTATAGCTAAGCCTGTAGAACCAAGTATTCCTGTGGTATGAATGGTTCCTGCCACTACCTCACTGCCACTTGCCAGGCCTGCCAGTAAAGAAGAAGTGCCTCCTATCTTATTGCCTTCTTTAAATTCTCTCGCACTGTTTGCTAAAAGTCCTACTGCACCTATACCGGCAACAACTGTAGAAAGACCGAGAAGAGGACTTACTGCATGGCCTGCTTCATGGACTCCTTCTCCTGCTTCTGCCATAACATGGGCACCTTCTTTTGCCGCATGGCTTCCTGCTTTTGCCATAATATTCAATGTAACACCTTCCAGATGAGAAAAATCTGCTCCTTCTGCCCATAATGGTTCTTCATGATGTTCTTTATGATGTGTTTCCTCTGAATGCAATGTTACCTTATCTTCCATATTAATTTCCAGTTTTTCTTCTTTCTTTTTTACCTGTTCGGAAGATTTTACAGATTTATTTTCTGCTATATTCAGTTTATCTATTCTCATTTTTCTCATCATCTCCAGATTTTTTCATGTTCCCTAAAATATCTTTTCCTGCTTCTTTAATGACCTCTCTGTGGTTATAGGCTAATTTTGTGACAAAAAATCCTCCGAGAGCAACTGCCACAGGAGCACCTCCAATACCAAGGGCACCCATAACCATAGTGCTTCCTATACCTATATCAAGGGCTCCGTCTATAATCTTATCTCTGTTTTTTTCTTTAATACCATGTATAACTTCTCTTCCTCCGAGAAGCACATCAACAGTTCCATGGGCTATACCGAAAACCTTTCCAGAAGTTTCTGCTATGCCTGATATGGCATGGCCATTAACACCCATCAAACCATGACCTTCTATCATATTTCCAAGGAAATCAGCGCCACTTGCGGCACCGGCAAGTATTGCAGAAGTTCCTCCTATAACCTTCAAATTATCCTTCTTTGAAAGACCTTCTTTTATTTCCATAAAACCGAGAGCACCGAGTCCTAATGCTCCAAGGCCTGATCCTATTACAGAAGCACCATGAATTGCTCCTGTCAGACCTATACCTTCAATGACATCTGCCTGAACATGACAGAAATCTGCAGCTTCTCCCCACCAGGGCTGTTCCTTATCTTCAGTCTGATGCTCTTTAAGTTCTTTATATTCTTTCATAGTATCTAACGTTTTTCCAACCAGCCCTATAGTAACCGTATCTTTGATATTCAAACACGCTTCGTCTGATTTCTGCTCTGATTTTACAGTCTGACTTTTAGTTAAACCTGTAGATTTTATAATCATTTATCATCACCTTTTATTTTATCCAGAATTTTTTTGCCGAGATTACCTATTTCTTCTCTGTAATCATAGGCAAGTTTGGAAGCAAAGAGACCTAAAAGAGCGCCTGCCGTCACAGGTCCTCCTATGCCGAGGGAAGACATTATATAGGCTCCTCCTATTCCCATTTCCAGACTCCCGTCAACTATACCGTCTCTGTTTTTTTCTTTTATACCAGCTACCAGTTCCCTTCCTCCTAGAACCATATCTGCAATACCGAAGGCAACTCCGAGTCCTGCACCTGCTTTTTCTGCCACTCCTGCCACAGTTTTCAGGGCAGGATTTGCAAAATTATGCATCTTAAGGGTATTTTCAATTGTAACTGCAGCACCTGATGTGCCTGCAAGAAGAGCAGTTGTGCCTTCTATGGATTTCCATGTATCCTTTTCTTTTAATCCTTCTTTAAGGGTACTGACTCCAAGGGCAGTCATACCTATAGCTCCTGCTCCTGAAACTACAGTAGATGCCATCACAGCAGGGCCTGTAATACCAAATCCTTTTATTACGTCTCCCTGAACCTGACAGACATTTGATGCTTCAACCCACCATGGTTCTTTTCTTCCTTCTGTCTGCTCTATCTTAAAGGTTCTATAGGCATTCAGTATATCAAATGTTTCTTTTCTTGCTTTTGTAAGAGTAATAACATCTTTAAGATTGAAAGGGAGTTTTTCCTGATTTTCTTTATTCTTTGTCTGAAGTTTTACAGTCTGATTATTGAGATTTTGTTTTATTATCATAACTATTCTTCAATGTCTCCTCATCTTTTATTTTATCTGAAATCTTTCTGAAAAGGACAGCAAAATTTTCTCTGTAATTATAACCTGCTTTTGCAGTAAATAATCCCATAAGAACTGCTGCTGTTATAGAGCCTCCAATGTTAAAAGAAGCAAGAATTGATATTCCTCCAAGTCCAATATCTAAACTGCTGTCTACAATTTTATCTTTATCTTTTTCCTTTATACCATTAACAAGATTTATACTGCCAAGTGCCATATCAAAAGCGCCGGAAGCTGCACCAAGCCCTGTAGCAACCTTATCTGAAATACCGGATATTAGATTAACATTACTTCCTGTTAATCCCAGACCATCTATAAGATTCACTCCAAAATCTCCAAGAGAAGCGCCACTTCCAACCAGTGCAGAAACTCCTTTAGCAACTTTTAATTTATTTTCTTCTTCCAGACCTTCTTTAATATCTAAAGAACCAATTATTCCAAGCCCAATCATAGCAATTCCCGAACCAATGGCAGAAGCAGCAAGATTTTTCCCCATAACTTTAAAACCGGCAAGTATATCAGACTGAAGATTAAAAAAATCAAACATATCTTTAATCCAGTGAGGTTTTTTTGCTTCCTTTTCAACAAGTTGTATTTCTTCTTTATTGAAATTAAATTTATATAAATTTCCTTCAAATTCTTCTTCACTGTACTCTATATGTTTAATCGATATAAGAAATTGCATTTTTTCTTCAGAAATTTTACCTCTGAGACTTACTATATCTCTTTCCTCTATCTTATATCTGGCAAAAATCTGTTCCAATACCAGATTAGTTTCTGTATCTGTAAAATTAAGATTTTTTAATTCTTTTCTGAGTTCTTTCTGCGTATATTTTCTATGTTCCATACATTTCAGGCATGCTAATTTTGTTTCTTCAACTGTATTCTGAAGTCTTTCAATATCTTTATCATTGATTTCTTCGCTTTCCTGTCTATGTTCTACATTTATACTGAAGGAAGCTTTTTGAGAAACTGGCTGACCTATATCTAAAATATCTTTATGTGTTAATAACATTTCCCCAGAAAGACTAACATTATCAATTAAATCTTTTCTTTCAGAAGTTGTGTTAATACCAGATTTTATATAATGATTTCCTGTTTTTATAATCATATATAATCCTTTCCAGAGACTAAAACAATTTTATTTTATTATAGCATATAAATAACAGAAATATAAAAAGAGAGATGTTAAAATTTTGTAAACAATTTGTCAGAAAAACAATGAAGGTTTTTTTATGGTAAAAGAGAATTTTATCGTGAGTAGTAATGTTACCTGGCACGTATCACTCATTATACATCATGCATCACGAACCACCTGTCACGCGTTACGCATTACGCGTCACGACTACAGTAAAAGGAGTCGATTTAATGTATAAAAAATTTTTATCAGTTCTTATCCTGCTGGTATTCACGTCAACACTTTCCTATGCCGGCGAATACTGGATCAAAGTTCAGAATGCAGAAGGAGGAAAAATATCTGTTTCTAAAGATAAAGGTAACAGCTGGAATAATATCGGTAATGTCCTTATTCCTGTAAATGAGCTGACAGAGCCAGACCAGCCGGGATTTACTGCTGCAGATTACGGCAATGACAGTTCTGTTGTAGCCACTGCGGTAAATGCCATTCACATAAGAATAAGTAAACAGAGCCGTTTTTCAAGGATTTTTTCTCTTCTTCCCATAGAATGTAAAAACCTTGACAAAGATTATAAATCATATCGCGGCAGTGCCATAATAACAGATATAGAAGGAGAATATGGTATATTCGGCAAAGATTATGCACCATATATAGGCAACAGAGTCTACCTGGCTAAAAATGATACTATGGAACTTCTTTCACCTGATTATGTGCCCCATACAGGAGATGAATTAATAATAAAGGTAATTCCCCCTTCTATGGAAAAACCGATAAAATACATATGGATAGATAATAAGATTAACGGTTATGTCATGATTGTCTATGAAGATCTCTCTGTAAGTTTTGTCGCAAGGGTCTTAAAGCCTGTTGCAGGAGTGGGAGGTTTTACTGGTTCTTCTCTTGCAGGAAGCAATCACATAAGAGCAAACCATCCGGGAGTTCTTGAGATATCAACAAGCAAACGTTTCAGCAATCTCGGCACTGATCTTGTTCCGAAAGAAGGAGGACAGACTGCTTTTCAGATCGTCCCTTTTGAACATACTCTGGAATATCCCTGTAAAGAAAACAATTTTCAGGGATTTTTCGGTTATGCCAGGCTCACCCCTGTATATCTTATACTTATGACTCCATCATGTGTTTTTGTAGAGAAAAAACGTTTTGCCTCTGCAGATAAGGAAGGAATAATAAAAGAAAGGGAAGCAATGGAACAATCATGGAGCGAAAACCCTGATATTACAAATGATCCAGGCAAAGTAATCTCAGATTATTGTGAGATAAAAGATAAAGATTATTCATCTGTTTTCGGAAGAGTGGTAAACATCAGTCCTGATAAAACTCTCTACGGACAGGGCTTTTTCTTCGGCGGCTATTTCAAGGCAGGCACATGTGAAACATCTGTAAAAAGAACAGGGCAGAATGATTTTTTCACTCTTATTGAATATAATGACGGGAAAAATCTCACTGTTCTGGAAGATGTGCAGGATATAAAGATTTATTATACAGGTTATTAAATCGTGAAACGTGAAAGGGTGAAGAGTATCCATAAAAAACTTCTGTATGGCAGGATCTGGAGAAGAAAAATGGAGATGTAATATAGAATTAAAATTCCTATACTCTTCAATTATGAGTGATAATTTTAAAAAAGGATTTCATATTAAAAAAAAGAATTAAATATTATAAAACTAAAATTGAGAAAGGAGATATGTTTATGGAAATTCCTGATATTATATCCAGGTTGAATGATGATCTCACAGGAGAAGTAGAGGCAATTCTTGTTTATATGAATCATCATTTTACTGTTGCCGATAAAGGTACACAGCTTGAAATGCTTGAAATTGCACTTGATGAGATGAGACATGTTCAATGGCTTTCTGAAGCTATTGTAGATCTGGGAGGAGAACCGGAACTCACCCCCAGAAGACTCAGATTTAACGGTAAAAATGTAAAGGAAGCTCTTTCCCATGGAAAAATGCTTGAACATGAAGCTATAATCGGTTATGAAAAACATATGGAAGAAATTGATAATCCTGCAATAAAAAGGATGTTAAACCATATTAAAGAAGAAGAAGAAGATCATCTGGGAGAATTTTCCGAATTACTGGAAGAAATGGAAAAGTCAGAAGAAGACAGAAATTCCACGGTTGGAGATTTAACCAAATAAACAGGAGGTGTTTTTTATGGATTTTTTAGGAAGGGATGAAGCTCCACTCAATAATGAACAGTGGGAAAAACTTGATAATATTGTTACTGATACAATAAGAAATTATATAGCAGGAAGAAGGTTTATATCCTTATATGGCCCCCTGGGAGCAGGTATGCCCGCAGTATTTATGCCAGAACTCTCTGTATCGGATAATGAACCGGTAATGGAAAAAGGGACAAAACTTGTTGAATTTAAAGAATTACAACAGGATTTTATTATGACCTGGAAAAGCTTTGAAACATCTTCAAGAATGGGAATTCCTGTGGACTGGGCAGTAGCTGCTGCTGCTGCATATCAATTTGCTCTTAAAGAAGACAGGGAAATATTTAAAACTATTCTTGAAGCAGAAGGTAAATTAAGTCTCAAAGCAGGTGACTGGACTGAAGCAGGGGGAGTCCTCTGTAATATTACAGGAGCTATTTCAAAAATGGTTTCTCTGGGACATATAGGTCCATATGCACTTTTGATGTCACCTGCCAGTCATGCTATGGTCTACAGATTTTTTGGAAATAACAGTATAATGGAAATAAAAGTACTGGAAGAACTCATGAAATCAGGTGTGTTTATTACGACTCACCTTTCAGACAATCAGCTGCTTCTTGTGGAAACAGGCTCTATGAATATGGATCTTGCCCTTGGCATGGATGTAAGAACTGCCTATGTGGGGCCTGAAGATATGAACCACAGATTCAGAATTCTTGAGACTGTTGTACTTCGTATAAAAAGACCGTCTTCTATCTGTCTTATAAAAAAATAAGAAGCCATATGTGGTGAGTAATGAAAGATTCTACTCGTTACTCACCACAGTTTTATATGAGTCATTTTGATTTAATATATGTCATAAAAACACCTCTGGAGCAAATGAATCTAAAAAACTATTGACATAAATTATTTATAAGTTAATATATTAATCATAATATTTTAAGGAGATGATAAGATGGTAAGAAAGAGATTATTTTTATCTATCGTTATTTTTATTCTGCTGTTGCAAACAATAGCAGGTGCATCTGAAGAACTTAACTTTACAGGTAAAGACAAAGAAACAAAAGAAACCTTAAAGATAAAAAACAGGGTAGTCACTCATTCGATAAAATACAGTTATCCCGAACTGACTGATTATAAAGATAAGGCTTTAGAAGATAGTTTCAATAAATATGTGAGTTCCATAGTAATAAAAGAAGTAGAAGATTTCAAAAAAGATATAAAAGCTTCTGAAACAGATCTTTTAGAATCAGACTTCAATGGAGAACTTCAGAGCTATTTCAATATTGAATATTCTATAATAAACAAAGCCAATAATCTTATAAGTATAAAATTTTTAACAGAAGTATATTATGCAGGTGCAGCCCATCCTTCTCATGCCATATGGACAGTAAATTACTCTCTCAAATCAGGGAAAGCCCTTAATCTCGGTGATTTATTTAAAAAAGATTCAAACTATCTGAAGGTAATTTCAGATTACTCTATAAATGAATTAAGTGAAAAAGCAAAAAAAGACGGTAAAGAACAGGGTTATGAACCGGATCTGAACTGGATTAAAGAAGGAGCTTCTCCGAAAGAAGAAAATTTTACATCTTTTAATTTAACAGGAAAAGAATTGATTATAAACTTTAATGAATATCAGGTTGACTGTTATGCGGCAGGGCCGAAAGAAGTTGTTATTCCCTTCAGTGTTTTAAAAGATATTATTAGCCATGATGAACCTCCTGGCAGTAAGTAGTGAGTAGTGAGTAGTGAGTGAATATCTGCAACTCACTACTCACTGTTCACTGCTCACTTATCCTGAAACCTTTTAGATACTTCTTCCCACTTAATATTTTTAAAGAAAGCATCAATATAGGCTGCTCTATCTAACTGATAATCAGTTATATAGGCATGTTCAAAAACATCCATTATGAGTAGAAGATTACCTCCTGCCATATGACCTGTATCATGTTCATTAATCCACATATTCAGCAGATGTCCTGTCCTGGGATCTTCATAAAGTGCAGCCCATCCTATACCTCTCATTTTACCTGCAGAAATAAAATCTTTTTTCCACAGTTCAAAACTGCCGAATTCTTCAGAGATGTGTTTATATAATTCACTATGTTCATCCAGAACACCATTTCCGCCAAGATTTTCAAAATAATATTCATGGAGTCTCATTCCATTAAATTCCCACCCAAGACGTCTTTCCATTTCATTGTATTCAGGAGAACCTGTTTTATCCTCTATAAGGAGATTTTCAAGTTTGTTTATAAGAAGATCAAAGTTTTTCGCATAACCCTCATAGAGTTTAAAATGATTCTGAAGCATAGTATTACTGAAACCAGGCATACCCAGTAGTGAAGAATAATCCTTTGCCTGATAAACAGGTTTTGCTTCTTCTCCCATGGTAACAGTGAAATTTAACAGGAATAAAGAGACAACGATAAAAGATACAGTAAATATTTTGTTCATTTATTCTACCTCCTTTTTTATTTTTATGACTATTATATCATAAAATTTTACTGGAAGAAATTACCGGATTTTTTTAATCATCATTTGATTGCGTTTAAAAATGACAGGTAATTTTACATACAATGGAAAAATAAATTTATTATAGAATATTTTGCAACTTATTAGAGTGAATAGTGAAAGGTGAATAAAATAGGACATTACTTACTATTCACTATTCACTACTCACTATTCACTCCTTAAAGATTTTCGGACATTACTTTTTTACTCTAAATATTTAATATAAAAAGGGAATTTAAACTTATAGAAGAATAATTTTAGCAAGAAAATTTGTAAAAGGAGTCTTTAAACATATGATTGAAACAAGAACTTTCTACTCTGAATATCTCTGTGAAGACAGAAATATTTATATATTTCTTCCTGCCGGTTATGGAGAAGATCCTGACAGGACATACCCTGTGCTTTATATGCAGGACGGTCAGAATATATTCAGCCACCACGGGGAAAATGCCACTAAAATAAAATGGAATTTAGATAAAGCAGCAGACAAGTTAATAAAAAAAGGGGTTATTGAAGAAATTATTATAGTAGGCATTGCCAATTCGGAATGGAGAGATGATGAATATACTCCTACTCAGGATGAACAGGAAGGGGTGGGAGGTTATGCAGATCTCTATCTAAAATTTCTTATAGAAGAAGTGAAAGATTATATTGATGAAAATTTTTCCGTGCGACCTTTCAGAGAAGATACTGCTATTGGAGGTTCTTCTCTTGGAGGCATACTTGCTCTTTATGCTGCCATAGTTTATCCTCAGTATTTTGGCAAAGTAGCCGCTATTTCTCCTTCCATATGGTGGGATGATAATATCATCCTGGACATGGCAGAAGAATGGGACATTGAGCCGGAGAATATGCAAATATGGCTGGACATGGGACTTTACGAAATAGATGAAGAAGAAATAGAAGCAGGAGAAACACATCCTCTTGAAGGTTCCCAGAATCTCTGTGACATACTTGAAAGTAAAGGTTTTGTCACAGGGGAAAATCTGCATTACTATGAAGATTACTGGGGCGCCCATGACGAAATTTCCTGGGGACGGAGGATGAAGAAGGTTCTCGAATTTTTATTCGGTCAATAGTCCTGTGACGCGTCACAATTATAATCTTATCCGTAGAAAGTTTCACCTATCTCATCTGCAGTAGTAAATCTTGCAGGCAAATGGACATGTCCTCCATTGTGATCAATTTTGGTTTCTTCCATAATACGGTAAAAATCTGCACTATAAAAAAGACAGTCACCATGACCGGAAAAGAGCATATGTACATTGTAATTAAGGTGAGATACAATTTCCTGTAAATTATCTATGGAATAAAGTTTTTGTCTTACAGGAACCAGATTATTACAATCTCGAATATCACCAATATTCCAGTCTCCTGTAATCATAGCGCCTCGAAATATTAATATCAGGTCAGAAGGAGAATGTTTCGGAGCATGAATTAAAAAAATTGGCTCTCCGCCAAGATTACCTGCCCAGCAAAAACCATCAAATACTTCATCAAAAATACTGCCTTTGCCATTACTGGTTTTAAAATTCTTTATAAAAAATTGCATATAAGGATCTTTATAAAAAGAAGTATGAGCTACAAATCTGGTATGAGGAAATTCCAGTCTAAATAATGTGAGAGAATTAGAATGATCCCAGTGGGTATGAGATAAAAAGGCATATTTAGGAAATATTTTAGATTTTTGAAAAAAAATTCTCGCCTTTTTATAAGGTGGTTTCTCCATCCTTTTAAAAGGAGGCATTTCTACTATAGCACCTTCGCCATTATGGTATAAAATCCAGCAGGCGTTCTTTAATTCTCCGTATCTCTTCAGAATTATAAAACCATCTGCAATTTTTTTCAATTCAAACAACCACTCCCCCCTTTTTTAGTTACCATAATAATAACACACTTTTTACAGGTTTTCAATAAACCAGGAGAACTATAAATTTGGGTTTTAGGTTTTGGGTTCTGGGTTGTAAATCTTTTTAACCCAACACCTGAAACCCATAACCCTTAACCCTTAAAAAATGAAAATTCCTATACTCTAAATTTATACAGGTAATCACATTACGTATCCAGCACCTTTATTGTTTTAAGAAGTTCCCTTCCTTCCTCCTGAAGAGTAGATTCTTCTTTACTGAATAAAGCAGTAAGAGAAAAAGAACAAAATTTTTGAAGAGCATCTATTACTTTATCCCTGAGTTTTACTTCAAGGGATAATTTATGAAGAGCAACCTTTACAGATTCCCTGACAGAAGGATCTTTATCTTTTAATATCTTACATAAAGGTTCTATAACTTTTTCACTGTTCAGCTTTCCAAGAGCCCAGCAGGCACTGGAACGAACTTTATTGTCTTTATCTTTGAGCATTTCTATAAGGTGGCTCATGGCTCTATGGCTTTCTATTCTACCAAGACCCATCACAGCCTGAACTCTGACCTGAGGATCATCATGCTTCAGTGATTTAATAAGAAATTCATAGCTTATTTCACCGCCATATATGGCCAGAACCTCAAGTGCTTTCGGACTGAAAGAAGAATTTGTTTCCACATATTCAATAAGTTTTTCTATTGCTTCAAGCCTGCCAAGAGCTTCTATTGCCTGATCAAGAACGACATGAGATTTATCTGATAAAAGATTTATCACAGGAATTGTTGCTTCTTTTACTTTAAGTATGCCCAGTATTTCAGCGGCACCACCTCTTATTTCTTCATTGGAATGTTCAAGAGCTTTTATAAGTATGGTTCCGCTTTTCACAGGATCAGATGATGCAAGAAGTTCAAGGCTTCTCTGCCTTGTTTTCTGATTTCCGAGAGCTTCTATAAGCTCCTGAAAAGCTTCCTGTTTTAAGAGTATTTTCAACCCGCTGTTTCTTAGAAATCTATCTTCCTGTTCTGCAAGTTTTTTGACTGACTTTATGACATCTTCTCCTCTTATACTGCTTAAAACCTCTATTGCAGCCAGACTGATGGCTTCACGTTTATCCTGTAATGATTTAATAAGAATATGAACAGGCCTTATCAGGCGAAGGGATTCTATAATATGCTTTTTAGTTGTTTCATCTACATCAGGCAATAAAGTAATTAATGGCTCTGCAGCTCTTTTCTCTCTGAGTTTTCCTAAAGCTATAATGGCACTGGATCTTACATCCTTATCTTCATCTTTTAAAGATTTTAATAAAGGCTCTATAGTCCTTCTATCTTCAACATTACCCATAAATATAGCTGCATTGGCTCGAACATCTGAAGGAATGGTTTTATCTTTCAGTATCCTCATAAGAGGTTCTACAGCTTTTTCTGAGCCAAGGAAACTTAAAGCACTGATTATATTAAAATCTTCTCTGTCATCATCCTTAAGAGCTTCAATAAGTATTTTTTCCGCTAGTTCCTTATTACCGAAATCATATAATATTTTTTCTATGTCTTTTTCATCCTTTAATCTTAAAAGTAATATGCTCTGTTTCTTAAATTCTTTTAAAGTATGTGACACATGTTCATCTTCCTCAAACTGTTCAAGTGCTATAAGAGCTTCCTGCCTGACTTCGAATGAGGGATCCTTTAATGAATCCAGAAGAATTTTCATAGAATCACCTGCCGCAAGTTTTCCAAGGGCTCTTGCACAGCTTGCTCTGACTGAACTGTCTTTATCTTTACAAAGAAGTCCGGCCATAACAGGTATGGCTTCAAAAGCCTCCATTTCAGTAAGTATTTCAGCTATTTTATCCCGTCCGACAGAATAATCTGTTTCCAGTGCTTTTATAAGGTATGGTACAGAACTGGCAGATTTAAAATGTCCAATGGCTTCTATTATTTCAATCCTTGCAGGATCGAATTCATTTAATGTTTCAAGTTCTTTACACAATTCAAATACCGGGTCATTTATTTCCATAGCTTCACAAATTTTCTCCTCTTTTTCTTTACTCTCCTGGTTTTTCTTTCTTTCCACTTCAAGAGCTCTGTCAAAACACTCAATAGAAGAATCAGGTTTCCCCTGTTCTTTAAAGACACGTCCTTTATTTAACCATGATGTTATTTCCATATCACCTCCTATTTCTATAGCTTCATCGAAACACCTGAGGGCTTCATCAAAGTTACCATCCCCGAGCAGCATTAAGCCTTTATCATTTAGCTCCCTGGTTCTATGAGCATCCTCCATTATATAACTCCTAATTGTTAAGCAATCAACTCTTCTGCATTAGAATCGTGACGCGTAACGCGTGACGCGTTACGCGTTACGAGAATTTATTTTAAAGCTTTTTTAATCTTCTTGCAGGCATACCTTTTGATGAACTGGAAGGAGATAAGGTTTTCTTTTTCAGTGTGAATTTTTTTCCTCCTGCTCCATCCTGTTCTTCCTCTTCTTCTCTTTCCACTATTTCAGGCTCTCCTCCAAACTTCATGCCGGCAAATTTTGCTTTAAGTAATGATCTTTTCATATCAGGCTCAGAAGCTTCAGATTCAATGACTGGTTTTAGAGTATCTTCATCATTGTCCGCTAATGGAGAGAACTTTGGAGGTAAAGTAAGACGGTCAGAAGGTACTTCCTTTAATTCTAATTTTCTATTCTGTACCCCATATACTGAATCTTCTTCTGAAGAATTATCGGAAAAATCTATTTCAATACCTTCAAAACTTATAATCTTCAGTTCATCTTCTTCCCTGGGAGTTTCTTCATGGGGAGCTTCTTCCTGCGGCGGTTCATCGTCATGTTCAAAAGAAAGTCCCCCTGCCATATCAAAACTTATAATCTTCAGTTCATCTTCTTCTTCCCTGGGAGCTTCTTCCTGTGGTGGTTCTTCCTCTGTTTCAAAGTTTAACTGCTGTTCTACCTGAAGAGAAAACTCATGTGTTTCATATCTTACCTCTTCCTCAAAAGGCTCAATTTCAAGTTCCATCTCGGGAAGAACCGGTTCTTCCTGAGTTTCCATCGTCTCACCTGCAACTTCTTCTCTTTCTATATAGGCCTGCCTTGTCATTCTTTCCAGGAAATCCTGCACTTTATCATTATCTTTATCTTTTTCCTGTGTCTCTGTTTCAGCTGCCAGTCCTTTTCCTGTAAAGAGATCTGCCTCATCTCTTTTATTTAAAAGAAGCAAAACTTCTGTTAATTTACACCTTACAAGCTCATTTTCACTATCAATTTCTCTCGCTTTTTTATATATATTCTCTGCTTCCTTATATTTTCTGAGCCACCGGTAAAGATCTCCTATTGCAATAAAATAATCAATATTTGATGGTGAAGCCTCTATGGCTTTATCATAATTATCTTCTGCTTCTTCATATTTTCTCTCCATCTGATATATCTGGCCAGTCTGATAATATGCTTCATGATTGAGAGGTTCGAGCTCTAAAGTCCTGGAGAAACATGTCATGGCATTTTCATAATCACCTGTTTTCATATAAACTGTTCCCATACCTTTTAGAACTGAAGGATTATCAGGAGAAATAGCCATTGCTTCTTTGAATTTATTTATAGCCAGATCATATTCTCCAACTGCTAAAAAAGAACTGGCAAGACCTATAACTGCCTCTATAGAATCAGGTGCGCTTTCAAGGGTTTGATCGAAAATCTCCATTGCTTTTCCATATTCCTGCATATCCATATAGATCTTACCGAGATTTGTCATTGACTCGAGACTGGAGAAACCAAGTCCGGCAGCTTTTTCATAACATAAAGAAGCATCTTCATGCCTTCCTGTTGCACTGTAAACCAGGCCGAGCCCCATATAAGCAGGAGCAAGATTTGGATTAAGTTCCTGAGCATTATAGAAATTATCCATAGCCATTTCATAATTTCCCTGCTTTAAATATACCTGACCTATATTGTTAAGGGCTATAGCTTCGGCAGGATTGCATTCAATAGCACGCTGAAAATATTCTATACCTTCATTATATTGTTCCGATTTTACTGATATAATACCTGAAGCTATATAAAGAGCCGGTAAATTAGGATCTATCCGGGAAACCTTTTCTAAAATCTCACCTGCTTTCGCAAATTCACCCTGTTCTACATATACATTTGCCATATTGTTATTCAATACCGGTTCATGAGGATCTATCGTAAGGGCATAAGAATAATACTCAAAGGCTTTCTCATAATTTTTATGCAAAGCATAAATATTACCAAGACCTATATAGGCAGAAAGTAACTGGGGATCTATATTTAAACCCTGTTCAAAATAGCTGACAGCTTTATCATAATCTCTGAGTTCTGTAAATACATTTCCAAGACCACTGTAAGCAGCAGTAAAATTACTGTCTATATCCAGAGAAGTTTCATAGCATGTTATTGATTTATCAATCTCTTTCAGTTCAAGATAGGTATTACCAAGTCCGTAATGAAACAGAGGGTCCCCGTTATCCAGTTCAATTGCCCTGTAGTAATTATTAAAAGCATTTTCATATTCTTTAAGATGCCAGTAAACAGTGCCAATACCGCTGTATGCATTTGCCAGGTTCGGATCATATTCTATGGATTGCATATAATACTCTATAGCTCTTGCGTAATCCTTCAGTTCAAAGTAAATATTACCGAGACTGTAGCAGGGATAGGATATATTTATTCCTTCTTCTATGGCATGTTCATAACTGGCAATAGCTTTTTCATAATCACCAAGACGGTAATTGGCATTACCCATTTCATAATGATTTGGAGAAGTGCTGTTATCAGGTAGTTCTAATATACGTTGATAGTTTTCAATAGATTTTTCATATTTATTTACAAGGAGATCTTCTATCTTTTCTGACAGTTCTTTCTGTACTCTCTCCTGATTTACCGGTATTTCCTGATGAGTCTTTCCTTTCTCTCCTGATAAAGGGGGAACCGCCATATCTTTATCCTCGTCGGAAACAATTACCAGATCCTGATAGTAAGATGCCATTTTGGAATCCATTTCTATAGCAGTATCATAACATTCAAGAGATTTATCAAATTCCTGCAGGTTTGAATATATACCTCCGAGAGCATAATGGGAAGGTGCAAAATTCGGGTCACATTCTATAGCTTTCTGGTAGCTGTCTTTTGCTTTTTCATAATCTCCTGTGCCTGAATAAAGATTACCGAGTGTAAAGTGAAAAAGAGCATTACCAGGTTCAATGGAAATAGCTTTCTGAAAACATTTAAGGCCATTCTGAAAATCAACTTTTTCTATGTAAAGACTGCCGAGGCTGTGGTAAATAACAGGATCATTCGGCTCCATTTCAAGTGCTTTATTAAAATATTGAATTGCTTTCTCAAAATCCCTCTTCTGTGCAAAGGCAGAAGCAAGACCGTAAACAGGTGCCACATAATCAGGGGATATGCTTATGGCCTTTGTAAAATGCTTTATGGCATCATTATATTTTTTCAGAGAAAGATATACACTGCCTGTTCCATATATAGCCTGAACGAAATTCTGATCAATGTTAATGGCCTTCTGATAATTCACAAGAGCTTTCTCATGCTGTTTTGCCTTTGAACAGACAAGACCGAGATTATAATAAAAAGCCTGATTATCGGGATTTAATGTTAAAGCTTTTTCATAATTAACTATAGCTTTTTCATAATCCTCTTTATAAAAACAGCTCAGTCCCAGGTTATAATAGAGAGTGGCTATGTGGGGCTCTATTTCTATAGCCATTTCGTAATGCTCTATAGCTTTATCATAGTTTCCAAGTCTGCTGTATAAAGTTCCGAGACTATCATAAGGTGCGGCAAGATTTGGATCTATTTCTATAACCTTAACAAGATATTCTTCAGCCTTCTCGTATTCACCTATATCTGAATAAACATGGGCAATTTTATATAAAGGCAGGAGAGCATCAGGAGCAAATTCAATGGCTTTACCGTAACTATTCAAAGATTTTTCTACATCCTGGAGAACTGTGTATATATCTCCAAGAATTACATATGCTTCAGGGTCTCCTTTAAACTGTTCTATATACTTATTCAGATGATCTACTGCACTTTTATGATCACCTTCTTCAAAATAAATTTTTCCAAGGAGTTTGTAAAGAGGAGAGAATGAAGGATATTTTTCAAGGCCCTTCTGCGCTATGGCAGTAGCTTCTTCAAAATTCTGTGAAGATTGCAGCTTTATACTCAGATCATAATAACCTCTTCCAAGGGATTTAAGAATTCTTTCAGAAGTAATATTTTTCTTCAATGAATATTCAAGACATTCTATAGCTTTTTTCGGATTTTTCAACTGAAGCAAACATTCTGCTTTCAGAAAAAAAAGTTCTTCTTTCTCAGTTCCTGTTTTAATTGCCTGTTCAACATATTTCAGAGACTCTTCAAAATTCCTGAGTCTCAGATAATATAAGGCCAGTCTGCAATTTACATCACTGTTCTGAGGATCTTCCTGAAGGGCTTTTTTAAAAAAATCTGATGCCCTTTCTATATCTCCTCCATCCCAGAAGTGTATACCTTCTGCCAGAAATTTATCTGCATTAGCTTTTCCCATAAATAATCACCTGCAAATTTCTTATATTTTATAATTTTCTCTTTACTTAAAAAAGTTAATTCTATAAGATGAAATACTTTTCCTTCTCAGAAAGTTGTATCCTTCTATTCTTTTCTGTTATAATTTATTCGTGACGCGTGACGCGTGACAGGAGGAAACAATTTATTAAATACTCATAGTAAGTATAGATTGTTATGAAATTAACTATAATAAAGGTAATTACTTATGTTTTATAAATCTAAAAAATCAGAAGTGGAAACATTACTCAGAGCAAGATACCCGTTGATATATATCATATCCTATGAAGAAGAGAGAATAATAAAGGATATACATGAAATAGCAGGAGAAAGAAAAAACGTTTATTACTGGACAGTAACAGGAGGATTAAAAAGAGAAAAAGGAAAAAGCATTACAGAAAGCCCTCTGGAGATACTGAATTACATACTCAATTACAGACCTGACGGGAATAGTATTTTTATTCTTCTGGATTTCCACATATATTTTAAAGACCCTTCTGTTCAATCATCTGTTAAAAACCTTTCCCGAACATTGAGACAGACAGATAATAATATCATTTTCATATCTCCTTTACTTGATTTACCACTGGAAATTGATAAGGATATAAAAACCCTGGAATATACTCTACCATCATATGAAGACATTGAAAAGTTACTGCATCATGCTTTTTCTGACAGAAATATTGTTTCAGAAGGGGAAGAAATAAGGAAAAATTTTATATCATCATGCCTTGGTCTCACGATGAAAGAAATAGAAAGAGTAATTGAAAAAACATTTATCGTCAGACAGGGAAAAAATCTATCGGTAAATTCAATTATAGATGAAAAAAAACAGATAATAAGAAAAACAGAACTGCTGGAATTCTATACAAACACGGAAGGGTTTAAACATATAGGAGGACTTGATAAACTAAAAAAATGGCTTTTAAAAAGAGGAAAAGCTTTCTCTCCCGATAAAAAAGATTTTCTTACTGATCAACCAAAGGGAGTGGTACTTATCGGAATTGCAGGCTGTGGTAAAAGCCTTATAGCAAAAGGGCTTGCAGGGGAATGGTCTATGCCTTTAATTAAACTGGATACAGGGAGACTCTTCAGTCCTCTTATGGGTTCTTCAGAAGAAAATCTTCGTAAAGCCATAATTATATTAGAAGCCGTATGTCCTGCAATTTTATGGCTTGATAATGTAGACAGGGGCTTCTCAGGTGTAAATAGATCGACAGATTCCGGCGTAAGTGCGAGACTCTTCGGAAGTTTTATAAACTGGCTCCAGGAGAAATCCTCTCCCGTATTTGTTATTGCCACTGCAAACAATTTATTCAATCTTCCTCCGGAATTTTTCAGAAAAGGCAGGTTTGATGAAGTATTTTTCCTGGATCTGCCTGACATGGAAGAAAGAAAAAAAATTTTTCAAATATATACAGATAATTTCAATTGTTCCATGTCGGAAACAGAGCTTGAAACACTGGCATTTAACAGTAAAAATTTCAGCGGATATGAAATAAAAAAAGCTGTTATTTCATCACTTTATGATTTTTATGAACAGCAGGAAGGCACAAATTACAACATTCTTCTCAAAAATATTCATAATATTATACCTCTGGAAAATTTTTCAATGGAAGAATCTAAAAAGCTCAGAGACTGGGCGAAAAATAATGCCAGGCAGGCAACATGAACAGTGAACAGTGAGCAGTTATCAGTTAGCAGTTATAATAAGTTTATAGTTTACAGTTGAGAGTTTAAAGTTGAAGATTAATTTATCTACAAACTGGCTGTTCACCGGCCACTGGTCACTGGTCACTGGTCACTGGTCACTGATAACTGATCACTGATAACTCCCCTATTCACAAAACAGGACAAATACACTATAATATACTGAAAAGAGGTGAATTTAAATGTCCCATTTTACGACTGTTAAAACAAAGATTACCGACAGAGAATGTATCAAAAAAGCCATTAAAGAACTTGGATATAATTACAGTGACCAGAGGGCTGAAATCAAAGGTTATCAGGATAAAAAAGTCAAAGCAGATATTGCAGTAAAAACCGGTGCATCCTATGATATAGGTATAGTATGGAACGGTGAAACATGTGATATAGTAGCCGACTGGTGGGGTGTGGAACAGGGTTCTTCTATAAGACAGAAGAATTTTATTCAGGCCGTTACACAGAAATACGCCTATTTAAAAACAAAAGACGTTCTTTTTGAACAGGGTTTTACCCTGGCAGAAGAAGAGACAAATGAAAAACAGGAAATAGTTCTTACAGTCCGTCAGTGGTAATTTGTATCGTGACGCGTAACGCGTAACGCGTGACGGGAGGAACTTCTATTAAATGCTCATGTAGCAGTCAAGAATAATATTCATGTAACGCTTTGCTGGCTCCATGCCTCTATAAAAGGAGAAAATTCATGAAAGAAATGAAAATCAAAATCTTACCTACAGGGGAAATAAAAATTTTGGACATAAAAGGTGTTCACGGACAGGAATGTCTTGAATTTACAAAGTTTATTGAAAATTCTCTTGGAGATGTAACTCATAGAGAATTTACCGAAGACTATTATAGAGAAAATTACAATAATGAGAAAGAAATAGAAAAACAATTTTAAGCAAAAGGAGGTGTCACCAATGTCAGCATGGTTAAAAGCAGGCATCATTTTTGGAGTAATAAATTTCATAGTTGCTTTAATATTTGGTATATTGCTACCGGCATGTCTTCCCCCTATATTTATATGTCTCGGATTTATCTGTGGTATAGTTACAGCCCTGTTTCTGAATAGTCCCAGCGGAGGACTTGCTGTAAAAGAATCCATTAAAGCAGGTTTATTCAGCAGTATAATCTCTACTATTACTCAGCTTCTTGCATCAGGTGTGTATTTTGTAGTATATGGCCGAGAGTCTTCGCAGAAGATAATGGAACAATTTGGTTCTGCTACTGGTTCTGAGGCAGAAAAGATAGGCCAGTATATAGGAGGTTTTGGGACTATAGCATGCTGTGGTGTTACAAATATTATTTGCTTTATAGGAGCGGCAGCAGTTGGTGCATTAATAGCAAGTAAGTTATTTGTTAAAAACCAGAATCTGTAATTCGTAACGGGTAACGCGTAACGCGTGACGCGTGACGCGTGAGGAACTATACTTAATGGTAAAAAAACTTATACTGGTATTTATTTTTTTGATGTTTTTCTCTATTACAGTTGCATCTGTAATGGCTCCTTATTTTGCATCTCATAATAACAGAATAATGGGTGATATCCTCTATGGAGGGTTGAGGGCTTTATGCCATCAGAAACAGGAAAGATGTATATTTCTATGGGGCTACAAAATGGCAATCTGTGAAAGATGTTTTGCCATATATGTCTTTCTGATTGCAGGTGGTATTTTTCTTTATATCTTCAGAAAATCTTTCAGAAAATATCACTGGAAACTGGCAGTCCTTTTAATGTTACCTGCTGCACTGGACGGTATTACCCAGCTTGCAGGTTTCAGAGAGAGTAACATATATCTTCGTCTCTTTACAGGCAGTTTATTCGGCATTGCCTTTGCATTACTCCTCTGTCCCCCGGGGTTTGAACTGTGCCTTGATGATTATAAAATGGAAATAGAGTAGTGAAGGGTGAAGGGTGAAGGGTGAAGGGTGAAGGGTGAAAAGTGAAAAGTGAAGGGTGAAGGGTGAAGGGTGAAAAATGAGTAGTGAATAGTGACCGGTGAGTGGATAAACTACCCGTCACGCGTCACCCGTCACGCGTCACCCGTCACGATATTAATTAATATGGACACAAAAAAAAATATAAAATTACTTATAAAATCCAGATATCCTCTAATTTATCTCGTTACATGGGAAGAAGACAGAGTTCTGGATATGTGCTCGGCCATTGCAGAAGAAATGAAAAAAAGTCTTTATGCCTGGTCTGTAACAGATGGTATGGCATGTATCAATAAAGTAATCTCCTCTACAAAAACACCTCACAGTGCCCTGGAATTAATAGAATCAAAAGATGATGGAATCTTTCTGTTAAGAGATTTTCATCATTACATAGATGATCATGTCATAAAAAGAAAACTTCGTGATCTTGTTATAGCATTTCGCAATTCTTCCAGAACTATAATAATCACATCACCTGTAATGAAAATACCTGTAGAACTGGAAAAAGACATTACTGTAATAGATTATAAACTTCCTTCTCTATCTGAAATGGACAGGATATTTTCACTTATTACAGAAAATTTCAGCTTCCAGGGTATAAATATCTCTATTAAGACTGTAGAGGAAAGAGAAGAAATAGTTAAATCCCTTCTTGGCTTTACCAGAAGAGAAGCGGAACAGATTCTTGCAAAAGTGGCTGTTATGAATGGAAAAATAGGAATAGAAGATATAGAATTAATCCTTAAAGAAAAGGAACAGATAATAAGAAAGGCAGGTTTTCTCGAGTTCTACTCTTATGTGGAACATTTCTCACATATTGGCGGATTGAACAACCTGAAAAAGTGGCTTAAAAAAAGATCCCTTGCCTTCACACAGAAAGCCAGAGACTTCGGTCTTCCTGAGCCAAAAGGCATATTACTGACAGGACTTCCGGGATGCGGGAAAAGCCTCTGTGCCAAAGCCATTGCAGGTCAATGGAAAAAGCCTCTCCTTCATTTTGATCTCGGCCGTGTTCTTGGAGGACTTGTAGGAGAATCTGAAAGGAACATGAGGAAAGCTTTAAAGATAGCAGAAAGTGTTGCTCCTGCCATATTATGGATAGATGAAATAGAAAAGGCTTTCTCAGGGGTTCTGGACGGAGGAGACAGTGGTGTTACTTCCAGACTGCTCGGAACTCTTCTCACATGGATGGAAGAACATGAAAGTCCTGTTTTCATCGTAGCCACAGCAAATAATATAAATATTCTTCCAGAAGAATTAATAAGGAGATTTGACGAGGTATTTTTTGTAGATCTTCCCTATCAGAGGGAAAGAGAAGAAATATTTCGGATTCATCTGAGTAAACGTAACAGAAATATAAAAAATTTCAATCTGGAATTACTTGCAAAAAAGTCAGAAGGGTTCAGCGGTTCTGAAATAGAACAGGTAATAGTTTCCTCTCTTTTTGACAGTCTCTCAGACGATCTGGAATTCAACAGTGATTTAATATTAAAAAATATTAAAGAAACATTTCCACTTTCAGTTTCTATGAAAGAAAGGCTGGAACAGTTAAGAAAGACGGGAAAAGATAGATTCAGAATGGCTTCTACAGAATCAGAACTGCCACGTTTCCAGGATCTGAACCTGGGAGATATTATAAAATTTTCTTAATGGTCTTTACTTTTTCAGAATCTATTTTATAATAATGGCATAGAATCTGTAGTAATAATTGGGTGTTGGGTGTTAGGTGTTGGGTGTTAGGTGTTGGGTGTTGGGTCAGTAAGCTTAAACACCCATAACCCATAACCCATAACCCATAACCCATAAATAACTATAAAACTGTACTTTACACCATAAAAGAGGTATATTCATGAAAAATTTCTATATATTTTTAATTATATTAATGGCTTTATCTCTTACAGACAGAGCATGGGCCATCATAGGAGAAAAAGACGATCTCCTGGGAGGCAATGTAGATGTAAAAATACTGGCACAGAATTTCTCAGGGGAAGCCAATTCCAATGAATTTCACATATGGGGCAGTGTCTGCCTTGAAAAAGATGAAGCCACACTGGAAGCAGATGATATAAAATTCAATGGGAAAACAAATATTGCAGTAGCCTCAGGAAATGTTGTATTCAGCCAGCCGGGAACTGTTCTTTCAGGTAATACAGTAACAGTAGAATATAAAGAAAAAAAAGGTATCTGGGCAGGAAATGTAAAGGTAGTTCAGACAAAAGCACCAGAAAAAGGAATGACAAGTGTTCAAAAGACCTTTAAAGATGGTCCTGTAACAATAGTTTCGGACACACTGGAATTTACCTGGCAGGAACCGGGCAGAGTAGTGGCAGGAGGCAGAGTAGAAGTCTATCAAAAAGATAAACATGTTTATGCAGATAGTGCCACCTATATATCTTCTCCTCAGAGTATAACTCTGGACGGAAATGTAAAACTCAGAAGAGATGACGGTTCGTCTATGATATGTGCAAAACTGGTTATGGATCTGAAACAGAATACATTTCAAGCAATGAGATCATCAAATTCTCAGATAAAAGTAGATTATTATTTTAATGAAAAGAAAAAATAGTGAAGGGTGATCTGTGAAGGGTGATCTGTGAAGAGTGAAGGGATTATAACCACGTTTCACGTTTCACAGGGCGAACACAGAGGTTCGCCCCTACTCTCATATATAATCATTTGTTTTATTATTCAACCTTACTGCCATTTCTTTCAATATGGAAAAGGTAATTTTTCCTTCTTCTCTGAGTATAATGCCAAAATTATCCTGCGAAATAGATACAAGCTGTGTATCTTCTTCTGCCGCAATGGCTGTAGCAGTTCTTTTTGTATTAATCAAAAGAGAAATTTCCCCGAAGTATTTCCCTTTTTTCAGAACATTAATAATTTCATTATCCCTTGCTATACGTACAGATCCTGACAGAATATAAAACATTTTATCTGATTCTTCACCATAATTAAAAATTACATCACCTTGATTATATTTTTTTGACAAATTTTCTATTTATAATATGGTGTGTCTTTTTTGTATCAGGGCCATGATAAAAGAGATCTTTCAGGAAAAGGGCTTCTTTTTTTCTGAGATTTGAAATGATTTCTGCTCCGAGTAAAATTACTGCAAAAGAATAATAAACCCAGACAAAAAGAATAAATAAGGCCTTCAATGAACCAAAGGTATAACCATAACTGGAATTGAATTTAAGAAAAAGGAAAAATACAGGTCTCATAATAGACCAGATTACAGCACTGAAAAAAGAACCTCCCAGAATGTATTTGAATTTTACCTTCACAGGTGAAAAAATACGGTAACAAACAGTCATTAATATTACAGTAAAAAGAAATGATGCAGTAATATTACTTATATCAAGAAGGATTGGTGTTTTAAAAAATATGCCTGTAATCATAGAATAAAGAACTTCACTTATTACAAGTAATATAGATAAACCTACCATTATAATAGCTGCCATCAGATCAAATGTTTTCGATTTGAAATACGTAAGTTCTTCATCCATTTTAAATATTTTTGTAAAAGCATTTCTGATTGTTCCCACAAGAGGAGTAAGCCACCAGAAGAGAATAATAATTGTTATGGGCCCCAATATTTTTTTGTTTTCAGATAGGGTATAAACCTCTTTTTCAATTACCTTTATAAATGAAGGAAATATTTTTGATGTAACTTCCTGAACTGCAATAAAAGCTTTTTCAGAAGAGATAATATAATTACCAAGGATATAAAAGACAAGAAGCAAAAGTGGAATAACAGAGAAAAAACCATAGAATGCCAGTGCAGCAGATCTTTCAAAATTATTATTCCTCTGAAATGATTTAAACGATTCATTCAGTATAATAAAAAAGTCTTTTGTTTTTTCTTTGAATTCCTTCATAGTTAATCACGGCAGCCATAAATATCATATCTTTTTTTAGATTTTTATTTACTATAACACAGGGTTAAGGGGCAATCAAGTTTATTTTACTGTAATATTTTTCATAGATTGCGTTTAAAAATAACAGATGATTTTACATACGATGGAAAAAAAATTATTATAGAATATTCAGAGTAAAAAGTGAAAAATGAATAAAACAGGACATTACTTACTATTCACTACTCACTATTCACTCCTTAAAATAGTTCTTTCATAAATTAAAATACTTCTTAAGATAGTTTGTCACATAAGGATTTTTATTATATAATAAATTGACAGAATAATTTTATGTAGAAATATCTTTCCAGTAAGAAGATAACTAACTCGGAAATTGAAATTAATTAAAAGTCTCTTTTATTCCACAGGAAGGAAATTTATGGACATGATAGGCGCTATACTTTCTTCACCCAGTATTCCAGGTGATGTAAAAGCTGCCATGGTAATGAAAGAAGCTCTGGCACAGCAGGAAATTGCCATTGAAATGATGAAAAAAGTTATGGAAACACAGCAAATGGAAACAAGTGCCATTATGCAGATGCTGAATAAAACAATCCCTCTTAACAGTGACGCAATGAAGATAGACGTATATGTTTAACCTGTGAATAGAAAGGATTCCTCTATTTTTTTTCATTTTCACCATGCTTTTTCACCAATAACCATTCACTTTTCACGAAAAATTATGATATAATTATAAAATCACCTGTTTCCAGGAGGCTATCTGTAACATAAATGGAAGATCAGAGTAAACTCATACAAGACAATATTCTTTTCAGACTGGCAGCATTTCGCAAAGATTTAAAGAATTTGCCGGAAGAAGATTTAAGACTCCTTGTTTCCCTGGGAAAACTTTCAGATCTCCTTCTCGGTTATCCTGTAGCCACTCTTACTTCAGCCTCATCATCAGGTACATCGTCAGATCATGGAGGTGACACAGGAAAAATGCTCCTTTCAGGTCTATCCCCGGGAATGGGAGAAGAATTTATAGACAGTTCAGCTTCTCTTGGAGGCATGGGACTTGCTGCTATTCTCGGGTTCAATGAAATGAGTAAAAATCTCGGAAGTACAGCCCTTGCGGCCATGGCTTTAGGAGGTTTTCTCGGTATGACTCTTCTCCCTCCTCCGTCCATGTTCGGTAATTACATATTCTATAAAATGGCTCTTGGTAAATTTACCTCTTCCGCCTATTTAAATGCAACAGATCTGCCTTACGGTGATAATCTTGAAGGGAAAAATAGTTTTCTTGCTCACGGTCCATTCGGGTCATCTCCGGCAGGCACCATGATGGCCTTATTAAGTGGCTGTGGGAGAACTGTAATGAAAGGAGAAACTGGTTCCTGTCCCGGTGCTTTTCTGGGATTCTGCGGAGAATATGGATTTTATTAAAAGGAGAAATAATAATGAATCTATTCGAAATAAGTGATTATATGGACAATCTTCTTAAGATAAAAGAAATAGAAGATAAAAGTCTGAACGGTCTTCAGGTAGAAAACAGCGGAGAAATTGAAAGTATAAATATATGTGTGGACACATCAGAAGAACTTGTAAAGTCATGCCCTGAGAACAGTTTAATTATAGTTCATCACGGGCTTTTCTGGGGTAAACCTCTGGCCATAACAGGCCGTATCTACAAAATAATCCATTCATTGATGGAGAAAAACTGCGCCCTTTATGCAGCACATCTGCCACTTGACAGTCATGAGGAACTGGGAAATAATCATGGTTTTTATAAACTGGCAGGATGGGATGCCTTTAAAACAGAGAAATTTGATCTTACCAGTATAATAGAATTTCCTGAACCATGTAGTCTCTCTGAGCTTCTGGAAGTAATAAAAAATGTAATAGGTAAAGACATAACCATGTGGGATTTCGGGAAAAAAGAGATAAAAAAACTGGCTTTTATTTCAGGGGGAGCTATTTTTATGATTTCAGATGTTATAAAGAAAGGTCTGGATTTATATATAACTGGTGAGCCTTCTCATTGCTGCTACTGGCCTGCAAAAGAGAATAAAATAAATGTAGTATTCGGAGGTCATTATAATACGGAGAAAATAGGAGTTAATCTGCTGGCAAAAGATCTGTCTGAAAAATTTTATATCCCTTATAAATTTATAGATTTACCTACAGGTTTGTAGTAAGTAGTGAGTAGTGAGTAGTGAATGGTGAAACTCATCACCTACCACGAACATGAGGTTAACCGATGAAATACCTGATGGGATTTTTTATATTCTTATTTATCTGTGCCTGTATAAATCTATTCTTTAAAATCCTGGAATTGATCCCTTCAGTATGCCCCTCCTGTAAAAGAAGAAAACTAAAAAAATCTTCTGAAGAAGAACAACCGGGGTACGGTGTGAATATTGTTTATAAATGTTCACACTGCGGACATGGAGTAAGTGAATTTATAAAAAAAATATCCTACTAGTCAGAGTGAGTAGTGAATAGATTATCTCTACTCACTACTCACCATTCACTTATTTCGCCTCTACTCCGGCACCTGTCACATCCCTCATATCGATAAAAGGTGTGGCGCCGCCGCTTACCTGTGGAAGAATTCCATTCCATTTCTTTACTGCTTCATATTTTATAAGAGCAGGTGTTATGGACTGAGAGATAAGTTTATTGGCTTCAGCCTGGGATTTTGCCCTGGTAAGAATAGATTTTGCATCTCCCTCTGCTTCAAGAACCTTCTGCTGTGCTTCAAACTTCTTTCTCTGAAGTTCATTCTGAGCCTTCAGGGCTTCCTGAACTGCAGCATTTTTCTGTTCTATTGCCTCCATAATTGTCTTGGGAGCTCTTATTTCATTGATTGTAAACTGTTTTACCAGAAAGCCATATTGTTCAAGTCTGTCCTGAAGAACCTTCTGTATCTTCATAACTACTGAGGCTTTTTCTTTACCGATAAAATCTTCAATCCTGGTTGTACCTACAACCTCCTGCATGGCCTGTCTTACAGTCTGTTTTACAAATCCATGGGTAATACTTGCTATGGGCTGACGAAAAGCCACATAAAGCTCAGGCACTTTCTGGGGGCTTAACTCAAAAGCAAGGGAAACATCACAGCTTATGGGCTGCCCTTCCGTAGAATTTACATTTATCTCATCATTCTGAACGGACCCTTCCGTAGATGCTTTACATAAAACTATGGTCTGCATAAAAATGGGATATACTATAACATCCTGTGTGATAAAATTCCTCATTCCATATCCCGGGTTCAATGAAACATCTGCTATACCTTTCGTATTGCCTTCTGGAGGGATCTTGTAGATGAGAACTCCTACATGTCCCGGCGGTACATAGTATATTGTGGAAGCAAGGATAATTATTAGAATAAAACCTATGGCAATAATAACAGTACCTGTTATGGACAGAGCGGAAAAATTGAAACCTTTCGATTGTTTCGGAACTATATTCATAAAAAACTCCTCTCTTTTTTTATAATCTCTCTTATGAATATACACTAACGACGATAGTAAGTCAATTATCATTGGTGTTTAAAAATGACAGGTGATTTTACACACCATGGGAAAAGAAC
>Ga0351886_10011_pt1 | contig 107089 bp, 95 predicted proteins | sample TotcelFGM3001L14_FD_206761 | JGI IMG/M metagenome (GOLD analysis project Ga0351886, IMG submission 206761) | Enriched cells from coal bed in the Powder River Basin, Montana, United States - Total cells FGM rep3 HSBNCT.FGM.300.1.L14 ... | reverse complement strand
CGTTCTGATGACGTTGGGCCGGCTGGCGCCGGAGGAACAGTATAAGGGTTTTGATGAGATCTTGGAGTTACTCCCGGTATTATCACAGCAAATTCCCACTATTGCCTATCTGATTGTCGGTGATGGTAAGGATCGGGCGCGGCTGGAGGCGAAGGCTCAAGCCCTGGGAGTGAGGGACCGGGTGGTATTTACCGGGTTCATTCCCGAGGCCGAAAAGGCGGACCACTATCGTCTCGCCGACGCCTTCGTGATGCCTGGTCGGGGGGAGGGGTTCGGGTTCGTTTTCTTAGAGGCCCTGGCTTGCGGCATACCCGTAGTGGGCAGCAAGCTGGACGGGAGCCGGGAAGCCTTGCGGGGCGGAGCCTTGGGGATCCTGGTGGACCCGCGCCGCCCGGACGAAATTCAAGCCGGCGTTCTTCAAGCCCTCCAGCAGCCCCTGGGGATCATCCCCCCAGGGTTGGACTATTTCTCCTTTGAAAATTTTGAAAAACGTTGTCACCGAATCTTGCGGCAGGTGGTCAAATCCAGGGAGCCGGCTGAAGTCTAATTTAGGCAAGATATGAAAAAAGCGCTTATTTGCGGGGTCTCCGGACAGGACGGCGGTTATTTGGCCCAACTCTTGTTGGCCAAAGGGTATCAGGTGGTGGGAAGTTCCCGGGATGCCCAGATCGCCTCGCTTAACAATCTGGTACGCTTAGGGATTCGTGACCAGATCGAGGTTGAATCCGTGGCCCTCAACGATTTTCGCAGCGTGCTGCAAGCGCTCATTAAGGTAAAGCCGGACGAAATTTACAACCTGGCCGGACAGAGCTCGGTGGGCCTGTCTTTTCAGCAGCCCGTGGAAACCCTGGAAAGTATCAGCGTGGGCACCCTCAATCTTTTGGAGGCCATCCGGTTCACCGGCAAGCCGATTAAATTTTATAATGCCTGTTCCGGTGAATGTTTTGGGGATATTGCCGACGGTGCGGACGAGAACACCCCGTTTCGCCCGCGCAGCCCCTATGCCGTGGCCAAGGCCGCGGCGTTTTGGGAGGTAGCCAACTACCGGGAGGCCTATAATCTCTTTGCCTGTTCCGGGATTTTGTTCAATCATGAATCGCCGTTGCGGCCGGCCCGTTTCGTCACCAAAAAGATCGTGAGCGCGGCCTGCCGCATTGCGGCCGGCTCCCGGGAGCAGCTCCAACTGGGTAATATTGCCATCCGGCGTGACTGGGGTTGGGCCCCGGAATATGTGGAAGCCATGTGGCTCATGGTGCAGCAGGAAACCCCGGATGACTTCGTCATTGCCACGGGCGAGAGCCACTCTTTAGAAGAATTTGTGGCCGCGGCTTTCGGCCGGGTCGACCTGGATTGGCGCCGGCATGTGGTCATAAACCCGGAATTATTTCGGCCCACCGATATTGCCGTCAGCCGGGGCAATCCCCGGAAATCCCGGGAAACCCTCGGATGGCAGGCCCGAAATAAAATGGACCAGGTGGTCACCCTGATGGTAGAGGATGAACTGCGGCGCCTTAAGGGACATGGATTCTAACATACGTCTGGCATATCTGGTGACTCACCCGATCCAGTACCAGGCCCCCCTGCTGCGCCGGATTGCGGCGGAGCCCGGCATTGATCTGACGGTATTTTTCTGCAGTGATTTTTCCCTAAGAAGTTATCTTGACCCCGACTTTGGCAAAGCTATTGCGTGGGATATCCCCCTGACCGAGGGATATAAGTATGAAATTCTTCCGGCCCTGGGGCGGCGGGACCGGGTGTCCTTCTGGCGGCCTTTCAACTATGGCTTGGCCAGGCGCTTGAGCCGGGGCAATTTTGACGTTCTCTGGGTCCATGGCTATAACCGCTGGTTTCATTGGCGCGCCATGGCAGGGGCCAAAATCCGGGGGCTCAAGGTGTTGGTGCGCGATGAAGCGACGGGCCTCACCGTCCCTCGGAGTTTTCTGAAGCGGCTCGGCAAGCGCTGGTTCTTCCTGGGGCTCAGGAAGTGCGTGGATGGATTCCTGGCCATCGGGACCCTCAACGCCGAATATTATCGCAACTATGGCATTGCCGCCGAGCGGATTTTTCCGGTACCCTACGCGGTGGATAATACTTTCTTTCAAGATCGGGCCAGGGCGGCCGCCGGGCAGCGGGAGCGCTTGCGGCGTGAACTGGGTCTGGAACCGGACCGGCCCATTATCCTCTTTGCCAGCAAGGTGTCAGAGATCAAACGGGGTGCGGACCTGCTCGAGGCTTATTTGCAGATGTCACCCGACCAGGTCCGGGAACCGCATCCGTATCTGGTGTTCATCGGGGACGGCGACCAGAGAAAGACCCTGGAAGAACGCGCCGGGTCCAGACCCTGGAGTTCGATAAAATTTTTGGGATTCAAAAATCAGACCGAACTTCCCGGATATTATGACCTCTGTGACGTGCTGGTGTTGCCCTCGGTCTTTGAGCCCTGGGGGTTGGTGATCAATGAAGTGATGAATGCCGGGCGGGCGGTGGTAGTCAGCGATCAGGTGGGGTGCGGCCCTGATCTGGTGCGGCCCGGGGAGAACGGCGATGTTTTCCCCGCCGGGAATGTTGCCGGGCTCCGGCAGGCGCTCGTTAACCTATTGGGCGATCCCGGGAGGTGCCGGGCCATGGGGCAAAAGAGCCTTGAAATCATTGCCACCTGGGGCCTGGAAGAGGATGTTGCCGGTCTTAACCGGGCCTTGGCCCATGTCACCCGGAGGCAACCAGCCAGATGAAGCTTGATTTTTTCCTCAATCAGCATGAAAGATAAATTAAACATTCTCTTCCTCGGCGCCGATGGCGGCAACGCCTTAAAAAGAGGCCATGCCCTGAGACGCCTGGGCCACGACGTCACCCTGCTGGATCCCGCCAGTCTGTTCCCTTTCAGAAATTTTGTAGGAAGGTTAATATATTATGCTGGGGCATCATTAATAGAGAGTTATTTGATAAAAAAGATTACTCCCCTTATTGATAAACGGAGCTTCGACGTAACTTTTGTGGACAATGGAGAATTTGTCGGGCGTAATGTGTTGCGCGTATTGAGTAAGTCATCAGATATTCTTATAAATTATAATAACGATGATCCATTCGGCACCCGTGATAAAAAAAAGTGGCGGTTATATCTTGAGGCTGTCCCCTACTATGATTTGCTGGCGGTGGTGCGGGCGGTCAATGTCGCGGAGGCGTACGCCCTGGGGGCCCGAAAAGTTCTGCAGGTATTCATGGCGGTGGATGAATTGGATGGCCCCAGAGTCATAACCCCCCAGGACCGGTTACGATTATCCCATGACGTTCTGTTCATCGGGACCTGGATGCCGGAAAGAGGACCATTTCTTCAGAGGTTGATGCAGGCCGGGGTGCCCCTGGCAATTTACGGTAATTCCTGGCATAAGGCGCCGGAATGGCGAGCCTTGCAACCGGCGTGGCGGGGCCCGGCCATCTACGGGGATGATTATCTCAAGGCCATTCAACTGGCCAAGATTTCCCTGGGTCTGCTTTCCAAGGGAAATCGGGATTTGCACACCACCAGGACTTTTGAAATCCCTTATTGCGGGGGGTTGTTGTGTGCCGAACGGACCTCGGAACACCTGCAATTATATCGGGAAGATGTTGAGGCGGTTTACTGGAGTGATGTCAATGAATGCATTGAAAAATGCCAAAAACTTCTTAGTGATGAAAAAATGCGGGCCGGCATTGCCGAAAAAGGTCGAATACGGTGTCTCCGGAACGGCATTTTTAACGAACCCAACCTGGCAAAAATGCTGGAAGCCGCTTATTCCTTATGAAGAATAATCCGGTGACGATATTCAGGAAAGAGAACTCTACCGGGGTTAACCTGTGAAAATCACTATCAGCGTTTTGGGACGTTTCTGGTTATTTTATCTTGCCAAGCAACTCCAAGACCATGAATTGCTGGCCAGGTTGATCACCAGCTATCCCAAATTTGAGGCTATTAAATATGGGATTAATCCTAAAAATATCGATTCGTTGTTAATTCATGAGATCCATAATAGGGCATGGCATAAAATCAACCGATTCACCGAATCTTTATTCAATCCGCAATATATGATATTTGAATTATTTGACCGTCAGGCGTCAAGGCATATAAAGCACGATTGCGATATCTTTGCGGGGCTGAGCGGGTGTTCCCTCTATGCTCTGCGGCGGGCCCGCCACCTGGGGGCAAAAACGGTATTGGAACGCGGTTCGAGCCACATGCTTTACCAGAGAAAGATCCTGGAAGAAGAATATCGCCAGTTCGGCCTGAATAAAGCAGTGGTGCATCCTAAGGTGGTAGAGCGGGAATTGACGGAATACCAGGAGGCGGATTATATCGCCATACCGTCGCAATTTGTCAAAGAGACGTTTTTGCATCAGGGGATTTCGGAGGAAAGACTCATCCATGTCCCGTTCGGCGTCGATTTGACGCATTTCCATCCTGTTCCCAAGCACGATAACGTGTTCAGAATCATCCATTGTGGCAATATCAGCCTCAGAAAGGGGGTTCATTATTTATTGGAGGCGTTTGCGGAATTGAACCTGCCCCGGGCTGAATTGTGGTTGATCGGCAATATGACCGATGAGATCAAACCATTCTTACGGAAATGGGGGTCGCCGGCCATCCGCCATCAAGGTCCCTTTCCAGAAAGGGAATTGCATACATATTACTCCCAGGGTTCGGTCTTCTGTCTGGCCTCTATTGAAGAAGGGCTGGCTATGGTGCAGGCCCAGGCCATGGCCTGCGGCTTGCCGGTGATCTGTACGACCAATACCGGGGGCGCCGACCTGGTCCGGGAGGGCCGGGACGGGTTCATCCTGCCCATCCGGGATGTGGACGCCATCAAAGAGAAAATTCTCTATTTCTATGAGAATCCCGAGGCTGCCAGGAATATGGGGGAGTCGGCTCGTCTGAGGGTGCAAGCCGGTTTTTCCTGGTCCGATTACGGCCATAACATGATCGCCGCCTATCAGAAAATATTAAGCTCTTAGGGGTGGTTAGCACCTTGGTTTTGCGGGTGATTTACTTTTGGGGGGAGGAGCAATTCCATGCTTTGGTTGGGTGGGAAAAAACGGCGTTCGTCCAGGACGTTTGAAAAAATTGTCTTTGGCCCGATAAACTCCTTTCTGACTTTATTGGTAGAAAAGACCCGGATTTCCAAAAGAATTTTCGATTTTTTCGGGCGCGTCCTCCCTATTCCCACCCTCATAGTGAGAGGGGTCCCCATAAAAATTATCCTGCCGTTAAATCAGGTCGGCGTTTACAACACTTGTAAAAGTTGGGAAGACCGGGAACCGGAAGTCCTGGATTGGATCGACGGCTTTGAAAAAGGTTGTACCTTTTTTGATGTCGGGGCATCATTCGGCACCGAGACCTTATATGCTGCCTTAAAGAAAGACGGACCTAAAAAGATTGTCTCATTTGATTTGGATTTAGAGTCTTCTTTCAATTTGGCCTACAATATTAGTTTAAATAATATAACCAATGTTGACCAATATTTTTTAGCACTATCTGATAAAATTAATTTAATTCCATATAGATGTGTAACTCAATATTATTATATTGAAGGAAGAAACCAACACGACAATGTTATCTATAACACTTTATCAATATCAATGGATCAATTTATTAATATGACTCATATATTTCCAGATTATATAAAAATAGATGTGGACGGGGCCGAAGAAAGTATAATTTCAGGTATGACCGAGACGATTCAGAACCAAAAATTGCGGTCTGTGGTTATTGAAGTAAGCGACAAGTCAGAGCCGGCCATTTCTCTTTTTTTTCACCAAGCGGGTTTTAGGATTGAATCTGAGCGCGTATTAACCACAGATGGAACAATTTATAAAAATATTATATTTACCAGAAATTAAATATTAGGAACTCCCTAACAGGTTAGCATGATAAAGAGGCTGTTCAAAGGTATCGGAGCCAATTTTTTGGGGCAGGTGATAAATATCGCCTCGAAAATTGTGCTGGTGCCGTTGTTTTTGCTGGCCTGGGGCGCCGACATTTATGGGGAATGGCTCCTCCTTTCCTCCATGGTGGCATATCTCTCTTTAACGGAAATGGGGGCCCAGCTCTATATCGTCAACCGCATGACCCAGGCCTATGCGCATCGGGATAATGACCAATTCCGCCAGATATTGCACACCGGCCTGGCCTTGTTTCTCATCATCCCCGTTACCGTGTTCATTATTTTCGTGGCGATAATTTTCTTTTTCAACCCGGCCACATTGCTCCACATCACGCAGACCGGCCACGGTACGGTGGTGCTGGTCCTGGCCATCCTGGCCTTCCAGATCGTCATCTCACTGCCGCAAAGCATTTTATTACGGGTTTACTTTGCAGTGGAAATGCTGCCCAGAGGGGTCATGCTGATCAATTGCATGCTGCTGATAAATTTCCTCTTCCTGGCCGGCGGGTTGTGGGGGCGCTGGGGCATGGTGCCCATCGCCATTCTCCAACTCCTGCCCTATGGTCTCCTCGCCGGGGTGGCCCTCTGGGATCTCAACCGGAAATTCCCGCAATTCCAGATCTTATCCCTGCGGAAGGCGGATTTCTCTTTTGGCCTGAGTTTCATTAAACCCAGTCTCCATTTTTTCCTCATTCAGCTGGGCCAGGCTTTTTCGCTGCAAGGGACCGTGCTGTTGGTGGGGGTGGTAGCGGGGCCGGTCCAGGTAGTGCTCTTTTCCACCATGCGGACCATTGTCAATTTGATCCGATCATTCCTCGATCAACTCTCGCATGCGGCCTGGCCGGAGATGACGCGCCTGGACGCCCAAGCCGATATGGATAAATTTCTGGTGCTGTTCCGGGTCATTTTGCGCTCGGCCCTGATGGCTTCCGTCATCTTTATCACGATTTTTCATTTTTTCGGCGGCTTCATCTATCAGTTCTGGTTGAGAAAGACCGTGCCCTTCCAGCAACCGGTGATGGATCTGTTCCTGATCTACATGGCGCAATTCATCTTTTGGTTAACCTGCAGCCATCCCTTGCAGGCGACCAACCGGCATCACACCCTTTCCAAGATGCTGTTCGCCGCCTCGATCCTCACCATTGCCCTGGCCTATCTGGGCGGACGGCAGCTCGGGTTGCCGGGGATTGTGCTGGGCATGATTATCGGGGACCTGGTCCTGCCTTTCTGGGCGGTCCCGTACCTGTTGCGGGGTTATCATGCGTGCTTTTCCTTCAGGTTTTTTGCCACCGAAATGGTGCCGTATATCGGCAGTCTGATTATTCTGGCGGCCATTCCCTGGCTCGCCCCGATGGTCTTTCTCTTACTCCTGGGATGGTGGCTGAAGGCGGTGCCCGGCCCGATCTTGAGACTGGATTACTGGCGGCAACTCAAGTAGTATGGCAATGTATCCGGCCAAGGCGCAGTTATGAAGATTCTGCATGTGATTGCCAACTTGGCGCCCCGTTATGGCGGCCCTTCCAAGGCCTGCTGGGAAATGGCCCGGGCCGTGGCTCAGTTGGGGCACGAGGTGAGCATCTACACCACCAACCAGGACGGGCCCGGGGAACTGCCAGTGCCTGTGGATCAGCCGGTGCGCCAGGATGGCGTGGAAATCCGCTACTTTCCCATTCAAGCGCCGCGGTTCTGGGGCACGTCCCTGCCTCTGGCGCTGGCATTGCGGCGGAAGATCCCGGCCGTCGACCTGGCCCACATCCATTCCCTCTATCTGTTCCACAACCTGGTGGCGGGCCACTACTGCCGCGGCTACGCCACTCCCTATCTGGTGCGCCCCCAGGGGATCCTGGACCCCTTTATTTACCGGCGGCACCGCTGGCGCAAGGCTCTCATGGAGCACTTATTTGAGCACCGGAATATCCGCGGGGCCGCGGCGCTGCATTTCACCGCCGCGGAGGAGGCGGAACTGGCCGCGCCGTACAGCTTCCAAACCCCCGGTCTGGTGGTGCCCCTGGGGATCAACTACGATGAATTTGCGGTGTTGCCGGAGCCAGGCAGTTTCCGGCGCCGGTATCCCGAAATCGGGGATAAACCCATTATCCTGTTTTTCGGACGGGTGAATTTCAAGAAAGGCCTGGATCTTCTGGCCAAGGCCTTCGGCGCCGTGGCCCGCCGGCGCCAGGACGTCCACCTGGTGATTGCCGGCCCCGACAATGAGGGCTGGGGCGCGCAGGTCAGCACCTGGCTGGATGAAGAAGGCGTGCTGGGCCGCACCACCTTTACCGGCATGTTGCTGGGGCCGGATAAATTCGCGGTATTGCGGGACGCCAGCCTGTTTGTGCTACCGTCCTATTCGGAGAATTTTGGCCTGGCCGTGATCGAAGCCATGGCCGCAGGCTTGCCGGTGATCATTTCGGATAAGGTCAATATCTGGCGGGAGGTGCACGCCGCAGGGGCCGGCAGGGTGATCCCGTGTGAAGCCCCGGCCCTGGCCGATCAGATCCTGAACCTCCTGGCCGACCCCGAGGAGGCCTTCGGCATGGGCCGGAAAGGCAGGGCCCTGGTTAAGGAGCGGTTCCAATGGCCCCGGATCGGCCGGAGCCTGGCCGAGGCCTATGGCCGGATTATTGATGAGCATCAACGCCGCCGCGAAGTGAAACCGGCCCAGGCGGCCCGGAAGCGATCATGACCGGCGACTCTTATAAGACTCCGGTATCGGTGCTGATTTGCACCAAAAATGAAGTGCGCAACCTGGGCGCTTGCCTGGCGAGCCTGTCCTGGGCCGATGACTGCGTGGTCCTGGATTCCTTCAGTGATGACGATACGGTCAATATTGCCGTCAGAGGCGGCGCCCGGGTGGTGCAACGGAAGTTCGACAATTTCTCGGCCCACAAAAACTGGGCCTTGGATAATATCGATTTCCGGCACGACTGGATCCTGATTGTGGATGCCGATGAGCGGGTGACCCCGGAGCTGGCCCGGGAGATTGCGGCCATAGTCACCGGCTCGCCCTCGCATCACGGTTACTATCTGGCCCGGCAGAACTGGTTCGCCGGCGTCTGGATGCGGCACGGCGGCTGGTATCCTGACTATAACCTGCGCCTGTTGCGGCGGGGGCGGGGGCGATATGAGGCGCGCCTGGTTCACGAGCACATCCTCCTTTCCGGCTCCCCGGGCTACCTCAAAAACCCGCTCATCCATCACGATTACAAGGGGATCGAGCGCTATTTCGACCGCCACAACGTCTATTCCAGCCTGGAGGCCGTGGAGGCCTACCGGACGCTGACGGCGGCGGACCAGCCCGGGGGGCTGCCGGCGGATTTTTGGGCCAAAGGACCGGCGCGCCGGCGGTTTTTAAAAAATCTCGCCTATCGGTATCTGCCCGGCCGGGCCTTGTTTAAATTTATCTGGATGTACTTTTTTAAATTAGGTTTTCTGGATGGGCGCATGGGTTTCCGCTTTTGCCTGCTCCACACCTTTTACGACTACCAGATCAGTCTCAAACTGGAGGAATTGCGCGACCCCCAATCCCCTATGTCCCAAAAATACAAGGATATGCCGGACTGAGACCAAGTTGCCGTCAAACAAGTAATAATCCGCATTGTAGGGGCGGTTCGCGAACCGCCCCTACGGTGATTGCAATCATAAAGCCAGAATTACCTCTATGGCGGCAACTTGGTATGAGACGGCCGCCACAGTCCGGCCGCAGACCCTTTCTCAGGAGGCCAAGAGCGGATCGATGCCCTTCTTACGTCTTGACAACTACGACCCTTCGGGGTCTGACTATGGACGCCCCAAATTAGTGGTTTTCCTCTGGTACCTCCTCCAGGAGACCATATTTCGCTATTCTCCCGTCCCCTGCTACGGCTTCAGGCGGTGGTTGCTCACATTGTTCGGGTGTAAATTGGGCCAAGGGGCCAGGGTGCGTCCCCGGGCGCGGCTGCATTATCCCTGGCGCATCGAGATCGGCGATCATTCCGCCATCGGCGACGATGCCTGGCTTTATTCCATCGATACGATAAAAATCGGCGATCACTCGGTCATTTCGCAAAAGAGTTTTCTTTGTACGGCGAGTCATGATTATCGCGATCCGCGCTTCCGGCTGACGCACCAACCCATAACGGTGGGCAACGGCGTCTGGATTGCCGCGGATGTGTATGTGGCCCCTGGAGTCACCATCGGCGACAATGCGGTCATCGGGGCTCGCTCCAGTGTGTTTCATGATATGCCGCCGGGTATGGTATGTTATGGTTACCCCTGTCGTCCCATAAAACCCAGGGGACAATGATGCTATCTGATCGTCACGGCCCGGGGCCGGGAAGGATGAATAAGTGGCGCTGCGTATCCTGATTCACGGCATCAATTATGCCCCGGAGTTTGTCGGGATCGGGCGTTACACCGGGGAGTTGGGGGCCTGGCTGAGTTCCCGCGGGCACGCGGTCACCGTCCTCACCGCGCCCCCCTACTATCCCGCCTGGCGGGTGCCGGACGCCTACCGACGCCCGGCCTGGCGGCGGGAATGGCTGGATGGGGTGGAGGTGCTCCGGGCCCCCCTCTATACCCCCGCCCGGGTGACCGGCAGAGGCCGGGTGCTGCATGAGCTCTCCTTCGGGGCCAGTTGCCTGGCCTGGTGGCCGAGCCTGTGGGCGCGGCCCTGGGACGTAATCCTGGCAGTCTGCCCCCTGCTGCAATCGGGGCTGATCCCGGCGCTTCTGGCCCGCCGCCGGCAGGTCCCCTTTATTCTCCACGTTCAGGATTTGCAACTGGATGCCGCCCGTGAATTGGCCATCATCCAGCAACCGCTCCTTTTCGCCTGCCTTACGCGCCTGGAACGCTTCCTCTTCACCCGGTCCCAGGCGGTGACCACCATTTCCCGGGCCATGGCGGCCAGAATACGGGATAAAGGGGTGGCGCCGGGACGCGTTCACCTCCTGCCCAACTGGGCTGACCTTGAAGATATCAAGCCCGGAGCGCGCCGGAATGTCCTGAGGCGGGAGTTGGGGCTGGACGCCGAAATCATGGTCCTGTATGCCGGGAATATGGGGGAGAAGCAGGGGTTGGAAGTCATCCTGGACGCGGCGGCCATTACCCGTTATAATCGAAATATCCGGTATGTTTTCGTGGGGGAAGGGGCTGCCAGGAAACGGCTGATGGACCGGGCTCAACTTCTGGGCCTGGAAACGGTGAGTTTTTTTCCTCTGCAGTCAAGAGACCGGTTCCCTCTGCTGCTGAATGCGGCCGATATCCACCTGGTAGTCCAGAAGCAAAAGGCCGCAGACCTGGTCATGCCTTCCAAACTGGGCAACATCCTGGCTGCGGGGCGGGCATTTATTGCCACGGCCAGGCCGGAGACGGAATTGGGCCGGGTCACCACGGAGTCCCAGGCCGGCCTGTTGATACCCCCGGAAGATGCCGGCGCCTTGGCCCAGGCCATCGTCCAACTGGCTCAGGATGAAGATGCCAGGGAAAAAATGGGGCGCAGGGCGCGTCAATTTGCCGAAGCCTGGTTGGGACGCGATAAAATTATGGCGGAATGGGAAGGTTTGCTTTATGGTCTGGTTAATCAGGCTAGGAAGGATGAGGCCCGGGGCCGTTTATAAACCGGATAAGCACCGGTCAAGCCGCCGGGTCATGGGCCAGGGCTGGCTGTGGGTAGGAAACGGCTCATGGAGGAGCGCGGCAGTTGATTGATCATCGTCAAGGCATTTTCGACGAATACCGCTGGATCATCTCCCGGTTGCAGTGGCTCCTGGACGGCTTCGTCGTCGTGGCGCTGCTGTTTCTCATCTGCTGGCTCTGTGGGGAACCTTTTCGCCTTATCTTCCAGGCCCTGGGGCTGGTTACCTTCGTATTGACCATAATGGTCTTTCAAGCCGCTCAACTCTACCAGCCCTGGCGCGGCGCCAATTTAACCCGTTTGGTGCGCCGGGTTTTTTTGGCCTGGCTGGTGATTGTGGCCATCCTCATGATGATGGGTTATGTGACCAAGACCTCGCTGCACTTTTCCCGGAAAGTTCTGCTCACCTGGGTGGTGATCGTTCCCGTAGCCCTGATAGTTATCCGCTTACAAGTTTTTTGGGGCTTGCGGTGGCTGCGGCAGCAGGGACGCAACTCGCGCACCGTGGTCATTGCCGGGGCCGGGGACCTGGGACAGCGGTTGGCCAAAAACGTGGTGGAGACTCCCTGGCTGGGGATGCGCCTCCTGGGGTTTTTTGATGATAAGGTCACGGGTGAAATTCACCTGGATCACCAAGGCTATCCGGTGCTGGGCACCCTGGACGACATGATCGGGTTCGTGCAGCGGCAACAGGTCGTCATGGTCTATCTGGCGCTGCCCTTGCGGGCCGAAGACCGCCTCCGAGCGGTGGTGGAATCCCTCCGGGACACCACGGCCTCGGTCTATTATGTGCCCGATGTGTTTATTTTCTCACTGTTTTCGGCCAGTCTGACCGATTTGCGCGGCATGCCGCTGGTCGCTTTGTGGGAGACTCCCTTCTTCGGGGTGAACGGCTGGCTTAAGCGGGCCGAAGACCTGGTGCTGGCCAGTTTGATCCTGCTCCTGGTGTCGCCGCTGCTCGTCTTGATTGGCCTGGGGGTGAAGTTGACGTCTCCGGGCCCCATAATCTTCCGGCAACGGCGCTATGGCCTGGATGGTTCTGAGATCATGGTCTATAAATTCCGCACCATGAAAGTCTGTGAAGACGGCCAGCATATTCCCCAGACGGTCAAGGACGACAGCCGGGTGACCCCTTTCGGCAGATGGTTGCGGCGCACCAGCCTGGATGAGTTGCCCCAATTTTTCAATGTGCTCAGCGGTTCCATGTCCATAGTGGGACCCAGGCCCCATGCGGTGGCGCACAATGAGTACTATCGCCGTCTCATTCCGGGTTATATGCTCCGGCACAAGGTCAGGCCCGGCCTCACCGGGTGGGCCCAAATCAATGGCTGGCGCGGGGAGACCGAAACCCTGGAAAAGATGGAAAAACGGGTGGAATATGACCTGGAATATCTGCGCCGTTGGTCATTGTGGTTCGATATGAAGATCATCCTCCTGACGATTTTCCGGGGTTTTAAAGACAGCCATGCCTATTGAGGTTGGATCCGCCTGGCGGCAAGCTAAGTGTCAGCATTCAGCTTTCAGCGGTCAGCTTTATGAATTATAACAATTGATTGTATTGTTCCAGTCAATCAATCGTTATCGGCCAGATTTGATAAGTCTTTGTTTTTGCTGATGCTGATGGCTGAACGCTGACAAGGGAGTTTCTATGGGTCGTGGTAAAAAGGCGCTGGTGACCGGGATCACCGGACAGGATGGCAGCTATCTGGCCGAGTTCCTCCTGGCCAAGGGTTATGAGGTGCATGGTTTGGTGCGCCGGTCCAGCACCTTCAATACCAGGCGTATCGACCATCTGTATGTGGACCCGCATGAAACCGGGGTCCGTCTTTTTCTCCATTATGGCGATCTGAGCGACTCCGGGCAACTCAGCCATCTGATCTACAATATCCAACCGGACGAAATCTACCACCTGGCTGCCCAGAGCCATGTGCGGGTCAGCTTCGACATCCCCGAATATACCGGGGATGTGACCGGCCTGGGGACCATCCGGCTCCTGGAGGCCATCCGCCGCAGCGGCATCAAGACCCGGTTTTACCAGGCCTCGTCCAGCGAACTGTTCGGCGACTCCCCGCCGCCCCAGAATGAAGCGACCCCCATGTGCCCCCGGAGCCCCTATGCCGCGGCCAAACTCTATGCCTTCTGGATGACGCGCAACTACCGGGAAGGCTACGGCCTCTTCGCGGTCAACGGCATCCTGTTCAACCACGAGTCTCCCCGCCGGGGAGAGACCTTCGTCACCCGCAAGATCACCCGGGCGCTGGCGAGGATCAAATTCGGCTTGCAGAAAAAACTCTATCTGGGCAACCTGGAGGCCCGGCGCGATTGGGGCTATGCCCCGGATTATGTGGAAGCCATGTGGCTCATGTTGCAGCAGGATACCCCGGAAGACCTGGTGATCGCCACCGGGGAGGCCCATTCGGTCCGGGAGTTCCTGGAGGAGGCCTTTTCCCATGCCGGCCTGGACTGGCGGGAATACGTCGAGATCGACCCCAAGTACTTCCGGCCCACGGAGGTGGACTATTTATTGGGAGATGCCGGCAAGGCCAGGCGTATCCTGGGCTGGGAGCCCCGGGTCAGCTTCCGGGAATTGGTGCGCCTGATGGTGGATGCCGATCTCCAGGATCTCATCGATCTGCGCCAGTGCCAGGACGTGATCCAGCGTCTGCGGCAGGAAAACGGCCTCGGGAGCAACCGGAAGCATCATGAAACCTGACGCCAAAATCTATGTGGCCGGGCACCAGGGTCTGGTGGGAGGGGCTATTTGGCGCCGCCTGCAATCCGCCGGGTTCAAGCACCTGGTGGTCCGGAGCTTAGAGGCTTTGGACCTGCGGGATCAGGCCGCGGTGACCGGCTTTTTTGACCGGGAATGCCCGGAGTATGTCTGCCTGGCGGCCGCCCGGGTGGGGGGAATCAGGGCCAATGACACGTTTCCGGCGGACTTTATTTACGACAACCTGATGATTCAGGCCAACGTCATTCACCAAGCCTACCGGCACGACGTCAAAAAGCTCCTTTTTCTGGGGAGTTCCTGTATCTACCCCAGACTCTGTCCCCAGCCCATGAAAGAAGACTATTTGCTGGACGGCAAGCTGGAACCCACCAATGAGCCTTACGCGGTGGCGAAAATCGCCGGCCTCAAGATGTGCCAGTCCTATAACCGGCAGTACGGCACCTGTTTCATCTCGGCGATGCCCACCAATCTCTATGGCCCGGGAGATAATTTTGACCTGCTGGACTCCCACGTCATCCCCGCCATGATCCGCAAGTTTCATCAAGCCAAGGTTGCAGGCGACCCTGAGGTGGTAATCTGGGGCACCGGCACCCCCCGGCGGGAATTTCTCTACGTCGACGATCTGGCTGACGCCTGTCTTTTCTTGATGGAAAACTATGAGGACGGGGAGATTATCAACGTGGGGGTGGGCCGGGACATGCAGATCATGGAGTTGGCCCGCCAGGTGGCGGCCGTGACCGGCTTTAGCGGCCGGATCGGGCTGGATCCCAGTTATCCCGACGGCGCCCCGCAGAAATTGTTAGATGTCAGCCGCATCACCGCCCTGGGGTGGCAGGCCCGGACACCTCTCGATGAAGGCCTGCGCCAGGCCTACGACTGGTTTTGCCGCAGCCCCTGGGCTCAGAAACCCTGAGCCGGGATCTCTGCGCAGGGTCCCAGCGGTGGAAACTCTGACCCGATGTTCTATATCAAGACCTTACAACAGCGGCTGATAATCTTCTTGATCCTGCCGGTGGCGGTTTTTCTCTTCAGCATCGGCGCGGTGGGCTACGTTTATATCCGGGGCATTCTCTATGGGCAGTGGCAGGAAGCTGCCATACTCCGGCTGGAGCGGGCGGCCCATCACATGGATATGCGCCTGAATGAGCCCCTGCAATGGATTCAGTCCCTGGCCAACACCGGCGGTAACCGCCAGGGGACGGACAACCAGAACTGGATCCTGCAAAAGCTGCGGGACCATCCGGGGGTGGACCGGGTAGCCTTGACCTGGCAGGAGCCGCAGCCGGGCGGCACCGGGATGGTCCAGGAGGGTAGGGGGGGAGAAGGCCTGACCCCCAGGGTGGTCAAAGTTTCTCCGCCAGAGTTTTTTTATCCTCCGGATCAGAAAACCATTGGCCTCAGAACCACTCTCCGGAATGAGGCGGGGCAACCCCTGGGACGCCTGGAAGTGACCATGAAACGTGACTACCTGATGGAGGGCATACTCACTTCCGGTTGGTTCCATGCTTTTATGGCCTGTTTGGTGAACGAACAGGGGCAGTTTCTGGCCCATACCAACCCGGAGATGTCGCCGCGCCATTGCCTGGGCGACACCCAAAACCCCCTGGAACTCGCCATGCTCAAGGCCATGAAGGATAGGCCCTACGGCACCGAGGTGGGCCATGACATGGTGATCGGCTACTACCGGCTGCACGCGGCCCCCTGGGCCATTATGCTCCATGCCCAGGAAAACCAGATCATGGCCCCCATCCTGCGGTTTCGCTTTTACTATATCCTGGCGGGGCTCCTCTGTCTGGCGGTCAGCCTGGCCCTCATCCGGCTGGGTACGGGGTCCATGGTCGCGGCCATCCGGCGGATCTCCCGGAAAGCGGCCCTTGTAGCCCAGGGCGATTACGGCGAGCCCCTGGAGGTTCGAACCCAGGACGAGATCGGTCAATTGACCCTGAGCTTCAACAACATGGTGGCGGGCCTGAAGGAGCGGGATTTTATCAGCAATACCTTCGGCCGCTACGTGGACCAGGAGATCGCCGCCAAACTCATGGAGCGGCCGGAGGCCAGCCGTTTAGGCGGAGAAAAACGGCGGGTGGTCATCATGTTTTCCGACATCCGGGGTTTTACCCCCATTGCCGAAACCTTGAGCCCCGAGGCCACTATCCACCTGCTCAACGGCTATTTTTCCAGGATGGTGGAAGTGCTTCGCCAGCATCACGGCATCATCGTGGATTTTTTGGGAGATGGGATTCTGGCCTTTTTTGACCCGCTGGATGGTCCCCTGGCCCCGGTGGCGAGGGAGGCGGTCCAGTGCGCCCTCCACATGCAGCAGGCCATGCCGGAAGTCAATCTGGCCGGGATCGGCCAGGAATTGCCGCCTCTCCACATGGGGATCGGCCTCCATGCCGGGGAGGTGGTGGTGGGGAATATCGGTTCCGAGTCCCGGGCCAAGTATGGCATTATGGGCTCGGCGGTGAACCTGGCCCATCGTATCCAGGCCCAGGCTCGGGGCGGGGAGGTGGTGGTCTCCCAGGACCTTTACCGGCAGGTCCAACCGGAGATCAGGACCACCCGGAAGTTTGAGGTCCGGCTCAAGGGGATTCAGGAACCGGTGACCCTCTATGTGGTGGGGGAGCAGCCAGCGCCATAGGTCCGATGTATAACCCCGGTTGGGGCACCGGGGACAGGTGATGCCGGGGCGATAGATTAATCGCCCTGCCACTCCTTCAGAATATTCCGCCTGAGGGCAAATAAATCCTCACCCATGCTGCAGCAGATGAGATAGGACTTCAGGCGGCTTGGGTTCTGACGGTAAATTCCCCAGAGCTGTTGCCAGAACTGCCCGCGATAACTGGGCCGAATCCCCTGGCGCCAAATCAGGCACATTAAGGCCGCTAAGGTTTCGCCGGAGTGATGGGGAGGGGGCGGTTGCTTGGGAGTCTGGGGGGAGACCGGTAGATTTTTCCCGGCCTGCCGGGCCAGGGCCCGGCGGGTGGGCCGCATGGCCAGAAAGTAACGGTAAGCCCGGGCCAGATACCGGGAAGGTTCGTAGAGACGGTCAAGGCCCCGCACGAATTCCCCCAAGATCTCTTCCTGGGGACGGCTGGGGAGGTAATTGAATCCCATCCCGTAAAAGTCGCCGCTGGTCTTGTCGTGGAGCAGCCGGCCTTCCTTTTCCAGCCGTTGCCATAGCTTGGTGTTGGGGAGAGGCTGCAAGAGGTTGATCATTATAATCGGGATGGCGAGCTCTTCCACGAACTCCACGATACGGTCCACGGCGCCGCTTGGTTCGCCATCGAAACCGATGATGAAGCTGGCGATCAGATTGAGCCCGTTGGCGTTGATGGTCTCCAGGGAATCCTGCAGAGGATTGCGCAAATTTTGATACTTGCCGGCGGCACGCAGGATATCAGGTTCAGGCGTTTCCACTCCCAGAAAAATGTAGGCGAAGTTGGCGGCGGTCAAGAGGTCGATCATCTCCCGATCCTGCCCCAGGTTCACGGACGCCTGGGTCCAGAACGCGAAGGGCTCCCCGTGGGCCTGGCTCCAGGGGATCAGCCGGTTAAGAATAGCCCGGGCATGGTCCTTATTACCGATGAAATTGTCATCACTGATGAACACCACCCCTCGCCAGCCCAGATGGTACAAAGTTTCCAGTTCGGCGATGACCTGGCCGGGATCTTTGTAGCGGGGTGTGCGGCCAAAAAGGCTGACGATATCGCAGAATTCGCAGTCAAAGGGGCAGCCCCGGGAGGTTTGAATGCCCATGGTGGAATAGTTGTCAAGCGTGATCAGATCAAACCGGGGCACCGGCGAGCTACTCATCTTAGGTTTGCCGTCTTCTTCAATCACCCCTCCCGGTTGCCCTTCCCGCAGGGCCGCCAACAAGTTAGGGATGGCGGTTTCGCCCTCGCCCCGCACCAGAAAATCGGCCCCGGCTGCCAGCACATCCTGGGGCAGAGAGGTGGCACAGGGGCCCCCAACTATTACGGTTTTTCCCTGCGCTTTGGCCTCCCGCACCAGACGTAAAATCCCTTCTCGCTGAATGATCATACCGGTAATCATCGCCAGGTCGGCCCACTGCCAGGATGCCGCGGTGAGGGCGCCGACGTTCAGGTCTGCCAGGTGGAATTCCCATTCTTGCGGCAAGAGCGCCGCCACGGTCATCAGCCCCAGGGGCGGCAACAGGGTCTTGCGACCCATTAATTCATTGGTTTCGGCCAGTGACCAAAATGATGGTGGAAACTCAGGATTTATCAGGAGAACCCGCATGATCGCCTCCATGGCGGTGGATAGAAATTAGGGTCAAGGACGAAATGATTATCATTGGGTCAACCAGGGGCGCATATCGATCAGGCGCACATGCTGATCGATTACCAGCGTAGGAAATCTGGGATCAGAAAGCAAGGCATAACGTTGCCGTCCTGACGTAAGATGTCGGATCTGCTCATCAAACGGAGCGAAAAATGGGCCGTAAATCCGTTCGGCCAGCCCCTTGGCTACCCCGGGAAGATGGGGCGCATCGAAGGGAAAGAGAAAGTAGCCGCCCTTCAAGAAGGCCGGGGTGAAATGACGGTCATCGACGATGAGAAAGGCGATGCCATACTTTCGACAGAAGGCCACCACTTCCTGGGGGTCGGCCGCGTAGTAGGCTTGAAAGAGATCCACCAGCCGGGGCTTAAGTCGGGCCCAGTAACCCCGGCTCCAGGGGTGGGCCAGTTCATAGGTGGCAAAGGCCCGGCGTTGCGCAAAGGTGGGGATGGTGTCCATCAGGTTGGGGTGGCCGGCAATGAGAGCATCCTGGGGCGTTTCGCCCAGGGCGGTATAGACGGCCCGGTAGGCCGAGTAATCTTTGAGGCCGACCCCGTGGAGGCGCCAGGCGCCTAGGCCTGCTGCCGCCACTAAGACCAGAATGGCCAGATGGCGGGGCCAGCGCTCAACCCGCAGCGCGGTCTTGAGCCCCAGGGCCAGGAACAGGCAAGTGAAAAGATTCAAGGTATATAAGAGATACCGGTCGGGAACGAATAACTTCAACAAAAAGAGGCGGGCCAGGAAATAAACCAGCAGAGAGGACAATCCCAGGTAGCCGGCGGGTTTGAGCGCCTGCCGAAAGGAAGGCCAGTCCAGGCGCCAGAACCCGGCCGCCAGCAGCGCCAGCAGCCCCGCACAAGTTAGGCCGCCGGCTACCGGCCCCCACTCCTGAAACGGCGGGATGAATTCCCAGGGGCTGATAAATTCCCACAGCAGCGAAGCTTCCGGCAGCATAGGGTAACGGCCGTGGGCGTAGAACTCGGGGTGATTGACCATCTCTTGGGCGCGCACCAGAGGTCCGTAGCCGTCGGCGCTGAACTGGAGGTTCATCGCCAACACCAGCACCGCTCCCAGGCCCAGGAGGACCAAGTGGACGGCCTGGGCCGGGAAAGGCGGCGGGTCATCCCGGCCCAGGTGCGCCAGCAGCCAGGCCAGCAGCGCCGCCGGGGCCGCCACCAGGAAAATGTACGGGATGAACAGAGCCTGGAGCAGGAGCGCCCCGCCCATGACCCAGGGTCTCCGGGCCTGCCAGCCCAGCCAGAAGAGGGCCAGGAGCGGGGCCGCAAAGGCCCGGGCCAGGCCGGCGGCCAGATTATCCAGGAAGAAGGGCATCAGCCAGAAGCAGGCCACCATCGTCCACCCCAGGCTGCGGTCTGCCAGGCGGGCCCCGATCTTAAAGAGGCAGAAGGCCAGGAAGACGAACAGGAACCCGGGGAGGAGTTTGGAGAAGACCAGGGGGGATACCCACCAGGAGGCCAGCCAGTAGAGACCCTTAATGCCCCAGGAAACGTAGGCCCTGGCATAGCCGGTAAGGAAGTCGCCCGGAAATAAGGCCGGGTCCTGCCATTGCTGCATCCAATAGAGCTGCTGGCGGACGTCGTCATTAATGATAAAAGGATTGGTCAGAGCTTGGAAGTGGGCCAAAACAAAGACGACCCCGGAAATCAGGGCCACCATTATTTCGGGCCAGGGGTTCCTGGTCCAGCCGGACTGGGGCTCTTGGGTTTTAGATGGGTTTTTCAAAGACGCGGAAAACCTTGTAGCGCTGGCCGCCCAGGGCCACGATAACCTTGATCCAGTGCTTGAGGTTGGCCGGGACCAGGGAAAGATCGGCCATCTCGCAGGGAGTGTGCTTTACCAGGTAGATATAGGCGCGCAGGAGCAGGGCCAGGTGAAAATACCGCCGCTGATAGGGCTGACTGATCCCCACCACCATGGCCCTGATCTTCGTGACCGGCCGGTACTTGGCCCAATAGAGCAGGCGGAGTTTGCCCCAGAGGGTCAGGCGTCCGTTTAACTGCCGGATGAGCGGATTGAGGTCGGGCAGGGCGATGCCGAAGCCGGCCACGCGGTCGTTGTCCAGGAGAACATAAGCCATGCCCGGGCGTAAACAGGGTTTGACCATGGCCAGCATATCATCGAACTGGCGCCGGGTCAGGGGCACGTGTCCCCAGTTGGGCAACCAGGCCGTATTGAACAGTTGAAAGACCTCGTCGGCGCGGCGGTCGACTTCTTTGGGGTTGTAGGTCACGATCTCGATGTCCTGCCCGCGCATGATCTCGTCATAGCGCCGCTGCATGGCTTCCAGGTCCGCCTGCCGGTTGGTGATCTTATAAGCATGCCAATCCATGGCTTTGACAAAACCCAAAGAGGTCAGGAGGTCCTGGTAATAAGGCGGGTTGTGGGTCTGGAAGATCACCGGCATGGAGTCAAACCCCTCCACCAGCAGCCCCATCTCATCGTAGATGCCGAAATTCAAGGGACCTACCAGGCGGGTTTTGCCATGCCCTAGCAGCCAGGCGGATGCCGCCTCAAACAGGGCCGCGGCCACATCCCGGTCCGGGATGGATTCAAAGAACCCGAAGAAGCCGGTTTCCGGGCCGTGACAGGTGTCATGGAGGCGATTGATGTGGGCTGACAGGCGCCCCACCGCCCTGCCGTCTCGGGAGGCCAGAAAATACCGGGCTTCGCCGATCTCAAAGAAGGGCCCGCGCCGGGGGTCTAGAAACTGGCGCTGTTGAGAGAGAATAGGGGGCACCCAGTAAGGGTCCCCTTGATAAATATGCCAGGGCAGGCGGAGAAATTCCCAAAAGGACGCGTCATTTTGAACGGGAGAAACCGTAATCTCCCCGCTTGACTTCATCAAGGTACCTCTTACTCGGATTTACGCAGAACGACGCGAGCCTTTAAGCCTTCTTTTAAGTCCAGGCCGGGGTTAGGGACTTTTAACTCGACTTCATAGTAGGCAGGCTGGTCAGGGCCGGTGGCAATTGAGGACCAGGCAACGCGGCTGACCGTGGCCTGGAATTTCTTCCCCGGCAGGGCGTCCAGGGTCACCTCGGCCTTTTGGCCGATTTTAACCTGGAGGGCCTCGATTTCAAAGGCCTGGGCCCTTAGGAGCATGGGGTTCATCACCCCCACGATAAAGGCGGCCGGCAGGGTGGGCAGTTCAGCCCCTTCCCGCATCTCGGGGTGGACCCCGATGACGTAGCCGCTGAAGGGGGCCTTCAGGACCCCTTCCCGGGGAACCTGACCGGATTTCAAGGAAGTGCCCAGCAATTTACTCAGGACCTCACCATCTTGCTGGGCCAGTTGGCGGGCCTGTTGCAGGTTTTCCCCGAGAGTCGCCTTTCCCTTGCGCAGGAACTCGATTTCTTGATTGACCTGGGCCAGGCTTTGACTAGGCGCCAGCTTTTTCTCGACCAACTGGGTGAGTTCCTTTTGTTTAGCCACCATGGGGACCAGAGTGCGCTCCATTTCCAACCGTCTCGTCTCCATATCGGAAATTTGCGGCGGTACGAGACGCTGTTGAATCGCCATCCGCGCTTCCGGAGCCAGGCTATAGGTCGCCAGGATTTCTCCTTTTTCAACCCGTTGTCCGGACTGGGCTCGCAGGGAAGTAATAACTCCCTTAAAGGGCAGATCGACATGGCGTTTCAGGGAGCAGAATAATTTAGCGTTGAAGATTATTTCGGACTCCACGGATGCAGGCGGCGCAGTGGCCTGAGTGGCCGGCGTCTCTCCGGCGAATCCCGCTCCCGGGAGGCCTAATCCCAGCCAGATGCCTAAGCTCCAGCCCCCTAAGACTGCCCATTTACTTCTGCCAAGCACGCGCATCAACATAAGTATTCCCTAAATCTCCGGTAATCTCCCGAAGCCTTAGAACCGAAATGTCATACAGCAGGCTTTTACTTAACACGTTCTTTTGGGCTTTTAGAACCTCTGTGCGACTCTCCAAGAACACCGAGAGGGGCACCTCTCCGGAATGGTAGCGGACTTCTTGCTGCTGGGCCTTGAGCCGGGCCAGTTCTTCCACGGATTGTCCAGCTTTCAGGAGTACACGATTTTCCTGATTACTTTCCAGGATTTCGAACCAAACACCATCTAAGAGACTTTCTTTTTCCCCTTTTTTAGCCCCAATCTGTTTTAAGACGGCTTTTTGCCGGGAGACGTTACGGATCCGGGTAAACCCATCCCAGACTGGGATATCGAGACCGAAGCCAACATAAAGGCCATAACTCGAGTTTTGATTCAAGGGATCGGGGGTCTGGGCGGTATAGATGATAGAGGGCAAGGACTTGGCGATGGCCATACGGACATTATACTGCTGAAGCTGTTTATAGATCTCGAAAACCTTTAGTTCGTAGGAATTGGTTTTGGCTTGCTCCAGCGTAACGGTGGCTGGATCGAAACTGCCCAATACCTGTCGCCGGCTGTCATAAAAAGCCGGGGTGATATCCTGGTTGGCTGGCCACCCCAGAAGAGACTTCATGGTTGTTAGGGCCCGGTTTTCGAGCAGGGCCATTCCCTCTAACTCGCCCCGGAACAGTTGCAATTGCTGCTGGGCCATCTTGACTTCCAGAGAGGTGCCCGTTCCGATAGCCACCCTGTTTTCAGCGAAGGTGAGGTTTTCCTGGGCTACCTTAATCAGGTCTTTCTGAATTGCTGTCTGTTTGTGGACGGATTCCAGTTGCAGGAAGCATATTCCCAGACGGAGCAGACCTTTGGAAATTGTACCGACGTGAGTAACAATCGCCGCTTGAGTGGCCAATTTCCGGGCCTGGAGGAGAAAGTACGACCCTAAGGGGTTATAGGGTTCCGTAGAAAAATTTAAACTGTAGGGCTTGCCGTAGCCTGACCCCGAGGGGCGGTTAACATAATAATAGGTGCGAAAGGTCAACGGGGGAATCATCGCATAACGACTGTCGGTTTCGTCCAGCCGCCCGATATCGATTTCCAAGGAACTTTTGGTGAAAGCAGGGGACTGGGTCAGGGCGATTTTGACGGCTTCCTCAAAGGTCAACGGGCTGCCAGGGGTCACCGCCGGGGCCGCGGGAGCCGGGTCGGCGGCCTGGGCCAGCCGGCACCAGCCCATAACCCCACCAGCCATCACCAGCATGGCAATGATCAGGCAGGTCTGCATGGCGGCAATCCAGGAGGTGGAACCTGACAATATCTGCCGGGGACCCCGTCCCGTTCCGGCAGGGTCAACCATGGTGTTCACAGAGAAGCCAGCCAACTTGATTATCATAGTCAGGCGAGCTTGGGGTTTCCTGGTAGGGAGGCTCATTGTTCATACAGAACACCGTCTCGTATCGAGCTGATCCGGGTACAACCGGCGGCAATTTCAGAATCATGCGTAACCACAATAATCGAAGTCTTTCCGTCACTGACGATTTCCGCAAAATGGTCCAAGATCGAGTGCCCATGGCTCCGGTCGAGCTGGCCGGTAGGTTCATCCGCCAGGATGACCTGGGGTTGGTTGACCAGGGCCCGGGCTACTGCCACCCTTTGGCGCTCACCACCGGAAAGGCGATTAGAAGAGTGGTGGATGCGATGCCCCAGGTTGACTCGTTCCAGGGCGACGGCAATACGCTCCGGCCGGTCATGCCGGTCAACTCCGGCATAGATTAAAGGAAATTCCAGGTTTTCATAGACGGTGGAGTTTTCCAACAGATCACAGCTCTGAAAGACAAATCCCACCCGATTGCGGCGAAATTCCGCCTGGGCGTTCCGGTCCAGGCTGAGCACATCCTGACCGCCCAAAAAATACGAACCGCTGCTGGGATGGAGAAAAATTCCCAGGATAAAGAGCAGGGTGGACTTCCCGGATCCCGAAGGGCCCATGATCGCCACGATTTCTCCGGGATAGACCTTCAGATTGATATTGCGGAGCACCTGAATCAGGTCGACACCATTGTCATAGGTCTTACACAGGTCGGTTACCCGAATCAAGGCGCCGTTGCCCGGGCTGGAAGAAGCAGACTTATTCATAGCGAATGGCGGATACTACTTCCATGCGACTGGCCCGGATTGACGGGTAGAGGCCAGCCCCCACACCAATCACCACCGCGAACAGGAAGGCCAGGGTCACTCCGAATAAAAAGAGGTTCTCCGGCGGGCGACTCTCGATGATGTGACTCAAAATCTCCATCAGGATGCGGCCTATTCCGGCTCCCAAGAGGGCCGCGCCGACGCTCAGACAGAGAGCCTCGGAGAGAAATTGCGCCAAAATATCGCGATCTTCAGCGCCCATGGCCTTCTTCAACCCGATTTCCCGGGTTCGGGAGCTGACCGCGGCCATCATTACATTCCAGATGCCGACGCCTCCCAAAAGAAAGGTGGCGCTGGTGGCCAGGTAAACCAAAAACTCGATCCACCAAGCCAGCATCTGAACCCGTTTTAAAGCTTCCCAGGCGACTTCGACGTGAAGCTCCTCGGGGGATTGGTGAGATTTTACAATCTCGGGAACCGCCGCGGCTACAGCGCCCACATCATCCCAGGTGGCGCAACGCAGATAGAGCCGGTCGGCCAGCAACCGCCCCGGGAACCGGTCCGTGGCGGTGGTGAGGGGCATAAACACGGAGTTTGCTAACCCGCTATCGGTAACTCCCCCCAACACTCCGGAAATACGATAAATCTCCTGGTTGATCTCCAGGTCTTTGCCTCTGACCTGGGTGTCGCCGAACATCCTTTTAGCCAGTTCGGCCCCCAAGACGCATTCGCGTTTATGCTCGTTGACGGCGTCAAGGCCGAAGAGTTTCCCGGTGAGAGGCCAAAAATTGCGGACCTGCCAGAAACCTTCATCCACTGCCATGACCATAAAGGCGAAGCGCTGGCCTCTAAAGCTGCTGTTCTGACCATGCCTCACGGCCGTGAGGGTTACTTCTTTGACGCCGTCGAGGCGCTTGAGGGCGGCGAGGGTTTGCTCCCGGAACCATTGGGGCCGGTAAGACCGCTGATTGTCGAAATAGATTCTTAGGACGGTAACCCCGCCGATCAGGTCAAGATTTTCGTTAAAGTTGTTTTTGACCTCCCGGCTCATGGTGACAATATTCAGGAACCCAGCTACGCCCAAGGCAATAGCCAAAACCACCCCTATATAGCGGCGGCGATGGCGTATCACCTGACGCACGCTAACCCGCATGAGGTCGTTAAACTGCATGAGGCGCCTTTTCCCCCTGGTTGGCCAATCAGTCGCCTAACATGCTGGCGATAGTGCCATTGGCACCGGTATAAGTTGTGGTAAAGCCGCTTTCCTCCAGGAAAGAGTCCGGCTGAGTGAAGTCACAAGCCCGGATACGATGTTTTTTGGCCAATTTTTCCAGGATCTCCAAGACGTATTTAATCTGACTATCCTTATGGGTGCTCATATAGGCGGTGCGGATTACCGCTTGCCCCCGAGGAACGGCCGGATAAATGGCGGGCAAAGCAAAAACACCGTGCTCGAACATGTCACGCGCAAACAGGGCCGCTTTCTCTTCCCCCCCGATGTATATGGGGATGATGGGGGATTTGGAATTCTTGGTGATGAGACCAATCTCCCGGTATCCGGCATGGACACGGCGGGTAATATCCCAGAGCCGGGTAACCCGGTCAGGGTCCTCGTCCAGGATATCCAGACAGGCCAGGACGGTGGCGGTATTGCTGGCGGGAAGGGCGGCTGAGAAAATGAGCGGCTTGGAATGGTGCCGCAGATACTCCAACACCGCCTCGTCATCGGCGGCGATGAATCCACCGATGGAAGCCAGGGCCTTGCTGAAGGTGCCCATAATAAAGTCAACTTCAGGTGTGAGTCCGAAATGGTCGGCCGTTCCCCTTCCCCCTCGGCCCATCACTCCTAATCCATGGGCGTCATCCAGATAAATGAGCAGATCCGGATGACTTCGCTTCAGCGCGACCAATTCGTCCAAGGGCGACAGATCCCCGGACATGCTGAACACGCCTTCAGTAACCAGGAACAGGCAACCGTTGGCGTTCTTTTGGCGCGCCGCCGCCAACTTGCGGGCCGCCGCGGCCGCATCGTTGTGGCCAAAGGGAATCAGCCGGGCGCGCGAGGCCTGACACCCTTCAAAGATGCTGGCATGGTTTTCCCGGTCACACACGATGATGTCCTGGGGGGTCAGCATACAGGCAATCGCCCCCAGATTCGTGGTGAACCCGGTGGCATGGACCACCGCCTTTTTCTTACCGACAAAGGCGGCCAGTCGATCCTCCAGGGTTTCATGCAAGGTCAAGTTGCCGCACAAGAATCGGGATCCCCCGGGTCCACTACCCCACCGACGTGCAGCCTTGCCCGTTGCCTCAATCACTCTGGGATCGTGAGTAAATCCCAGGTAGTCGTTGGACCCAATCATAATCAGACGCCGGCCCGACACCTCCACTTCCGTGCCCCAAGATCGGTCTATGGGCCGGAAGTAAGGGTAAAACCCTTGTTCCCTGGCGTCTTGGACCATAAGAGCAAAAGGTTGGCAGCGGTTTCGAAGTTTCATAAAAGGATCTACCCCCTCCCCCTCCGGTAGGTTTACACCTTTTTATTTCTATCTTGAGAAAATGTCAATGAGATTTGTATCAACAAAAAGACCAAGCCCCCATACCACTCATTGACATCAATGCATCTTACCACACTTAAACTCATTTTTTGACAAAAAAATCTCCTATATGAGGATATATCGGCAAATATTAAGAATCAAATCACTTTTTATCAATTGGCGCCCTCCTTTAGAAAAAATTATGCCTGGCTTACGTACCGGAAAAGGCGCGGCGGGAAGCGAAATTTTCGCCCGGCGTTGCGGGCGAACCCGGCCTCGGGCCTCTCTTCCCTGGAACCCAGTTCCAGAAAATGCTTCAGGTTCGGTGTCCATGGCCGGGGCCCTCGGCCGCAGCTTTAACCATTAGACCTCGCCCCCAGGTTTAAAGTTAATAAAATTGGCCCGGGGTCCTGTTACCCTGCCCCGGCGCCTCCGGATGCCATCCACCCTTTCGCCCAGCCCGGGGGCAAAATCCGCGCCTGATATGCCTCATGAGTTCTCCGGGACCCCGCCCAACAGGCGCCGTATGGCCCGGGCCTGGCCGGGCGTAATGCTGGGATGGGCATCAGGACAAAATTTGCCATATTCCTCTGCCGTGAGGGGCTGGGCAACCGGGGTCCCGCGGTTGAGTTCGACATAGCATTTTCTGGCCAACCGGCTCATCTCCAGGTACTGGGCGCTCCAGATGGGCAGGCTGCCGAGTTGCCCGCCCACCATCACTGCCAGGATAACCCCGGCCAGGACCTGGGCCCACCGCCGGGACGGCATCCTGGCCGCCAGCAGGCGCCACGCCGTCCCCACCAGCAGCAGGGCGCCGATCAAGGTAAAGATGTCGTAGCGGGCCACAAAAGCTTGACTCACCGATCGCTGATAGCGGGTTAGGGAGACCAGGAAAAAAGGCAGAAAGTTGACCAGCAGCGCCCAAAGGGCCAAACGTTTATCCGCCCGCTCGCCCCAGAACCAGATTGCCCCCAAACATGCGATCAACAAGCCTACCCCGGCGATATAAGCCGGGATGGGAAAGTGGTAATGCCCCCAAAACAGGTACAGGAAAGGGGACACCAGGGCGCCGCACAGGAGGTGTAAGAGATACGCGGGGCCGGGCAGACCGGAAAATACCTGAAAATTGCGGCTGGCGGCGGCGTTGAGACCGGCAAACCGGAAATAGCCGGCCGCAAACAGGACACACACCAGGCCGACTACCCCGGTAACGGCCCAGAAGGCCCTCCAGGAGACCTTCTCCCCCATGATGAGGATATAGAGGGGTAAAGCCATGAGTCCGAGCAGCGGGTAATTGTGAGACAGTATGGACAAGGCGGCGCACACCCCAAGGCCCCAGAGCTTGCCGCCCGAGGGGGCGTGGAGATACCGGTCGGTGATGAGCAGCGCCCCCAGAAAGAACCCCAGGCTTAAAAGATAGCCGAAATAAAAGGCATTCCAGGCAATGGCGTGATGGGCCGCCGATATGGCGTAGAGCAGGCTCAGGGTCAAAGCCAGGCCCGGCTCCCAGTGCCGCCGGCAAAAGCTATAGAGCAAAAAAGCATTCACGCCGGTCCCCAGGCAATTGATCAACACCAGAATAGAATATTGTTCCCCGGCAATTTTCACCAAGCCGTAGTAAAGCAGGTGAAAGAAGGGGAACCATTGCTCTCCATCCGGAGTTAGCAGGTATTGTCCGAAAGGACGCTCCGCCATTTGGATGAGGGCCGTCCAATCATCAATAATATAAAAAAAACCCGGCCGCCAAAAAATTATTACCGGCAAAGCCAGCAGCACCAGAAACACCAGGAAAGGGTGCCACGGCGCTGGAGCCGGTTTTGCTGCCCCGAGGTTTACTGCCTTACCCGGCTGTATGTTTGACGAACTCTGAATGTCGATTATCCAATCGGTGTTTTGGTAATATAACTTTAATTTCCCCGAATTTTTCCGGGCCCGCGGTCCCGCCGCGGCCACGGGCGCCGCGGGTAAACTCCCCGGTCGTGATGCTGGGCGGCTGCCCCGATCATCTGGAACAAATTGGTTTCGGGGAGCCCCGAGACCCCGGCAAAAAAAGATCCGGATAATTTTTCCGGTTTGATCAGCGCATCCGGTTCGCAGGGGGCCGTCACTCTATTAACGCCCACCGGTTTGCATTTTGGGGAAAATCTTAGTATGAACTTCAGGTAATAGGCTGAGGGTACCAGAAAGGGCCTCCTTGCCCGCTTGGCGTCAAATAGCCGGTTAGTGCTGATGTGCAGAAGATTCGTCGGGTCGATCCACCCAAAGCATTATTAATTTACATCTATAGCAGGTAATCAGGAGAAAGGAAAGTATGTTGGCCGGGAAAAAAGTGTTGGTAGTCATGCCTGCCTATAACGCCGCGCAAACCCTGGAACGCACCTATCAGGACATCCCCTTTGACGTGGTGGATGAAGTCTTGCTGGTGGACGACGCCTCTCACGATGAGACGGTGGAGGTGGCCCGGCGGCTGGGCATCCGGTGCGTTTTACATGACCGGAACCTGGGTTATGGCGGCAACCAAAAAACCTGTTACACCGAGGCCCTGAAACTGGGCGCCGATATCGTCGTGATGGTCCACCCCGATTATCAGTATTCCCCCAAGATTATTCCGGCCATGGCCGGTTTGGTGGCCAGCGGCGAATACGAGGTGGCCATCGGCTCCCGCATCTTGGGGGGCAAGGCCTGCCAGGGCGGCATGCCTCCCTATAAATATTTATTCAACCGGGTGCTCACCCTGTTCCAGAACCTGCTCCTGGGCGCCAAACTCTCCGAATACCACACGGGTTTCCGGGCCTTTTCCCGGAAAGTTCTGGAGACTCTCCCCCTGGGGGAGAACTCCGACGATTTTGTCTTCGACAACCAGATGCTGGCCCAGGTTATTTACTTCGGCTTTCCCATCGGCGAGGTCTCCTGCCCCACCCGTTATTTTCCGGAAGCTTCTTCCATCAATTTTCCCCGGAGCGTCAAATACGGCTTGGGAGTGGTGGCGACTTCGGTGCAATTTTTCCTGCAAAAGCGGGGTATGGGCCAGTTTCCCATTTTCTCCCCCCAGGGCCGGAGGCTTATGTAACCGGGATTAAAGGCCGCCGGTCACTGCCGCCCCGGCCGCCTGACCCCCACCCGGTCTGCCGGTCCTTCGCCAATCCGCCGCCAATGCCGCCAGGGTCGCTCCCTCCACCGGGCCGGTCTGAACCAGCCAGGTGAGGAAGGTGCGGATCTTGTCGACGAAGCGGTTGACCGCGGCCTCGGTGGTAAAGAGCGGGTTGGTCCCGGGATGGAGCTCGGAAGAGTGGAAATACATGGTGAGCACCCGGCCGCCGCGGCGGCGGTGGAGGGAGGCCGCCAGTTTCAGAGAAGACAGAGGAAACATGGCCGGCTGGACCCCGACGACGCCCCCATAGCGGAATAAGCTCCGCAGGCGGGCGCCCCAGGCGGGCGGCGCCAGTGCCGCCAGGCGGTCAATCAGCTCCGGGGTCTTCCCCACAATGGGCACCAGGGTAATGGGGACCTCCAGGAGAGTCGTGCCCTCCGGCCCGATACCGCCCAAAACAAAGGGGTCCGCCGGGGCTAGGAAAAAGCGGGGATCGGGATTCTTACAGGTGAGTGGCGCCACGCTGCTGTCCACTTCGAGACCGAATTCCGGCAGGAGGCTGAAGACCTGAGATCCCGCATCAAACCGCCCCATGCGGAAGGACCGGGGCGTCACCGCTAATCCCGCCCGGATCTGGGAGAGCAGGCTGGCGAACTTATCCCGGAGCAGCGCCCGGGGCAGGTTTTCCGAGGCCACCGGTTCAGGGCCGGGCAGGTCGGCAAAAGGCGGGGTGTTCCAGTGGTGCAGGTGGGCGCCGATTTCCGCCCCGTAGAGGTCCCGCCACCGGCTCAGGACCCGGCAGGCGGCGGGGTCCCGGGCCACCTGGCAGGTGACCAGGAGCGTCAGAGGCAGCCCGAAATCCCGGGGGATAAAGGCCAGACGCGAAAGTTTCGCAACGTTGGTCACCCCCGGTGGCGTGCGGGCATATTGGCCGGAAAACAGCCCTTCTTCTTCCACATCGATGGAGATTACCAGTTTCATGGGTGGTTGTGACACCCTCAAGCCCTCAGGTCCAGTACCACCTTGAGGCTGTGATGGCGGCGCTTGTCAAAGGCCGTCTGGAAGGCCCGGCGGTATTCGGCCAGGGGGAAGAGGTGGGAAACCAGTCCCCGGCAGGGATAATCCCCCCGGGCCAGCAATTCCACCGCCTTTTCATAGGTGCGGACCGTCTGGCCCTGACAGACGCCGTGGGCGAACATGGCGGAGCCGGTAAGCTTGAGTTCCCTGAACCACAGGCTGGAGAGGTCCACCGGCCCCAAGGTCCCGGCGGTGCCCACCATGACGTAGGTCCCCCGGCCCTTGAGGGTCAGGAGTCCCTCTTGCAGGGAGCCTTTGCTGCCCACGCAGTCAAAAAACAAGTCGGCGCCGCCCTCCAGGTTGCCGCCTCCCAGGGTGGTGTCCACCAGTCGGGCCCCCACCGCGGCTCCCAGCAAGGCCCGGCTGGGGCTCGACATGACAACATCGGCGCCCCCTTCCAGGGCCAGTTCTTCCTGGAACCGGTACCGGGCCACCATCACTACCCGGGCCTTGGAGCCCAGGGCCCGGAGCAGGCGGAGCAGGTGCTGGCCGATGATGCCGGCCCCCAGGATCACCACGGTGTGGGCGTCGGCCGGAAAATTATCCAGGACCGGCTGGAGGGCCGAGGCCACCGAATCGGTGAGCACGGCCACCTCATCGGGAACGTGATCCGGCACCCGCACCAGCCGGCTGGGGTGAGCGGCCATCATTTCGGCCATGCCGCCCCCCACGCCCCGGGTAAAGCCCAGAATCACCCCGGGGGCCAACTCGCCTTCGAGGAAGTTTTCGCAGAGGTTGTAGGCCCCGGCGGCGCAGTATCGGCACGGCGGCACCCCCCGGACGGCGCAGGGCAGGACCGGTTCCACCACCACCCGGTCGCCCGCCCGCCATTCTGACCCCGGCGGGGCCTCCACCACTTCGCCCAAGACCTCGTGCCCCAGCACCGCCGGCAGGGAGGCATACGGCTCCAACAAAAAGGATTCGGCCCCTTTCAAGAGCCTCAGGTCCGAGCCGCAGATGCCGCACAGGCGGGGGCGCAGCACCACCCAGTCCGGACCGGGAGGGTTGAATTCGATCTCCTTTAGCCTCAGGGGCGCTATCCGGGCAAAGAAGGTCCGGGGCCGGAGGCGGCTCAATCCTTTGGCCAGCAGGTAGCGCACTACGGAGCGATAATAAACCAGGGCTTTCATGCGGTTTGATCCCAATGAACGACCTTAAAGACTATTTTTGTCATTCTGAGCGCCGCGAAGAATCTCTCTTTTAAACGTCCATGACCCTTAACCGTTCCATTCCCGAAAATAAAATCCCCCCTGCCCCAGCAGTGTCCGGTTAGGAAATTACATGCGCGCTTTCGGCCCCCCTCACCCCAACCCTCTCCCCCCGAAGCGGGTGGAGAGGGAGCAGGAGATGTCGCGGGTTTAGTGACCATAAGGCATTAAATCTGTTCCACATTATCCCCTCTCCCCATTGGGGGAGAGGGTTAGGGTGAGGGGGAAGTAGTCTGCTCGGAGCAATAAGAGCGTTTACTAAATTTATTATTTATTGGACTGTGTATAACAAGCATCCTTATTCTGCAACAACCTAACCGGACACCGCTGCCCCTGCCCCCCTTTTCCAAAGGGGGGTTCTAAAGTCCCCCTTTGGAAAAGGGGGATTTAGGGGGATTTGGTTTTTCACGGTAAAGCCGCCGAGATTCGTAACGAAGTTGCGCCCCGTTCAGAATGACATGAATATTCATAGGTTGTTGACTGCAACTGTGTATGATGCATCGGGGAACCGGATGCTTAGGACTCTGGCCCGGGAAGGGGCGCTTGTCAAGACCATTCTTGCCCCGCTGGCGTCTCTTTCGTATATGGGTTGGGGATTCCGCCGCACTGGGGTATAATGGCACCATAATCGGAACTCGCCGGGGCCCGCCCCGCTTATTATAACAAAAATAACCTTTATCGAGGCACAAGGTTTTCATGGGTGCAAAGAGCAGGATCGCGCTGGGAGTGGTGGTCAAAAACCTCCGGCATCTGGCGAAACATCCCTGGATCGGCGCCAAGCTAGCGACTCTCCAGGGCGAAAAATGGCTCTTTAATCTGCTCTATCCCCGGGCTCAAACCGGAGAAGCCAACAAGATCCGCCAGTTGAGCTTCCGGATCACTGACCTCTGCAATCTGCGCTGTCATACCTGCGGCCAGTGGGGCGATCATGGGTTTCTCCACGGCCAGAACTTGCGGGACTTGAAGCGGAGCGAAGTCCCGCTGGAGCGCTACCTGGAAGTTCTGGGGGATCTGACCACCCACGGCCACCACCCCTTTGTCTACCTCTGGGGCGGCGAACCCATGCTCTACGAGGGGTCCCTGCCGTTGATCGAGGCGGCCAGCGCCCTGAAGCTGCCCACTGCCATCGCCACCAACGGCACCCGCATTGCCGCGGCCGCCAGGCGGCTGGTGGAGGCGCCCATGTTTCTGCTGCAGCTTTCCATCGACGGCCCCGATGCCGCCACGCACAACCAGGCGCGTCCGGGGGTGGGCGGGGCCGACAACTTCGCTGATATCCAGGCCGCCCTGGCCGCGGTGGGTGAGGCCAAGCGGGCCCGGCGCCGCACTCTGCCGCTGGTAGCCTCGCTGACCACCATTTCTCAGACCAATTTCCGGCACCTGGTGGACATCTACGAGGCCTTTCGGGACAAGGTGGACCTGTTTGTCTTTTACCTGTCCTGGTGGATCGATGCGGCGCGATGCGAGGCCCACGAGGCGGACTTTCGCCGCCGCTTCGGGTTTACGCCGGAGCGGCCCCGGGGCTGGGTGGGCGGCTGGAAGCCGGATGACTACGGGGAGTTGAACCGCCAGCTTGAGGCGGTGCTTGAGCGGTCCCGGCCGGGGACGGCCCCGGCGGTCACCCTGATCCCCTCCATTACCGGGGAGGACAACCTGCGCTCCTACTACACCGACCACAGCAACTATTTCGGCTTCAATCAGTGCATCTCCATCTACCAGGCCGTGGAGGTCAACAGCAACGGCGACCTCTCGCCCTGCCGGGACTACCACGATTACGTGGTGGGCAACCTCAAGGACGCCACCATCACCGAGCTGTGGAACTCCCCGGCCTACCGCAAGTTCCGGCAGAGTCTCGCCACCGAGGGCTTGATGCCAGTCTGCTCCCGCTGCTGCGGCCTGATGGGGTATTGATGGCCAGGGGTCAGGGACCAGGGGTTAGGGGTCAGGAGTTGGCTCGACGGTGGCCGCTTTCAAGCCCTGCCCCCACGGCTCACCCGGCCCGCCTGGTCTTGCTCCTTCAGGACCTGAAATTCGGCGGCACCCAGCGCCAGACCCTGGAACTGGCTCGGCGGCTTGATCCCGCCCGGTTTCAGGTCGAGATTTGGGTGATGACCGCCGGGGACGATCTGACGCCGCTGGCTCGCGAGTGGGGCATCCCGGTGGTCCGGCTGGCCCGGCAAGCCGTGGTCGGCCCTCTGGCCCTGATGAATCTCTGGCGCCGCCTGCATCGTCAGCCGCCGGACCTGTTGATGCTCCTCACCGTGGTGCCCAATATCTGGGGCCGCATCCTGGGCCGCCTGGCCCGGGTGCCGGTGATTGTGGGCAACTGCCGGGGCGGCGGGGCCCCCTGGCGTCAGCACGAATGGCTGCTGTGGCCCTTCATGGACCACCTGCTGTGCAACACCGCCGCTCTCAAGACCGAGCTGGCCCAACGCTACGGGATTCCGCCGGGAAAAATTACGGTGATCCTGAACGGGGTGGATACGGAATTTTATCGCCCCAACCCGGAGGGTCCGCGGCCGGGTCCCCCGGTTATCTTGTCAGTGGCGCGCCTGGTGCCGGATAAAGACCACGACACCCTGATCGCCGCCTTTGGCCAGGTGGCGGCGGCTTTTCCCCAGGCGGAATTATGGCTGCTGGGGAACGGTCCCCGGCGCGAGGCCATCGAGGCCCTGGCCGCCCGGACCCTGCCGCCGGGCCGGGTCCGGTTTTGGCCGGGGCAGCCCGATATCCGGGATTTTTTGCACCAGGCCTGCCTGCTGGTTCTGAGTTCCCGTTATGAAGCCTTGCCCAACGTGGTCCTGGAGGCGATGGCCGCGGGCCTGCCGGTGGCGGCCACCCGGGTGGGAGGGCTACCGGAGCTGGTGGCGCCGGGCCGCACCGGCTGGCTGGTCCCCCCGGGGGACGCCCCGGCCCTGGCCGCGGCCATGAGTCAGGCCCTGGGCGACGCCGAGGTCCGGGAGGCCCTGGGCCGGACCGGTCGAGAGATTGCGGTGCGTGATTTTTCCCTGGAGGCCATGACGCGCCGGTACGAAACCGTGCTGTCAAATCTTTTGCAAGAGGGGAGAGCCTCAAAATGCCCGGACCGCGTGTAGCCTACCTCCTCCTCTGGTTTCCCGAGCCTTCCCAGACTTTTATCCTGGACGAGGTCAATACCATGGTGCAGTTGGGCCTCGACGTCAGGGTTTACAGCCTCTATGGACCGAGGCCGGCCCGCCGCCTGGCCGGCATGGCCGCAGGGCTGGCCCCGGTGCACCATCTGGGGCTGGCCGCCACGGGGACGCTCTTCCGGGATCTGCTGCGCCTGGGCCGCACCTGGGGCCCCGAAGCGGCGCGGTTTTTGCGGGAAGTGGCGGTGCGCCGCTGGCGCCGCCTGGAGACCGCGGGTGAGGCCCTGTGGGCTACTCTCACCGGGGTGCACCTGGCCGGGATCATGAGGGAAGAAGGCATCGGCCACATCCACGCCCCCTGGGCCGACGGCCCGGCAACCGCGGCTTGGGTGGCTTCCGGTCTGAGCGGCATCCCCTTTAGCTTCTGCGCCCACGCCCAGGATATTTATCCCCCGGATGGGGCGCTGCTGGAGAAACTCACCGCCGCGGCCTTTATCCGCACCGAAAACCGGTCCAACCTGAGGTATCTGAGCGGTTTGTTCCCCCAGACCGCCGGAAAGATGGTGAATATTTACCCCGGGGCGCCCATGACCAAGGCTCAGAGGCAGGTCCCTGCCTCTCCGCCCTTTCGCTTGCTGGCGGTGGGACGGTTCGTGCGTAAAAAAGGCTTCTCGCTGCTGTTGGAGGCTTGCCGGTTGCTGGCGGAGCAGGGGGTGGATTTTCAGCTGACCCTGGCGGGAGATGGCCCGGAGCGGCCTCAGCTTGTCAAGCTCGTCGGGGAATATGACCTGGCGGCGCGGGTGGAACTCCCGGGGTTTGTGGCGCATCGGCAGGTCTCGCAGCTTATGCAGCAGGCCCACCTGTTCATCATGCCCAGCTTGGTGGCGCCTTCCGGGGACCGGGACGGGATTCCCACGGTAATCCTGGAGGCCTTGCTCCATGAGGTGCCGGTGGTGGCCACGGAGGTTTCCGGCATCCCTGAGGTGGTGATCCCGGGAGAGACGGGGTGGCTGACCCCCCCGGAAGACCCCCAGGCCCTGGCCCGGGACATGCTGGCGGCCCTGTCCGGCCCCGACGAGGCCCGGCGCCGGGCCCAGGCGGGCGGGGCGCTGGTGGCCCGGGAATTCGACTCCAAAACGAATTACGGCCGCTTGAAGGCGCTTTTCGAAGGGGCGACCCGGCCGCGTGCTACCGGATAGCGCGGCCATTTTCGTGTTGTATCGGTAACAGACTTTTCAGCCGGCGCCGGGACAGCCGGGGGCGGCTGTCCTACAGTTTCTGCTCTGAAAGTGGTCGGTGGCACAGGCGTCTCGCCTGTGCAAGCGCAGGCTGAAGCCTGCGACTACAGAACTGCCGAGGCGGCGGTTCCACATTTTCATGGTTTTGGGTGTTCCTTTGGAACATGAATGGCTGGTTCCCAAGCTCCGGCTTGGGAACCCCATTGCAGGCAAAGCTCCTGCTTTGCGAGAGAATCATTAATGTATTGCGCCAGGTGGCCCAAGCAGGGGCTTGGGAACGAGGGAAGGCGGGCACTGCCCGCCGATACCTACTCCCTTAATGCACAGGCGAGACGCCTGTGCCACCAGGAACTTTCCATAACAGTTCCTCATGGGCCTTCGGTGCACCCGTAAAGCATGAAAAGGTTGGTGGGGCGGGCCTCCGCACCCGCCAGGCGATCCGCACAGGCTGGAAGCCTGTGCCACCAGCCGCACGCCTCGCCTACTTCCCCAGGCCCCACCCACTCAATAATCCAACTTTTTCTCCCGGATAAACTGCTCTACCAGGGTGAAAATTCCCTCATTGCCGCAGAAATTGCCGGCCTGGATGTTGGCCCGGTAGCGGTCCAGGTTGGCCTCGAACGCGGGGATAATCGAAGGCCGGGGGTGAAAGCCGGTGAAATACCGGCCGTATCCCAGCCGGTCGATATAAAAGGCGTTTAAAAATTGTTCGAAGGCGTTTTTGATGGGAAAGGAGATCACCGGCTTGCCGTAGTACAGGGCCTCGGAGGTCAGGGTGTGGCTGCCACCGCAGACCACGTAGCGGCAGGACGACAGATCGTCCAGGAAGCCGGCCTCGGAGTTTTTCTTGAAGATGAGGTTACCTTCGGTGCGGTCCTCGTTAAACCCGTAAACCATCACCGGGGAGGGGATGGCACTCAGGAAGGGGAAAAACCGCTTGAAGGTGGTATAGCCCTGGTAGGCCACCACGTGGCCGCCCAGGCTGGGCCGGCGCTCGATGACGCTTTTCCGGAGGAGCGGCGGCAGAATTTTGGCCCGAACCCCGGGTTTCACCGGAGTTTGGAAAAAGGAGATCACCAGGTAATCCGAGGCCCGGCTGAACAGGGAGTTCACGGCGTAGCTGGTGGAGAGATAACTGGGATACTGGGTCCAGGGGACCGGGTGGGTACAGCAGGTAATGACGTGCTGATGGTCGATGGACAGGCAGGGGATGCCGGCCTGGCGAGACGCCTGGGGCAGAAAATACTCATAATCGGTCATGGTCACGTCGGGCTGGAACCGGTCCATGAGGTCCAGAACCTGGCGCAGATAGCGGCGGGATTGACACCTGACCTTGGCGCTGGCGATGAGGGTGGCGACGACGTCCACCCGATGGCCCTTGACCACCGTGGGCGGGTTGGGGCAGTGCTCCACCGGGAATTCCTGCCCCAGGATGGCGGCCCCGGTGTCGTGGCTGAGAAAGAGAAACTCGTGCTCGGGAAAGTGCCGCGCCATGGTCAAGGCCCGCATGGCGTGGCCGTGGCCGATGCCGTGAACCCCGTAGAGAATTCTGGCCATGGCGTCAGGACCGGATAGGCCGGGGGGAGCCCGGGATCAACCGGGGTAGGGGATGCGTGATGTCTTTTTGATTCGGACTCATAAAGGATTCCGTTCGGGTTCCGGGGTAAGGATAATTTTCTTTACCCTGCCGCCCCAGGTGACCCGGTAGGAGATGCCGTGCCAGGCGATAGTGTGGGTGCGCCAGGTTTGGATATAGCACCAGCAGGCCATGAAAATGTTGGCATAAAAGGCCAGGAGCCAGGGTCCCAAGGGCGCCGGATGGGGAATCAGCGTGCGGCACCAGGCCCCGATGCCGGTCAGGGTCAGCAAAAACGCCAAACTTATCAGGGCTAAGGGCGGAGGCGCCAGGCCGATCAAACCTCCCAGGACGGCCAGGACCGCCATAAGAATGGGCCCGGCCAGCACCCACACCACCAGCGCCGAGGCCATCCAGGTGCTGGGCAGGCAGTATTTCAGATACAGCAGTTGCCTGGTCAGCCAGGTGTTCCAGCCGGCCATGGTATGCCCCACGAGATGGGTGTCCAGGATGGCGGTGGCCACGGGGACGGAGCGGATGCCGAACCGCAGCAGGCGTTGCCCCAGGGGAAAGTCGTCCAAGACATTTTGCTTGAGGACGCCGGCGATCCCACAGTCGTGGAAGACGGACCGGAGTATGGCGGTGGCCCCGCCCCAAGGCAGGGCGATGAAGGCAAAGCCGTGCAGCAGGTGCAGGGTCAACACCGTCTGGAGCATCCCCAAGGTCGGCAAACGGGTATCACCGGGAATGATGCGGTGGAAACCGGAGGCCAGCACTGCGGCCCCGGTGACCAGGGGGTGAATGAGATCGGGCAGAAAGTTTGGCCGGGCCTGGTGGGTGCTGTCGCAAAACACCAAAATTTCCACGGCGTCGTCCAGGGACCCGACCCCGGCCAGGATGTTGTGGTTCTTCTGGGAGTTCCCGGCCGCCGGGCCGCTGACGATGTGGCGGCTGTGGGGGTGGCGGGCCAGCAAGGCCCGGACCAGGGGAGTGGCGGGGTCATCGAGGTCCCGGGTGACCAGGACGGTTTCATAGTTGGGGTAGGGTTGGGTGAGCAGAGAGTTGAGCGCGGCCTCCATTTCCGGCGAGTTGCCGGTCAGAGGCACAATCAGGGCGACCCTGGGGCAGGCGGGCCAGGTCTCAAGCGCCGGGGCTGAGCCCCCGGGATCACATCCCGGAAAACTCCGGCGCACATGCTCGCGGCTGTAGAGCAGCAGCACCAGCAGGAGCAGTATTTCCAAGGCCATGGAGGTCAACATCAGGGCCGTCAAGCAATTCCTCCTGGGGTCATATACTCGTTGCCAACAGTGTTTTCCGCTCCCCCCTCACCCTAACCCTCTCCCCCCGTTGGGGGGAGAGGGGATAAAAGAGGAAAGAACTTTTCGCAAAGGCTGTACGACCTGTCCGGGTCGTCTGCCCCTAAAATAAAAGGCCGGGCGCTTTGACCCAGCCAAGCCCCGTTTACTGAAAATCACTTATCAGATAGCCTTCGGGCCTGTCAAGGGAAATGCCGGGCCGTTGGGGGGCAAGCCGGCGCCAGCCTATCCCTCTAAGTTCATAGTATCAAGCTAATTTTCTCCCTCGGAGCCACCACCGCCCCCCCAGGATCAGGGTAGGCGCCAGGGCCAGGGCTTCGGTGACTTCCCGGGGCAGGCGGCCGTGCCCCAGCAGGTACAGCAGGGCGCCGACAAGGACGGTGAGGCCCAACTGGAGCAGGGGACGCGTGCGCATGAGTCCCAGCCGCCGCTGGCAGTAAGCCACGGTCAGGACCGCCACCCCGCCCTTGGTGAGCACCATGGCCAGGGCCGCTCCCATGAGAGGCGCCCGGGGAATGACCAGGGAGCACCAGAGCAGGTTGAAGGCCAGCCCGGCCAGGTAAAAGATCAGGAGCAGCCGCTGGAGCCGCATGCTGATCATGAGCAGCGCCGCCAGGTTGTGCATAAAGGCAAAGATCACGGTCACCGACAGGAACTTTTGCAGCCAGGGGGCTTCCGGGTAATGGGGGCCGTACACCAGGCTGATGATGCGGTCGCTCTCGATGAACAGCACGAACATGAGCGCCAGGGCCACGGCCAGCAGCCAGCGGCTGGTGTCCCGGGCCAGTCGGGAAACTTTGCCGGGGTCCACCTCCCAGAGCTGGACGAAGAGCGGGAACAGGACGCTCTGGAGGAGCACGCCGGAGACTATGGCCGAGAGGCCGTCCACGATCTGCCAGGGAACGCTGTACTGGGCCACTCCGGACGCCCCGGCGTATTTTTGGAGGAAAAAGAGGTTAGCCTTGTTGTAGATGATGGCCGAGACTTCGATGAGGGCAAACACCAGGCCCAATCGCAGCAGGGAACCCATCTTCCCCAGAGAAGGCCACTTGAAATTGAAGTTTCCCCGGGAGCGCACCAGGTAAAAGCTGCCTCCCAGGTTGACCAGACTCTCGATGAGCTTGAAGGCGGCGATCACCAGGGGTGGGGCGCCCAGGGCCAGGGCGATGAGGCCGTAGCCGAAGCCCAGGGTGGCCGCTACGACCTTGATCTTGCCCTGGAGGTCCTGCCGGCCCCGGACCTCCAGGGCCACAAAGAAGGAGTTGGACAGGGCCTCCAGCCCCAGCCCCAGGCACAGCATGAACATGACGTACTTGAGGGACCGGGAGTAGCCCTGCCACTCCATGAAGCCCACTACCCCGATGAGCGCCAGGGCCAGCAGGACGCCTTTGAGGAGTGACACCTGGGTCAAGGCGGCGTCCGGGTCCCCATCCTTCTTGGCCAGGAGGGACACCAGGGGCAGGTTGAGGCCGAATTCCGCCACCAGCAGCAGGATACTTCCCAGACCCACGGCCAGCATAAACTCCCCGTAGGTGGTGGCGCTGACCCGGGCCAGATAAATGAGGAAAACCGCCTGCAAAGCCTCCCGGACCCACCGGGCGCTGAGCAGGTAGGCAAACTTCTGGAGGATGCGGGGAGGCGCGGACTCTTCAGGAGTTGTCGGGCTGGGGTTGCTTATGAGCATCAAGGGACCGGCGTTGGCCTTAAGGTTGATTTTTTGTAAGTACAAAGCCCCCATCCAGGAGCTTGCCGAATTTATCTTTATATCAGATATTGCCGCCGCGGGTGTGGAAAAGTCGCCTGGAGGCCGGCTGGGGCTAAAATTCCGGCCGGAACGCAGTGGGCGGCCCGGGGCCGCCACCATCGGGGCCCATGCCAGGCCATATATTTTTTATATAACCGAAAAACGAAACCCGAACATGGTTTCAGCTACCAGAGCCGCCCGGACCGCCCTTCCTTCACCGCCAGGGCCAGGCCGTCGTGTTCCGGGGAGTGGCGGGGCAGAAAGCTCAGCAGATGGACGGCGCGCCAGGCGGGGTTGTCCGCAAGTTCGCGGTTGAAATCCGCCGCCCCGGAAAAGCCGACGTTGTCGGCCACCAGGAGGCCGCCCGAGCGCAGGAGGCGGCGGCATAGAGACAGGGCCGGCAGATAGGATTCCTTGTCGATGTCCAGAAAGATCAGGTCAAAGGTCTCGGACATCTCGGCCATCAACTTCAGGGCCTCCCCCACCCTGACCTCCACCACTCCGGTGAGCCCGGCCCGGGCCAGGTTGCCCCGGGCCCGGTTGGCCATAGCTTCGTCAAATTCCAGGGAAACCACCCGCCCCGGTATCTGGGCGCAGGCCCGGCCCAGGAAGATGCCGGAATAACCGGTGGCGGTGCCCAGCTCCAGGATAGTTTTGGCCCCGGTGGCCCGGGTCAGGACAAAGAGGAGTTCCCCCACTACCGGGCCGACGATGGGGATGGACTCCTGTTCAGCCTCGGCTTCCAACTCCCGGAGCAAGGCGTCGCTGTCAGGCGCCAGGCCCCGGAAATAGCCTTCCAGATCGGGCATCATTTTGGTCATGGTCCCTCCGGCCTCTGATGATAGGATAAGCGAATGCCTCGAAATTTTTCATCAGTTCGGTTATATTATGGCAAGAAACCGGCGCGGAGGGAAGGGGAGACTGCCCGGCGCTCTCCTTATCCCTGGGCGTAACTGGTTGCACAGGCTAAACCGTCATCGCCACAGGTCCGCCCACCCTGCGTAGAGAATGTGACCAGCGTGGTCAAGCGTGCAAAAACCGTAGGGTGCGTCTCACGCACCAAAAGATGGCGCCTGAGACGCTCCCTTCGTTAAGCTGCGTTTGGGTTATTCGTCCGTTGACCCGTCGCCATGGACGGTTGCATGACTGGTTCACGCTAAAGTGTGGGGCAGCAAAGCTCCCCCCGGGGCATCCCGCAATAATTGCGAAGCAAAACGAGATTTATGGTAAAATTATTTGTTGATATAAGTCTGTGCAGAGGAGAAGCATGACGACCGAAAAGCTGAAACGCGCCAAACCCGTGGCCTGGCTGCTATCCGCAACCAAGGAGCAGGCCAAGGATACGGGGATGGCTATGGTGTTGATTTGCCTCCTCCTGGGGTATTGGGGCAAGTTCCCCAAGTTTCTGCCCGTGAGCCTGGCGCTGCTCCTCCTTACCATGATCTGGCCCAACGCCTTCCGGCCCCTGGCGGTGCTCTGGTTCGGCCTTTCCCATCTCCTGAGCCGCGTCATGTCCCGGGTTATCCTGACGGTGGTGTTCTTTCTGGTGGTCACTCCCATCGCGGTTATCCGGCGGTTATGGGGGGCCGATGCCCTGCAGTTGAAGAAATGGAAACAGGGCCGGGGCTCGGTGTTTGTGGTGCGGGAAGGACCCGTTCAGGGGAAGGATATGGCGAACCCGTATTGAAAGAAAGTTCCACTCGTTCCCAAGTGCAACTTGGGAACGAGAAATGGCTGCTTTATTAATATCCAAGGAGTTGTTCCATGAATTTCGCCAAAGATTTGTGGGGTTTCCTCAAGGTCAGAAAAAAGTTTTGGCTGTTGCCCATCATCCTGACGTTGTTGTTTTTCGGCGCCTTGATGGTCTTTGCCAGTGGTTCGGCCATCGCCCCGTTCATCTACACCATCTTTTAAGGGGATAACAGGTTGTCCGAAGCGATTCTCGGCCTTTCCGCCTTTTATCACGACAGCGCCGCCGCCCTGCTGGTGGACGGCCAGATCGTCGCCGCGGCCCAGGAGGAGCGGTTTACCCGCAAGAAGCACGACCCGGGCTTTCCGGCCAACGCCATGGCCTATGTCATGGCGGAATCGGGCCTGAGGCTCTCGGACCTTGCGGCCGTGGCCTTCTATGACAAGCCCTACCTCAAGTTCGAGCGCCTGCTGGAGACCTACCACGGGTTCGCCCCCCGGGGGCTCCGGAGCTTTATCGCCGCCATGCCGGTGTGGATCAAAGAGAAGCTGATGATGCGCACCATGCTCCGGGATGAGCTGGCCAAGGCGGGAGAGGGGGACCCCCTCGTCCTCTTTCCGGAACACCACCTGTCCCACGCCGCCTCGGCGTTTTATCCGTCGCCGTTTCCCGAGGCCGCCATCCTCACGGTGGACGGGGTGGGGGAATGGGCCACCTCCACCATCGGGTTCGGCCGGGGCCGGGAGATCACCATCCTGCGGGAACTCCAGTTCCCCCACTCCCTGGGCCTGCTCTATTCGGCCTTCACCTACTACACCGGCTTCAAGGTCAACAGCGGCGAATACAAGCTCATGGGGCTGGCCCCCTACGGCAACCCGGACTCCGGGCAGGTGCAGCGCTTTAAGTCCCTGATCCTGGACGAACTGGTGGACCTCCGGGAAGACGGGTCGCTGCTGCTGAACATGGATTATTTCGACTTCGCCACCGGCCTCACCATGTGCCGGGACGACAAGTGGGAATCCCTGTTCGGGGTACCGCGCCGGGCCCGGGAGACCTTGCTGGACCAGCGGCACATGGACCTGGCCCTGGCCATCCAGCAGGCCACGGAAGAGATCGTACTGCGTCTGGCCGAGACCGCCAAACAGCTCACCGGGGCCGACTACCTGGTGATGGCCGGAGGCGTGGCTCTAAACTGTGTGGCCAACGGCAAATTGATCCGCCGGGGCACCTTCAAGGACATCTGGATTCAGCCCGCGGCGGGCGACGCCGGCGGCGCCCTGGGCGCGGCCCTGGCGGGCTGGCACATCTGGCAGGGCCAGGACCGCCAGGTGCCTAATCCCCGGATGGACCATATGGCCGGTTCCTACCTGGGGCCGGAGTTCGGGGCCGATGATATCCTCCGGGTGGCCCGGCGGCATCGGGCCCCTTATCAGCGCTACCCCGATTACGCCGATCTAGTGAAGGACGTGGCCGCCCTCCTGGCCCAGGGGCAGGTGGTGGGCTGGTTCCAGGGGCGGATGGAGTGGGGCCCCCGGGCCCTGGGCAACCGCAGCATCCTGGGGGACCCCCGGCACCCGGAGATGCAGAAACGCCTCAACCTGAAGATCAAGTACCGGGAGGGCTTCAGGCCTTTTGCGCCGTCGGTGCTCCACGAGGAAACCGCCAACTACTTCGAACTGGACCGGCCGTCCCCCTACATGCTGCTGGTGGCGCCGGTCAATGAAGCGAGGCGCAACCCCCTGCCTCCCGGCTACGATAACCTGGAGTTGTTTGACCGCCTCTACCACCTCCGGTCCGACGTGCAGGCCATCACCCACGTGGACTACTCGGCCCGCATCCAGACAGTGCACCGGGAGACCAACGAACGCTACTGGCTCCTGATCCGGGCCTTCAAAGACTTGACCGGCTGCGGCCTCATCGTCAACACCAGCTTCAACGTCCGGGGCGAGCCCATCGTCTGCACCCCGGAAGACGCCTACCAGTGTTTCATGCGCACCGAAATGGACCACCTGGTCATGGGCGACTTCCGGTTCGACAAGCAGGACCAGCCGGCCTGGCAGGAAGCCAAAGACTGGCGCACGGAGTTTGAACTGGATTAAACCGCGGCGGCCGCCGCACGAGTGTCTGTGAGAAGGGCGCCCCGGTGGCGCCCTTTTGTCGTTAAACCGGATGACTGCCTTGAACCAAGGCTGCGTGAGTCCATCTTACGGAGTATTTTATGACCAAAATGGTTGTGCTCTCGGAAAATATGATTAATGTTTAAAAAGGGATAAGATTTTCAGCATATTGATCGTAGATAGTTGAAAAGGTTTTCAGGCGGCGCAGGCTTTTTCAGCCTGTGCGGACGCTTGACAGGCACGGAGGCCCGCCCCACCGGCTTTTCATGCTTTATGGGTGAGCTACGGCCCATGAAGAACTGCCTCGGTAAAAACAGGGGGTCAACGATGACAGGGAAAAAGCGGGAGAACACCGGCGCCCCGGAGGCCCCCTCAGGGGCGGCGAAGCCCGGGAAAGACGCGCACCAACCTGCTAAGAAAAAGGCCGGGCGCAACCTGCGGACGCCCAAACCCGGAGCGCCCGAGCCCGCCTTAACCTCTCCCGCCGCCGCCGTGACGGGACCCGCCGGCCGCCACCCGCACAAAAAACGCCACCCGGGCGATGGTCCTCAGGTAGTGGGGATCGGCGCCTCCGCCGGCGGTCTGGAGGCCTTCACCGCGCTGCTGGAGAATTTGCCCACCGATACCGGGATGGCCTTTGTGCTGATTCAGCACATGGCGCCTCGATCCCACAGCCTGCTCCCCGAGATCCTCACCCGGGTGACCCGGATGCCGGTCATCGAAGTCAAAGACGGCCAGGAGGTCAGGCCTGACCAAGTATACGTCAGCCCCCCGGAAGTTGTCATGTCCCTGGCAGCCGGGATCCTGCACCTCACGGCCCGGGAGGTGCCCCGGGGGATCCATCATCCCGTGGATTACTTCCTCCAGTCGCTGGCGGCGGACCAGGGGGGGCGGGCCATCGGGGTGATCCTCTCGGGCACCGCCTCGGACGGGGTCAAGGGCATGAAGGACATTAAGGAGGCCGGCGGCATCACCTTCGCCCAGGACGAAGTCACTGCCAAATACACCGGCATGCCTCAAAGCGCCGTTGCCGCGGGTTGCGCGGATTTTGTCCTGCCCCCGGACCGGATTGCCCAGGAACTGGCCCGCCTGGCCCATCATCCCTTCGGGATAGTGGCGGTCTCGCTCCAGGCTCCGGAACCGTCTCTGAAAGAAAAAGAAGAGGGGACGGAGTTCAACCGGATTCTGGGACTGCTCAAGGCCGAAACCGGCGTAGACTTCACCCACTACAAGCACAGCACCATCCATCGCCGTATCCTGCGGCGCCTGGCCCTGGACCGGGTGGATAACCTGGCGGATTACGTGACCTATTTGGAGGCGCATCGCCCCGAGATAAAAAAACTTTATGAGGATATCCTCATCAACGTCACCGGCTTTTTCCGGGAGCCGGAGGCCTTTGAGGGCCTGAAGAGTCAGGTGTTTTCCGCCATTACCCGGGATCGCTCCCCCGGCGATCCCATCCGCATCTGGGTACCGGGGTGCGCCAGCGGCGAGGAAGCCTATTCCATCGCCATCACCCTGCTGGAGTACCTGGGGGACAGGTCCGCCAACTACCCGGTTCAGATCTTTGCCACGGATATAGATGACCGGGTCATCAATCAGGCCCGGGCGGGCTTCTATCCTGAGGCGGCGCTGGTGGACGTCTCGCCGGAGCGGCTGCGGCGCTTCTTCGTCAAAGGCTCCGGGGGCTATCAGGTGAGCAAAACTATCCGGGATATCTGTATCTTTGCCCGGCAGAACCTCATCAAGGACCCGCCATTTTCACATCTGGACTTGATCAGCTGCCGCAATGTGCTCATCTATTTCGGGCCGGTATTGCAAAAAATGTTGATCCCCATCTTCCATTTTGCCCTGAAACCCAGTGGTTTTCTTCTCCTGGGCAAATCCGAGGCCCTGGGCGCCTTTATGGACCTGTTTTCCCTGGTGGACAAGCAGTACAAGATCTATGCCTGGAAGGGCCCCGGTATGCCCAGGGCTGCGGCGGCCTTGGCCCTGGACTTTCCTTCCCGTTCCCCGGCCGCCGGTTCGGGGCCGGAGGAGGATAGAGATCCGCCCGCCAGCGTCCCCGACCTGGTCCGGGAGGCTGACCGCCTCGTCCTGGCCCGCTATGCCCCGGCGGGGGTCATTATCGATGAAGCTATGAAGATCCTGTATTTTCGGGGACAGACCGGCGCTTTCCTGGAGCCGGCCCCGGGGGAGGCCAGCCTCAATCTCCTGAGGATGGTCCGGTTGGGCCTGAGTGCGGAGCTCAGGGCCGCGATGTATGCCGCGATCCAGGGAAATTCCCCGGTGCGCAAGGAAGGGGTGCGCCTCCGGGAGGATGGCGGATTTCGGAGGGTCAACCTGGAAGTCGTCCCTCTCCGGCCGGCCGCCGGGGGGCATAGGTTTTTTCAGGTGCTGTTTGAAGACGCGGCCGACGAAACCTGCCCCGGGGAGCCCCCTGCCAAGGAGAAGCCCGGTCCCTCAGGCCGGCGCTCCCCCAAGGAACAACGTCTCCGGGAACTGGAGGAAGAACTGTCGGCCACCAAGGAATACCTCCAGGCGGTTATGGAGGAACAGGCAACCCATCTGGAGGAGTTGCAGAGCAGCAATGAAGAACTCATGTCCGCCAACGAGGAGTTGCAGAGCCTCAACGAGGAGATGGAGACCTCCAAGGAGGAGCTCCAGTCCTCTAATGAAGAGCTGGCCACTCTCAACGAAGAGCTGGAAAACCGCAACCAGGAATTGACCCGGGCCCATGATGACTTGTACAACCTCCTGGGGGCGGTGCAGATTGCCATCGTCATGCTGGGCCCGGACCTGCGCATCCGGCGGTTCAATTCCACGGCCCGGGAAATTCTCAGTCTCATCCCCGGTGACACAGGCCGCCCCATCAGCGACCTCAAGCTGCCCCTGGAGGTGGACGATCTGAAAGGGATGATCACCGAGGTCATGGACCACCTGGCGGTTAAGGAAATGGAGGTGCGCAACCGGGAGGGCCACTGGTATTCCCTGCGCCTCAAGCCCTACCGCACCCTGGATCATCGCATCGACGGGGTGGTGCTGGCCCTGGTGGACATCGACACCCTGAAGCGGAGCCTCGATGAGGTGGAAGAGGCCCGGAGCTACGCCCAGGGGATTGTGGAGACCCTGCGGGAACCCTTGCTGGTGTTGGACGGCAACCTTAGGGTGATTTCGGCCAACCGGGCCTATTACCAGTTCTTCGAGAGTGACCCCCAGGAGACGGAGAATCGTTTGCTCTATGAACTGGGAGACCGCCAGTGGGACGTCCCGGCCCTCCGGAAGCTGCTGGAGGAAATTTTGCCGCAGGACCGCGTCTTTCAGCATTTTGCGGTGGACGCCGAATTTCCGCTTATCGGCCGGCGCACCATGCTCCTCAATGCCCGGCGCCTGCCGCGGGATGAACATAAGGACCTCATCCTTCTGGCCCTGGAAGACATTACCGACCGCCGCAAGATGGAAGCGGCCTTGAGGGATTCGGAACAGAAGCTCCAGATGCTCAATGCCGACCTCATGATCTCCCAGGAATGCGAGCGTCAGGCGGTGTCCCTGACCCTGCACGAGGAACTGGCCCAGAACCTGGCGGCCTTGAAACTCAAGCTCCGGCCCCTTGAAACAGAGCTGCCCCTGGACCATCCAGACGCCCGCGCCGCACTGTTTCAGGCCTTGCACAGCATTGACGCCCTGGTGAACGGGGTCCGGGAGATTTCCGCCGGCCTGCATCCCCGGGTCCTGGACCTGGGCCTGACCCCGGCGATTCAGCATCTGTTAGAACAATTCAAGCCGTATTTTCAAATTGAGGCGAATCTCCGGGTTCCGAAGCTCGATGAACTGTTCACGCCGCAGACCCAGGTGATGATCTACCGGGTCTTGCAGGAGGCCCTGGTGAACGTGGTCAAGCACGCCCAGGCCACCCGGGTGGAACTCAACGCCGGCCAACTGGAAGGGGGAGTCCGGTTTCAAGTGATTGATAACGGCATCGGGTTCCAGATGGACAAGTGCATCGGGGCGGGGGTGGGACAGCAGATCAAACCGGGGCCGGAAAAGGCCTGGCTGGTGGGCGGCGTGCCGTTCCTGGTGACAGAAAACGGCAAGGGGTTCAAGGCGTTGCCCGAGGTCCTGGGGGCGAATGCCGGCCGCAAGATGGGACTGGCCCTGATCGAAGGCCGCCTCCGGCTCCTGGGGGGCTCCTTCACCATCACCAGCGAAGCCGGCGCGGGCACCAGCATTGAGTTCATCATTCCCGCAGATAAGGACCGGGCGGTTTAAAATTACTTCTTTTTTGAAAAGTCACCTAACGTCGGTGGCACAGGCGTCTCGCCTGGGCTTGCGTAAGGTGCGAACTATCCGCCACCCTCATTATCCGTGCAGTCCTGAAAAGTTCTTGGTGGCACCGGCATCTTGCCGGTGCAGCGCACAGGCTGGAAGCCTGTGCTACCAGAGGCGGCGGGCGAGACGCCCGCCCTACACTTTTTTTATAAATTGCGGGTGGGCCAAAGGCCCATGAATGACACTCCGGTCAAATTACCGATTGACGGCCGCTGCCAGGCGATATACCTTGACGATGCAACATCAAGATATCTGACCGAAGCGATCATCCAAGCCCATGAAGATCACCCTGGCCCAACTCAATCCTGTGGTGGGGGACGTGCGCGGCAATCTGCAAAAAATTGCCGCCACCCTGATGGCCGAGCATCGAACCTCCGACCTGGTGGTCTTCTCCGAACTTTTTCTGGTGGGCTATCCGCCCCGGGACCTCCTGGAGAAGCCGGGCCTCATCCGCCAGGTCCAGGAGGCCCTGGATCACCTGGTGGAGCTGTCCGCCCGGTATCCCGGCACCGGCATCCTGGTGGGGGCGCCGCAGCCTACCGGCCGGGACATCGGCAAGGGCCTGTGTAACTGCGCGGTGTTGATTTACCAGGGGCAGGTGCGGCTGCGGCAGGCCAAATCGCTTTTGCCCACCTACGACGTCTTCGACGAGACCCGGCACTTCGATCCCGCCGGGGAGGTATTGGTCCTCCCCTTTAAAGGCGAAATCCTGGGGATCTCCATCTGCGAAGACGCCTGGTACGATCCCGAGCTGTGGTTCAGACGCCTCTATCCCCTGGACCCTATCCAGACCCAGGCCGGGCAGGGCGCCACGGTGCTCATCAATATTTCCGCCTCGCCCTTCCAGGTGGGCAAAGAGGAAGTGCGCCACCGGCTCTTCCAGTGCCACGCCAAGAAATACGGACTTCCGGTGGTCTACGTCAACCAGGTGGGGGGCAACGATGAGCTCATCTTTGACGGCCGCAGCCAGGCCCTGGACCGGGCGGGGGAGGCCATTGCGGTGCTGCCGGGTTTTGCCGAAGCGGTGGTCACGGTGGACCTGGCGCAGACCGGCGAAGCGGGGCTCTACCGGCCCCAGGAGCAGATCGCCACGGTGCACGAGGCCCTGGTTCTGGGCCTGAGGGATTACCTGGGCAAATGCGGCTTCAAGCAAGCCGTCATGGGCCTGTCCGGCGGGGTGGATTCCGCGGTTACCTGCTGCCTGGCCGCCGCCGCCCTGAGCCGGGAAAACGTCATGGGGGTGTTGATGCCCTCGCCCTATACCTCCCGGGACAGCATCGACGACTCCCTCGTCCTGGCCCGGAACCTGGGGGTGGAAACCAGGCTCATCCCCATCACCCCCATTTACGAGAGCTACCGGAAGGCACTGGAGGGACCCCTTAAGCTGGGGGAGATCGAACTCACCCTGGAAAATATTCAGGCCCGCATCCGGGGCAACATCCTCATGGCCATCTCCAACAAAGAGGGGCACATGGTCCTGTCCACCGGGAACAAGAGCGAGCTGGCGGTGGGCTACTGCACCCTGTACGGGGACATGAGCGGCGGGCTCGGGGTCCTGGCGGACGTGCCCAAGACCATGGTCTATGAGCTGGCCGCTTACCTCAACCGGGACCGGGAGATCATCCCGGCGTCAACCATCCGCAAGGCCCCCTCGGCGGAACTGCGCCCGGACCAGACGGACCAGGACACCCTGCCGCCGTACGATCTCCTGGACCGGATCATGAATCATTACCTCACCGAAGGCTGCGCCTACGAAGACATCGTCAAGCTGGGGTTTGAGCCGGAAACCGTGCAGTGGGTGATCCGCACCATCGACAAAAATGAGTACAAGCGGCGGCAGGCGGCCCCGGGTCTGAAGATCACTTCCAAGGCCTTCGGCATGGGACGGCGCATCCCCATTGCCGCCAGGTTCGAACTATAAGCTTTCCCAGGCCGCGGTGGGGGGCAGGCGGGTCGGTGTATTCATACTACTTCGCAATCAATTGGTGGCATAGGCGTCTCGCCTGTGCAGGCGCAGGCTAAAGCCTGCGGCTACCATAAATTGCATTTTGATTGCAACTCGGTATCAACTTTCCCTCGCCTCTTCCCGTAGGGGCGGACCTGTGTGTCCGCTCTTATGGCCGGTTCGAAATAGCCGGAGCGATTACATTACCTTGGGCGGTGGTTCGGGCTGGGGTTCTGCAGGGGCCTGGGCCGGCGGTCCGGTAGGCGGGATGTCGATGATTTTCGCCTTTGGGGACGGCGTCGCCCCCGCGGGGGCCGCCGGCGCCTCCCCGGCCGGTTTCACAGTCTTGAAATAGGCCGGATCGACCTGATAAAACACCTCGGGCACCTTCACCACCGACTTCCAGGGGCCTTCAGGAGCAGAGCCCCGGTAAAAGTAATTTTCCCAGTAGAAATAATATTTACCGCCATAGCGGAAAACGTCGGTGGGAAGGTTGGGGGCCCAGGAGACCTGGGGCGCTCCGGGGACCCTGGTCCACCGGGGCTTGACGCCGGGCGGCACCGGATTGATGCGAATGTCCTGGGCCCCGAAGGCCTCGGGGGCCGCTACCAGCGCTACTATTGCCAAGAGCACAAGCCAACGCCGCATCGTCAAATCTCCTCAAGGTGGTGGTCAAGGCCGGGCCGCACCGCTAAACCTCCCTGACTTACTGCATTTTCTTCATCTGCCCCGGAGGCACCGAACCGCCGCCATCCAGTTTTTTCATCTGCCCCGGTGGCAGAGAGCCACCGCCCTCCATTTTCTTCATCTGTCCCGGTGGCGCCGGCGCCCCTCCCCATCCGGTTTTCTTGCCTTTGGCCCACCCGGGGGGCGACTTGAAGTAAGCCGGCTCGATGTTGTAGAAAACCTGGGGAGGATTGGCAATTTCCCTCCAGGGGCCGCTGAGGCCGTCACCCAGAAGCCATCGGCCATTCTGGTAAAAATAAAACTGATTAGCGTAACGGAAGAGGTCATGGCCCAAATCCGGCACGTAAGAGACCCCCGGGACCTGGGGAACCGGCGTCCACTGGGGCGCCAGGTTGGGGGCCCAGGGCGGGACGAACCGGGTTTGGGCCTCCAAGCTCTGGAAACTCCCCGCCAGGCAGATCAAGACCAACAGCAAGACCTTCGACCAGAAGTGCATGTGGTTTCCTCCTTTAGCCCGGGATGCTGTGCTGCCGCCCCACGGCCAGGTCGTGCAGGGGGATGAGGATGTCCGCCGCCTCTTTGACCCGCCGGGCGCTCTCATAGGCGTCGATGACATTGATGTGGACCCCCGAAGGAATGGGCGGCCCCGAGGCCGGGAAATTCACTTCGTTGCAGCAAAACCCGGTGATCACCGCCTGGCCGGCCCGGGTGTTGACCACCACGGACTGGCCCCCCACCGTGTGCCCGGGGGTGAGGAGCACCCGGATGCCGTCTACGATCTGGACGTCCCCGTCCACCTGCACCACCTCCACGTCATCCAGGAGGTCGGGAAAGTAGCGGTGGTCCACCGGGTGGGGCGCTTTAAAAAATTCGTACTCCCGCTTCTGCACATAGACCCGGGCGTTGGTGCACTTGTAGTCGTTTTCGCAGTGGTCGTTGTGCAGGTGGGTGTGGATGATGATGTCGATGTCTTCCGGTTTGAGGCCGAAGGTGTCCAGGGCCTCTTCGAACTCCTGGATCTTCAGGCCGTACTGCTCCCCCACCTCGGGAGGCACCATGAACTGCTCCAGGCCCGTGTCCACCAGGATCTTCTCCGGCCCTCCCTCCAGGTAAAACACATAAATGGGTATCCAGATGCGCTTGCCGTAGCCCTTAAGATAGGTCATGACGCCCTGATCCGTTTCGTTGGCTCCCACCACCAGGGGGTGGATGACGTATTCTTGCATGGCGCTCTCCTTGGGTGACGCTGGTTGATGAAAATATTATATGCCCAAAGCTAAAATATTTTTACTATCTTTTGAAAGCAAGTTCATTAAAAAGGGCCGGGGGGCGGGGTCTGGGACCAGAGGATACGAGGCTGGTGAAGGTCTGGAGGGGCGGATTGCCTTTTTCGTGGTCCAGCGCCGGCCGGGGAACCGGAAAAAGGTTTATCGAAGACCGATGGCAATGAAGCCGGTTAGTTCAGACAAGTTCACGTCACGCCTGCTATCCCAGGCACCGTACGCGCCGCCCCTCCAGTGACCAATATCGTTCATGAAGAGGTGATTTTTGTGGAGTTGTCTCGGTATTTTTACCTATCTGGAATTAGGTACTTTGGCCAGTTTACCTTGGGTGGATTAATGATAATTATGAAATTAACAACACCTATTGGAGGCCGCAGTCGCACCAGATTAATTTTCCGGGGCGCCGGCACCCATTGCCCCGCGAAGTTGAAACGACAGGGAGGTAAAGCCATGGTCCTCGGCATCTTTATCGGCGGCATTTTCCTGGGATTTTCTGTGGGTTTCGCAGCCATGGCGCTGGTGGCCGCCAGGGGCCTTCGCCTCAAGGCCGAAGCGGCGCAAGTGATGCGGGATTATCCTGCTTGCGCCTACCCCCGCATGCGCAAGTTTAGCCCTTCGCTAAGGGCCAGGACACAGGCAACCGGAATTGTGCTGACCCCCGGCCCTTGACCCGGACTTTGAGGTGAGTCTTGGCTTCACCGGCCCAGCCTCGCCCTGAACGCGGCGCCGCCGCGCCGGGATAGACCGGCTAGCAAAGCCAGCAGCCCTGCTCTCGCACCTCCTCGTACCACTTGACCAGCAGTTGGCGCGCCGCCGGTTTGTCCACCATCAGGAGCCGGCGCACCCCGGCCATGTCAATGAACCCGCCGAAATAAGCGAATTTCACCAGGCCCTCGAGGTTTTCCGGGGAGAATTTCCGGGCCCGTTCCGGTACCCGGTCCCACATCTCCTCGGCCTCAATGATGCCCCTCACCTGATTAAAATGGCCTTCAAGCTGAGCGGCTCGTTCTTCCGGGGACACGGCTCACTTCATCCAGGGGGCGATGATCTGCCGGGCGAGATTGATGGGGATGGCGAAGCCGATGCCTTGGCCCTGGGCCGAGATCATGGAATTGATGCCCACCACCTGGCCGTTGATGTCCAGCAAAGGCCCGCCGCTGTTGCCGGGGTTGATGGAGGCGTCCGTTTGGATAAAGTCGCCGTAAGTGCCCTTGCCCAGACCCCGGCGGCCGGTGGCACTGATGATACCCACGGTCATGGTCTTTTCCAGCCCGAAGGGGCTGCCGATGGCGACGGCCCACTGGCCTACCCGAATCTGGGTAGAATCCCCCAGTTTTGCAGCTCTCAAACCCGTTACCGGCACCTGGACCAGGGCAATGTCAAACCGGGGGTCGGTGCCCACCAACCGTCCCGTCACTTCCCGGCCGTCGTTCAGGTGCACCTGGAGTTGCTGAGACCCGGCCACCACGTGGTTGTTGGTGAGGATGTAGCCCCGGGGGTCGATAATGACGCCGGAGCCCTGCCCCACCAGGCGCTTCCGAATGGGCTGGCCGCCCATCTCCCGGAACATGCCCTCAAAAGGCGTGCCCCGGAAAAAATCGTCCGGGGGGCCGAAAGGCTGCACCGTCACCACCCGGATGGCCTTGAGGCTCACCACCGACGGCATCACTTGTTCGGCTACCCGGATAAAGTCATCTTGCAGCCCCAAGGCTGTGGCGCCCTGGGCCGGGTGAGGCCCAGGCGGGCAGGTGAAGAACAGCAGCAGCGCCGCCAAACCCAAAGCTACCCCGAATGGTCTTACATTAAGATGCATAAAGGTTCTCCAGTAAGGTGCTTTTTCTCAATTAATCTGAGCATCGAAAAATAAAAATGTCGGTGCGCACTGCGCACCGACTTGGCTAATTACCCTCCCGGCAATCGATCAGGACTTTGAGCACCCCGGGGCGCTGGGCATAGGCCAGGGCCTCCAGACCCCGGGCCAGAGGGAAGGTGCGGTGGATGAGAGGCCGAGGATCAACCTGCCCGTCCCGGAGGAGTCGCAGGGCGCCGCCAAAGGGCCCGCAGCGGCATCCCACCAGGCTGACCTCGGGGACCACCAGGACCGCCGGGTCCAGGGGATAACGGTCCACGTACGTGCTCTTCAGGACCACCGTGCCCCGGGGCCGGACCCGCGTGAGCGCCAGTTCCAGACCCGAAGGGCTGCCGCTGGCCTCCACCACGATGTCATAGTCCCCGGCGGGAAGATCGGCGGACAGGAACGTGGCTACCCCTCGGGGCCGGGCCAGGGCCAGGTGCTCCGGATGGTGCCCCGCCAGGTGGACTTCGGCCCCGCTCAAGGCCAGGACCCAGGAGATCTGCAATCCCAGGGAACCGTCGCCCACCACCAGGACCCGGGCCGAGGGCGACACCTTTGCTGCTTCCAGGACCCTAAGGGCCGCGGCCAGGGGTTCGGTGAAGACCGCAAACATATCGGGGAGTTCCGGGTCCACGGCATGAAGATTGGCCGCGGGCAGCCGGAGGTATGAGGCAAAGGCGCCGTCGTAGTCCTTGAGCCCCAATACCCGCCGTTGCCGGCAGTGCCCGGTCAGGCCCCGGCGGCAGAGGTCGCAGGCCCCGCAGCCAATGGTGATTTCCCCTGCCACCCGCTGCCCCAGCCAGGGTGAGTCCCCAGGCCCGGCCACCTCGCCCACGAACTCGTGGCCCATGATCCCCTTAAAGCCGTGGTAGCCCCGGAGAATCTGGAGGTCAGTCCCGCAGATGCCGGCCAGGTGGACCCTTACGAGAACCTCGCCGGGGCCTGGTTCGGGCCGGGGCAATTCTTTGATTGCCGGTTGTCCGTCAAAAAAGAGAGCAAGCATAGGAGCTATCAGCTTTCAGCCAAAAACGCGGCTGGTTAAAGTCATCGTGCGGTTTTCAGGCTCGGCCTGGAAAAGTTATAGAGAAATTGGTGGCACAGGCGTCTCGCCTGTGCATGGATAACGGTGCGCAGTGCGCACCCTACGCCTCCGCTTCCTGTAATACTTCCAAAGTTTGGGCCACCGTCTTTTCCCAACTGAGTTCGGCCACTGCCTGGGCCGCAGCCCGGCGCACCTGCGGGTCCCGGCCCTGGGTAAGAAACGTGGTCAGGGCCGCCGCGAGGCCGGCGATGCCGTCCGGTTGCGGGATTACGGCGCCGTTCTCCCCGGGGGTGATGAATTCCGCCGCCCCGTTGGCCGCGGTGGTGACCGCAGGCAGCCCGCAGGCCAGGGCCTCCAGCACCACGTTGCTGCACGGGTCATAGAGGGTGGGCAGGGCCAGCACCGTGGCGGCCTGATAAAACGGCGCCGTCTCGGTAACCGGCCCCCAGAATTTGACCCGGTCAGCCACCCCCAACCCTGTGGCGGCCTGGCGGTAAAGCGCCACATCCCCTTTACCCACCACCCATAATTGCGCGGCTTTATCCTTTAGACTGCCGAAGGCCTGCAAAAGATAAGGCAAACCTTTCCTTTCAAAGCCCGAACCCACAAAAAGCACCACGGGGCTGTTCTCCGGCGCCCCCAGGCGGCGGCGGAGAGCCGCGGTGGCGCTGGGGTCCAGGGGGTGAAAGCGCTCCCGGTCCAGGCCATTGTAAATCACCCGGATGCGCTCGGTGTCCACCCCATAGAGCCGGATGATTTCTTCCCGCACCTGCCGGGAGTTGGCGATCACCCGCAAGAGCCCCGGGTGGGCGAAGAGCCGCTGCTCCATGATGAGCATCACCTGGTGAAAAAAATTGAAATTCTGGGCGGCCCGGGCCGGGGAGGAGAGGTAGGGGGCGCGGCGGGCCAACCATTCCCGGTGGCAACCGTCCCCGGCGCGGTAGACCGAAAGACCCGGCACCCGTTCCAGGCTGAAGCCCACCTGGGGGCCGTCTTTTTGGATGCGGCGGCGGGAATTCAGGGCAAAAGCCAGGAGCCGGAGCGTCTTCCCCCCCCAGACCGGCACCCGCACGTAGGCCACGCCCGGCCCCAGCGCTGCCTGGGCCGCCGCCGCACGTTCGGTGCCGTACACCGACACCTCGTGCCCGGCCGCAACCAGGCCCCGGACCAGGTAACCCAGGGTGGTCTCGGCCCCACCCAGGGCCGTCACCCGCTGTCGCAGCAGGGCAATCTTCATGGATTATCTCTATGGTGGTGCCGGCATTCCGCTGCCGCTTCTGCAGAATCAGGGGGTTTTGTATACCTTATCCGCCAATCGGCCAAAATGTTCGCTCATGGCGGCCACAACTTCCGCCGGGGTCAGCTCCACCAGGCAGCGGCTCACCTTCCCGCCCTCGCAGCCATCTTGGCCGCAAGGGACGCAATCCCAATCTTTTTGAATCACCAAATGGCCTTCGCCCCAGGGGCCCCAGTTGAAGACCCCGCTGGGGCCGAAGAGCGCCACCGCCGGGGTGTTCACCGCCGCGGCCAGGTGCATGGGGGCGCTGTCCATCCCGAAGAACAGGCGGGCTTTGCTGATGAGGGCGCCCAACTCCTTCAGGCTCAGGCGGCCGGATAGATCGATGGGCGCAGCCCGGCACTCCTTAAGCACCGCGGCCAGCAATTTCTGCTCATGCGCGGCCAGGGTCCCGGTGAGCACCGTGGGCAGGCCCCATTGCTCCTGAAAAAACTCGATCACCCGGGCATAGCCGCCGGGAGTCCAGCACTTAAAGCGCCAGCCGGCCCCGGGATGCATCACCACGAAACGCTGCTCGGATAGGCCCAGGGACGTAAGCCAGTCTCGTACCTTCTGCTCTATGGCCGCATCCCAGAAAAACTGCAACCGGGGGTTCACCGGTTCGATCCCCAGGGCCCGCACCGCCTCCAGGTTTTGTTCCACCAGGTGCATTTTCACCGGCGGGCGGGGCAACAACCGGGTGAAGGCGCCGTGGCGCTGCCAGAAGGGCTGCCGGGGGTGGGCAAAGCCGAGCCGCTCTCTCGCCCCGGTGAGGAATGAGTAGATGGCGCCCCGGTCGCCGCCGGAGAGCTCCAGCACCAAATCGAAGCGCTGCCGCCTGAGGTCGCGGATGAACCGCCAGCTCTCACCCCAGGTGGCGCCCCGCCGGTCCACCACCAGGAGGCCGTCCAGCCCCGGGTGGCCCGAGACCATGTCTTCGGTGCCCTTGGGGACCAGGTAGGTCAGATGGCAATCGGGCCAGGCCGCTTTCAGGGCGGCGATCACCGGGGTGCTCACCAGGACGTCCCCCGGCTGCTTGAGCTTGATCACCAGGATGCGTTTACGACTCGGGGTCGGTATCGCGGGCATCTTTGGGACCCATGGCCACGCCCCGTTTGGCGGCGCGGATGAATTCCAGGAGGTGGACCACCTCCGGGGTCAGCTCCACTTCCTGCTCCACCCGGGCGCACGCGGCCTTGAGGTTGCCCCGGCGGACAAAGAGCAGGCGAAAGGCCTGGCGCAGGGCGGCGATGTTGGGGGTAGCCAGACCGGCCCGTTTCAACCCGATGATATTGACCCCCTTCACGGTGTGGGTGTCGTCAATAATGGCGTAAGGCGGTATGTCCCGGGAGGCCCGGGAGCCGCCCCGCATGATGGCCAGGGTGCCCACCCGGATAAACTGGTGCAGGAGACAGTTGGCCGAGATAAAGGCCCGGTCCGCCACCTCGACGTAGCCGCCCACCAGGGCGCCGTTGACCACCACCACGTGATTCCCCAGACAGGAGTTGTGGGCCATGTGGCTCAGGGCCATGAGAAAATTATGGTTGCCCACCCGGGTGGCGCTCCCCGGCTTGGTCCCCCGGTGGATGGTGACGTATTCCCGGATGATATTGTGGTCCCCGATGATGGTGTAGCTCTCATCGCCGGTAAAGGCGTAATCCTGGGGGTCATAGCCGACGATGGCCCCGAAGCCGATGAGGTTGTGGGCCCCGATGGTGGTGTAGGGGCCGATGTAGGCGTGGGCCAGGATGCGGGTGCCGGCGCCGATGGTGCTGGGGCCGTCAATGATGACCCCCGGGCCGACTTCCACATCCGGCGCCAGTTCCACTCCGGGGGCGACGCGGGCGCTGGGGTCAATGGCCATCGAGGTCCCTCCCCCGGACCAGTTCCCGGAGATAGTAATATTTCAGAAATTTATAGACGCTCATGAGCACCGCCAGGGTATATCCCGGCGTCCCCTCCAGAAACCCCCGCCGGATGAAATAAAGATGGAGAAAGGAGAAAAAGGGCCGGAAAAATAATTCTCCCGGAAAGGGGCGCCGGCCTGCCTTGGCCATTTCCTGGGCCGCCAGGCGGGCGTACCGGTCCATGCGGGCGACGTATTCGCTGACGCTGCGGTAGCTGTAATGCGTGAGCGGCGTCGGCAACTCCCCCACCGGCCCGTCCACCACCACCTCTTCGTGGACCTCCCGGTCCCGGAAGCGGCCCCGGCCCCGGCGAAAGAGCCGCAGGGTGTAATCGGGGTACCAGCCCAAATGCCTGATCCAGCGGCCGCAGAAATAGTTTTTCCGGGCCACCCGGTAGCCGTCCAGGGGGCCGCCGGCCTCGACCACGGCCAGGATTTCCTTCTGCAAGGCCGGTGGTACCCGCTCATCCGTGTCCAGGCTGAAGACCCACTCGCCCCGGGCCTGGTCCAGGGCAAAATTCTTGGTGCGGCCAAAACCCTGCCAGGGGGCCTCAATCACCCGGCCGGTATAGGCCCGGGCCAGTTCCACGGTGCGGTCGGCGCTGCCCGTGTCCACCACCACGATTTCGTCGGCGAAGCTCACCGATGCCAGGCATTCGCCGATATTGGCCTCCTGGTTCAAGGCGATGACGATGACGGAGAGTCGGGGCATAAAGACGGTTTTTCGTTTTGCGTTCTTCGTTTTTCGTTATGGGGTTGGGCCTTCAAATTTCCAGGCGACCGTATCGAACGGGCATTTACCAAAAACCAAAAACGAAAAACCAAAAACGATCATTTCAAGGGTTTGGCCTCGTCAATGAGCATGATGGGAATGTCGTCCTTGATTTCGTAAATCAGGCGGCATTGGTCACAGATGAGGCCGTCGCCATTCTCGTTCAGGCGAATGTCCCCCTTGCACTTGGGACAGGCCAGGATTTCCAGGAGTTCTTTGCTGATGGGCATATGTTCCTCCAAATTGTCCAGAAAGAATATTACGCAGCGACATATTTATGGCGGGCAATGCCCGCCCTACATTTACTTTGCCTGTGAGCGTATCCACGTTGCCAATTCCCCAAAAAATTCTTCAAAAAAAGAATTAACTACACAAATTACATCCTTTACAAATTCTTTCGTAAATATTATAAGACCATAATTATTAACATTTATTTTTGACTTATTGTTATTGCTATTTATAAAATTCGTTATTTCGTCATAATTTTGCACCAATCTTCCGGCATTATGCAAAATATTATTTCTCAATTTATTATAGATTATTATATCAGAAAAATATTTTGAATTATCTTTAAGATTTATCATATAAATATTATTAAAATAATCTATAATTAATTCTATCGAAGAAGTTCTATTTCTATTATTTTTATAGCTTTTAAATGTTGGTTTGCGAGGATATCTTTTAAAAAAAGTTTTACACATAATAGATAACTCAAATTCAAAAAAAGAATAGCACGTTATAAATAATGATGATCTAAAAATAAGGGGAAATTCATCTTTTAATTCTATATATTCTTCATGATATTGTTCGTAATCAGATATTATTGATGGATCACAACATTCAAATTGCTTTAGCTTCTTGTTCAAAAACCCTTCCATATCTTTTTCATATCGTTTAAGATTCTCGGTCCAAATGCTTATTCCTGACCTGAACCCCCTTAACATTAAAAGGCCTGAATCTTGTTTTATATACATCTAAATATTAATCCTTTCTTCATTATCTTGATAAGGTTTTCTCACACGAAGCCATCAATCGGCACGCGCGCTTCGGCCTATATGCTATCATATTATCAAGTAATTTCGGCTTTAGACAAGATTTTCTCGCACGCGGTCTCAACCATGGCCGGAAAGAGGTCGTTGAGGCACCGGGGGGCGGGGCACTGGCGCTTAAAGCAGGGGCTGCACGGAAGCCCCAGGCGCACCACCTGGTGGCCGTCGCCGAAAGGCCCGGTGCGCCAGGGGGCGGTGGGGCCGAACAGGGCCGCGACCGGCGTTCCCAGGGCGGCGGCCAGGTGCATGGCCCCGGTGTCGGTGGTGACGGCTATCCGGGCTTGCCGTAAGATGCCCGCAAGTTGGGCCAGGGAGGTGCGCCCGGCCAGATTGAGCAATGGCGCCCGGCATTGAGCCGCGATGGCGACAACCAACTCCCGGTCGGCGCGGCTCCCGGTAACGGCCACCTGGAACCCCTGGCCACGGAACCACTCTGCCAGGCGCGCCCAGGACGCCGGGGGCCAGAGCTTGGAGACCCAGCGGGCGCCGGGATGGAGCACCACCAGGGGCCGATCAGCCTCAGCCGGGATGAGCGCCGAGATATCCGCCGCCGTATCCAGTCCCAGACGGAAGCGGGGCGGGTCAGGGGGGGCCCCCAGATAATGGGCCAGGTTCAGGTAGCGCCGAACCGCGTGGGCCTCGGGGTCAAAGGGCCGCACCCGCTCGGTGAGGGCCAGGTAACTCAACTCCCGAGTTTTATCATAGCCAATCTTGCGGGGGCTCCGGGCCAGGGCCACCCACAATGCGCTCTTGAGCAGGCCCTGGACATCCACCACCAGGTCAAAGGGGCTGGCGCGGAGTTGATGGAGGAGAGTCATCAAGGTGGCTGGGTTGGACCCAGAGAACACTTCGGACGGGCGCAGGCGGGGGGCAATCCAGACTTCGTCCAGGGCCGGGTGGCCTGAGAGCAAAGGCGCATACGCGGCCTCCACCAGCCAGGTGATGTGAGCGCCAGGGTAGGCGGCCCGCAGGGCTTCCAGGGTGGGCAAGGCATGGAGCACGTCCCCGAAGGAACTGAGCTTGACGAGGAGAATCCGAGGTCGGCGGGATAGGGTGGGCGGCACCATAATTTGTATCAGTATTCAGTAGGGTGCGCACTGCGCACCATTTTCTGGCCCGAGAAACAGCCGAGGGCGGCTGTTCCACAACATTCCAGTTAAAACAGCGGGTTCGACAGGGCGACCCGCCGGGTCGCCCCTACGAAGGATTTCCCCCCAAATCCTGCAAAATCCACTCCACCGCGGCTTCGAGATCAGGCGCCACATGCACCGGCTGCACCGGCTGGGTCGGCCGGACATATTCATGCTCCCCCCGGCCGTAGCCGGTGAGCACCAGAATGCCTTTAACCCCAGCGTTGGCGGCGGTCTGGATATCGATATAGCGGTCGCCCACCAGATAAGAGCGGGACAGGTCGAGATCGAGGTCCCGGGCCGCCTGCTCCATCAACGTGGGCCGGGGTTTGCGGCAGGCGCAGCCGTCCGCCGGGCCGTGGAGGCAGGTGTAGATGCCGTCCAGATGCGCCCCCCCGGCCGCCAGAAGTTTTTGTAAGAGGGCGTGAATCTCATCCACCAGAGAGGCGGGGAAATAACCCCGGGCCGCCCCGGACTGGTTGGTGACCACCACCGCCTTGACCCCGGCCTCATTGAGGCGGCGGATGGCCGGGACCGCCTGGTCCAGCAGCTTAAAGCGGCTCAGGTGGTTGATATAGCCCATCTGTTCGTTGATGGTGCCGTCCCGGTCCAGGAACACCGCAGGGTGACTCATGAGCCGTCCTTAAGCCAGGAGCGGGCCGCGGCCGCGACTTCTTCGACGCTGATGGCGGTCAGGCAGGGATAGCCGGTTTCGCAGGTCCGTTTGAAACAGGGGCTGCACGGCTGCGGATGGCGAATCACCGTGGCCCGGGCCGTGAACGGGCCGGTGGCCACGGGGTCGGTGGAGCCGAACAGGGCCACCTGGGGGACCGAGAGCGCCGCCGCGGCGTGCATCAACCCCGAGTCGTTGGTGACCAGAAGGTTAAGTTGGGACATGATCCCCAGGGCCTGTCGCAGGCTGGTCCGCCCCACCAGATCCACCACCGGCCCCTGAAGCTGCTCCCGGACTTCATCAGCCACCGGCCGTTCATCGTCGGCCCCCAGGAGCACCAGGCGGGCTCCGAACTCCCGCATCAGTTCCCGGCCCAGGGCGGCGAAGCGGGCCGGCTCCCAGCGTTTGGCCGGGCCGTACGCCGCTCCGGGGCTCAATCCCACCCAGGGACCCTGGCCGGGGAGGCCGGTCTCGGACAGGACCTGGGCCCCCATGGCCTCCTCCTCTGGTTCCAGGCAGAGGGTGGGGGGGGTAAAGGTGGCCACTCCCCCCAAGGCCTTGAGCAAGCCCAGGAGATAAAAGACGGTGTGCAAACCGGCCAGCGCTTCATGCCCGGACACGGCCTCCTTGAGGAAGAGGCGCCGGGCGTCGGTGCTATACCCCACCCGGGACGGCACCCCCACCAGCCATAATCCCAGGGCGGATTCCATGGAGTTGGGCAAGGCCAGGGCCACGTCGAAGCGCCCGCGCTGCTCCCACAGGACCTGCCACTTGCCCCGGCCCGACGGGTAGCGGATGATCTCGGTGACTCCGGGCTGGGTGGCAAAGAGCGGGGCCACCCGGGGCGCCGCCAGCACCGTGAACCCGGCCAGGGGAAAGAGCCGCTTAAGCCCGGCCAGCACCGGCAGACTCATGACCGCATCCCCCACCCAGTTGGGCACCCGCACCAGGATGCGCCGCACCGCTTCGGGGTCACGGGTAAACCGGCGGGACACCTGAAGCTCCTGGAACCGCTGCCGGACCTCGGGGGGCAGGGGCAGTTCGGCAGGCTGGCGGGATTTTTCTTTAACGGCGTCGGTCATACGTGCGGCGCGGTCCATGGGAAGAGCGCTTTCTCCTTGATGGCGGTCAGTTATGGTGATTGCCAAAAGATTTTCCGCTATGGCACCTGCGCCGGCAACCTAAATCCCCCCTACCCTCCCCTTTTTCAAAGGGGGGAACTTAGCGGAATTCCTTTTCAAGTCCCCCTTTGGCAAAGGGGGATTTAGGGGCAATACTGTTCACTTAATAATAAATCTGTGCTATCTTCCCTCGTTCCCAAGCTCCCGCTTGGGAACACACTTGCCCGCCAAGCTCTGCTTGGCAAGTGTAGGGGCGGGCCAGCGGGCTGGCCGCCTTTATGGCGGGCAGTAGCCGCCCCAGTGTCATGGTGCGCAGGGGGCAACCATATCCCCGCTTGCTCTCTTCCCCCCGCTCTTTTAAATCCACCGCGGTCACCCAGGTAACGAGAAAACCAAGCAGAGCTTTGATTACAAGTCCGTTCCCAAGCGGGAGCTTGGGAACGAGGATTAACTCCATTCCCGATCCTTCACCCCCTGACTTGTGGGTAAAGGTTAGCCCTCCGCTGGGAGGAGAAGGAACAAGATGAAAAAAATTCTGGAAAACGGTATAAGTATTGTAAAACATTTTCGCCTGCTACGGTAGTAATGTGCGCACGGCGCACCATGACCTCTCCCCTTAGCGGGCGTTAACCCGGTCCAGCAGTTCCAGGATTTTCTCAGCATCCCCCACCCGGGCCTCCACTTCCAGGACCCACAGGGGGAGGTCGCCGTCCCAGCGCTCTCCCAGCCGGGCCCAATCCTTGCCGGTGGTGACCAGGGCCTCGGCGCCCAGGGTCCGGGCCGCGGCCTCCAGGCGGTCCAATTCCGCCGGGCTGTAGGCGTGATGGTCGGGAAAGCTTCGGAAGCCTTTCAGGTCCACGCCCAGTTCCTGCAAGGTGGCGGTAAATACCTCCGGGCGGGCCAGGCCGGCAAAGGCCATTAAGGCCCGGTGGCGCAGGGCCGCGGGGGCATTGGCCCGTCCTTCGGGGTAGGCCGTGACGGATACCGGGGTGATGGCCGCGGTCAACACCGGTTTGTCCGGGAAGGCGGCCCGGATATCCGACAGTTGCGCTTGGTGGCGCGAGGGCTCAAACCGGGTCAGAATTAGGCACTGGGCCGCGGCCAGGGCCGTGAGGGGTTCTCGTAAGGGTCCCCGGGGCAAGAGATAGCCGTTGCCGAAGGGCGAGGCCGCGTCCAGCAGCACCAGGTCCAGGTCCCGGTGCAGCTGAAAATGCTGGAAGCCGTCGTCCAGGAGAAAGAGGTCCGGTTTAAACTCCTGCCAGGCGGCCAGCCCCGCGGCATAACGGCAGGCCCCGGTGAAGACCGCCACCCCGGGCAGGGTCCGGGCCAGCCAGTAAGGCTCTTCTCCCACCTCCGGGGGTTTCTTATACGTATTTCGGCCGTCGGAGATGCAGGCAACCTGGCGGCTTTGCCCCCCATAGCCCCGGCTGAGGATGGCCACCCGCTTACCCCGGTCCCGCCACAGCCGGGCCAGACAGGCCACCACCGGGGTCTTGCCGGTGCCGCCCACCGTCAGGTTACCGACGCTAACCACCGGGGCCGGCAGTTTTTTCACTCGGAGCCAACCCCGGGCATAGAGGCTGCGCCGCAACCCGGCCCCCAGGCCATAGAGCCGGGAGGCGGCCGCGGCCCCAGCGCGGACCGTAGGGCCGGGAGGCAGGCCTTCGCCCGGGTCCCCCTGAAGCCGCCGGAACAGATTATGCCAGTAAGGGTGCATGGATTACGTTATAGACGATTTCAGCGCCTCCTGCCGTCTGGTTGCGTCGGCGTCTGTAACGCCTTCCTCCTCCCTCGCGAACTGCATTTCGTAGAGGCGGCGGTAGAGGCCGTCGGCGGCCAGGAGTTCGGCGTGGGTGCCGATTTCCATGATGCGGCCGTCTTCCATGGCGATGATGCGGTCGGCGTTGCGCACCGTGGAGAGGCGGTGGGCGATGACCAGGGTGGTGCGCCCGATGATGAGCCGGTCCAGGGCCTGCTGCACCTCCCGCTCGGATTCGGAGTCCAGGGACGAGGTCGCTTCGTCCAGGATGAGGATGGGCGGGTCCTTGAGCAACGCCCGGGCGATGGCCAGGCGCTGGCGCTCGCCGCCCGAGAGGCGCACCCCCTGTTCGCCGATGAGGGTGTTGAGACCCTGGGGCATGGCCATGACAAAGTCGGCGGCGTGGGCATCCTTGAGGGCGTTGATGATTTCGGCTTCGGTGGCTTCGAGGCGGCCGTAGGCCACGTTGTGGCGCACGGTGTCATTGAACAGGATGGTCTGCTGGGTGACCACGCCGATTTGGCCCCGGAGCGAGGCCAGGGTGACTTCCCGGATATCGTGGCCGTCGATCAGGATGGCCCCGCCGGTGACGTCGTAGAAGCGGGGCAGGAGATTAAGCAGGGTGGATTTACCGGCCCCGGAGGGGCCCACCAGGGCCACCACCTCGCCCCGGCGCACCGTGAAATTGATGTCGTGGAGAACATTTTCCCGGCCGTCGTAGGCGAAGCTGACCCCGGCATAGCCGATCTCCCGGGCCAGGGGCGCAAGGCTCACGGCCTCGGGAGGGTCGGCAATCTCGGGCTCCCGGTCCATGAGCCCGAAGACCCGCACCGCCGCGGCCAGGCCTTCCTGGACGATGTTTTGCACCGAACTCAGGCTCTTGATGGGCTGGTAGAGCATGAGGAGGGCGGCCAGGAAGGAGAAGAAGGTGCCCGGGGTCGAGATGCCCCGGATGACGGCGTAACCGCCGTAGAGAATGATCCCGGCCATCCCCAGGGAGCCTAAGAATTCCATCACCGGCGGGGACAGCTCCCGGGTGGCGTTGAGTTTCATGCGAATATTGAAATAGTCCCAGTTGGCCCGGAAGAAGCGCTGTTCTTCGTATTCCTCCCGGGCAAAGGCCTTGACGATGCGCTGGCCGATGAGGGACTCCTGGAGCACGGTGTAAAGGTAGGCGTTGGCCACCTGGGTTGCATGGGAGATGCGGCGGACGCGTTTGCCCAGGTAGACGATGATAAGGACCGCCAGAGGGAAGACCACCATGGCCATGAGGGCCAGGCGCCATTCCCGGTAAAAGATCACGGCGCTGAGGCCGACGACGGTGAAGGTGTCTTTGAAGAAGCTGGTCACCACCCGGGTCACCGCGTCCTGGAGCAGGTTGACGTCGTAGGTCAGGCGGCTCATGAGCACCCCGGTGGCCTCGCCGTCGAAGAACGACAAGGGCTGGCGCTGGATGGAGGCGAAGAGTTCATCCCGGAGGCGGGTGACGGTGGCGTTGCCGATGTAGCTCATCTGGTAGTTGTGGGTGTAGGACAAAAACCCTTTGACCAGGTAGAGGACCACCACCAGGAACGACAGCAGGTAGAGCATGTTTTCCCGTTTGGCGAAAAAGACGTCGTCCAGGACGGGCTTGACCATGTAGGCCAGCAGGGCGGTGAGCGCCGAGACCCCCAGCATGGCGCAGATGGCCGCAATCATGCGCCATTTGTGAGGCTTCAAGTACTTGAGCAGGCGGAAGTAAAGCCGCAAATCAGCTTTGATCTTCATAAGGGCACAGGGGGCGCCAGCCTGCTAGACCCCGCCGGCAGGCAATTTACCCGTAATTTCCGATGAGACTTCACAATCTCTGTCGCTATCTTGCCGGTCATTATCCTCTTTATAACTGAGCAAATTTTATCATTTTTTTCGAAACAAGGCGTAAACCGTGTGCCCTTGTAGAGATTGAGGCCCCTCGGGCTTGACCACGCGCAGAAGTTTGATGGACGGTGACAGCCCCAGGCGCCAGATCAGCCTTGCGGCCCATTCAGGCACGCCGCGATGACGTAGCCTTTCCTGGAAATAGGGCCGGAGAAAATTATAGGCTGGTTCATACCTCAGGGCAACCAACTCGAGGGGAAAATGCCGTGGCAACAACCCCAGGGCCTCGGGTGTCCAGCGGGTGACGTGATGTGGCGGCACGTTGGTGACCATGGGGTCCATCTTCCCCAGGATGCCGGCCATATTGGGCACCGACAGGATGAGGCGGCCCCCGGATTTGAGGCAGGTCAAGGCGTGGCTCAGGAAATCCAGGGGCGCGGCCACGTGCTCGATCACCTGGAACAGACAAACCGCCTCAAACCTGTCCCGGTGCGTCGAGGCGAAATCCTCGATGGCGGCGGCTTCTACCGGGACCTGGCGTTGTCTCGCAAAGGCCGCGGCCGCGGCGTTCAGTTCGACTCCCTGGACTTCTTTGCCCTGCTGTTTCAGTTTCTCCAGGAAATATCCGGCGCCGCTGCCTATCTCCAAGATGCTGCGATAATCCTTCAGGTCATCGAGGGCCTGCTGATGCTCCCAGGTTTCCCGGGAGTAGTAAGTGCCGAGGCCGGCGCCGGACAGGGCTTGATAAAATTCGCCGGTGCCCGTAACGGTAGGAATAAAGATACCGAAGCCGCAGTTTATGCAGGAAGAAAGGTTCGTCTGGTGAAAGTTCCGGTAGTGGTCCAGGACTTGTGGCGGGAAAGAGTGACCGTGTTCCCCCCACCAGGACAAGATACGGCTGATAGTATAGGATTCCGAGATTTGGCAATCGCCGTGGCAAAGGGGACAGGTCAAGGTAGCGACCATTGGATTTCTCGTAAGATTTGAATGATCCACAAAAGTTTTCTATGAGGCTGCGTTTAATCCGTTTATCACCAGGCGGTGATGGGAACCCCGATTATAAACCCGAAGGCTCCTCCCTTCTATAACTTATCAGGGGCCAATTTTCCAATGAAATCGGGAGGCGGCGGGGGATAGTCCGGCCCAGGCAACGCCGGTCCATCGCTATGGACGCCCTGAGGAGGGAGGAAGAGGCTTAAGGCACGCAGGCTAAAAAATCTCTTCCATCAGGCGGGGGAGCAGGTCCGGATGTGCGATCTCGTCCCGTTCCAGGGTGCGGACGATGGCGCCGTCTCTCATTACCAGGACTTGATCGGCCAGGCGCCTGGCCTGGCTCAGACTGTGGGACACCGCCAGGATGGGGTAGCGCTCCTTCAGATGGGTCAGGAGCGTCTCGATCTTACCGGCGGCGCGGAAATCCAGGGAGGCGGTGGGCTCGTCCAGCAGCAGGAAGTCGGGCTCCAGGGCCAGGGCCCGGGCCAGGCAGAGGCGCTGCTGCTGCCCCCCGGAGAGGGTCAGGGCCGGCGACCGCAGGCGGTCTTTGACTTCGTCCCAGAGCTGGGCCGACTTCAGGGCCTCCTCCAGCCGCCGGGGGATTTCGGACCGGGGCGTGCCCAGAACCAGTTGCAGGGGCAGGGCGATATTTTTCTCGATGCTCATGGGCAGGAGGTTGGGGGTCTGGAAAACCATGCCGATGCGGCGCCGGATCTCCGTGAATGGGAAGCTGTTCCGGTAGATGTCCTGCCACTCGCCGCCCAGACGCAGCCTGAGGCTGCCGGAGGTGGCCGCGTAGGGGAAGCACTCGTTGAGGCGGTTGAAGGTCCTCAACAAGGTGGTCTTCCCCGATCCCGAGGGACCGATGATGACGGTGAGACGGCGGTCCCGGAGTTGGAGATTGATCTCCTTAAGAACCCGGCGGCCGGCAAAGCTGACGCTCAGGTCCTTGGCCTCGGCCACCAGGGTCAGGTTATCCGGTCTTGGCGTTGCCATGTGCGCTCAATCGTCCGGTGCAGCCATTGGGCCCCCAGGAACAGGAGGCTGGTGAGCAGGAGCAGCACCAGGGCGGCCCCGAACCCCCGGTCCAGCTCTGTCGGCGACCGGTGTTCAGCGGCCAGGTAGTAGATCGTGAAGGGGAGGGCCTCAAATTTGCCGGTGAGACCGTGGGGCAGGCCGGCATTGGCTACGACCCCGGTGAGAAGGATGACCGCGGTGTCCTCCCCGGCCCGGCCGATGGCCAGAATGATACCACTCAAGATGCCCCGGCTGGCCGCGGGCAAAAGGACGTGGAGGATATTTTGCCGGGGCGTAAACCCCAGGCTGGGTCCGGCGAGCTTCAGAGGTTCAGGCAGACCCTCCAGGCTGGTCTGGGTCATGACGATGAGGTAGGGCAGCACCAGGAGGGCCAGGCAACCGGCGGACAGGAGGAGGCCGGTATTGGCCTGGGGCGCCAGGGATTTTCTCAGGAGCAGGATCAGGGCGAACCCGAACAGACCCATGAGAATTGAGGGAATCCCGGCCAGGAGATCCACGGTGAAGCTCAGGAACTGCTTCCAGGCCCCCGAGGCGTATTGGGCCAGATAGATGCCGCAGCCGATCCCCAGGGGGATGGCTATCAAGGAGGCCAGGACAATCAGGCTCAGGGTGCCGGCGGCGGCGGGCCAGATGCCGTCCCACACCGGCAGTCGGCCCGTCATCGCCTCCCAGGGGTTGACGTTGCCGAAGAACAGATCCAACCCCAGGGTATGTCCGCCCCGTTGGACCAGAAAACCGAGAAACAGCAGCACCGCGGCCAGCGTGCCCAGGGTCGCCAGCCAGGCGCAGCCAGTGGCCAGTCGATCAAGCGTGCGGTTCATGGCGCACCAGGGTTGTGGCGGTGGACTGGGATTGCAGCCAGCGGAGGGCCAGGTTCACCATGAGGGTGAGGCTGAAGAGGATCAGGCCGCAGGCGAAAATGGAATGATACGCCAGGCTGTGGCTGTCGGTGGCCACCACCAGGGCGATATGAGCCGTCATGGTGCGGAGGGAATCCAGCAGGGAGTGGGGCACCTGGGGGGCGTTGCCCGCCAGCATCAGGGCAATGAGGGTGTCGCCCACGGCCCGGGCGAAACCCAGGACCAGGGCGGCCAACAGGCCCCGGTGCGACAGGGGCAGGAGGACCCGGAGCAGTCCCTGGGCCGGGGTGAATCCCAGGGCCGTGATGGCCAGGCGGACGCCGGCGTCAACCTGGCGCAGCTGGGCGTGAATCAGGAGCACGATGGTGGGCAGAATGAGCAGGCTCAGGGTGAGGGAGGCCGCCAGCCAGGAGAACCCCGTCCCCTGGAGGAACACCCCCCTGATCCGAGGCACCAGCAGAAAGACCGCCACAAACCCGTATACCACGGTGGGGATGCCGGTCATGAAGTGAATCCCGGCCATGACTATCCGGGCCAGAGGCCGGGGCCCCAGGCCGTGGGCAAAGCCACAAATACCCAGGCCTACGGGATAGGCCACCACCAGGGAAGAGGCCGCCAGACAGGCCGAGCCGACGATCATGGGGAGGATGCCGAATTGACCCTGGAAGGGGCGCCAGTGCCAGGCCAGGATGCGGGTCAGGTGCCCTTCGGCCACCAGGGGCCAGGTGAAGTAGAGGAGGAACCCCAGGATGGCAAAGACCGACAGGCAGGAGATGACCGCCAGCCCGGCGCACAGGGCGTGAAACCCCGCTTCTCGCCGCTGCAACCGGCGGGCGCGGGCGCGGGCCCGGAGATTGTTCAGGCCGGTCTTCCGGGAGATCGGCAAGTCCATCATGCTCTCATCCATAGCTCTCAGGCTGTTGCCCGGCAGCGAAATTTCGTCATAAGTGGGGGCGGCAGCGTAGGGGCGGTTCGCGAACGCCCCTACCGGTATAACGGGATTTTGGTTGATTCATGGCAGTGCTCTTGGGAAAGGTCCCAGCATTGAGAGCATATCACCAAATCACGGCGTGGGGATGTAGCCGTGCTTGGCCGTGAGCTTGGCCCCCTCCGGGCTCTTGATGTAGTCGATGAAGGCCTTGACCAGCGGGGTCGGGTCGCCCTTGGTGTTCATATAGAGCAGGCGCAGCACGGGATATTTGCCGCTCTTGGCGTTTTCCTGGGTGGGTTCGACGCCGTCCAGTTTGACGCCCACCACGGTGGCGTCCAGGTGGCCGATGCCCACGTAGCCGATGGCGTTGGGGTCCTGGGCCACGGCCACCTTCATAGCGCCGTTACTGGCCACCACGTTGGCCTTGTCGGCAATGGGACCCTTTTTCAGGGCTTTCTTCCAGAAGACCTCCCGGGTGCCGCTGGCCTCGTCCCGGGTGAACAGGTTAATGGCGGCGTCTTTACCGCCCACCGCCTTCCAGTTGGTGATCTTGCCGGCGAAAATGTCCCGTACCTGCTGGGCCGTCAGGGCTTTGACCGGATTTTGGGGATTGACCGCCACTGCCACGCCGTCGATGGCAAAGGAAAAGGTCTTGAGCCCGTACTTGGCGATTTCCTCCGGGGTAAGGGCCCGGCCGGTATTGCCGATGGCCACCAGCCCGGCGCCCACTTTCTGGACTCCCACGCCGGAGCCGCCGCCGGCCACGGTGATGCGAATCTTGGGGTTGACTGCCATGATCTGCTGGGCGGCATCCTTCATCACCGGGATATGGGCGGTGCCCCCGGCGATGTCGATGGTGCCCTCCAGGGATTTAAACTGGTCCAGGGATCCGGCGAGCCCCACCCCTGGGACGGCAAGCAGCAGCGCTGCTACCAGCAGGATGACGATATTTTTCTTCAAAGAAATTCCGCGCACGATTTGCACCTCCGTTTAAATGAACTGATTTGTTTTACCATAAGCCGGGCGCCTGATAATGGTCGGATCGAGACTCAGGTCAGGGTGATGACCTTGTCGGCCAAGTGCATGGCGGTGACGATGTCCAGCATGTTGGTGGTTTCCCCCACCTGCTTGGCCTCCAGGAGCTGAAAATGGTTGAGGCAGGTGCCGCACACCAGGAGCCTGACTCCGGATTGCTCCAGGTCCTTCAGGCCGGCCAGGACCTCGGAGCCGGCCACGGCTAGCTTTACCCCGGCATTCAGCATCACCACGCACCACAGATCGGGGCCCATTTCCTTGAGGGTACTGATGAAACTGGCGATGAGTTTGGCGCCCAGCACGTCATCGCCGCGGCCCAACCGGTCGGCGCCCATGAGGACCAGGATCTTGCCCTGGGCCTCCCCCGGCGGCGGGACGAATACCTCACAGGGGCCGGCCTCCGCCCGGGTGCCGGTGATTGCGAATGCCTCGCCTTGCCCCTCCACCTTGACCTCGAATCCGGCGCGCTGGAGAAACCGGCTGACGTTTTCCTGGGCCGCGGCGTTGTCCACGATCACGGTGAGTTCTTGCACCTCGCCTTGGTCGATAAGTTCCTTGGTTTTAATCACCGGGTGGGGACAGGCCAACCCCCGGCAGTCCAGCGTTGGTTCCGACATGGTGACATGCTCTCCTTTGCCCCTAATCAGGGTGTTGATTCAGGGGGATTTCCTTTCAAATCCCTTCTTTTGTAACCTATTTATCAATTAAGGCAACAAGTTATGATGCACCGCAGTTTCGCCCTGGGTTGGCCGGCGGCTCCGCCCTCCGTGCAGGGCCGCACCCAGGGCGCCTACTAAATCCGGCTGCTCCGGGACGATGACCGGCAAGCCCAGATGCTCTTCCAGCATGGCCTGGACACAGGGGTTGTGGGCCACCCCCCCGGCGAACAGCACCGGCGCCGTCACTCCCACCCGGCGCAGCATGGCCAGAGTCCGTTGCACAATGGCCAGGTGAAGCCCCAGGGCGATATTGGCCGGCTTTTCCCCCCGGGCCATGAGGGAGGTGGCTTCGCTTTCCGCAAACACGGTGCACATGCTGTTGATCTGAATGCGCCGGTCCGCGGTCAGGGCAAAGGCGCCGAAGTCCTCCAGAGGCACCTGGAGGGCCGTGGCCATGAACTCCAGGAACTTGCCGGTGCCGGCGGCGCAGCGGTCGTTCATTTCAAACTTGACCACCTTGCCGGCCGGCGACAAAGAAATGGCCTTGGTGTCCTGGCCCCCGATGTCCAGCACGGTGCGCACGCCCGGATACAGATGATGCGCTCCCGAGGCATAAGCCTGAATCTCGGTAATGGCGGTGACCCGGTGATGCTTAAGGTGCTCCACCAGGAGCTTACGGCCATAGCCGGTGGCCACGATCCGGGCCGGCGGCAGACCCTCCAGCAGCCGCCGGCATTGAGCCAGGGGATCGAAGGTGGTGGGCAGCTTGGCCTGGTACACCACCTGCGTCCCTTCCAGGAACACTAGTTCGATGGAGCGGGAACCGACGTCGAGACCGATGATCCCGTGGCCGTCAAGAGATGGCATGATGACGCTCAGTGCAGCATCTCCACGAAGGCCTCCACCCGGGTCTTGAGCTGCTCCACGTCCTCCATGCTGTAGTCGGTTTCGATGCCGAGCATGGGGATACCGGCTGCCGTCAGGGCCTTTTCCACCTTGAAGGCCTCGATGGCATAGGGTTGGCAGAAAGACAGGCCGTAGTGGATCACCCCGTCCGCCTTGAGGTCCCGGGCCATGTCCACGATATGTTCCAGGCGCTCGGTATTGGGGGTGAAGCAGGCGCAGTCGATGCGCATGTAGCGTTCGGCGATGGCGTCCAGCATGGCTTCCAGGGTTTCCCCGGATTCATCCACCAGGTCCCGGGTGTTCCGGGCGCCAATACAAGATTCTTCCCCCACGATGACGGCGCCGGAGGACTCCACCACGAAAGGCAGCTTCCAGTTGGGCACGGCCATGGGGCAGCCGGACAGCATGAGCCGGGGGGTATCCGCCGGGGCCACGCCCTGGCCCGCCTGGATTTTCTGCTCCAACTCGCCGCAGAGTTCACCGATCTTCTGGGTAAACCGGACCGGGTCGTCGTAGAAGCTGATCTGGTTGATGAGCAGGGCGTCCCGCCCGGAAATGGGGGCCGGCGCCACCGCCCGGAGCCGGTTGAGGCGCTGCAGGACCGCCCGCCGGGCATTCACCAGCTTGATGGCCTCCTTGAGCCTGGCGGCGGTGATCGTGTTGCCGGTGACCCGCTCGATTTCGGCCTTGAACCGCATAATCTCCGCCTTCCACAGGTCCCGGTCGCAGGCCTGCTTCATCTGGGGGATTTCCATGACATAGACCGGGGCGTAGCCGGCAAAGATCTCGTAGGCCTTCTTCTTGCCGTCGCAGGTGGTTTCCCCCACCACCAGGTCGCAGGACTCGATGTAGGGGCAGAGGCGGGCGATCTTGAAGCCCACGAAGGATTTAATCAGGGCGCAGGTGTTTCGGGGCAGGACCTTTTCCGCCGCTTCTTTGCCGATTTCCGCCCCGGCGCACAGGCCCACCTGGATGGCGTTCGCGGCCAGGGTCAGCTCTTCCGGGACAAAGACGCAGAAGGTGCCGATGACTTTTTTGCCCTGGGCCTTGGCCTCCTGCAATTCCTGGATGCGCAGGCCGTGGACCTCGGACAGGACGAAATCCAGGTATTCCATGCCCTTGAGCCGGCCTTCCTGGCTCAGGTAAATGTCGCCGTAAAACTTGCCCAGGACCTGGAGCAGGCCTTCATGGGCCGCCAGATCCAGGTTCAGTTCATCCCACATCTTATCGTAAGGTGTTGGCATACCGCTCTCCCTCAATTATTTCGGTGATGGGGGCCTTTCGGGGGCCCCGTTTCCGAGGCCAGGCGCCGCCGGATTATTTTTGGGCCAGGGCCTTGACGTCGGCGCACGAGAAGGCTTTTCCTCCCACGCCCCAGTCGCCGCTCTTCACTTCTTCAATGACCACCCACGTCACCGGCCGCATGTGTTCCCCTTCCAATTTAACCATGGTGTCGGTCATCTCTTTGATCATCGCCTGTTTCTGCGCCGGAGAATAAACGCCTTCGATCAATTTAATCGTCACTAGTGGCATGTCAGTTACTCCTTTGACCGGTCTTGACTTCACCCCGGTTCTCCCATTGCCGCAGAACCGTCTCCAGCGCCGCAGGAATCCGGCGGATGATTTCCAGCACCTGGGTGGCCGGGGTGGGTTGGGCCAGGTGACCGGCCACGCGGTTGGTGCGGGCCGCCAGGATGGCGGCGGTGTTGAGGTCATAGTCCGCGGCTATCAGGGCCGCCACGATGCCGGTGAGGGTGTCGCCGGTGCCGCCGATGGCTTCCAGGGCTTCGTGGTTGGGTTGATCAAGGCTGGCCACAACCCCCTGGGGGCCGATCAGATAATCCCGGCTCCCTTTGACCAGCAGTAAACGGGCGGCATTGTCATGGACGTAGGCCCGGGCCGCCAGGTCCGGCACCCGGTTATCTTCATGCAGGATGAAGCCCCGGGTGTAAAAAGGATGGGGCGCCGTTTCATCCGCCAGAAAGGCCAGTTCTCCCGCGTCCGGGGTGAACAGATCATATTCCAGGGCCTGGCCGCTCATCTTAGCGGCGTACATGAAGCCGGCATCGGCGATGAGGATGGGCCGCCGGGCCATTTCCGCCACCGCGAACAGGACGCGATTGTGCCAGTCCACATCCGGCATGAGATAGTGAAAGACTAGGGTGTGAAAATCAGCCGGTCCCAGATGCCGGGTAAGGTATTCATAAAGCCGCCGGCTGCCGGCGCCGCGGCCGATGTCTCCGGCCAGGTATGCCCAAATATCCGGCGCGCCCAGGACGGCGCCAGCCTGCACCGCTGCGGCCAGGAGCGCCGGGGTGCCCCGGTTCACCGGGACCTGATGTCCCGCCAGGGAGATGACCTCTCCGTGAAAATGCACCTTCCCTGCCTCCAGGGGGTAATCCTCCCGGGGCACGGTGCCCACTACCGCCAGCACCGGCGCTCCATTTCCTCGACGGCTAACTGCAGGGCATAGCCGCACAGGGTATGGCCGATATCCCGGGGGCGCGGTGCGGCGGCCAGGGATTTCCCCACCATCTCCTGGGCCAGGTAGGGGACATCGGGGCAACCGCCGCCGGAGACATTGACAATGACCCCGGAGTCCTTGGCCACGGTAATTTTCATGTTCGCGGCCCGTACCATCAGATAGGGGCCAAAGTCCTTGATCTGAAAGAGGTTCACGGGGGCGAGCAGCGGACTAATCACCGGCACCACCTGTAAGGGGGGCCATCCCGCAGCTTTCAGGGTTCGGACAATTTCCAGTTCAGACAGGAGAGGAAACTCGATGACCAGGTCGCAGCCCCGGCGAATTTCCGGGGGCGGCCCCATCACCCTGATCTGCCAGCCCTGATCCTTCAACGTCGTCTCGGCCTGAATCACCTCGCTGGTATTGTCAAACACCAAAAAACCGCGATCCGGTTTCGGCGCCTGGGCCGCGGCCGACCGCCGCCGTTGCCAGAATTTCCAGAAAGCCACCCTAGCTCTTCTCCAGAATGAGCCGGTAATCCTCGCCGTCCTGTTGCACGGCCTTCACCTGCCACCCCAGGGAGGCGCTGGCCCGGGTGACATTTTCCTTGGAGGTTTCCGTATCCACCAGGACCGCAACCTCGCCCGCTTTCATTTTCCCCAGGGCTTCCACGGTCACCAGGACCGGTTGGGGACAGGATAATCCTCTGGCATCTATCAGTTTTTCCATTTTTCCTTCTCCTTAGCTGGCTTTGTGCCGCATGGTAAGACCGATGGCCAGGCAGATGGCCAGGCCGATGAATACCGCGGCGATGCCGTGGGGCCCCACCCCCGTGGGGGAACTGGCCAGGCCGAAATTATGGGCAAAGGCGGCCCCGGCCACCATGCCGATGACAAAGATGGCGGCGTCGCCATCACCTTCGCCGGCCATGAACAACTGGCGTCCCGGGCAGCCTCCGGCCAAAGCGAAGGCCAAACCGGCCACCAGCATGCCGCTGAAGTTCCAAAGCCCCTGGGTGTGAGCCACCGGCTGGTTGACAAAGCCCGGATGAAATTGGCCCAAGACCAGGTTGGTGACAAAGGCGGCCGCCAGCAGGGCCATGAACCCGGAGAACAGGTGGAGCTGACGGAACAAGATGAGGTCCCGGAGGGCTCCCATGGTGCAAAAGCGGCTGCGTTGGGCCACAAAGCCCACCGCCAGGCCGATAATCAGGGAGATGAGCAAGGGGGCGTGCATCGCCCCGGGGCCTTTAAGGCTGTAAAACAATACCCCGCTCTGACCCTGCTCCGGGATTTGAGGATTCAGCAGCATCAGGACCAAGGCCCCCAGGGCCATCAAGGGCAGAATCAAGCCGGCGGCGCTATGGGTGGATTGGCTGCGCCCCAGGTTATAACCGGATTTAAAAAAGAGGGTGCCGATCCAGACGCCGGCCACCAGGCCCAGGATTCCCAAGATGGCGTTGCCGTCGCCACCGGCCAGACGGAGCACGGCCCGCCACGGGCATCCCAGAAAGACCAGGGCCCCGATCATGGCCACCATGCCCAGCACAAACCGGATGATGGGGGCGGACCCCAGCCGGGGCCGAAATTCCCGGTAAATAATGGCGGCCATCAAAGCCCCTAAAACAAAACCGATGATTTCAGGCCGGATATACTGGACCACGGCGGCCCGATGCAGCCCCAGGGCCCCGGCCATGTCCCGCTCAAAGCAGGCCACGCAGATTCCCATGTTGCCGGGATTACCCAGTTTCTGGAGAATCGGGGCCAGAATGCCGATAAAGACTCCCACCGAGATGATGCCCTTGCGGGAGGCAAAAAAATCTTTACATGCCGACATGCTTAGTCCTCCTGGTGTAGCGATAAAATCGAAATAAAATGCCTGTGTCGCCTAACTATTAAGATATCGGCCGGCGCAGCCGAGTCCGCGACCTGGGCTCATCGGATCGGGGGCGTTTGAACGCTGACTTATTGCCGGTCCGAGAGGTGGAAGTGTAGTGAATATCCGGCCCGGGCCGGATGCGGCCTCAAGCCGGTTGGAGGCGGGTAAGGTCTGGGGGCGCTGCCTGGACCACACCCCGAGGTCGGGTCTGGCCGAAGCTGGCAACCGGGTGCGTGTGGGCGCACCGGTGCTATTCACTGCTTCTGAAGCCAGCGGCGTTTACGTCGGTAGGCCGAAAAATTGCTGCGATGAGCCTGAAGGGTTACTGCAAGGGGGGAATGGAACCAGGATTGCGGTGATGAGAAAGTTCCCGGCGATCAGCCACACCCTTGTCCGGCCTCCGAATCCAGAGCCTTACCAAGGCTCCCCGGACGCCGCTGCTTCAGGATTTCAAAGGTGTAAAAAAGAGCGACCGATACACCAGGATCACCTCCTCGTCGGGAAATTCTTCACAAATAATAAAAGAGAACCGGCCAGGAATCAAGGAATTTTTTCCCGGCCAGCGGATTTGGAAACGTGGCGGGGCGTCGCCTCCGGGTTTACGAGCCTGAAGCGTCGGCCCTCCGGGCAGTCGGCCGCCGGGGTTCGAATAACCGCCTGCCGGTTGCCATTTTCCCTGATTTTACAGTACAATCCAGGAAAAATCTGCACCCGATCCCGGAGGCCATGATGGGTAATGCCCTTAATCTCGATTCCTTTTTGGCCGTGGGGCTCCAGGCCCAGCATTATGTCCTTACCCACATCCTGGTCTGGAACATGCTGATACAGCTGTTCGTGGCAGGCTGCCTGTATCTGCTGGCCCGGTTGGCCGCCGGGGCGGTGCGCCCCCGGCTCCGGAGGTTCCTGGACCGGCACCCCCTGGTGGAACATTCTTTGCCGAACCTGACCAGGGTGGTTACCTTCAGGTTACTCAGCTCCATCTTCGCCGTGGTCTTTCTGTGGCTTGCCCTGAGAATCGAAAACCGTCTCCACTGGCCCAATCACGGGCTCCGCATCTTCCTGAGCCTGTTCCTGGCCTGGGTGATCATTCGCCTCCTGACCTCCCAGATGAGAAACCGCACCCTGGCCAGATTTATCAGCGTCATCATCTTGTCCATCGCCGCCCTGGAAATTGTGCATGTGCTCACCCCGGTTCTCACCCTGCTGGACAGTATCAACCTGTCAATCGTTGGGGTGCGGCTGTCGGTCCTCAGCCTTATCCGGGGAGGCCTCATTTTGGCGGTGCTCTTCTGGCTGGCCAAAAAAATCTCGGTGTTTTTCGGTCACTGGATCAAGACGGTGCAAAATGTCACCCCCTCGGTGCAGGTCCTCTTGGCCAAGCTGGTCAGTCTCACCCTCTTCACCCTGGTGATCGTCGGGGTCCTCTATTACATGGGGTTCAATCTCACGGCCCTGGCGGTTTTCAGCGGCGGCATCGGGCTGGGCCTCGGATTCGGCCTCCAGAAGGTGTTCGCCAACCTGATCAGCGGCCTCATCATCCTGGCGGACAAGTCCATCAAGCCCGGGGACGTGATTCAGTTGGGAGACAGCTACGGGTGGATTAATTTTCTCGGCGGCCGCTATATCTCGGTGGTGACCCGGGACGGCAAGGAGTTTCTCATCCCCAATGAAGACCTGATTACCAACCAGGTGGTCAACTGGTCCCACAGCAACAAGCTGTTGCGCCTCAAAATTCCCATCGGTATCGGTTATGACTCCGACCTGCCCCAGGCTATGAAACTCATGCTGGAGGCGGCCGCCAAAGCGGACCGGATCCTGACCGATCCTCAGCCTGTCTGCCTGTTAATGGGTTTTGGGGATAACTCGGTCGATTTTGAGCTGCGGGTGTGGATCGGAGACCCGCAAAATGGGCTCCACAACGTCAAGAGCCAGATTCTTCTGGGGGTCTGGGAGCGGTTTCAGGCTCATGGCATCAAGCTGCCCTTCCCGCAGCGGGTCTTGCACCACCAGTCCGCACCGGAACTTGAGGTGGCCGTCCGGTCCCGGGAGCCGGCCGCGGCCCTGAACCCCACTGGTTGACAGACCCCTTCCGGTGGGATACATGCTACCGAACGATATTCTTGCCACCAACAGGATAACCTTTTATGGCGCTGATCATCATATTTGTGCTGGCCGGCCTGTGGCTCCTCCCCGGCGGGGTGGGGGCGGGCCCCGGCCTGCCCCTGGGGCCGCCGCCCGCGGCCCCCTCCGAGATCGTTTCTCTGCCCTTTTTTGCCGCCCCTACCCAGATGTTCCTGTGCGGCGAACCGGTGCCCCTTAATGAACCGGAAGTCAGGGAGGCCCTGGACCGGGAGTTCATCATCGAGGTCTGGAGCCGGGCTCAAACCACCATGTGGCTGAAGCGGGCTCACCGCTACTTTCCGGAAATCGAGCGGAAACTGCGGGCCCGGCGGCTTCCCCTGGACCTGAAATACGTGGCCTTGGCGGAGAGCGACCTGCGCACCCTGGCCCGGTCAAGCGTCGGCGCCCTGGGCCCCTGGCAGTTCATGGCCCCCACGGCTCAGCAGTTAAAGCTGCGGTCCGATAAAGCCATAGACGAGCGGCTGGATTTCGGGGCATCCACGGACGCGGCCCTGACCCACCTGGAATACCTGCACCGCTTGTTCCGCAACTGGCCCCTGGCCCTGGCGGCCTACAACGCCGGGGAAGGGCGGGTGCAGAAGGCCATCGCCGTCCAGGGGGTCAATGACTATTACCACCTGAGCCTGCCGGAGGAGACCGAGCGCTATATCTACCGCATCCTGGCGGCCAAGATCATCATGGAAGACCCGGGCCGCTACGGCTTCGCTATCCCCGAGGATCAGCTCTATCCGCCTCTCGCCTATGACGAGGTCCAGTTTACCCTGGCCCAGGAGATGCCGGTGAGAAGACTGGCGGAGGCCAGCGGCACTTATTACAAGGTCATCAAGACGCTCAACCCCTGGATCAAGGGTGACTCTCTGGCCCCGGGGACCTTTCGCCTGAAAATTCCGGCGGGGTCGACCCCCCGCTTCCAGGCCGCCATGCGCCCGGCGGAGCCCGCGGGTCCGGCGGCGCCGGGGCCCGGGACTACTAATACCAAGTTGCCGTCAAACAAGTAATAATCCGCATTGTAGGGGCGGTTCGCGAACCGCCCCTACGGTGATTGCAATCATACAGCCATAATTACCTCTATGACAGCAACTTGGAAGCGAGGTTCTAAATGATGCAAGAGATGAGCAATCCGGGGCTGGAGGCGGTTTCACTGATCGTCCAGGGCGCCTGGGTGGTGACCATGAACCCGCACCACGAGGTGTTTTCTCCCGGGGCGGTGGCCCTTAAGGGCGCCGAGATTGTCGCGGTGGGGCCCCCGGCGGAGCTTCGCCGGCGTTACGCCCCGGCCCAGGTGCTGGATTATCCCCAGGGGTTGATTCTTCCCGGCCTTATCAATGCCCACACCCATGCCGGCATGGCCCTGTTCCGCGGCCTGGCCGACGACCTGCCCCTGGAAGAATGGCTCAATAAATACATTTTTCCCGCCGAGAGCCAGCTCAACGGCGATTTCGTCTATTGGGGCACGAAGCTGGCGGTGGCCGAGATGCTGCTCTCCGGCACCACCACCTTCACCGACATGTATCTCTTTGCCGGCGACGTGGCCCGGGCCGCAGCCGAGACCGGCATCCGGGCGGTGGTGGGCGAGGTGCTCTACGATTTTCCGTCGCCCAATTACGGCCCCCCCGAGGCGGGTCTCAAGTTCAGCGAGGACCTGTGCCGCACCTGGCGGGACCATCCTTTAATCAGTGTGGCCATCCAGCCCCATGCGGTCTACACCTGCTCTCCGGAATTATTGCAGGAGTGCGGCGAGTTGGCGGAAAAATACGATACCCGGCTCATCATGCACCTGTCCGAAACCCCCAAGGAGGTGGCGGACTGCCAGGGGCGTTACGGGGCGACGCCGGTGGGGCACCTTTACCGGCTGGGACTCCTCAACCATAGGCTGCTGGCGGACCATGCGGTGGTGTTAAGCATTGCCGACCGCATGCTCCTGGCGGCCAGCGGGGCTGGGGTGGCCCACTGCCCGGAGTCCAACATGAAGCTGGCTTCCGGCATTGCCCCGGTGGCCGACCTCCTGCGCCGGGGAGTCCCGGTGGGGCTGGGGACCGACGGCTGCGCCTCCAATAACAACCTGGACCTCATCCAGGAGATGGATACTGCCGCCAAGCTTCAGAAGGTGCACTGCATGGACCCCACCGTACTCCCGGCGCCCGCTACCTTGTCGCTGGCAACGAGTGGCGGCGCCCGGGTCCTGGGGTTGGAAAAAATGGTGGGGGCCCTGGCCCCGGGTCTTAAAGGGGACCTGATCGTCATCGACCTGGATCAGCCCCATCTCACCCCGCTCTATGACCCCTACTCCCACCTGGTTTACGCCGCCACCGGGGCCGATGTCCAGACGGTCCTGGTGAACGGCCGCGTCGTGGTCCAGGACCGGCGCCTCCTGTCCTTCGACCTGGCTGAGACCCTGGCCCGGGCCCGGGAATTAGCCGGAGGCCTGCTGGCCAAAAAGGCCGGCAACCTGACCTCCCGGCCGGGATAAGCCGCCCCGCACCAAAGGGTGGCACCGGCTTTCCAGCCTGTGCCGGCACAAGCTAAACGTTCATGAACCACCAATGTTTCACCCCCGGGAATGAAAATCCCCTCTACCCCAGCAGTGTCCGGTTTGGTTTTTGCAGAATAAGGATCTTGAGAGCTCTGCGAAAGTCTCATGTAGGATAGCCGCCCTCGGCTGTCCATACTGTATCTAGGCGCAGGCGAGGGCGCCTAGGCCACATTTTGATGAGGAAGAATAGCGATAGAGACTTTCGCAGAGGTCTCATCTTGTTATACGCAGTCGAAGAAAGCATAAATTTACTAAGCTCGCTTCTTGATCCGAAGATTACTTCCCCCTCACCCTAACCCTCTCCCCCATTGGGGGAGAGGGGAAAATGTGGAACAGATTTAATGCCTTATGGCAACTAAACCCGGCCACATCTCCTACTCCCTCTCCACCCGCTTCGGGGGGAGAGGGTTGGGGTGAGGGGGGCCGAACGCCCACATGCAATTTTCTAACCGGACACTGCTGGGATATAGGGAGATTTGGGTTTTCACGGGAGAGTCTGCGGCCACAGAAAATCGCCCGTTGAGCCCAACTCAGTATGAGGCGCGGTCCCTTGATCACCTAACCGGATCGGCTGCGACTAGACTGGATTCACTTTCAAATGCAACAATGCCAATATTTAAAATGTTGATATTGTTATTTCTTTTAACCTAAAACCGAAAACTGAACACCGAAAACGGTCTTAATCCTTCCGCATACTTTCGCTGGATCGTTTTCGCCATCTTTGAGAAAAGACGATTACGTGCCGATAAATCTAGCGTCAGGCGTGGTGGGGCAGGGTAAACCGCGTGTTAAGGCCGGCCAGGCCTCCGGGGACCAACCTGGGGAGAACTACGGATTAAGCGGCGTGCGGGCGGCAGTGACGCCCTGGCCGCCAAGAGGACGCCCATGAGTGTTAAGGTCATCACCCGCAGAGTTGATGCCCGCAAGGTTACCATCAAAATGGTGGATGGCTCCCTGGTCCAGGGGAAGGTCAACGTATTTCATGATGAAGAGGTGGTCCAGCGGGTGAGCGACATCTTCACCAAAGTCAGCGATCCCTTTATTGTGGTATTTGATGCGACCGCCGAGGGCAAAAGCGGGCGGGTCCTGATCATTAATAAGCGCAACATTGCCTGGGTATCACCGGAGGATGATCCGGGGCGGCAGGAGCCCCAGGAGGATAAAAAGCCCGCGGAGTCACGCGGTTCCTGGATGGAGCGGATGCGTTCGTCTAAGGTGTAATGACCAGGATTTGAGCTGACCATCATCAAACCGGGATCATCTCATACCTGACCTTGGGGACTAAACTTTACGTGCCGCCATGATCTTAGATACACCTATGATGTCCATACCACCTCACTTGAATGGATTTTGTAAGGGTTGATAGAGGGCAGTTCTTCATGGACCTTCGGCCCACCCGTAAAGCATGAAAAGTTCCTAGTGGGCCTACTCCTAACCTTGAACTTTGAACCTTGAACCTTGAACTTTTCGAAGCAGCTATCATCCCTTTGCCACCTGACAGGGCAGCAGGGAAATATCTTGGTTCCCGAGGGTGTCGAAATTTAATATTTTTTTGAAACTTATGCTACCATGTCTTTCAAGAGGCAATTTTTTTCAAAAAAACAATCCCTATCGACAACGCTTCCCGTACCTACGGCCTGGCCGTCGATCCCAACCGAAACGTGATCCTGACAGGTCTCACCTTTTCGAGTAATTTTCCGCTACAAAATCCGGTGCAGATCTATCCGGGCAACGGGCAACAGAACGCTTTCATCACCAAATTCCAGGCCCCCAGCACCCCGATAGGTGCACACCTGTTGCTGCTGCTGGCTGATTGAAGGCGCCATCACGTTAGTTTAATATATGTGCCAAACCCGAAGCTTACCAAAAATTAAAGAGATTAGCGTTATGATTTGAATAACGGAATTGACCTTTTGGGGGGGATTTCCAGAATTATTTCCTTTGGGGTTAAGGCGCCTCCCTGGTGCCATAACTCTTGGTTAACCGGTTAACTGCGGGCAATGATGAACACCCCCAAACAGGTTATGACTATGCCCGCCATGCGCATGAGGCCCACCGCTTCGCCGAATAGAACCCGGGCCAGGATGGCGGTAAAGACGTAGCCCAAGCTGATCAGGGGATAGGCGTAGCTGACTTCCGCCTTGGACAGGACGATGAGCCAGACCATGAACCCCAGGCCATAGCACAGGAGTCCGAAGAGCACCGGGATATTGGTAGCCGCCTTGAGAAAGACGGGCGGCAAGGCCGACATCGAGAGAGAAAAATTGCCGATCTTGGACATGCCGTATTTTAAAGACAACTGTCCGGTGACATTGAGGATGACATCCAGTAAAATCAGGATCAAAACTGCGTATTTGACCATTGCACCGTCCCTTGAGAAAATGGAATATATAATTAGATTCTGATTTTCGGAAAAGTTAACCCCCGATGCAAGGAAATAAATTTTCCGAGGCCCTGCCGGGCCTTAACTGGGTGCGCCGCCTCGATCCCCGCACCAAGCTGTGCCTGTTGCTGGCCAGCTTTGTCATGGTGCTGTTGCCCGAGAGCCCCCAGGTGGTGGCCCTGGCCACCCTGATGGTGCTGGGGCACGTAACCCTGGCCCGGTCCTGGCGGGCTTTGCGGCCCATCCGCTGGCTCCTATTACCCCTGGCGGTCTTTAGCCTCGGGGTTTGGTCTTTTTTGGCCCACGGTCCCACCCCCCTGTTCTGGGGCGTCAGCCGGGAGTCCCTGGCCTTTGGCGCCGCCAACTTCCTGAAACTGGCCACCATGATGGTGGCCGGCCTCACCCTGCTGGCCACCACGCCGCCGGAAGAGCTCTTTATCGGGCTGGTGAAGGTGCGTCTGCCCTATCCCGGGGCTTTTGCCTTTGCACTGGCGCTGCGCTGGGTGCCCGAGATCTTCAACACGGCCATGCGGGTCAAAGAGGCCCAGGAGGCCCGGGGCCTGAGCTGGGAGCATGGCAACCCCCTGGACCGCCTGAAACGCCACCTGCCCCTGTTGGCGCCGATCTTCCTCCTGACCCTGCGGCGCAGCCAGGCCATGGCCTGGGCCTTGGAGGCCCGGGGTTTCCAGATGAGTCCCCGGCGCACCTATCTCCTGGAGGTTCATATGGCGGCCCGGGATTGGCTGGCCCTGGCAGTGGCCGGGCTCCTCCTGGCCGGGGTCATCACCCTCCACCTGCTCGGCTGGGACCGGATTCCCGGCTTGAGGCTGTGATACGAAGTTGAGACCTCTGCGAAAGCCTCTATCTCTATCCTTTCGAATCAAAATGTAGCGTCGGCGCCCTCGCCTGGGCTCAAATACAGTATGGACAGCCGAGGGCGGCTATCCTACAGGAGACTTTCGCAGAGGTCTCAAATTGGTATGAAGAATCGCGGCGGCCTAAGAAAAAAGAGATTCTTCGCTGCGTTCAGAATGAGAAATTAGTTTTTGATTGCTCTTTGAAATCAGCGCGCCCGGCCCCTCGGGTCCCCCAGGCACCAAAAAAAAGGGGCCGGGATCGACTCCGGCCCCCTGGAAGTTGCCTGATACGATCATTTAGGCTCCGCCGCCAGCACCTCCGGTTCGACGTTGGCAGCGTACTTGGTGAAGTTCTCCCGGAAGCGGCCGGCCAGGTCTTTGGCGGTGGTCTCATAGGCCGCGGGGTCGGCCCAGGTTTTCTGGGGATAGAGGATGGCGTCCGGCACCCCTGGGCAGATGGTGGGCACGGTGAGGCCGAAAAAGGGGTCCCGGTACGTGGGAACGTCGTCCAGCTTGCCGGACATGGCCGCATGCAACAGGGCCCGGCTGTGAGCGATCTCGATGCGGTGTCCCACCCCGAAGGGCCCGCCGGTCCAGCCGGTGTTTACCAGCCAGCAGGTGGGCTTATGCCGTTTCACCTTCTCCCGGAACAAGCGGGCGTAGACCGCGGGTGGAATCGGCAGGAACGGGGCCCCGAAACAGGTGCTGAAGGTGACCTGGGGTTCTTTGCCCAGGCCCCGCTCGGTGCCGGCCACCTTGGCAGTGTAACCGGAGAGAAAATGGTAAGTGGCCTGCTCCGGGGTCAGGCGGGAGATGGGCGGCAAGACCCCGAAAGCGTCGCAGGCCAACATGAAGATATGGCCCGGGTGGGTCCCGACCCCGGCGCGGATGATATTGCGCAGGTGGGTGATGGGGTAGGCGGCCCGGGTGTTTTCCGTCAAGCTGGCGTCATCCAGGTCCAGGCGGCGGGTGGCCAGGTCGATGCCGACGTTTTCCAGGATGGTGCCGAACTTCCGGGTGCATTCGTAGATCTCCGGTTCGGCCTTGGGGTTCAGGCGAATGGCCTTGGCGTAGCAGCCCCCTTCGAAGTTAAAGATGCCGTCTTTGCCCCAGCCGTGTTCATCATCGCCGATGAGCTTGCGCTCCGGGTCGGCCGAGAGGCTGGTTTTGCCGGTCCCGGACAGGCCGAAGAACAGGGCTGTACCCCCGTGCCGGCCCTCGTTGGCGGCGCAGTGCATCGACAGCACTTCCTTTTGGGGCAGGTAGTAGTTCAGGATGGTGAAGACCGATTTCTTGATCTCCCCGGCATAGGAGGTGCCACCGATGAGGACCAGCTTTTTGCCGAAATTGACCATAATGAAGGCTTCGGAATTGGTGCCGTCCAACTCCGGCACCGCATGGAAGCCCGGGGCGCTGATAATGGTGAAATCCGGTCCGACATGCACGGGTTCGCCGGGACCCACCGGGGCCGGGAACATATTGCGGGCAAACAGGCTTTGCCAGGCCGTGGCGGTAATCAGACGGATATTCATCTGGTAATTCCGGTCCGCCCCTGCGTGGCGGTCCTGGACGAAGATCTCCTTGCCCTGAAGATAGGCCAGCAGCCGGTAATGAATGAGATCGAATTTTTCCGAGGAAAACGGCTGATTCTCTTCCCCCCAATGAATCTGGGCGGCGCTTGAGGGCTCTTCGACAATGAATTTATCCTTGGGAGAGCGGCCGGTATAGGCGCCGGTGCGCACTACCACCGGCCCCAGGTGGGCAATGAGTCCTTCCTTCTGGTTGACAATTTTTTCGTACAGAGCCGAGGTGGGCAGGTTCCAATGGACCGCAGCGACGTTTCTGATACCCTGATGCTTCAGGTCTTTCTTCATGTATCAACCCCCTGTTTCCTGGACTCGCCAAGAGAGATTATCCGATGATGGGGTTATAGCCAAACTGTTATTCACCCGTTTTAGCTTTTGCTGCCTTATTCTCCCCTCTTTGCTCATATAACTTGATAAACTTTTTATTTAATTTATGCGTAACTGCTAAATCCGGAGACGCCATGCCGCTTTTAATAAAAAAAGCATTGATGAATATCTTATTCTTCAAATAGACATACGCGGCAATGGTTCCGTGATCATTGCGGCTATTTTCTTTCAGGAGAACCTGCTTGCCCAGGATCCGGGCCCGCAAATACTCCAGGGCCTCAACGCCCCGGTCGACCCTCACTCCCAGGAATTTAACCCTATGGCCGTTATCCAGTTCGAGGGTCTGCTCATCAATAACCCCGGTCACTTTGTAAAGAGTGGCGGTTTTTGCCTCTATACCGGGAACCTGCGGCCGGGCCACCGCATCGCGGATGGCCGGATTATAGTCGATTTCCGGGAGTTCCTCAATTTTTTTATTGGGCTTGATTATCTGTATGTCACTATAAAACGGTAAGCGATCACTGCCACCGATCTTTTGGGGCATAGCCTCCAGAAAATCCGGGTTGATTTCGTAGCCCACGGCATTGCGGCCCAAATCCAGGGCCGCCTTGACCGTGGTGCCGCTCCCTAAAAACGGGTCCAGCACCGTGTCGCCCACGAAGGTGAACATTTTTATAAGCCGCCGGGGCAGCTCCTCGGGAAACATGGCCTCGTGCCCCACCTGCCGGACCCCGCCGAAATGCCAGTGCCCGGCGAAGTACTCCTTCCACTCCTCCTTGGTCAACCTTGAGGCGGCCTTGATTTCCGGTGAAACTTTTTTGGATGGCCCCGGTTTTTTAAAGATCAGAATAAATTCGTAGTCGATCTCCACGATGCCGTTGGGGGGAAACGGGTAGGAGCCCATGACCACCGCCCCGCCGCTGGGGTTCATGGTGGTTTTTTTCTGCCAGATGATGGCCCCCAGGAAATCGAAGCCGATATGTTCGCATTGATTGATGAATTCAGCGTGCAGGGGAATGACCTGGTAGCGGCCGTAGACCGCGGCCCGGGCGAACTGGTCCCCGACGTTGATGCAGAGCCGGCCGCCCTCCCGGAGGACCCGGAAACACTCCCGCCAGGCGTGATACAAATCCTTCAGATACTCATGCAGGCTCTGGCCGTAGCCGATCTGGCCGGGGACGCCGTAGTCCTTGATATGCCAATAGGGCGGCGAAGTCACCGCCAGGTCAACCGCGCCATCCTCCACTTCCGTCATGGCCCGGCTGTCGCCGACATAGACTTTGGCCCAGTTAGCCATGAATAATCCATTATCACATTGACCGCAGCTTGGGAAGGAGTGAACTCTGGTTCGGGTTCCCCGGATTGCCCGGAAGGGATTGGGGGTGGAGCTTTGGGGGTTTTCTTTAAGGGCTAAACGTTCATAGCCGAAAAATCGGCCACCCCCGAAAATGAAAATCTTTTGTAGGGGCGAGCCGGTGGCTCGCCCTAAGGTGGGACTTTCACGGTAAAGCCCGCACTTACAAAGAACGCCAAACGAAACCGCCCTCGTGTCGCGTCCCGGATAGTCTTATCGGTGATAACCAATATCTGACCCGGCCATCATCAAACCGAGACCAGATTAGACCCGACACTTACGACTAAAACTTTACATGCTGTTAACGCCTTAGATACAGCTATCATATCCAAATCAACCCGCTTTAACGGATTTTAAAAGGGAGGATAGATAGCAGTGATCTTGAACTTACCCCTCTCCATGGAGAATGAGACCGGCCCAGAAATAGGGGTGGGGTTCCTTGGCGCGCACCGCTTGGCGGGCCGTATTTAAAGCCTCGAGCTTAGGTTTCCCCTCCTTCAGGGCCTTATAAAAAGTTTGGTAGAACTTCATGGATTCGTCCACGGGGATGTTCCACAGGGCTACCATGACACTGCGCGCCCCCGCCTGTTGAAAGGCCCGGGCGAAGTTCAATACTCCTTCCCCCTTGGTCACCTGGCCCACTCCGGTCATGCAGGCGGCCAGGGCTACCAGGTCCGCATCCAAGTTGAGTTGTAGCACCTTATGAAAGGTGAGGAAGCCGTTGTCCGGGGGCTGGTTCTCCACCTGGCTCAAGACCAGGGTGGGCTCCTGGATGCCTGCCAGGTTGTCCGCCAGAAATCCGTGGGTGCCAAAGAAGAGATAGCGGAACTGTCCCAAGGGGGTCCGGTGCATCGAGGTTTCAGTGGCCTGGACGTCCAGGAGCACCTGGGGCGGCTGCTGCTTCACCTGAAACAAAGTGGCCAGTTCCGTCACGGTTTGCCGGGTTTGGGGGAGGGGCGGAAATTGCAGGCGTCCCCCGCCCGCCCCGGTGGCCGACATGGTCATGGCCTTCTCTGCCCCCAGGTGCTTAAGTGCTCCGGCCTGTCCCTGGCCGGCCTTATATGCCTGATAACGCGGGCTGGCCGGCTCGTAGATGCAGTCCCCCAGGGCAAAGAGGGGCTGGGAGGCCTTGGAGGCCCCCAGCAGGCGGTTCAAGGTAAGAATCGCCGCGGACTGGACGTAGGTGATGGGCCAGCGGTCTGCCACCAGGACGCTTTTGCCCCAATTAGGGCCCGCCTGGACCACCAGGGCCTCAAAGGGAAAAGCCCCCAAGACCCCATCCGGCACGATGATCAGCCTGGCGCCGGGGGCCACCCCGGACAAGGCCGGCGCCAGAAGTTCCTGATATAGCGTGGCTGCAGCGGGGATGCCAAAGCGGTCTAAGTCCTCCCGCCGCAATTCCGCCTGGCGCAAAGGCGCCAGCAAGGGGGCGATCTTTTTCTCCAGGGCTCCTTGACCAAAGGCCAGGGGAAAGACCTGGGTCCGCCCTCCGGGTTCCACCCGAAACAGGAAGCTTGCCTTTTCCCCCAGGGTGTAGGCCAACAGGACTTCCCCGGACTTGAGAGGCAATTCCGCGGTCTTGTAAGGCCGGGGATAATACAAGGCCGCGTAACGGGGGACCTGTCGCCGCACCACTTCGAGGAATTCCCGCTGCCTTTCCTGCGCCGTCTTGATCTGCTCCTGTAAGACAGCCGCTTCACGCTTCATGCCGAAATGGGGCTGAAAGGTTTTTTCCTGGCTGGCCTCCAGGGTTGCCAGCTCATCCTGCAGTTTCTTCTCCCGGGTGGCCAGGTCCGGTGGGAGCTGACTGTTCGATGCCGTACCGGCTTTGGCGGCGATAGCCTCCAACAAGGACCTGCCCTTGATGGACTCAGCCACGTAGAAGGCCGCGGCGGCTGGGTCGGCGCCATAGCCCTTGAGTTCTTCGGGCAAAGGCTGCTTGGTTTGGGCCATCTGCACCAGCACGCCGATCAAGGCCTGGTAAGTCCTGTAATGCCCGCTTATTCTGCCGCCCTGGAAGAAACCGCTGCGCTCTCCCGGCGTCCGGGCCCGCAAGGCTTCAATACTGCGGATGGCTTCTCCAAAGGCGACGGCAGCCTCACTCAAGCGTCCGACGCCCTGAAGGGCCAGCCCTTTTTGAGTATAGTAGAGTGCCAGGTTCTGCGGCCCCATCCAGGGAGGAGCCGAGTTGGCAGACAGGAGATCCAAGGCTTGCTGGTAACTCCCTTGGGCCACCAAGACCTCCACCTTTCCCATGACCCCCACTCCTTTATGTTGGCCCTTTTCCATGGCAGATTCGGCCTTGGAGTAATCCTTGCGCTCTTTGTGGATCAAGCCCAGGGTGCGCTGTGCCTGGGCAGTCCGAGGATGATCCGGCCCTAAGGCCTTCTCGTTGATTTGGACGGCTTTTTCCGCCAGGGGCAGCGCCTTCTCCGCCTGCCCTTGCTGCTGATAGATCATGGCCAGTAATACCAGACTGCCGGCGGTATCGGGGTGGGCTCCTCCCAAGGCTTTTTCCCGGATCGCCAGGGATTGTTGGGCCAGGGACAGGGCCTGATCAAGAGCCCCCGTCTGGCGCCGCAATTCCGCCAGGGTGGCCAGGCTTTCGGCGGTGTCGGCGTGTTCAGGCCCCAAGACCCTTTTTCTGATCTCCAGGGACCGCTCCACCAGGGGCAAGGCCTGAGCAAAGTCGCCGACCGCGATATAGGCCTTCCCCAGGCGCACCAAGCTCTCGGCGGTTTCCGGGTGATCCGGCCCCTGCACCTTCTCTCTAATCTTCAGGGCGCGCTGGTACAGGGGTATGGCGTTGCGGAATTGCCTCAGCCCCATGTAAATGTTGGCCACCCCCTGGAGAATCTTGGCGACCCTGGGATCTTCGGGGCCTAACCGCTTTTCTGCCCCGTCCAGGAGCCTCTGGGCCACGGGGAGCGCTTCATCGAATTTCCCCGCCAGGGCCAGAGCCCGGGCCCGTTGGGCCAATTCCTGCCCCTGGGCGCCGGGCGCCTCTTCTTTTTCTCCGGTGCCGGAAGTCGCTGCCGGGTAGGCCCGGGCGATAATCTGGGTTTGGGCCCACCCGGAGCCGGCCAGAAGGCCCAATGCCGCCGCGATCAGAAGTCCCTGGGCGAATCTCTTGTCCATAGGTTGTTCTCCAGGCTCAATTACTGCAATGGTTCACTTTAACGGGGTGCATTCCCTGCGGTCCGAGCCTTGGGACCGGGCCCAGGACTTGAGTTCCCTAACGTGCCGGTCTCCCGGGTTTTTCGCCAGCATGGTGTCGATGATCTGCTCCATTTTTTGGTATTGCCGGTGGGCGGCGTAGACGCTGAGGAGGTAAATTTCCGGCGTCAGGTCACCCGCCTTGGCTTGTTTCTTGAGATTCGGGAAGAGTTGTTCGGCCGCGGCCACTTCTTTTTGGGCCTGGGATGAAACGGGCCCGGGCGGAAGCGAGGGGGCTTTCGTGGGCGCCATGGTCTGTATGACCCCGCTGGACCGCCCCGTTTCCCGCATGACCTGGCTGGCGCCGCTGGCCGAAGTCTCGGTGCGGGCTATCATAACGGGAGAGCCGGAAATTCCCTTGGCTACCTTGCTGGAGAGAACCTTCACTTCGGGCGGAAACCGGGGCGGTTGCTCTCCGGCCGGCCGGCTTTCCGCCTCGCCGATTTGCAGCGTGACTGGACCCTTCCAGGTCTCCTGCCGGCCGCCGGCAAAATAGAGCAGCTGCACCCCGGCCCCTTCTGGGACCTGGAATTGGTCTCCTTGCCGGATCTTTAGAAACGCCTGGGCCCTGGCCGGAGGTTGCTTTTCGGCCTGATTCCCATAGGTGACCTCGCCGGAGAGGCCGGTGACCAGGCCGATGTCGGGAGCCGCCGCCGGGGCGGGAATATCTGAAACCGAGAGCGTCACTGCAATGACCAGGCAACTGATGATAATTTTTGCGCTGTGAATAGGCATGGTCCCATCTTCCTTAATGGTCGGTAATTGTTTAAAGGTATCATGTTGATCGATTTTATTCCACTCCGATCACTTCGTAGGCGCAAACCCCCTCCTTTCGTCCCTTGAGGCTCAATTCCCGCCGTTTGCCGAGGCGGACCCCCGGTCCGGCGGCCGCGACGGTCTGATCCGAGGCAATGATCATCCAGCCCAGCTCCTTGGTCAAGCTCTCCAACCGGGAGGCGATGTTCACCGTGTCTCCGATGGAGGTATATTCCAGACGTTTGGGCGAGCCGATATTACCCACCACGGCCTCGCCGGTATGGAGGCCGATACCGATATGAAAATCAGGGAGTCCTCTCTCCGGAAACCGCTCAGCCATCCAGGTTTGGAAATCCTTGGCCTTGGCGGCCATGGCCAGGGCGGTAAGCAGGGCCCGCCGGGCCTGATCCGGCAGGGGGGCTGGCGCCCCAAAGACCGCCATCACCGCATCCCCGATGTATTTGTCCACGGTGCCACCGTTCTCCAGGATCGGCTCACAGATTGAGCTGAAATAGGCGTTAAGCATCTCCACCACCTCGTGGGGATTCAAGTTTTCGGAAATGGTGGTGAAGTTCCGAATATCCGCAAAGAGCACCGTGACGTTGAGGGCTTCTCCGCCCAGATCCGGGAGTTTGCCGGCGCTCAGGAGTTTTTCCACCACCCCATCGGACACATACCGGGAGAAGAGCTGTCGCAGGCGGATCCGCGTGCGCTCCTCTCCAGTCAATCTCACCGCCAGGGTGCCCAGGAAACACAGGCCCACTCCCAATTCCAGGCCAGCTGCCGGGAGGATTAAGGAGTTTAGGAATGACAGATAGGCCAACGCCAGGGAGAGGAGAATCAGCATGACCCCCACACCCAGGCCCTGCCAAGGGGCGAGGTGAAAAAAAGCGAACGTTCCAGCCCCGAGCACCGCCAGGAGGACGCTTAGGCGCAAAAGTTCCGGGGCGGACCGGGGACATCGGCCGGTGAGCAGAGTCTCCACAATATTGGCATGGACTTCAGGGCCGCTCATCATCTGGGGATCCCAACAGAGAAAGCTCCGGGCATAAGGGGTCATGTGGATATCCTGCAGCCGGGTTTCAAGCGCCACAATGACCACCTTGTCTTTGAGAGCCTTGAGACCCTGGTCCTGATCGGCATCGGGACGCAGCAGGCGCCGGAAGGAAATCCGGGAAAAGGTTCCGGGAGGACCGGCAAAGCCGATGTGGGTGGGGCTGGAGGGCAGAGCCGCCTCGGAGGGCCGCTTATCGGTCATCCGGCCTGCCAGCAGCACCGCCAAGGTGGGCCACATCTCCCCTTCACCTATGGGCAGGGCACTGATGAAGCGGCGGAGCACCCCATCCGGGTCATTATAGAAATTGGTCAAACCGACGTCGTCCAACTGCCCGGGGAGGGAGAAATAATAATCTGCGATGGGCAGGAGAATCTTGCCGTTGCCCTGGTCGTCGAAAACCATACTGGCGGCCAGGACCACCTGTCCGGAAGCCAGCTGCCGCCGCAACTCCAGGTCGAACGTGCGGCTACGGTCGCCGGGCAGGGCCAGCTTCTTGAGCCAGGCCTCGGCGCTTACCGAAAAGAGAAAGTCCACCCCGATAGCCCTGACTCCGACTTTCTTGAGGACTTCAATGGCCTGGGCAAAATAGGGCGCCCAAAACACCAGCGGCTCGTCCTGATGTTCGAGGCGGGTTTGTTCATCGATGGCCGCGATGACGACATGTTGGGGCCGGTGCCGCACCCCCGCTAATAGGTGCATAATATCGTAATGGGCGGATTCCAGTCCCGCCAACCATTGGGCCTGCCCGACGGCTTCCGTGGCCGCAAAAGCCAGAACCACCACCAGGAAGCCATAAAAGAGGCGTTTGCCCACGATGCTCGTCCTGAAACAGAAACTTTTTTGTCAATTATAAAGTTACAAATGTCCAAAGGAAAGAAAATTACGGTATCGTGAAAAGACAACGCAACAATTTCAGAAATCCTGAGGTGAAGTATTATCATGATCCCTAATAAATCCTGTTTTGAAATAATTCTGAATGAAAATGGGAGGCTTTAAAGTTCCACTTATAAATTGCAAGGGACCAGCTGCTGGAAACCTTCACCCATGGCTTACATCCCCATTCTCACATGCGGCTAACTTGCCACTAGAAAGCATTTCTCAGCCAAGCCGGATAGTTGAATGCATGATCTGGATAGCGAAATGGGGCTTTGTGGGGGAGATTCTTACTTCGCCAAGGACTTCAGGCTCTGCCGCAGCAGGTCTTCCAGGCTGCCGGCGCCCAGGGCCTTGGCTGCTTCCAGGGCCTTTTCGGCCTGGTTTTTGGGATACCCCAGGTTGAGCAGGGCCGAAAGGGCGTCCTGCATGAGTTTTTCCCCGGCCGAGGCCGGGCGCGGGCGCCGGGCCGTGGGTAGCTTATCCTTGAGTTCCAGGACGATGCGGGCGGCGGATTTCTTGCCGATGCCCGGAATCCCGGCCAGGCGCTTGTCGTCGCCCGCCAGCAAGGCCTGGGCGAAATCCTCGGGGTTGATGCCGCTCAAGATGTTCAGGGCCGTCTTGGCCCCCACCCGGGGAATGCTCAGGAGTTGCAGGAACACGTCCTTTTCTTCCAGCGTGTTGAAGCCGTAGAGATGCAAGGCGTCTTCCTGCATGCGGGTATGAATCTGGAGGGCGACCGCGGCCGGCGGCTCCGGCAGGGCATAAAACGTCGACAGGGGAATAAAGATGCGGTAGCCCACGCCCCCCACCTTCACCATGATCTGGTTCGGAGATTTGTCAATAAGTTGACCTTCCAGGTAGCCGATCATGGCGAGGCGCCCGGCCAGCGGCTGTGGAAGAGGTGGCACAGGCCCACTGCCAGGGCGTCGGCGGCGTGCTCGTTGGCCATTTCGACCCCCAGGAGTTGCTTCACCATCAGCTGCACCTGGGTCTTGGAGGCCCGGCCGTAGCCTACCACCGCTTTTTTCACCACCAGGGGGGAGTAATGAAAGATGGGCACCATTGACCGGGCCGCGAGCAACAGCACCACGCCCCGGACCTGGCCCAGGACGAAGGCGCTGTGGACGTTGGTGGCCAAAAAGATTTCTTCCAGGGCGATGGCCTGGGGGCAATGCTGCCGGATGAGTTCCGACAGGCCGTCAAAAATCTGACATAGACGGGATTCCAACGGCGGCCGGGAACCGGGATTGATGCTGCCGGAGGCCAGGTGGAGGATCTGGTTGCCTTCTCCCTGGACCACCCCGAAACCGGTATAACGGGAACCGGGGTCCACCCCCAGGATCACCGGGCTCACATCAAGGCCTCAAGCAGCTCGTCCGGGATGTCGAAATTGGCGAACACGTCGTTGACGTCGTCGTGATCCTCCAGCAACTCCACCAGTTTGAGCACCTGTTGGGCGGCCTTTTCCTCCTCGATGTGCACCGTGCTTTTGGGGTGTAACTGCAGCTCCGCCAGGAGGGGCTTAAACCCCCGGGACTCCAGGGCTTCCTTGACTTCGAAGAACAGGGCCGGGTCGGTGAGCACCTCGAACTGGCTCTCATCCCCCTGCAGGTCGTCGGCGCCGCATTCCAGGGCGGCTTCCATGAGTTTTTCCTCATCCATGCCTTCCCGGTCGAAGACGATGACCCCTTTTTTATCAAACATCCAGGCGACGCAGCCGGGCTCCCCCAGGCCGCCGCCGTATTTGGTGATGAGATGCCGGACGTCGGACACGGTGCGGTTCTTGTTGTCGGTAAGGGTTTCCACCATCAGGGCCACCCCGGCGGGACCGTAGCCTTCCAGGGTCAACTCTTCCAGGGCCGCGGCGCCGCTGCCGCCTTCGCCCCGCTTAATGGCCCGGGCGATATTGTCATTGGGCATATTTTCAGCCCGGGCCGCGGCGACGGCGACTTTGAGCCGGGGATTGCCGGTGAGGTCACCGCCCCCCAGGCGCGCCGCCACGGTGATTTCTTTGGCCAGCTTGCCGAAGAGTTTGCCTCGTTTGGCGTCCAGGGCGCCTTTTTTTCGCTTGATGGTGCTCCATTTGGAATGACCAGACATCTGGGCGGGCTCCTTCTTGACTTATGCCGGTTTCACTGCCGTATAACGGATTTGGGGGCCCGGGAACCTGCCGGGGCGCCTCGTTTCTTGAGACCCAAGAGATAAATTTCCCGGCTGGCGGGACGGGAGCCGGCCGGCTTTATCGGCCGGCAGACACTAAAGTTCTGCTTCAGAACTGCCGACAAGGTAGGGGTATCCGGCCCCTCAAAGACCTTGACCAGAAAATGGCCGCCTTCCCGGAGCAGCCTCCGGGCCCACTCCCAGGCCAGCGAGGCCAACTCCAGGGACCGTTGCTGGTCCACCTGGCGCATACCCGTGGTTTTCGGGGCCAGGTCGCTCAGCACTACGTCAAAAACCGGACTGATGGCAATTATGGTCTCTAAGCCTATACTTGTGATCTCAGCTTGCACGAAGTATAGGGGCGGGACCACCTCGATGGCCAAAGGGGCCGCATCCACGCCCACCACCATGCCGCCGGGGCCGACCCGGGAGGCGATATATTGCAGCCATGACCCCGGGCTGCATCCCAGGTCCAGGACCCGCTGGCCCGGCTTGATGAGGTGATATTTTTCATCCACCTCCTTGAGCTTGTAGACCGCCCGGGCCACATATCCTTCGGCTCGGGCCCGGCTCCGGTAGTAGTCAGGCTCCCCAGGGCGAGGCATAGGGCTAAACGCCTATCTTAGTAAATTAACTCAATATTCTTTTAGCACAGGTCCCCACTTTTGGCAATGAAAATCCTCCCTGTGTCAAAAATCTGACGGATTTGGACCCCAGGACCGAAACTTGGCGCCCGCCTCCCGGATACATCTCAACCGTCGAGTGAACGGGGTCGCCCGGGCTCCGAAAAACCTTGCTCGGTAAATAATCCAGTAATTACAAGGTGATAATTGAATCAAAGCGAGGATTTTGTTTCAAAAAATGAACCGGCGCCGGTCATGGTTGGGGCTGTTTACGGAGGTGAACGTGGCCCGTAGCGCCGCTGGCACAATCATTGCTGATTAAGGGAACGAAGGTTGGATTTGGGGGTGAGCCTGGGGGGCCGGGAAGGTGAGAACCCCAGGCCGGGGATCAAAAACCCTGGCCGGCCAGGCCATGGTGGTGGGAAGCAGGTTGAAAGGTGGAGGGTGGAGATGAGCCAGGTATTAACCCCGGAAGAAATGGCGGCTCTGTTTGAGGAGCTGAGGGAGGCTGAGGACGGCCCCGGTTCCCATTACTATCACGACTATCACGCATCCAGGAAGAACCCGTCAAACGACCGGCTTTTCTCTGAATCCGGGCGAATTCACAGTTTTCAAAATTTATCGGCCTGGCTGATGGAACTGGCCGATTTACGATGGCCCCACTTATAAGGGATTGAAAGCATGGAAGCAGAAATCAGACCGGCATCGTATGCCCCTGAAATGCCTGCGGCCTCCCGGGGAATCTCCTCTCCCCAGAGATGGGAGAGGGCGGGCCCCCTCAGGGTTATTTCGGTGACCTCCGGCAAGGGGGGGGTAGGCAAATCCAATGTCGTGGTGAATTTGGGGCTGGCCCTGGCCCAGCGTGGACTCAACGTGCTCTTGATTGATGCTGATTTAGGGTTGGGCAATCTGGATATCCTGTTGGGTCTCACACCCCAGCTCACCCTTCAGGATGCCTTGGCCTCCCAACTCAAACTCGCCGAAGTGATCGTGGATGGTCCGGGAGGTCTTAAAATCCTGCCGGCCTCATCCGGAGTCGCCGACCTGGCGATACTGGATGAATTTCAGAAGCTCTTCCTGCTCAACGAAATGGACCATTACACCGAAGATGTGGATGTCGTGCTCATCGATACCGGGGCCGGCATCTCTCCCAATGTCCTGTTCTTTAATATTGGCGCCCAGGAGCGCATCCTGGTGGTCAACAATCAGCCGCCCGCCATCGCCGATGCCTATGCCCTGATCAAGATCCTGGCGTCTCAGCATGGTGAGACCAGATTCAAGCTGTTGGTGAACGGTCTGGCTCACCCTGGGGAAGCGGCACTGGTCTATCGTACCCTGGTCCGGGTGGCGGAGCGTTTCCTGGGTCAGGAGATCAGTTTGGATTACATCGGCTTTGTTCCTTATGATCAAGCCTTGCCCAAAGCGGTAATGAAACAGCAGCCGGTCCTGGCCCTTTACCCCCGGTCCCCGGCCAGCAAGTCTTTTGTCAAGATTGCCCAAACTTTGTGGGACAACAAGCCACCGTCAGGCATTGATGGCAATATCAAATTCTTTTGGCGCCGTTTACTCTGATCACACTCGGGTTCAAGAAGGCGAGGAAATCATGGAAGAACTATCTCTAGTCCAGGCCAACAGGGAATCAATCCCTGACTATAGCGCCGCAAAACTGGATCCCAAGTGGCAGGAGCAGATGGTGTTGCAATATGCGCCATTGATCAAGTATGTCGCTTCTCGCCTGGCATTGCGGCTGCCGTCCCACATCTCCATGGAAGACCTGATCAGCTCCGGCATCATCGGTTTGATTGATGCGGTCCAGAAGTTTGACTCCTCAAAAAATATAAATTTTAAGACGTATGCTGAATTCCGCATTAAGGGGGCGATGCTGGATGAACTGCGGAGTCTGGACTGGATCCCTCGGTCCGTGCGCAAAAAAACTCATCTGATCGAAGACGCTTACGCCACATTGCAAAGCTCTCTGGGCAGACCGGCTGAAGCCGAAGAGGTGGCTGAATTTATGGACTTGGAACTCGGGGAGTTCTACAAACTCCTGGATGAAACCAAGACGGTTTCCGTGGTGGCTCTGGAAGAAGGCAGAAAAAGCGCTGGTGGGCATGCGGGTTATCTGGAGCATGAGATCCTGGAGACTATTCAGGACGATAGCGCCCGTGATTCGTTATTGGCAGTACATTTTTCCGGACTTCAGGGAATCATGCTGGAGGCCATCGAGGCCCTGCCGGATAAAGAGAAGCTGATGATATCATTATATTATTATGAAGAGCTGACCATGAAGGAGATTGGTCAGATCATGGGTTATACCGAGTCCCGGATCTCTCAGTTGCACACTCAGGCCATGTATCGCCTGAAACATAAGCTCCGGGAATACTCTCAAGATGTTTAGAGCGGTCCTTAAACGACTTATTTCCCGGGAGGCCGAGGTCTGGTGTTTCCGGAATATTCCTCACCTCAGGGGCGCCTGCAACCTAAAATGAACCAGTGAAGATTTTGCCGCCTGCAAGCGGTCCGAGCAGTTCTGAACGGAGGAAGCCATGTCTATTTTATTTTACGCGGTATGTATCATAGGTGCGGTCCTGGGCGGGTTGGTGTTGCTGGTGCTCTACAGCCTGTTAGTGATGGCCCAAAGAGGGGATGCATGTCTGGAGCAACTGGAAATGGAGATGTTCAATAACCAGCAAGCCGCCCCTCCTCCTAATACCAGCGAAAAACCCGAAAATCTCCGGGTGCCGGCTACCTCCGATCTGTATCATGGTGGCACCGTCTGAAGGCGGGTTTTCAGCCGTCGTTGAGTCGGCTAAGATCCTGGTGGTATCCACCGGCCTCGATTTCCCTTGATTTGCCGGTATCCAGGGTTGTGGAGGAGGCAAGCAGGCTGATAACCATCTTCTGATGGGCGTCTATCCCCGGCAACCCGGCTGCGGCTCAATCAACTCCTGACAACAACCTTAGGAATAACCCGCCCTGACACGGTAGCCGGTTTCCCAATCCTGAAAAACAGTCTTGTTCCCGCTGGATCAACCTCTCCTAGGCCTGCCGCTTTCGGTCGGGGCCGCGCTTCTTCGCATTGCGCCGGTAGCTATTTTCCTCTAAACTGCTCCAGAGGATGTAGGTATTTTACTAAAATAATTGGGACCCTTATGTGGATGGAGAGACTGCCAAGACGGCTTCAGGCTGCCCGGGGGGAAGTGCCGGCGGAATTGGTGCTCACCGGCGGCCGGGTAGCCAATGTCTACACCGGTGAATGGCAGGACACCGATGTGGCCCTGTTCGACGGGATCATAGTCGGCCTGGGGGATTATCCCGGCCCCAGGCTGGACGTGACGGGCCGCTACCTGCTGCCGGGTTTCATCGATGGCCACCTTCATGTGGAGAGCAGCATGCTTACTCCCCGGGAGCTGGCCCGGGCCCTCTTACCCCTGGGCACGACCACCGTGGTGGCCGACCCCCATGAGATCGCCAACGTCTGGGGCGCGGCGGGCCTGGATTATCTGCTGAGCGCCAGTGAAGGCCTGCCGGTGGATTTTTTCTTCATGCTGCCCTCCTGTGTACCGGCTACTCCCCTGGAAACCTCCGGGGCGCGGCTGGAAGCTGGGGATCTGGAGCCATACCGCCGTCATCCCCGTATTCTGGGGCTGGCTGAGATGATGAATTTTCCCGGCCTGGTGGCCGGAGACCAGGGACTTCTGGCCAAGCTCGCTCTTTTCCCCCAGGGGCCGGTGGATGGCCATGCCCCGCTGCTTTCCGGCCAGGCCCTCAACGCCTACCGCCTGGCCGGTATCGGCTCCGACCATGAATGCACCGGTCTGGCGGAGGCCAAAGAGAAGCTCAGGTTAGGGTTTTACCTGATGCTCCGGGAAGGCAGCCTGGCCAAAAACCTGGCCGACCTCATCCCGGCCGTAACCCCTGCCAGCCTGCGCCGCACCATGCTGGTCACCGATGACAGCCACCCTGAAGACCTGGTCCGCACCGGGCATATTAACCACCTGCTCCGCCAGGCGGTGTCCCTGGGGCTGGACCCCCTGGCCGCAGTGACTATGGCGACGCTGAACCCGGCGGAATATTTTCGCTTCCGGGACCGGGGCGCCCTGGCTCCCGGCCTGGCGGCTGATTTGGTTGTGGCGGAGGACCTGACGGAATTTCGCATTGACAAGGTGTTTAAAAACGGCCGACTGCTGGTGGATCGAGGCAGGCTGCTCACGGAGCCGGATGCCTCCCCGAGGGCGGCCCCGAGTTCTCCCATGCGGGTGAACCCCCTGAGTCCGGAGGCGTTCTCACCTCCGGCGAAGGGAGATGTGGTCAAGGTTATCGGTCTGATACCCGGTCAATTGCTCACCGAAAAGCGTCTCTGCCCCGCGCCCGTCAGGAATGGCCGGTTGGCGGCGTCCCCCGGCCGGGACATTCTGAAACTGGCTGTGGTGGAGCGCCATCACGGTACCGGGAATATGGGTCTGGGATTGGTCCAGGGGTTCGGATTGCCCCAGGGCGCCCTGGCCTCCTCCGTGGCGCACGATTCCCACAATATCGTGGTGGTGGGCGCCGATGAGGCCGACATGCTCCAGGCGGTGCGCCATCTGGTGGACTTGGGGGGCGGCATGGCGGTGGTGGCCGGCGGCCGGGTCTTGGCCGACCTGGCGCTCCCCATTGCCGGGTTGATCAGCCCCTGGCCTCTGGATCGGGTGGCCGCGGCGTACAGCCGCCTCAAGCAAGCCTACCACGATCTGGGGGGCGCCCTACAAGATCCCTTTATGGCTTTGTCTTTCCTGGCCCTGCCGGTCATCCCGGCCTTGAAATTGACGGACCTGGGGCTGGTGGACGTGGACCGCTTCCAGGTGGTTTCATTGTTTGGATACGATTGAGGGAATTAAAGATATTGATTTTAGTAAAAACACGATAATCTAATAAAATTATTATTCATTTATTTCTAAAGTGAATAAATTTTGTCTAAGTCAGCCCTCAAATATTCTGCAATCTCCCCGAGTTTAGGACGCTTATTTATTGGTGCGTCGACTTCTTTATTCATTACATTATAGTAATAATTTTTATGGACTTGTTCGAGTAATCTTAGTAAGCAGTCGGGATTGATACAGTCGGGCCATAATTCGAATCCAGGCATTGGATGGCCTTTCCCTTTGTGCATAAAATCGGCTCTGTAGTCAATCAGTGGGTCAATTTTGCCACCTTGGTTCAAGCATTCATTAATCCAGTGGGTAACTGTTTTACTAGCAATTATTGGGGCGGTCAATCGTGGTTGACGAGGTTGGTAACCCCGGTAAATTATGTTTATTAAGGAAACCGGTTGGTTTGCCACCGAACAGAGTCGATCGGCGAAATTAACATGATCACCTACTGCCATGAACTCACAAAAGCCTCTATGTTGCTCATGCAGTTGGGGATTTTTTGTCTTGTTATCTCCAAAAAAATCAAATTTAATCTTGCCATAATTAACACCAACGCCCAACCGTAGATCTATATCTTCATTATATTCGCCCATGTATTTAATATTTAATGGATGTTTTTGTATTTTCGACCAAAGTTTGTCAAAACCTTCTACCAGCAATTTGGCTGTTAATATGCCTAAGGAACAGGAAGCCTTGGCTTTTTTCTTGTCATCCAAAGCAGGATCTGATCCGAAAGGTTCACCAAATGTAGCAAGAAATCCATCTCCCATGAACCGATGAATTCGGCCAATATTGGTGGCGGATATTATTTGGCTAGCATATCCTAAGAAATTTTGTAATAGAATAATAATCATATCGGTATATCGTTCATCTTCAGTCATGCGTGCAATCTCAAATACTCTGGTAGAATTGCGAACGTCACAGAAGAGGATTGCTGCTTCAATGCTCTGCTCACGGCGAAAAAATGGCAGATAGGTAAATTCGGTGATAGGATAGTGATTGTAGAGCAAATATTTAAGATTATGCTGTAGGACATTCAATGTGCCCTTAACCTTCTCCCTCAAGAAAGTATCGGGCAACTCATCTTTGAACCCCAATATAAAATGTCCAAAGGGAAAATGATGCTGAGAAAAAGGAACAAATAAATATCTTTGTCCCGGTTCTAGTATTTTATTACATAAAGATTTGATCTCGCCCTCTGGAATTTCTTCGATGCTATTTATTTCATTAATTCGCATTGGTTTTTCTTCAACCCAATTTGGGACCTGATTCTCATCCACACCGATGGTCATCCAATGTACTACGGGAATAGTGGGGTTGGTAAAAAAATGAAAAATTTGATGAGCATTAAGCCAGGTGCGAATAAAAATACCGATTAAATTCAATTGGTTGCGCAAGGCTTGTTCGAATGGTTCCCATGTTGAGAAATCCTTAACCATACGCAAGACCAGCCTGCTTTCATCCTGTCGCATGAAAAAGGCCGTTTTTGTTACATCTGGTAAAGAAGACATAAGCTACTCCTCATAATAACATGCGTTCAATATGCGCTTTGAGGATGGCAAAAGGCGTATAAAGGCTCCACCAACGATCAGGTTGCAGCAACCCATGCTGACGACCTAATGTCCTTAAATCATCGGGCAAATCCTGTAGTTCCCAACGACTCAAAAAGATTACATGAGCGGCAAGGTCGAAATGCGGAAATTTATTACACAGAGTTAAAATGCGCTCAAAACCGGACCACTGCTTCTCGGGAGTCTGCGGAGTATCCATCATCTGATTGTCCACAATAATTAAAAACTTTTTATACTTAGGGATCATTTCTTCAGCATAATATTGTAATTGTTCACCGTTTTGGGCTTCGAATGCCGAGTAACCGAAGAAGCTTAAGTTATTTACTAGAGGAGTGCGAAACAAATCATCATCGTCCGCCACCAGGATAATCGGTTCATCAGGTGAGGACGGTAACATACAACTTTGGTCTTTAATCATCTTTTTCTTCTCCTTTATTAATCTCTACCAGAAAATCCGGGGTGGTAATCTCAAAAATGGACCCATCTTCTATGCGGTAATCGATATCCCACTTATTATGCTTTGCAATTCCAAAAACCCGACGCAATCCAGTACCTTTAATGGTACTGGCGATACCTGGTAGTCGATAAATCTCGGTATGTTTGGTAGCGGCTGCAGTTTTGATAATGTCTCTACTTATTCCTGGGCCTAAGTCAATCACCCGAAATATAAGATGCATGCCAGATGCGTCGCTTCTGGAGATAATATAAAACATTGCCGGCAATGGACTGCCCGAATGCCGGACAGCATTATCCAGAAGATTGCCAAGGATCGTAATCAGGTCGTGGTATGCGATGGAGCGTAACCGCAATTTCGTTTCCATGGTCAATGGACTATAAAATTTAAAGAGAATCTTGGAACCATCAATTTTGACGTCGTTTTTGATTTGCACCTCGTTCAGAATGGCTTCCCAGACCTCGCTAATGGATTTTTCTGTCATCCTATCAGGGTCCCTGGAGGCTTCGATCACCAGATTCAGACGTTTGTATGCTCGGTCCATGATTCTAATGGCATTGTGCAGGCTGTCTGATATTAAATTAAGAGCTTGGTGAGGGTCATTTTCTCTGTGTTCCAAGATGGTTTCACACGTTCTTAGGAGATAAAAAGCCCTTCCCAATCCGCCACCTATGGCGTGAGCTACATCGTTGAAGAACCGGTTTTGTACCCGGTAAATGTTCTGCAGAATCAGGCTCAGGTGGGCTGCCACCAAATCGAAAATCTTGCGGTCTTCTTCAGTGAAGTGAGGGCGATTTCTGCGCCTTTCAATTTTAAAGACTCCGATGACACTTTCGCGGGGAGCCCCCTTGGGGTGCAGCCTCAGGGGCACAGCATAGAGACAACCAAAGCCGTTCTTGGGGTCGTCGACCGCCTTGGGATAGATAGCTTTGTTCCATTTACCGGAATATGACGGATGGCTGAGTAATTCTTCATATGATTCTACACTCAATGATTTGCCGATAGCGGCAACAAACGCAGTCAGCCCTTGTTCAACCATTTCACTCTCATCAGTGACATCCCAGTTTATCTTATAAGAATGGATGTCGTTGGGGAGGGCCATCTCCCGGCCGTCAAGATGAGCTACCCCGGCCTTCAAGACTAACCGAGAGCGGCCTTCCACCAGGAACAGGGTGGATATATCAGCCTCATGTATCTTTGCGGTTTGACGCACCATTTCAAAAGCCTGAGAGAGAGGGTTTTCAGTGAGAAAAAGAAAACCGGCAACCTGGGTAAGTAAATCCAGGACTTCCAAGTTCACACGCGGCTGCGCGTTGCCAGTGTTCATAGCTCCTCGGCTAAGGGATCAACCTTGAATAACGTTGCATTTGTATCGAAATATTGCGTTTAATATACAATACACGTAAACCCATAGCATAAAATTAGCAAATATTTAAAGTATTTTATCTATTCTGAATAATTTTTTCTCCGAATTTTGGATAGGATGCTATCCTGGATTGACCTAAATTTGCTACAAAATAGCTGCTGAGTCGGGAAAGCGTGATATATTTGGATCAATTGGAAAAAATGAGGG
>Ga0351886_10009_pt1 | contig 112688 bp, 75 predicted proteins | sample TotcelFGM3001L14_FD_206761 | JGI IMG/M metagenome (GOLD analysis project Ga0351886, IMG submission 206761) | Enriched cells from coal bed in the Powder River Basin, Montana, United States - Total cells FGM rep3 HSBNCT.FGM.300.1.L14 ... | reverse complement strand
GGGGAAGTTCATCACTTACAGACAAAGATAAGTCAGGGGAACTTGAAAAACAGTGGAAAGAACTGCAGACATTCAGAGAAGAAATAGAAAGAGAAAAGGCGAAACTGAATAAAGATAAAAATAAAATTCTGGAAGAAACAAAGGCTTTTACGGAAGAACAGAAAAGAAGCTGGGAATATCTGGAACAGCTAAAGAAAGAAATATATGAAGAGAAAAGTCAGATAGAAGAGCAGAGAAAGGAAATTGAAGATACAAAAATTACTGCACAACAATCTTCTCTCAGTTCTTCTGATAAAAATATAGAAGAACAGATGAAACTTATTGAGGAAAACTGGAAGTCTATTGAAGAAGAAAAACATTTATTGAAACAGGAAAGAGAAGATCTGGAAATAGAGATGGAAAAATCCAGAATATTACATGGAACAAAAGGAATGGAAGAACAGCAGAGAAGCTGGACTTACCTGGAGCAGGTTAAAAGAGAGATTTACGAAGAAAAAGCCGAGCTTGAAAGATCATGGAAAGAACTGGAAGAAAAAGCTTCTCTTTCTACAGGTATGTCAGTGTCACCTCATGAAGAAGATGACTGGAAAGAAATTGAACGTCATCTACATGAATTGGAAAAAGAAAAGGCTGAAATAGAAAAAGAGAAAGAAAGAATATTCCAGAGTTCAAGAATTGTTCTGGAAGAACAGGAAAAACAGTGGGAAGAAATTGAAAAAGCCAGAACAATATTAGAACAGGACAGACAGGATCTGGGAGCAATGAAACAGGGCGGTAGTCCGGAAGACATGGATAAACAGAAAAGAAGTTTCAGAGAAGGATGGGAACGTCTTGAAGAAGCCAGAAAGAGTCTGCAGGTTGAGAGAGAACAGATTGAACAGGAGAGACAGACTCTTATGGAAAGTGTAAACAGTGCTCTTGAAGAGAAAAGAGAACTCCTGGAATATAACTGGGAACAACTGGAAGAAGAGAAAAAAATTATTGAAGAAGCATGGAAAGAAATAGAAGAGGCAAAGAAAAATTTATAAAGATCTATGAATATGAATGACAGAAATCCCGACAGGTATTATGACGTAATAGTAATAGGGGCAGGAGTAAGCGGCGTATGTGCCGCCCTTGCATCATCCCGTAATGACGCAAAAACTTTGCTTGTTGAAAAATCAGGTTACCCGGGTGGTATGGCAACAGGTGCCTGGGTACACAGCATGTTAACCTTCCACGGTAAAAAAGGACATAAAATTATCGGAGGAATAGCAGAGGAAATTATTCAAAATTTAATTTCCATTGGAGGCACTCACGGCCATATCAGAGATACCATAGGGGTAGCCTATTCAGTAACACCTAATAATTCTGATAAATTGAAATATGTTCTCCTTCTTTTACTCGAAAATTCTAAAGTGGCCCCTTTATTCAATACTTATTTTATTAAACCTGTCATGGAGAATGAAAGAATTAAAGGGGTAATACTGGAAAACAACAGAGGCAGTTTTAATATAAGCGGAAAAATATTCATTGATGCTTCAGGAGAAGGAATACTTGCCTCAAGGGCTGGAAATGATTTCGAAGCAGGTCGTAATGATAAAGTTCAGCCTGTAACTCTTATATTTAAAGTTAGAAATATAAACATAAAAGAGATAATAGATAATATGTTGGAACAAAGAGACAATTTTCATAATGAAACACTTTTTGATCGGTTAAAAGACACACCATGCCTTGGTGTTTCAGGTTTTTTCAATGAATGGAAAGGTGCCAGATTAAAGGTTCCAAGGGACAGGATACTCTTCTATCAGACTATGGAAGAAGATGAAATAGGAGTAAACAGTACAAGAATAAATGATATAGATCCTTCTGACTCACTGGATATTCTTTATGCAGAAAGAGAAGGACGCCGTCAGATGTATGAAATATTTAATTTTCTGAAGAAAAAACTGAGACCCTTCAAAGATGCAAAAATTTCAGGAGAAGCTCCCCTTCTCGGTGTAAGAGAAGTCAGGAGGATCAAGGGGAAATATGTTTTAACAGAGGACGACCTGTTACATGGCCGCAGGTTTCCCGATGAAGTAGCTCTTGGAGGATTTCCAATAGACATCCATCGTCCTGAAGGAAGTGGAATAGAATCTGAAGAAGTAGGAGGGAAAGGTTTCTATGGCATACCTTATTATGCTCTGATTGCAGATAAAATACCCAATTTATTTATTACAGGTAAATGTTTTTCTGCAACTTTTCGCGCCCATGCTTCTGCCAGAGTTCAGGCTACCTCAATGGCTATGGGTCAGGCAGTTGGTACAGCAGCGGCTCTCTCTATTCAGGGAAAAACAGATCCGGCAGTTCTCTCTACTGACCTGTTAAGGGAAAAACTGCTCAGTCAATCAGCCATACTTGAACCGGAAGAACCTTCTGAGAGTAACTTCTTATAGTAGCTGATCTTATCCTCATATCAGTCTGACACTGAAAACAAGAATATTTATACAGGTAAGTTTAATTACCAGATTCTGGATTTTCTGGTTTTGCGCCTTATTATTCTCCATAAAAAGCGGATCAATACTATCAGTACCCTGAATAATATTATAACCAATCTTATAAGCATCATATAAATTTCTCCTGAAAATTTTATTATAGAGTTGATATTACTATAATTTTTCATTATAACATATGAAATCACTTTTGAACAGGAGCAAATTCATAGCTTTGATTCGTAATTAATCTTTTACCGTAAGCTGTTTTTTATAAAAGATATAACTTCTCAACTGAGTTAAATAATGTTTTATTTCGTCAAAATTCATTTTACTATTACCTCTGGCACGGTTCTTAAAAGTATAGGGAATTTCTTTCCATCTTTTATAATTTCCCTTTACCATAATTTCAAGTCCTATTTTAAAGCCCATTGGGTCAATAGTTACTCCATCCAGTATATCCCGTTTAAAAAAGAAATAGCCTGATGTTCTGTCTTTAACACCTGTAAAAGGGAAAGCTATAATTACTGCCACCCAGGAAATTATCCTTCTGGAAAGTGGCCAGTTTTCTATTTTTCCTCCCTTAATATACCTGCTGCCGACTACAAGCTGATTTTTCTGTCTGGCTATGGCATCTATCATTTTAGGTATAATTACAGGGTCATGACTTAAGTCTCCGTCCATAACACCGATAATATCACCTTTCGCATTCTTTATGCCATCCATAACTGCCGAAGAGAGGCCTGATTTTTCAGGCCGGCTCACCAGTTGAACAGAATAATTTTTTGCCAGTTCCCTTGCCGCATCACCTGTTCCGTCAGGTGAATTATCATCAACGACGACAATTTCCACATCAAATTTATCTTTTTTCAGAACAGAAAATATATTTTTTACAAGTTCAGGAAGATTATCTTTTTCATTGTAAGTAGGTACTATTATAGATACTGAAGGTAACTCTTTTTCTGACAACAAAATCACCAGCTTTTATAAAAATGAAAGTTCATATTTCTTCAGAGCAATAGAAAATCCTTCTAAATTTTTATAATTATAATGAAGGACATATATTCTTATGATAGAAAATATAAATGACAGGAGGTGAAAGACATGATGAGACATTTAGTTTTATTATTATGTATCTTTATATTTGCCGGATGCCAGGGACAGAAAACAGAGACAGCCGATACAACTGCCACTCCATCTGTGACAGTTTCTCAGACACAGACAGGAACAGAAGGAGTTGAAAAGGATAATATGGCTCTTAATTTCTCTCTGAGTGATATGACAGGGAAAACATTTGATCTCCATAGTTTTAGAGGAAAAAAAGCAGTTCATATTGTTTTCTGGTCAAGCGGATGAGGAGCCTGTATTCAGGAGGTTCCTGAATTGAATAAGTTATATGAGAGTTATAAAGGGAAAAAAATCGAACTCCTTTCAATTAACTGTGGAGAAGAAAAATCAACCATCCAGGAAACTATAAATACAAAAGGCATAAAGTATAATACATTACTCGATCCTGATGGTAAAACTGCTACTGCCTATAAAGTACAGTATATTCCACTGAATATTCTACTGGACATTAATGGTAAAATAATATATCGTGACAACTCTGTACCTTCAGAAGATTTAATAAAGAAAGCTTCCGAGTAAGAAGGTAACGCGTGACGCGTGACGCGTCACGCGTGGCAATAAACCGGAAGGAGAAAAACCTTTGAAGAAAAAAATCTGTATTTTCATAGTAATATTATTACTTGCTACGACATTATTATCTGCTTCAGATATAGAAAATCAATGCTGGCAGGTTTTAAAGACAAATCTTTATAAAGATGATATAAACAAAAAACTTATTTTAATGGGCATACTTGGAAACCTTCAGGATAAAGCTTCTATTTTCCTGCTTCAACAGGCACTGAAAGATAATGATATTAGAGTAAAAGGAGAAGCTCTTCTTGCCCTGGGAAAACATAAGGGTAATTCCATTATACCTTTTCTGGAAAAATATCTTGACGATAGAAACAGTTCTGTAAGGAGGGCTGCCATACAGGCTCTTGTAGAGACAAAAGATCCTCTTGTAGTTTCTATGATTGAACAGTCATTAAAGGATGAAGATCCGGAAATAAGAGTCACTGCAGCAAGGGCTTTACTTGAATTTCATCTTCCTTCTTCAATAGATGCACTTAAAGATGTATCAAAAGATAAAGATCCCCTGGTAAGATGTTTTATTGATTCGGCTTTAAAGGAAGTTATTTTTATAAATAATATAAACCTTGCCAAAAAGTCTATTAAAGACAAAAACCCGGGAGTGAGAGCTATTGCAGCTATAGCCCTTGGAAAGAGCGGAGATATTTCTGCCATACCACTTCTGGAGAAAAGCCTCTCAGATGAAAATACCTGGGTTGTTTATGCAGTAATAGAAGCCCTGGGAAGAATTGGCTCTCCTTCTTCTGTACCTTCTCTGGAAAAAATGTTAAAAAAAGAAGCTTTTAAAATTGATACAGTAAAAGCCCTCGGGTTAATAAAACATAACAGTTCACTGGAAATTTTAAAAAAATATGCAGGTGATAAAGATCCTTCTGTAAGAGTTGCAGTCATGGATTCTATAGGTCAGGCAGGTAATAATTCTGTAACAGGAATTCTTTCTGCTGCTCTTAAAGATAGCAATTCTGCAGTGAGGGCATCTGCCCTGAGTTCTGCAGGAAAATTAAAACTTATAAAAATGCATGATATTATAGTAAAAACCCTTGAAGATAAAAACTATGATGTCAGAACAGAAGCTATCAGGGCACTGGGAGAAATTTCCAGTCCTAAAACTATAGCAGTTCTGGAGAAATTTCTTAAAGATAATAAATATGACATATGGGCTTCAGCAGCAATAATACATATTATATCACATGATTAAAATCGTGACGCGTGACCCGTGACGGGAGGATAATTCCCCTGGGATGAATATAGAAGAAATAAGATGTACCTGCTGTAACTTCAGTAATGACATAAAAATAAAAAAAATATAGTTAGTGCCATAACAATCTGCAAATAATTCTCCCGTCACGAGTCACAAAAAAAATTTATGGAAATTTATGGAAAATTTCAAAAATTTTTAAGTTTTTTTTAAGATTTTCATTATATAATGTAAATAATTAAGAATAGTAGTTTTTTAAGGAGGATAATATATGAATGACTTTCACATAAAACACCTTTCAACTCCAAGGTACAATCCTATGGAGATTCAATGGAACAATCCCAGGGAAATTCAATGGAACAACCCCAGGGAAATTCAATGGAACAACCAGGTAGAAACACCATGGAGCAGTCCAATGGAAATACCATGGAGCAGTCCCAGGGAAATGCCAGGGAGCAGCCCTTTAGAGATACCCTTTGGAAGAACAAGAGACCTTGATGATATTTCTTCCTTTCTCTGGCCTTCCGACCAGGCAATACTTGACGGAGATCTATATAATTATATAGATCCCTTTATATCAGATGCAAATAAACTTGCTCAAATAGCGAAACCTGAAGATGAAAAGATAAGACAGGAAGAAGAAAAGGAAGATATTCAGAAAGACCGCCAGGACTTTCGAGAAATTTTCAATAAATTGGACAATACATGGAATGACCTTGGAGGCAACAGGGATCTGGCAGCAGGCTTGAAACCAGAAGAAAAGATTTCTCAACTGGAAGCAGAAAAGAGTTATGCCCTGAGAGCACATGACAGTAATCTGGAAGGTCTGAATGATGAAAAGAATTCTTTAGAGACACAACTTGCAAATACTACAGATGAAGATGAAAAATCCAGTATAAGTGAAAAATTAGAAGATGTAAACAACAGAATAGAAACAGAAGAGGCAAACAGAGAAGAAACAAAAATCAGGGAAGATGAAAAAATCAGACAGAAAAAAGAAGAATTTGAAACACTTAAAAATAGACTGTATGAACTAAGAGAAGAAGCCCTCGAATATACTGACAGGCTTGAAAATGGAGAGAATTACTATGAAACAGGCTACTGGAAAGAAGATGTAAGATTAAGACTCTCAGAGATAAACCTTGAGATTGACAGAATAGAAGACAGAATGAGAACTGCTATGACCTGGTAAGTTCATAGAAAAAGACAGGCACAATTTTTAACTAAGGGACTGTAAGAAAATAACCCTGGCAAATTGTTAGAACGTTTATCATTCTCACGTAACGCGTTACGTGTCACGATAAGACTGTAAACTGGTGCTCATAAAAAAAACAGGCAGAGTAAAAAACTCTGCTTATTTTTTTTTGGTACTTTATATTATATTGTAAATTTTTTATCTATATGTTAAAATGAAATTCTTCAGAAGTATTGAAAAAAGTTTAATAGCACCTGATAGGGGGGATGATGTTGAAAATTCAGATTAATAACCAGGAAGACCTGATTAAACTGGTTGATAAGATTGAAAAAGAGTTACAGAATAATTTTCAACAGAGGTCGGCTTCTTACTGGAATCAAATCTTAAAGATGGCATATAAGGATCCAAACATTATAGATGAAGAAAGATCTATAATCCTTCTTAACCCTGAATACCGTTTCACAGTAGAAGACTGGTTGCCAAAAGTAGAAGACAGATTACTCAAAAGAAAGTTAGAATTACTCAAACAGGAGTTTCTGAGAGCCAGAGTTTCTTCCGAGCCTGAAGTATTCGCACTGAAAAACAAACTGGATTATCAGATTATAAATTTTACTCCGGAAATCAAGGGAAAACAATATGAAAGAGGTACTCTCTATAATATAATTGAAAAAGAAGATGACAGAGAATTAAGAGAAGCAGCATGGCGTGCTCTCACGGATCTCGGTAAAGAAATTGAAAGTGAAGCTGCTCTGCTCTGCAATCTTCGAAATGAGAAAGTAAAACCTCTCGGTTATAAAAATTATGGAGAACTGTGTTTTTTTCTGGAAGATTTAGATAAAGAAAAAATTTTCACCTTATTCGATCAAATTTTAAATCTTACTGAAGAACCATATAAAAAACTTGTTGAAGATTGTAAAAACAAACTCTCTATAGATAAAGTGTATCCATGGGATATTAAATATTACCAGTATAAATATCTTTCATCTCTGGAAGATAGTTTATTTCCCAAAGAAGGAATAATTAAATCTATAGAACATTTATTCAAAAAATTCAACCTCTCTGTGTCAGATCTGCCTATAAAGGTTGAATACTGTGATATTCCATATGGAGGTATGAGTGTTACACTGGAAGTCGGAAAAGACGTAAGGGTTCTTGCCAATCCTCAGGAAGGTCATACCTGGTATGAAGTTCTTTATCATGAATTCGGCCATTCTCTTCACAACTGTTTTATTCAGAGTCCATCATTCATAATAGGCACAGGTGAACCTGATTATTTTAAAGAAGGTATGGCATGTATATTCCAGAAATTTATGAGTGATAAAGAGTGGCTTGGAGAATATTTTAATATTTCACAGGACGTTATAAAAGAATTCATGCGTCAGAACAGACTCAAAAACTGTCACTGGTACAGACGACTTATAAATGACTGTCTCTTTGAATATTCTATTTATGATAATCCGGAAGGAGATCTTAATGCCCGTTATAAAGAATATGTAAAGAAAAATCTTTTCCTTGAACTTCCGGAAGATTTCTCATGGGCCTATGATCCTGTTTATACAACTCACCCTCTTTATTTACAGAACTATCTTTTAGCTGAAGTTATAGCCTATCAGACAATAAATTACTATAAAGAAAAACATGGTTCTATATTTTTACCTGACTTTCTGAAATTCTTAAAGGAAAAATATTATAAAGAAGGCGGACTTAAACTCTGGGAAGAAAAAATACAGAATGCAACAGGTTCGCGCCTGGAAGCAGCAAGTCTTATTAAGACTATGGAAAATATATAAGTGAAGGGTGAAGGGTGAAGGGTAACAGGTTATATATAAACTCTTCACCCTTTATTCTTTATTCTTCACCAATTTAAATGCATAGGAAGTTTCATTTTTTATGGCGTAAAATCTAGTTTTATAGTTGTTTAAGGGTTATGGGTTATGGGTGTTGGGTTAGGGAGATTAAAAACCCATAACCCATAACCCATAACCTAAAACCTAATTTTAACTTAAGGAGGTCAAAAATGAAATCCCTGATAGAAGAAACTATTAGTAATATACAGGCAGATTATCTTGAAATACGTATAGAACATACAAAACAATCATCTATAAATTTTGAAGGTAAAACTCTTAAAAGTTCCCAGCAGGTTGAAGACGGAGGCGGTTATGTGAGGGCTCTTATCGGCGGAGGATGGGGATTTAAGAGCTTTAATGATACAGGTAATCTTATAGAACATGCAAAATCTGCAGTAAAAGCAGCAAAAATATTAAAAAAACCTTCATTCAGAATGAGTCCTGTAGCAAAATATAGAGAAGAAATAAAACCTTCAATAAATGGCAAAAAAGATCCCAGGACTATTCCTTTTAAAGACAAGGTTGATTATTTCAGAGATATTACAAAAAACCTTATGGAGTCTCATGAAAGAATAATAAACGTAAGAAGTGCCTACGGAGAAAGAGAAAAACATATTATAATTGCAAACTCTGAAGGAACATATTTAAACATTGAAGATCTTGATATTTCCGGAGGTCTGTCTGTCATAGCAAGAAAAAATAATGTAATTCAGAGTGCCCATCAATCTTACGGAACAAAAAACAGCTGGGAAGACGTAACAGTTATAGAAGAACATAAAGACAGACTTGTACATGATGCACTGGATTTAACAGAAGCAGAACCGGTAAAAGGAGGACATTATACAGTCATACTGGATCCGCGCATTGCAGGTGTATTTATCCATGAAGCTTTCGGCCATTTGAGCGAAGGTGATGCAGTATGTGCCAATCCAACACTTCAGGAACAGATGACCTTTGGAAGAGTTTTCGGCGGAAAGCATTTGAATGTATGTGACGGTGCTGCCTGGCCGGGCCTCAGAGGTTCCTATGGTTTTGATGATGAAGGTACACCATCATGCCTTACTCATATGATAAGAGAAGGAAAACTTCAGGGCAGACTTCACTCGAGAGAAACGTCAGGAAAAATGAGAGAAGCTGTTAGCGGCAATGCAAGAACTGTAAGTTATCGTTTTCCTCCCATATGCAGGATGTCAAATACCTTTATAGATAAAGGGGATGCCACATTAGAAGATATGCTGTCAGGAATAGATTACGGTATTTATGCCTGTGGCAGCGGCAGTGGAAACACAAGTATGGATATGTTTACTTTTTCTGCAGAAAAAGGATTTATAATAAAAAATGGAAAAATAGAAAAAATGTTAAGAGATGTAGTACTTACAGGTAATGTATTTGAGACCCTTGCAAATATTGACATGATTGGCTCAGATCTTACTTTTTCCAGAGGAGGAGCATGCGGAAGATCATACGGTCAGAGGCTTCAGTATCCTTTACCTGTTTCTATGGGAAGTCCTCATATAAGGATTTTAAATGTACTTGTGGGAGGAAGGTAAAACAGTAAACAGTGACCAGTGACCAGTATCTTGTATACTGGTCACTGATCACTGATAACTGGTCACTAAAAAATTATCCGGAGGTAAATAAAATGGAAAAATTACTGGAACTTGCAAAAAATCATACAGACTGGGCAGAGATTTTTCATATAAAAAGAGACTACAGAGCCGTTAATTTTAAAAGCGGACAGGTTTACAATATAGAAGGTGAAGAAGAGGAAGGCATAACACTCAGGGTAAGGAAAGACGGGAAGACAGGATTTACCTCTTCTACAAATGTTTCTGACAGAGAAACAATATTTAAAAGAGCAATGGATATAGTTTCTGTAAGTGAAAAAACACCTTTTCAAATTCCCTGTTATAAAAATAATGACTACAGGGAAGTTCAAACCTTTGATGAAAAATTATCTCACGTCAATGAAGAAGATCTCATGAAAACCGGCCATGAGATGATGGGAGTTATAAAAGAATGTAAGCCTTCCATAACTGTTACTGCCGAAGTGGGAAGAGCAAAAAGTAATATCAGATTGTTAAATACTTCAGGTATAGATAAAGATTTCAAAAGGACTTTTTATACAGTATCTTTATGCGGGACAATGGTCAGGGATGAAGAACAGCTTGAAATTGAGTCGACTTTTTCAAGCGTATCCTTTGTGGATAGCCAGAAAGATCTGGCCTTTAAACTTGTAGAAGATTGTACAAATTCCGAAAGAACTGCTCTGATAAAAAGCGGAACATTACCTGTAATTTTCAGTGCAAGAGGTTTTAAAACCCTGTATCCTCCTTTATATATGGCCTTCTGTGGTGACAGGGTGGGTAAAAAGATTTCTCCTCTTGTAGATAAGCTGGGAGAAAAAATTGCACCTCCCTTCCTTAATATAGTCGATGATAATACTGTGCCATTCGGTCCTCTTTCAGGTCCCATGGATGATGAAGGTGTTCCGTCCAGGAGAAATGAACTGATTAAAGAGGGAATTCTTAAAGGCTTTTATTATGATCTTGCAGGAGCAGGAAAATATAATACTGAAAGCACAGGAAACGGTATAAAAAGAGCCAGTCTTTATGAAGGATTTAAACTTACAACACCTCCCAATCCATGGCCCGGTAATTTCATGATAATGCCATCTGAAAAAAGTAAAGGTGACTTGATGAAGGGAATAAAAAAGGCTCTTATAGTGGAAGATGTTCTCGGTGCGGGCCAGGGTAATAATATGAGCGGTGAATTCAGTGTAAATGTTGTTCTTGGTTTTCTCTGGGAAGACGGTGAAATAAAAGGAAGGGTTAAAGACATTATGATAGCAGGTAATGTATTCGAAGTCTTTAAAAACCTTCTCTGGGTAGCAAAAGACAGCAGGTGGGAACATTCCTTTTTCGGTATATACAATGTGCCTACTATGTGTTTTGGAGATGTAAATATTGCAGCGAAAATCTAAAAAAATTAACAAAGAAGAAATATTACAGACAGAAGAAATACATCAGGCCCCTTCCGTGGAAACAAAAATAATTCAGGAAGAACTTCAGGATTCTTCAAGGGAAACAAAAATAATTCCGATAGAAACACTTCAAAATTCCTGGAAGGAACCAAAAAATCAACCTTATATGTCTGTCAATGCACAGGTAGAAGGTGCCATAATGGCAGCTTTTTCAGTAATAATAGGATTATTCTCTCTTTTTATACCTTTTGTCATGTTTGTAGGTCCTTTACCTTCCATGTTACTCGTAATGAGAAGAGGTATTAAAGCAGGTTTTCTCGCCACACTGGTAGCAGGATGTGTATTCAGTTTAGTGGCAGGTTTCAGAGAAGGTATTTATTTTGTAGTAAACTTTAATCTTATAGGTATGGTATTCGGACTGTGCGTAAAAGCAAAATGGTCTGTAAGTAAAATATTATTTGCAGGAACAGCAGTTTATGTTCTAACATCTCTCTTCTCATTTTTAAGTTTACAGCTTCTTACAGGAATAGATTTTACAACAACGATGGACACGACAATAAAGAGTGTGTCAACACAGATGGCAGAAATGCAAAAAACATTTAATATACCCGGAAAAGAAATGGAAACATTAACTGAAGGATTGAAGAACTGGAAAAAAATCATTGTAGCCTCTATTATATTTGCTGCCTGTATAATGACATTTTTACAATATATAATAGCACAGAAAATATTAAAAAAACTCGGTTATACTCTTCCAGTTCTGCCTGCTTTCAGTAACTGGAGACTTCCATGGCATTACGCATGGGTATTTATAGCAGGTTTTATATTGTTTCTCTTTGGAATGCATAAAGAAGAAGTGACCAGTTTAACTATGGGAAATATGCCTGATAATTATTTTTTCCTTGTTGGTTTTAATATAGTAGTTATATGTCAATATATATATATGGTAATCGGAATTTCCATACTGTCTTTTTATATGAGTAAATATAAATTACATTTAATATTGAAGATTGTGATTATTTATTTACTGATACCTCTCTTAGGTATTATACTTTACATAGGTCTTTTTGATACATGGATGGATTTCAGAAAGCTGGATAAGAAAGTGAAGAATGAAGCGTGAAGAGTGAAACGATTATTTCTTTTCACTTTTCACCTTTCACTTTAAAAACTGATTTATCAACCTTATAGCCGAGGTCTTCAAGTTTCTTTACATCTTCCCTGGCCTTCTTGTATTCGCCTTTTTTCATATAAGTAAATGCTCTGTTATAATAAGACTGAATGGAATTTTTATCAATAGATAAGGCTTTTGTAAAATCTTCTATGGCCCTGTCATAGTCATTCATAAGCCCGTAGACAGTTCCGCGGCCGTTAAAGGCTTCAATATCATGAGGGTCAATCTCTATAGCCTTATTAAAATCTATCAGAGCATCTGAATATCTGTTTCTATCAGTATATATGGTACCGCGGCTTATATAACCTTTTGCAAAAGCAGGATCAATTGCCAGTAATTGATTGAAATCATTAAGAGCATTGTCGTACATACCGGTTTTATAATATATATTCCCTCTGTTTTGATAGGCTTCTACATAATCTGCCTTATATTTGATTGCCTGAGTGAAATCAGAAAGGGCTTTATCATAATCTTTCAGAATATCATAAACAATAGCCCTGTTATAAAGAGCTTCTATATAATCAGGTTTATATTCTATTGCCATTGTGTAGTCGGACATAGATTTACTATAATCTTTCAGAATGTCATAAACAATAGCTCTGTTATAAAGGACTTCTATATAATCAGGTTTAAGCTTCAAAGCCTCACTATAGTCTGAAATGGCTTTATTATAATCTCCCTTTACTCTGTACAGATTACCACGGTTAAGATAGGCTCCTGATAGTTCAGGTTTAAGTTTCAGAGAATAATCGAGATCTGCTATAGCTTTATCATATTCTTTTAACTCTGTATACATATGTCCGCGGCTGGCATAAACCTCTGCACGTAAAGGATCAATTTTCAATGCCCGGCTGTAATCAGCTATGGCTTTATCGTATTCACCATTTGCCTTATATGCATCTCCCCTGTTCACACAGCCCTGTAATACATCTGGATATTGCGAGAGAACATCATTCCACAGGGTGATATTATCTTTCCATATGCCGCATCTATTATATGTAAGATATGACAGTATAAATATTATTACAATTAAAATTATTATAGACGCAGTTCTTATAACCTGCGAATTTTTACGGGAATAGATCCATAGAAAAAATTCTCCCACTATATAAAATATACCTATGGAAGGTATATAGGTGTATCTATCTGCTGCCACTGCACAGGTATTTGGCACAATCTGCAAAACAGGAAGAAGATTAATGAAAAAAAATGCAAAGGCAAAAATTATTTTTCTCCTCTGTCTGAAATAAATTAGTATAAAAAAAGAGATTAATATTATTACAGGTGAAATGAGAAATTTAAATGAGAGTATATTTGAAGGATAAGGATATATAGCAGATAGGTTTAAAGGTAAAAAAAGTTTAACCATATAAAATACTAAAGCATATGAGGGTACAAGAATATTATTGTATCCATATGACATCTTGTCTGCGTAATGAGTGGAACGAATGGTAATATAAATAAAAGCAACAGTCAGTAAAAAAAAAGGGATTTTTTCTAAAAAACCTCTTATGTTATTTTTCTTGTCCAGAATATAATCACAGAGAATTATTATAAATGGTATTGTAATAGCAATAGGTTTTGAGAGAAGAGACATAATAAATATAAATATAGAGATATAATAAAACTGTCTTATACCATGTTTCCTGTAATAAATATAAGAAATGAGTGTACCAAGAAAAAAGAATGTGCAAAGAACATCTTTTCTTTCTGCAATCCAGGCAACAGATTCTACATGAAGGGGATGTATTCCAAATAACACAGATGTTATAAAAGATGGAAAAATTTTACCTGTAATAACAAATATAAACCAGAATACAAGCATGGTATTAAGTAAATGAAATACAAAATTTGTTACATGATATATAAAAGGATTCAGTTGAAAAAAATGATATTCTATTGCATAAGATAAAAGAGTTATGGGATGGTAAAAGGTAGCATAAAAAGATGTAAATATAAGTTTAATATTTTTCCAGCATAAATCCTGTATCATTCTATTGTTATGGACATAAATACCATCGTCCCAGTTGGTAAAACCATTATTAAATGAAGGGAGAAAAGCAATAAAGGTGATAAGAGATATGAAAAAAATCGATAGAACTATTTTGCTGCAAGTACTGTCTGTAATTCTTTTTATATTCATACTGTTTATAAAATTATTAATCAACTATTTTTCAGTTTACCTGTTCAGGAATGATACTTAAATAACTGTCTGGAATATATTATAATCGTGACGCGTAACGAACGCGAAGAAGGAAACTATTATGGGACAATTATTTTCTGGCTATTCCTGATATAAAGGAATGTCTGGAATGTAACATTTTTCACGTAAATTTACCGGAAAATAATTGGAAAAAAAGAAATTTACACAAAATTCATGACAGAAATGTTTAATAAGCATAAATTCTGGAAAGAACCCTTGAGAACATATCTCTCATATCTCTGAGATCTCTTTTAACTGTAGACAGACTTGTTCCAAGACTATAACCTATACGTTTTCTACTTCTCGAATATTCCATAAGCCCTGCTATTTTTTTCTGTCTAACATTAAGATCTTTAAGTAAATGTTCTATTGTATCAAGATCATCTATAACTGAAGGATTTCCTGTTTCATACAGGGATCTTTTAAAATCCCTGTACATATCCAGGGTAAATAATATACTGGTATATCGCGGAATATTAAAATAATATGCAAGGTCTTCTGTAAGTTCTATTGTTTTATACACTTTACATCACTCCCTGAATATTATTATACCCCTGAGAAAGGAAAAATAGGCATAGCTGTAAAAATTCCTGTTGATGTAGATTTTCATAAAATTTCTTTCATTATTAAAAAGGAACTGAAAAATAATCTGTCGAATATTATAATAGACCAGCAGGCAGGATATTAAAAGAGATTTAGAGAGGTTCTTTGTAAAACCTTAATCTAAATGAATATATTTGTACAAAAATAAACCTTGCTGGTAGAGGGATATTTATGAAAGATAAATCTTCTACCAACTTTAATAAAAGTTCTTTCGGCATTACCGGAAGAGCTTTTATTTTTACCGGACAAAGGACTTGTTAAAAAAACTGTAATTCAGTCAAAAAACAGAGAGAGAAAATAAAAAGGAGATTTACATATGAGAAAATATATAAACTATAAAAGCTTTTCCCCTTTAAAATCAGTAAAAAAACAGAAGAAAACCGGAAAAATACAAAAAGAAAACTTATCCTGTTATAAACTGGAACAAATAGTAAAAGAACTCAGGCTAAATAAGCTGGAACTGGAAAATCAGAACAGGGCATTAAAGGAAGCTCAGAAAGAACTGGAAGTTTCACATAATCTCTATGCGGATCTCTATGATTTTGCACCTGCAGGTTACCTGACAATAGATAATAATGGAATAATTCAGAAGATAAATTTAACCGGTGCAAAAATACTTGGTATGGATAAAGCAGGGCTTACAGGATTACCTTTTACCGGATTTATAGTTCCTGCTGATTTGAATAAATTTTTCAATCACTTAGAGAGATGTAAAAAAACTGGCAGACAGATAATCAGTGAAATTATCATAGAGAGAAAAAACGGCCAGTTAGCAACATTACAACTGCTCATTACTCCCACTCTTATATCTGACTATGTGACGGCATATCGTGTTGTAATTACAGATATTACAGAGAGAAAAAAAGTAATAGAAGAGAAAAAAAAGCTTGAAGAGGAATTATATGATAATCATAAAATGAAGGCTATAGGTAGGCTTGCAGGAGGTATTGCTCATGAATTCAATAATATCCTTGTATCTATTTTAGGTTACACAGAACTGACTTTAGAAGAACTTCCTGAAGGCAATATGAGGGAAAATCTGGAAGAAGTAATAAAAGGCTGTCATAGAGCAAAAGAATTAATAAAACAAATACTTATTTTCAGCCAGAAAAGTGTGCAGAAAAAAGAACATGTAGTAATAAGTGTTATTCTGAGGGATAGTCTCACACTGCTCAGAGCTTTACTGCCTTCTACTATTGAAATACAGCAGAATATTGATGAAAATAAAAGCATAATACTGGCAGATCCTTCCCAGGTTCAGCAGATTTTGATGAATCTGTGTACAAATGCAGTCCATGCCATGACAGGGAAATGCGGTATTCTGGAAATAAGCCTTACCGATATAGAGATCACCAGGGAATCTGCAGATTTACATGAAAAACTCAGACCGGGACAGTATGTAAAACTTACCATAAGTGATACGGGACATGGTATGAACAGCACTGTTATGAAAAGAATCTTCGAACCATATTTTACAACAAAAAAATTCGGAGAAGGTATAGGAATGGGTCTCTCTGTCGTTCATGGCATAGTAAAAAGCCACAGGGGCGGGATTAAAGTTTGCAGTGAGATAGGTAAGGGGACACAGTTTCATATATATTTTCCATGCCTTACCAGAACCAGGAGTGAAGATATAATAGAAGAAAGAGATCAATTAATAGCTGCAGAAGGTAAAAAATACATACTCTTTGTTGATGATAGAAAAGAAATAGTTAATATCGGTAACAGACTCATAAAAAAACTTGGATATGAAGTCATTGCTACGACCTGCAGTATTGAAGCACTGGAAACATTCCGCAAAGAACCTGATAAATTTTCCCTGGTCATTACAGATCAGACTATGCCCAATATGTCAGGCGTAGCTCTTGCCAGAGAATTAATGAATATAAGATCTGATGTGCCGATAATACTCTGCACAGGATACAGTGAACAGGTAAATGAAGAACAGGCTATGAACATGGGAATTAGAGAATTTATTATGAAGCCTTTTACAATGAATAATCTTGCCAATTCTATAAGAAATATTCTGGGGCAGGATTAGTCACGGTAATTTTTTGGCTATATGGAATGAGTTTAGAATAACTGTAGCAACAATAGAGATTCAGGTAACGGGTGACAGGTGAAATAAAATCCCGTAACCCGTCACCTGTTACCTATAAATGAATCAAGTTCATAAGACAGTTAATAGAATTTAATTAATAGTCTCTTTCCTCGCGTAACGCGTAACGCGTTACGCGTCACGATTTAATATATTTGAGACAGTTATTGACTTTTCTCACTCCAGGTCAAAATCATCATATGGTCCGCCTTTAATCTCAGGTATTACATGAAAATTTTCTGTCGGCGGCGGTGATGGTATCTTCCACTCAGGTGTGACTCCACCCCAGGGATTTGCCAAGGATTTTTCACCTCTGAATAAAGAAGAGATTAAACTCCAGGCCAGGAGCAAAAATCCTGTTACAAGAATAAAGGAACCGGCTGTTGATATAACATGAAGTGTCTGGTATTTAGGAAGATAATCATAATAACGTCTTGGCATGCCTTCCCAGCCAAGGATAAACATGGTAAAATATAACAGGTTAAAACCTGTAAATAGAAAGAACCAGGAAATTTTTGCCAGTTTTTCACTGTAATTTCTGCCGAACATCTTTGGGAACCAGTAATAAAGACCTCCGAAAAAGGCAAACCCTGTCCCTCCGAACATTACATAATGGAAATGAGCCACAATAAAATAGGTATCATGAACATGGACATTTACGGCAAGAGCACCGATTATCAGGCCTGTGAGCCCTCCTATGGAAAAGAGAAAAATGAAAGAAAGGGCAAAGAGCATAGGAGTTCTTACCTCTATGGAACCTTTATATAAAGTGGCAACCCAGTTAAACACCTTTATCGCACTGGGTATTGCCACAAGAAAGGTAAGGAGTGAAAAAGTCACTCTTGCCAGGTAGCTTTCGCCGCTTACATACATATGATGTCCCCACACAAGAGAACCTACGGAAGCAATAGCTATGCTTGAATAGGCAATGGCATTATAGCCGAAGATCTTTTTTCTTGAGAAGGTTGGGATTATTTCTGTTACTATACCCATAGCAGGAAGTATCATAATATATACTGCCGGATGGGAATATATCCAGAACAAATGCTGATAAAGAATAGGATCTCCACCTTTTGACGGGTCAAAGAGACCAACATTAAAAACCCTTTCTACTATAACAAGAAGGAGGGTAATGCCCAGGATAGGTGTGGCAAGTATTTGAACCCATCCTGTAGAATAAATTGCCCATACGAAAAGAGGCATTCGAAACCAACCCATACCGGGGGCTCTCAATCTATGAATTGTAGTAACAAAATTAAGACCTGTAAAAATAGAAGAAAAACCAAGTATAAAGGCGGCAACAACTGCCAGTGTTACATTTGTTCCAGTTTTAATACTGTATGGCACATAAAAAGTCCATCCTGTATCAGGAGGACCGTTACCTGTAAAAAGCGATAGAACTGCGACTATTGATCCTGTAATATAGAGCCACCATGAAAGAAGGTTAATCTTTGGAAAAGATACATCTCTTGCTCCTATAAGAATGGGAATAAAAAAGTTTCCGAATATAGCCGGAATAGCCGGAATTATAAAAAGAAATATCATTATCACACCATGTAACGTAAAAGCAGCATTGTATCTATCAGGAGTGGCAAAAGGAAGGGTCTTTCCCGGAGTAAGCATTTCAAGTTTCATAATAAAACCGATCAATACTCCTATGGCAAAAAAGGCCATTATAGAAAATAAATAAAGAAGACCTATTCTTTTATGATCAGTAGAAAATATCCAGGAAAAGATGCCTTTCTTATCATCATAAAAACTTCTTTCCTGTATAACATGTTCATTTTCCGGCATCTTCTGTTCCTCTCATTTTTTTCTTGAATAAAAATATATAAGATAAAATAATTAATACTAAAATCAGAGTAATCACACCTGATATTCTGGTAATATCCAGAATATATTTTTTTCCGCCGGGATTATATGTAAAACAGAAAGAAAGTGCCCTTGTCACAGGAGAGCCTACTGTACCTTTTGCTGCTTCTGTAAGAGCCATTTCAAGATCAAAAGGAAGAAAATATATACCGTAAAGATATCTTGTTATTTTACCATCAGGTGAAAGAACTGTTACTCCTGCAGGGTGAAGGAATTCTTTACCTTCCTGTTTATATTTAAAACCGGCAGAATCTGTAATTTTATTTATATTTTCCTGTGTGCCTGTTAAAAATCTCCATGTGCTTTCCGGAAAAGGTTTTTTAAAGGAACTTAAAAAATTCTTTTTTTTATTCTTAGAATCTTCCGGTTTATCTGACGGATCAAAACTTATAGTAATTACCGAATAATCGGAAGGATTTAATCTTATTTCCTCAAGTGTTTCTGCAAGACCTCCCATAAGAGGATTACAGATACTCGGACATCTATAATATACAAGTGTAAGAATAGCAGGTTTATTATTTACAACTTCCTTTAAAGTAACAGTTTTATTATTTTCATCCTGAAAGGTTAACTCCAGAGGAACATAGGAACCGAGTTTTTCGTTTATACCAATGACACTGTTCGGATCCTGGGCAAAAACAGTTGTTGTGCATAAGATTAAAATAAAACATAGAAAAACCATAATTTTCATAGTTACACCTTTTTCTCCCGTCATGCGTCACGAGAATTACTGATCTGAGCATGGGCAATGCATATTTTTGTCATAAGCCAGATGAAATAAGGCTTTCTGACGTTTCACATTTCACGTTTCACGTCTCACGTCTTATCTATTACTCTGATATTATAATTCTAAACATATCATATTTTTCCTTCACGTTATTATTGCCATATTCATCTATGTTTGCTATACTTATTGAGGTAACTTTCAAGAGGACAGGGGTGTTTTTTATGTTTGGTATTTTCGGTAAATTAGTCGGTTCAGGTACAGAGATGCCTGATACAAAACTCAGTAATAAGAAAAAGAAATTATATAAAGAGTTCTGCAGTATGGGAACTATTAAACTCAATGAAGTAGTTAAAGGTGCAGGAAGTAATGATGAAACCACCAGAAAAATGGCTGTTCTGGCCCTTGGCAAAATAGGTGGTAAACAGGCTGTAGAAGCCCTGATCAAAGCAGTGGGTGATCCTTCCAGAGATGTCCAGGAAAATGCCATGCATTCACTTATTAAAATAGGTGAACTGGGGTTACAGCATTTAATTGATGAATTGAATCAAATAAAACATTCAAACCCAGAAGCCCAGGCAAATATTGCCTGTGTTCTGGGATGGATGAAAAATGTAAAGGCCCTGGACTCTCTGACAAAAGCTTTGAGGCATGATAATGAATGGATCAGATGGAATGCCTCTTTCGCTCTTGGTAAAATCGGTGACAGGAATGCTCTGGATTCTATAAAAAAAGCCAGAGACAGAGAGGTATATCCCTGGGTAAAAGAATATATGTTAAATGTACTTGCAGAACTGGACAGAAAATAAAAGCAGTGAGCAGTTACCAGTGACTGATTTATTCATACAAGCTGATAATTGAGAAAAATGGCAAGTGATCAGTGATCAGTTTTCAGCATTCACTGATTACTGATCACTGATCACTGACAAAGGGGTGGTATAAATGGCTGAGAAAAAATTTAAATCAGTAAGACATGTAAAAGACAATTCAGAAATGATCTATATCCCTGCAGGAGAATTCTTAATGGGATGTGATGAAGATGATCTGGATGGAGAAACAAGAGAAAAACCTAAAAGAAAGATTTATTTAAATGATTATTATATAGACAAAAATCCTGTAACAATAGGTCAGTATATAGAGTTTGTCAAATCATCAAGTTATAATGTCAGAGGCGATTTTAAAAGAGTGATAGATCAGAGTTTTATGTACGACCAGAAAATGGAGCATGCTGCCACATGTCTTACATGGGAGGATGTAAAATCCTACTGTAACTGGGCAGGCAAAAGGCTTCCCACTGAAGCTGAGTGGGAAAAAGCTGCCCGCGGAACTGATGGAAGAATATTTCCCTGGGGAAATAAATGGGATAAAAATTTCTGTGACAATCCATTCATGGACAAAAAAGAACATGTAAGAAAAAAGCAAAATTTCGATGGAACCCTGCCGGTAGGAAGGTTTCCTGAAGGAACCAGTATTTACGGTGTAATGGATATGATCGGTTCTGTAGAAGAATGGTGCAGTGACTGGTATGATTTTTACTATTATCGTTATGGTCATATGAGAAACCCTCAGGGCCCTCCTTCCGGGAGATATAAAGTAATCAGAGGTGTATCCCATACCACAGGGCAACTCAATTTATATAGATGCAGTAAAAGAGGTTTCTGCACCCCTGATGTAGGTCGTATAAGCACTATAGGATTCAGATGCTGCAAAAATCCTGAAGCATGAGGAGTAAAAGGTAGTTATTTATGTTAAAGAAATCTAAAATATTACTCTTACTATTAATAATCTTTCTATTGTCTCAGTCTCTCCTGGCAAAAGACAACAGCCGTATTAATGCAGATCTTATCATAGAAATTTATAAATCAGCAGAGAAACATTTTGCAGGTGACGTTAACAGACAGGAACTCTTTAAAGGAACTTTCGATAGTATAAAATCATTCCTGAAAAAGAAAAACTGTTCTGCAGATATAAAAGAAATTGAAATAACAGATAATAAAGAAGCTGATCTAAAACTTTTTGCATCCAGACTCGATGAGATTATTTCTACCTGTGCTTCAGAAGAATTGCCACAGGGAGATATACTCAGAGAAGGTCTTGACGGTATGCTTAAATCATTGAATGATCCCTACAGTTATTATATGGATCCCGGTGAGTATAAAAATTTTGTAACATCCATTAATATGAATGATTATTCCGGCATAGGTATTTACCTGGAATTAGATAAAAAAAATGGGAACAAACCTGTAATTATAGAAGTCATAGAAAATGGGCCGGCATATAAAGCAGGTCTGAAACCTGGTGATATAATACTAAAGCTCAATGGTCTTGACACTACAGATATATCTATGGAAGAAGCAGTAAAAGAAGTCAGGGGATTGGAAGGAACAAATGTAGTTTTAACAGTGAAGAGAGAAAAGCCAGAAGAATTTACTGTTACCCGTGGAGTAATACATATAGATAATGTATCTCACAACTTAATAAATAAATCCACAGGCTATATAAAAATCAGATCATTCAGTGTTACAACGGGAACTGAACTTGGCAAAGCTATGGAACAATTAAAATCAGAAGGAGCAAAGGCTTATATTCTGGATTTAAGAAACAATGGCGGCGGCTATGTAGAAAGTGCTGTCAGTGTATGCAGTAATTTTCTTCCGAAAGACAGTAAAATAGTAACAGTAAAAGAAAAAAGCTCCTTTCCTCTTATTTATAAATCAGAAGGGACAGATTCGGATCTTCCCCTTGCAATTCTTGTAAATGAATACAGTGCAAGTGCATCGGAAATCACTGCCGGCGCCATTCAGGATAATAAAAGAGGTGTTTTAATAGGTACCAGGACCTTCGGTAAAGGATGTGTTCAGACTATTTACCCTCTTGGTATCTCAGGGGTTTTAAAAATAACCACTTCATATTATGTCACGCCTCTCGGCAGAAATATAGACAAATCAGGTCTTACACCTGATATAGAAGTAAAAATAAATAAAATTATAGAAAAAGAAAGTGATGATCTTCAACTGCAAAAAGCAATAGAATATTTATCGAAAAAAATCTAAAAAAACATGCCCTTTACTTTTTTAAAAAAGAAGTGATAATATTACTGGATAAACAACTAACTTCAGCAAATGATTAAATTTATCAAGGAGGTATATAAAATGGGAATAGGAATAGGAAATACGAATAATTCAACGACTATGGTAAATAATTATTTCGGTGGCTCAGGCATGGGACAGATGGGTATGATGCCGCAGAATCCTATGATGCAGATGATGCAGATGATGCAGCAGATGATGCAGGGTGTTACAGGTGGTCCATGCCAGGAAATGGGAGGCATGATGCCAGGTATGATGGGCGGTATGCCAGGTATGATGGGCGGTATGCCAGGTATGATGGGCGGTATGCCAGGTATGATGGGCGGTATGCCAGGTATGGACGGCATGGGTGGTATGATGGGCAACTGCCTCGGTAATTTTATGGGTATGCAGCAGAATCCTATGATGCAGATGATGCAGATGATGCAGATGATGATGCAGATGATGACCATGATGATGGGCGGAGGAGCAAATCCATTTATGGGCGGCATGATGCCAGGTATGATGGGCGGTATGCCAGGTATGGGCGGCGGAATGATGCCAGGTATGGGCGGCGGAATGATGCCAGGTATGGGCGGAGGCGGTGCAGGAGCATATGCAGGTATAGGACCTAACGGGCAGCCCTATGCAGGTGCCTATGCAGGTGGCAATGGAGCAGGAGCAGGAGCATATGCAGGACCGAATGGAGCAGGTGCAGCAGCAGGTGCCAATGGAGCAGGTGGAAAACCTGTATCAGGTCAATTTTCAAATATGATAAACATGGAAGCACAGAAAAACGGAGTTGATCCAGCACTGGTAAAAGCAATAATAAAGAATGAATCAAATTTTAATCCTCAGGCTACTTCCCACTGTGGGGCACAGGGACTCATGCAGCTTATGCCGGCAACAGCAAAAGGCCTTGGAGTTCAAAATGCCTATGATCCCGGACAGAACATCATGGGAGGAGCAAAATATATAGGACAATTAATGAAACAATTCGGTGGTGATATGAAACTTGCAGTAGCTGCCTATAATGCAGGCCCCGGTAATGTGAAGAAATACGGAGGAGTTCCACCCTTTAAAGAAACACAGAATTATGTTGTGAAAGTAATGGCAAGCTATCAGGAATTTAAAACACAGGGGTAAGTCACTGATCAGTGATCAGTGAATTGAAAAAAAATAATGGGTGATGAAATCATCATCTATTATTTTTTTTCTGCTTTCTCGAGTGTTTCGAAAACATTTAGATAATTTCATTTCTTATGATAAACAGGGTAATTTTCCAATATTTAAATTTAGGTTTTGGGTTTTAGGTTTTAGGTTTTGGGTTTTTAAGCTCCCTAACCCAACACCCAACACCAATAACCTGAAACCATTAAAACTAGACTTTACGCCATAAAAAATGAAATTTCCTATACCATTCAAGTTGCCTTTACCAAAAGATCATCTGACAGGAAGGAATCTATATAATAGCATGTAGAATATTTAAAACTATAAACTTAAAAACAGATGAGCTTGAGAAATGAATGAATCTGTTGTCAGAATTAAAAATGAGATTATCTTTGAGCTGGATGATATTCTGAGATCTCCCAGATGGGACGACCAGAATACTCCTTTCCCGGGTAGAATAACAGAATTATGGGAAAGGGTTAATGACAGAGATGGTTATAATTACTTTCGAGACCATGCAGGAGGCAGGCTGCTTTTAGATATTATTGAACTTACAGAAGAAGCATTTAATGATGACTGGCTTCCCTTTGAGATCATCGGCCTTGAACTCGACACATACAGAGAGTTTTTAGCTCACCTTCTTAAGGAATTGCCTCAAATCGACACAGGAGACTCAGAGTGCCTGATAAAGAGAATTCACAGGCAATTCAAAGAGTCAATATAATATTTACAGGAAAGAAAGGAGTAAATAACTGTAAAAAAGCAGTCATCTCCATCGAATATAATCTAAAAAAAATCATATGAAAGGGGATAAAATTTATGAATTATTCACACGAAGTTGAATGCATGATGTGTGTAAAGAAAGGCCCTGATCACGGGCCGGCTCCGATCCCGGAAGAAGGGAAATGGGTAAAAGCCAGAGAAATCAAAGACATATCCGGTTTATCTCATGGTATAGGGTGGTGTGCTCCCCAGCAGGGAGGCTGCAAATTAACACTGAACGTAAAAGACGGTATTATAGAAGAGGCTCTTGTAGAGACTCTCGGATGTACAGGCATGACTCACTCTGCTGCAATGGCAGCAGAAATTCTCACAGGTAAAACCATGCTGGAAGCTCTGAATACCGACCTTGTCTGTGATGCTATAAATGTTGCCATGAGAGAAATATTCAAACAGCTGGCATACGGAAGAAGTCAGACTGCCTTCTCAGAAGGAGGACTTCCAATAGGAGCAGGACTTGAAGACCTGGGGAAAGGTCTGCGCTCACAGATAGGGACAATGTTCAGCACGAAAGCCAAAGGTGTAAGATATCTTGAAATGGCTGAAGGCTATATATTGAAGCTCGGACTTGACGAAGCAAATGAAGTTATAGGCTATCAATTTGTTCACCTTGGAAAAATGATGGATGCCATCAAAAAAGGAGTAGACCACAAAGAAGCCTATGAAAAGAATATAGGCACTTACGGAAGATTTTCCGAGGCAGTAAAAGTTATCGATCCGAGACATGAATAATTAATATTGTAAAGGAGATGTGATTTCAAGTGGTTAGTTTCGAAGGCTATGAAAGAAGAATTGATAAAATAAATAAATGCCTTGCCGAATATGGCTTTAAAAGCCTTGAAGAAGTAAGAGAACTCTGCCTTTCAAAAGGCATTGATGTAGATAAGATTGTGAAGGGAGTTCAGCCCATAGCATTTGAAAATGCTGTCTGGGCATACACACTGGGCTGTGCTATTGCTTTGAAAAAGGGAGTTAAAATTGCTGCCGAAGCTGCAGAAATACTCGGTATCGGACTTCAGGCATTCTGCATACCGGGATCTGTTGCTGACAACAGGGCAGTTGGTAAAGGTCATGGAAATCTTGCTGCAATGTTATTAAGAGAAGAAACAAAATGCTTCTGCTTCCTTGCAGGCCATGAGTCCTTTGCCGCAGCCGAAGGTGCCATAGGAATAGCAAAGAAAGCAAATAAGGTCAGAAAGTCTCCCCTGAAGGTTATACTCAATGGACTTGGAAAAGATGCTGCCTATATAATTTCAAGAATTAACGGATTTACATATGTTAAAACAGAATATAACTACTATACGGGAGAACTCAAGATAGTAGAGGAAAGACAGTTCTCAAAAGGGGAAAAAGCAAGTATAAGGACCTATGGATGTGACGATTCCGGCGAGGGTGTTGCAATAATGATAAAGGAAAATGTCGATGTTTCCATCACAGGTAATTCTACAAATCCAACAAGATTCCAGCACCTTGTGGCAGGTACCTATAAAAAATGGGCAGGAGAAAATAATAAAAAATATTTCTCTGTTGCCTCAGGCGGCGGAACAGGAAGAACACTCCATCCCGACAATATGGCAGCAGGACCTGCTTCCTACGGATTGACAGATTCAATGGGAAGAATGCATGGAGACGCCCAGTTTGCCGGTTCATCCTCAGTGCCGGCTCATGTTGAAATGATGGGACTTATAGGAATGGGTAACAATCCTATGGTAGGAGCTACAGTTTCAGTAGCAGTTGCTATTGAAGAATCATTTAAATAATTTAAACAGGAATTACTCGCTCTGTCATTGCTTCATAGCTACTCTCCTCGCAATCACAGAATGAGTAATTCCTTTTCAATTTTCACCATTAAATCATCCCAATCTTTTCTTTATTTTTTCATATTCCTGAGGGTCAATATATTCTTTAATATTTTCAAGGGAATCCTTTGCTTCGTTCAGATCTCCGCTGTAGTATTTCTTGCTGTTCTGAAAAGAATTACTGTATATTTCTCTCATCTGGGCTCTGCTCAATTTTCCTTCCTGGCTGAAATAAGCAATTGCCACATCACCTATGCCATAAGTGCAGGCAAATATAAGAGGAGCTGTCAGAATACCTCCTATAAAAGGTATAAATTTCCCACATAAATAGGATCCGAGAAAACTCAAAGAACCGGCAAAACATGTTATAATCATTTCTTTTGCCATATCAACAGTGAGTTTTTGACCGAATATCCTGGCTACAGTGACAACCATGTAACATAAAAGAGGAAGAAGAAAAAACAGATCTATAAGAGGAAGCCACATAAGAGTAAGACCTGCGGCAACAGTAGAAAAAAGTATGACAATATTTCTTGCTTTTCTCTTCAAATCCGATACTTCTATCTGACTGACAGGAAATGTATTCTGCTGTGGTATATATTTTTCCACAGCATATCCGGAAGATTGCTGTTGATACTGAACTTCAAAAGCCTCTATGGGAGCAGTTGGCGGTATATTGGAAGGGCCGTCAAATCTGTATCCGCATTTACTGCAGAATTTAGCTCCATCTCTGCATTGATTGTAACAACCGGGACAATTCATAAATAATCCTCCTTTTAAATCGTAACGCGTGACGCGTGACGAGCGATTCTTATAACCTTATTTTATACATTAATGGTCAGGTCATGCATCACCTTTCTTAAGCTTCGTAACCAGCCTGCCTTCCTCTATTCTGACAGAAATCCTGCCATGGCGGCCGCTAAAAAATGTATTAAAGGCCACATCTTCAAGACATTTGGTAAGAATAGAAGTCAATCCTCTGGCACCTGTCTGCCTTTTTATACTCTTCTTAACTATATAATCTATCACTTCATCTGTTATATCAAGTTCAAAACCTTCATCAATAAATTCTTCCCTGAATTTATCTATTACATTATCTTCCAGTATTCTCCTGAGAGTCTTTTCATCAAGTGGTTCAAATGGCACAAATCTTGTAAATCTGCCGAGTAATTCAGGAAGAAAACCATAGGATTGAAAAATTTCTACATTTTCTATTTCAGTTTCTTCAAACATTACTGCTATCTTCTCTTTAAAAGTAGCTTTCGGTGCTTTTACAAGACCCATCTTTGATGTATCACTTTTAAAAAAAGACAGTTCTTTAAAACCGGAAAAAGCACCGCATGCCAGGAAAGAAATATCGTCAGTAGAGAGAGAAACCTTCTGTCCGTAAGCAGAATAGCCATAATCAAGAGGCACCAGAATCTGTGTGCTTTCAAGCATTTTAAGCAATTCTCTCTGAACACCCAGGCCTGATACATCCTTTGTAGTGCCTTCTCCGCTGAATCTGGCATTACTCCTGCTGGTAGCAAGTTTATCAAATTCATCTATACAGACTATTCCACAGGAAGCCCAACCGTGATCACCTCCTGCAGCATTAATTAACCTGGTTAATATGGTAGTAACATCTTCACCTATATATCCTGTTTCGGAAAAAGTAGTTATATCAACTATTATATTCGGAAGTTTAAGGATTTTATTAAAAAGCAATTCTACCATATAGGTTTTGCCGCATCCTGTAGGCCCCATGAACAAATAGTTAAATTTATGAGGAAGTTTCTTCCTGTCAATCTTTTCCATATAAATCTTCTTAAGTCTCTTTACATGCCTGTAAGCCATGAGAGAAACAGCTTTTCTTGCAGTTTCCTGTCCCCTGTAACCATGTTTTTCCAGAATATCATATATCTTCTTAGGAGAGACAAGAGGAAGATCTCTTACTTTTCTGACAAAAGCCGGTTCAGTCACAGGTTTTGCCGTTCTATTTCTCATACCGGCTTTTTTATTTATACCACCAAGTAGTTCTTCACATTTATTACAGGCAACAAGTTTTACTTCAGCCTGACTGTCTGTATATTCATGACAGAAGGAACAGATTTCTTTGTTTTCATCCAGAAATTTTGCCATAGAGGGAAAACCTTTCTTACATGATGCGTAATGGCATTAAGATAAGAAAAAAAATCCTTAACTTAATGACAGTGTGCTTAATGAGTCAAGCATTACGATATATAATATATTTCGTTAATATTCCAATGAAATCCTTTTCAGGAATCATTAATTATTCTTTTACTCTTTTAATTTCTTATGATATAATATATTTATCCTCCCGTTACGCATAATGCGTCACGATTTTCATACAGAGGTGATATTAAACAGTGAATGAGAAAATACCATTTCATAAATTAATCATTATTAATACAATCATAAGTGCCTTTATAGGAGGGCTTGTAGTCTTTATCATGGGAGTATTTTTTAATTCAGCCTATGCAGCATTCACATCTCAGGAAGAAGCAGTAATAAATGCCATAAAGCGTATAAAACCATCAGTAGTTAATATTGATACATATGTAGCGTCTAAAAATTTTCTCGGTCAGGGTGGAGAAGGTATAGGTTCAGGCATAATTATCAAAGAAAATGGCTATATACTTACAAACAGGCATGTTATAAGAGATGCGACAAATATAACAGTCTCCCTGGATACTGGGAAACAGTTTAACGGAAAACTTATAAGTGCCCATCCTGATTACGATCTGGCTCTCATAAAAATTGATGCCAAGGGATTAAAGGTTGCAAAACTCGGAAATTCCGATAAGGTAACACTTGGAGAGACTGCCATAGCAATAGGAAACCCTCTTCATTTCAGCTGGACTGTTACAGTGGGAGTAGTAAGCGCTCTTGAAAGGAATATAGATGCAGGAGCGAGTTCACCTATCTATAAAGGTTTAATACAGACAGATGCAGCTATCAATCCCGGAAACAGTGGAGGTCCACTTATTAACAGCAATGGTGAGGTCATAGGTATAAATACACTTATCTTTTCAGGAACTGAAAATACAGTAGCACAGGGACTGGGCTTTGCCATTCCTGTTAATATTGCCAGAAAAGTGGCGAATGAACTAATGCAGGGAGGCAAAAGCACTTCATCATCAGGTAATAAGCCATGGATAGGCATTAAACTTCAGAATGTAACAAAACAGCTGGCACAGCAATGGGGCTTCCCGACTTCTACAGGAATACTTATAGTGAATGTTATAGCAAACAGTCCTGCTCAGAGAGGTGGCCTCTGTCCCGGTGATATAATAGTTGACGTAAACGGAAAAACAGTTAAAACATATGAGGACTTAATTTCCAGACTCGGCTCTTTAAAATCGGGAACAGCAGTTGAACTTGGTGTATGGCATGAAGGAAGAAAGGTAAGAAGAGAAATAATTATTGAAATACTTAAATAAAGAGTGAAGAGTGAAGAGTGAAGAGTGAAGAGTGAAAAGTGAGAAGTGAGAAGTGAAGAGTGAAAAGTGTGAGTATTACTTTATATAAATATAACTGATAACTGGTCACTGGTCACTGGTCACTGGTCACTGGTCACTGATTTTAAAACTTATAGTTTTACAGAAGGAAATATTTCCTTAAGCAAGAATATTTATAGGGGAAACTACGAAAGGAGGTGTAACCTGGCGATTTTAAATATATTATAAATTCTCCAGAGAATTTTAGATAAATTTTTGCCAGGTAAAATCTTTGGGTGTTAGAGTAACAAAAGAGAGAATACCAGTAGTCCTTCTTACAACAACCCATCGTATGGAAGGAGAAGTTCATGTTATACCAGGAGGCCGTCTTCTGGATGAGATTAATAAAAAGATTGACTTTCTCCCTATTACCAATGTTACAGTCTATGATTTAGATGGGGAAACTCCTCTAGATACAGTAGATTTCCTTGCAGTTAACAAAAGTCAAATAGTCTTTTTAACCCCGAGTGTAGGATATTAATTATCTACCATCCGGGAGAAAGATAGATCTTTTAAAATATTAAGAAATGCATCTAAAAGTTAGAAAGGCAGGTGAATAAAAACCAGCTTTAGATGTAAGTAGTTGGTTTTATTTTTTTATGAGAGTCAGGTGGCTTGGACATTCCTGTTTTCTAATAACATCAGGGAGGGGTATAAAAATATTAACAGACCCCTATGGTAAAAATGTATCTTATACATTACCAAAGGTTGCTCCGGATATAGTAACACTCAGTCATCATCATTTCGATCATAATGCCTACTGGAGAGCTGAAGGTAATCCAAGAATTGTAAAGAGAACAAGTGATTTTTACGAAGAACATGAAGTAAATGTAAAAGGGGAAAGTGTAAAATTTAAAGGAATACCTACCTATCATGATACGAGCCTCGGGAAAAAGAAAGGGCCAAATACCATACTGGTCTGGTCACTGGATGATATATACTTCTGCTTCCTGGGAGACCTGGGACATATACCTTCCGAAAAAGAATATGAAACTATGGGAAAAGTAGATGTGCTGTTTGTACCTGTAGGAGGGCTTACTACAATTGCTGCAAAAGAAGCTTCAGATATAGTTAATAGACTTTCTCCAAGCCTTGTATTTCCAATGCATTTTAAAACAGAGTTCGGAGGAGAAGCTCTCTGCAATATTTTGTCAGATGATGTGTCAATCTTCCTTGCCAGAATGAGAGACGTAAGAAAACTTGATACAGATTCATTCAATTTTAACCCTGCAGACATAAAAGAAGCTTCAGTTGAGGGGACGAGGGTTTATAGTTTAACATACATACCGTCAGAAGAATAGTGAAGCGTGAAACGTGAAGAGTGAAAGGATATCAACATTTCGTCTCACGTTTCACGTTTCACCTTTCACGAATTAACCACAAATAAAGTTACCTCTTTAATGCTTTTATGAATAAATGGAGTTTTTTAATTTATGATTGATTTTGTACACCTTCACGTTCATACAGAATTCAGTTTATTAGATGGTGCCTGTAAGGTAAAAGAAATAGTTAAAGCTACAAAAGAGCTTGGAATGAAAGCCCTGTCAATTACAGATCATGGTACAATGTTCGGTATTATTGATTTTTACACTGCCTGTATGCAGGAAGGAGTAAAACCTGTTGTAGGATCTGAAATATATGTGGCGCCGAGAACCAGATTTGACAAATCTCCTGCCTATGACAAAAAACCCTATCATCTGGTACTTCTGGCGAAAAACCTGGACGGATATAACAGCCTGAGTGAAATAGTCAGTATATCTTACCAGGAAGGATTTTATTACAAACCGAGAGCAGACAAAGATATACTCAGACATTATTCATCTTCAGGCAACCTCATAGCACTTTCTGCCTGTATGTCGGGAGAAGTGGCATCTTATATACAGAAAAAACAGTTAGACATGGCAGAGAAAGCTGCTCTGGAATATTGTGATATCTTCGGCCATGGCAATTTCTATCTTGAAATTCAGGATCATAAAATTCCGGAACAGAAAGAAATCAATGAACATGTATTGAAAATAGCAAGGAAACATAATATACCTTTAATTGCAACAAATGATGTTCATTATATCAAAAAGGATCATGCCTTTTCCCATGATGTGCTGCTATGTGTCGGTACAGGGAACAAACTGACCGATAAAGAAAGGCTTCGTTACCCCACTTCCGAATTCTATCTGAAAACACCTGAAGAAATGAAAAATTTATTTTCCTTTGCACCGGATTCTATTCAGAATTCAATGGAAATTCTGGAAAAATGCGATATAAAATTCACCTTTGATGAACTCCATCTCCCTGATTATATTGTTCCTCCACCCTATGATATAGCATCCTATTTAAGACATCTCTGTGAAAAAGGCATGCCATGGCGTTATCCGGACAACTGGCAGGAACTGATGCCGAGATTGAACTATGAACTGGATGTGATTCATACAAAAGGTTATGATGCATATTTTGTCATAGTATGGGATTTTATAAATTACAGCAGAGAACAAAAAATTCCTCTCGGACCGGGACGGGGCAGTGCTGCAGGCAGCATAGTTTCCTATGTTCTCGGCATTACTGATATAGATCCCCTGAAATATGGATTGATTTTCGAGAGATTTTTAAATCCTGAACGTAAATCCATGCCTGACATAGATATAGATTTCTGTTATACCAGAAGACCTGAGGTTATAGAATATGTAAAGAGAAAATACGGCAATGATCATGTAGCACAGATTATTACATTTGGAAGAATGAAAGCAAAAGCCGCCATCAGAGATGTAGGACGTGTGTTTGATCTGCCCATAGCTTTTGTAGATAAAATAGCAAAGCTTATTCCTGCAAAAGCCAAAAATATAAAAGAAGCCCTGGAAACAGAACAGGAACTCAGGGACATGGCCAGAGAAGACATGAATGTGAAAAGACTTCTGGAAACAGCACAGGAACTGGAAGGTATTGCAAGACATCCCGGCATACATGCCGCAGGAGTGGTTATATCCAGACATCCTCTCAAAAAATGTGTTCCTCTTTACAGTTCAGGAGGAGATGGTGTTTCAACTCAGTATGAGATGAAAAACCTTGAAAAAATAGGATTATTAAAAATGGATTTTCTTGGCCTTAGAACCCTTACTGTTATGCGTGATGCACTGGAATTAATAGAACAGAACAGAAGTATAAAGCTTGATATATCAAATTTACCTCTTAATGATAAAGCTACTGCAGTTCTTCTTCAAAAAGGTCAGACAGTAGGAGTTTTTCAGCTTGAATCCGAAGGCATGACAAAAATAGTTATGGATCTTACACCGGAAAAATTTGAAGATATAATACCTCTTGTAGCACTCTACAGACCTGGCCCGCTCGGGTCAGGTATGGTAGAAGATTTTATTGCCTGCAGACATGGAAAAAAGAAAATCCAGTATAAACATCCATTACTGGAACCAGTATTAAAAGAAACATACGGAGTCATATTATACCAGGATCAGGTAATGAAAATCTCAAACGAACTGGCAGGCTTTACCATGGGTCAGGCAGATTTATTAACGAGAGCCATGGGTAAGAAAAAACATGATGTTATGGCACAGCAGAAAGGATATTTCATAGAAGGGGCAGTAAAAAAAGGAGTTCCTGCAAAAACTGCAGAAGAAATTTTTGACCTCATGGCATATTTCGCAGGTTACGGTTTTAATAAAGCCCACAGTGCATGTTATGCCTATATAGTCTATCAGACTGCCTATTTAAAAGCCAACTATCCTGTGGAATTCATGGCTGCCAACCTCACAAGCGTAATGGATAAAACCGAAAAAATAGCTATTCTTATAAGTGAATGTAAGAAGATGGGCATAAAAATCCTTCCTCCCCATGTAAATATAAGTAATTTTGCTTTTAATGTTCACGGTGAGAATATCATCCTTGGACTCGGAGGAATTAAAAACGTAGGTGAAGGAGCTATAAAGGCTATTGTAGAAGCAAGAAACAGAGAGGGCAATTTTGAAAGTCTCTTTGATTTCTGCCAGAGAGTCGACATGAGAGCTGTAAATAAAAGGGTTATTGAAAATTTAATACTTGCAGGAGCATTTGATAATCTTGGAGCAAACAGAGCACAGCTTGTAAATTCAATAGAACAGGCCATGGAATATGGACAGCAGATTCAAAAGGAAAAAGACAGCCGTCAGATTCAACTCTTTGACATGGATACAGAAGCAGGTTCTATGCCCCCTTCTATCGGTGCAATGGAAGAATACTCGTACGATAAGCGTTTATCTCTCGAAAAAGCGTCTCTTGGTTTTTATATTTCAGGCCATCCCCTTACTCCATGTGAAGCAAAACTCAAATCCCTTATTACTGCAATAAGTGTGAAGCTCCATCTTATAAGAGACAGAAGAAAAGTCACCATAGGAGGTCTTGTAGTTCAGGCAAAAAAAACCCTTACAAAAAAACAGGAAACCATGGCATATCTTACCCTTGAAGATCTGGAGGGAGAGATAGAGACTATTGTTTTTCCTAAAACTTATAAAGAATATGGCCACCTCTTAATAGAAGATAAAATATTACTCATAGAAGGAACAGTAAAGATTGAAGAAAGAGGCGGTTATTCCGATGATGAGGAAGAAATCACAGAAAAACAGATAAAGGTAAGTTTTTTTGCGGAAAAAATTTCGGAATTTTCATTACAGGAAGAAGCTGAAGAAAAAAAAGGCGAACCAGATAAAGTACAGAGTCTATACCAGGGAATACACATAAAAGTTATACTTGACAGTATGGAATATAAAAAACTACAGACATTAAAAGAGTTTCTTCATTCTCAAATAAGTGAAAAACCTGTTTATATACATTTTGAAAAAGGTATAGAGAAAAGATCGATAGCCCTTAATAAAGATTACTGGGCATCTCCCATAGGAATTGAACAGAATCTTTCGTGCCTTCTGGGGGAAGATGCCATAGTATGGGTAGAGTAAAATGTCTGATTTATTTGGAAATCGCTATCACGTAATTGAGAAGATAGGCCATGGAAGTATGGGACAGGTTCTGAAATGCCGTGACACATGGCTTGGACGTAATGTGGCATTAAAGGTTCTATGGAGGCATCTCCTTGAACATGATAAAATTTCAACTGCCATAAAGCCAATCAAAAGATTTTTTCGTGAAGCCAGAGAACTTGCCTGTCTGGATCACCCTAATATAGTGACCCTTTATGATATAGGATCTGAAAACAATATACCCTATCTTGTTATGCCCTTTATAGAAGGAACTACTCTGGACAAAATCCTATCTTACGGTAAACCAGCTGCAGAGAAAGCTCTCTCCATAGCAATTGATATATTTGATGCCATAGGATATGCTCATGTAATGGGTATAGTTCACCGCGATTTAAAACCTTCAAATATAATTATTACAGACAGCGGTAAAACCATGGTAATGGATTTTGGCCTGGTCAGGAGAATAGGAAGTGATACAGATCTTACTGAAATTAATTCTATAATAGGTACTGCCGCCTATATTTCACCTGAACAGGCTATGTCAAGCAGGGTTGACTGTCGTTCAGATCTATATTCCCTTGGTATAATCCTTTATGAATTATTCACAGGAGTTAAACCTTTCCATGGAGACAATATATTTTCACTGATAATTCAGCATATAAATGTAATCCCCCAGCCTCCAAGTTTTCATAACCCTTTCATTAATATTAGAATCGAAAGGATTATAATCAATCTATTACAGAAAAAACCTGAGAAGCGTTGTGATAATGCTGAAAGCATTCTGTCCGAACTTAAAGATATTCTCTCATGTGGAAATGAAGAACATAGAGAGAGATTATATAAGGAGAGGAATATTGATTTTACCATACGCCTTATAGGAAGAGATAAAACTATTTATCGCCTTGTCTGTCTTGTAGATATGGTAAAATCAGGGAAAGGTTTTCTATGCTCTATTACCGGCCATGAAGGAACAGGCAAAAGCCGTCTTGTTCATGAAATAATTACCATTGCTTCCGTAAGGAAGGTAAAATATTTAAAAGAAGAACTTGGAGAAATTGACAGGTTTATTCCCTTTTATTCCATGGGGAAATTAATCAAAGAACTGAATATGGAAAAACTAATCCATGATAACATGGAGATTACAGATTTCTCCTCTTTAATGACTGATAAACTGAAAGATTATACAAATCTTATTTCAGGACCTTTAATAATAATATTTGATGATATATTACATGCAACAGGTGATACTAAAAGACTTCTTGCCTCTATAATAAAAAAATCCATTTTTGAACATATACCTGTTTTATGGGTTTTAACCTCTCATATGGACATTACAGATAAAAATGAACCATTCTATGATAGTGATTTATATAATGAAGGAAGACTAGAGGATATAAAACTGGAAGGTCTGTCCCGGAAAGAGTTTTCAGAATTAACAGAGGAATTTCTCGGAAAAAACAGGATAAATAATGAAGCTATAAATAAAATTTATATGCTATGCAAGGGTTCTCCTCTATATCTTAAGGAGATCATAGACTATGAAACTCAAAAAAAAATCTCTCTGGAAACAGACAAAAAAGATATAATAAAATCCAGGATGGAAAATTTAAAAAATAATGCCTTCTTACAATTACTCTGTGTATTTCATAGAGATTTAAATTCAGATCTGGCAGAAGAATTTTTATTTGAAGAATTTTCTTTACCTGATATGGTGAAATATAATAAAAATAATGATAGTTTTTCTTTTATTCATCCATTGTATAAAAATATATTATATGATAATATAACATCAGATATCAAAAGAGATCTGCATAATAAAATTGCCTGTTTATATGAGGAAAAGTTAAAAACTTACAAAAAAGACAACTTCTTCCTGTTATCTGTCATATTGTATCATTTTTTCAAAGGAGACAATATAGAAAAAACCTGTGAATACTACTCGAAAGTTGATTTTTTTGCTTCTTCCATAGGAGCTCATGAGGATTTATCTTTTTTGTGTGATTTATTAAAAGGAGGAAGACATTGAGTACGGAGATAATTTTCTTCTGGTTATTAGCCGGTATATACTGTTTAATAATTTTACTGGAACTTAGAGACCATTATATACAGGATAATAAAAACAGGGATATACTTGAAAAGCCTAATTTTTTCCTGTGGTTTTTAAGCAGACATTATTACTTTTCAGGACTGCAGGCTATGGAGAGAAAAAAATATAAAAAAGCTTTACTCCAACTCAAGAGATCTTTACAATTTGATCCTTATTATGGTTCAGCTTATTTAGAACTCGGGAAATCTCTATTTTTTATAGGCAAACTGCAGTCATCTCATGGTATGATTGAAAAGGCAGTTAAACTGGAACAGGAAAATCCCAAAACTCATCTTAACCTTGGAATAGTGCTTGCTGCCCAGGGGAATTATCAGGAAGCCATCATTCATCTTGAAAAAGCTTACTCAATAGATAAAAATGATTTTGAAATCTCTCTATACAGAGGGGCATGCCTATTTGAGTTAAGGAAAATAAATATGTCAGTAGAGAGTTTTGTAAACGGCCTTCATCTTGTATCAAATTATCAGATGTTTACGACTATAGTTGAGAGATTTGTCAGGGTCTTTGATAGTGTTTTATATAAATCTATAATAAATTTCCTGGAAAAACTTGATATAAAATACGAAGATATAACATTGAACGATAATTTCGAGAGGAGCTTTAACGGAGTTTATACAGATGATAAAGAAATCACATTTTCATCTATTGAGAAATGTGCCATTCTTATGATAAGCCTTCCTGCTAAAGATTGTGCTTCTATTATGCAGAAATTTCCTTCTATTTTCATAAAAAAGCTTGCAGAAATAATGGCCAGTCTATCTGATGTAAAATTAAAAGAAAAAAAACTTGTTCTCTGTGAATTTCTTGAAGCAATAGACTGGAGACAGATAATCAAGACTGAATCAGAAGAAGCAAAAAAATATTATAATTTAGGTAAATCTTTTATGGAAAGAACCAACCTGGACCTCGCTATAACACAGTTTAAGAAAGCCCTCAGGATTGATCCTAATTATCTTGAAGCCCGTAAAGACCTGGGCTATGCATTTGCAAAAAGCGGACAGGTAAATGAAGCCATTTCAGAATGGGAAAAGGCTATAGCTTCAGGCATAAAAGATGCAGAACTGCATAAAAAACTCGGTGATGCCTATGCCAAACAGGGTAATTTAAATCAGGCCAGTTGCGAATGGAAGAAAGCTGCAGCAGTTGAACGGAGCAATGGATCGGTGATCAGTGATCAGTGAACAGTGACCAGTTATCAGTGACCAGTTATCAGTGACCAGTTATCAGTAACCAGTTTACTGATAATTTCCCTCTCAAAGAAATTTTAACCTTCAAATACCTTCAAATGTAAGATTGAATATATACTTGCTTGTTTAACTGTTATATCTTATAATAAGTATATTAACTTTTTTGAAAAATTTTTTATCTTACCTCGCGTTACGCGTCACGCGTCACGCGTTACGATTACAATATTTTTCGAGGTGAATCGTGGGTAATACCTGTTCTGTATGTGGTTCAGATAACAGTGGTACTGCAAAGTTCTGCAATGAATGCGGGCAAACCCTTGGAACTAAAGCTGCAAATAAATCCAAACCTGTAGCATTAAAACAGGGTACCATGCTGAGAGGCGACCGGTATATTACAAAAAGACTGATTAAAGCAGGAGGTATGGGAGCTGTTTATGAAGCGACAGATAAAAAATCAAATAGAATTTTTGCCATTAAAGAACTATGGACCTATGTTTCTACTGCAAAAGAAAGAGACTATCTTGTCAAAAGATTTAAAAGTGAAGCAAATTTACTATCAAAACTGAATCATATGAGCCTTCCCAAAGTTTACGATTATTTTATTGATAATGAACGTTATTATCTTGTAATGGACTTTATAGATGGATGTGACCTGGATAATCTTATACGCAGAGAGGGTAAACCAGGCCTGCCACAGGAAGAAGTAGTAAAATGGGGAATTCAAATCTGTGAGGTTTTAGAATATCTGCACAATTTAAATCCTCCTATAATTTACCGGGATCTGAAACCGTCCAATATTATGTTACGAGACTCAGACAACAGAATAGTTTTAATAGATTTTGGCATAGCCTGTGCCCTTGAAGATAATTCTTCCGGTAATCCCAGAACTATGATAGGTACAATGGGTTATATTGCACCGGAACAATATCTCGGGAAACCTGTTCCTGCAAGTGATATATATTCTCTCGGAGGTACTTTATATAATCTTCTCACAGGAAGTATGCCTGTACCTTTCAGTTATAAACATATGACATCTATTGTCCCGGAAATAGCTGCAGGTATAGAAGAAATAGTATGCCGTTCTTTAAATTTAAAAGCTGAAGAAAGATATGAAACGGCAAAAGAAGTAAAGACTGTTCTTACGAAAGTTCTGGAAAGTGAAATACTGTCTCTGCGGACAATCAAAGAAAAACCAAGATTATCTCGATGGAAACTATCAGGTGAGTTGCCTGAACTTTATGATATATTACCTGACATGTGTCCTGTTACTCCTGACAGTATAATAACAGGAGAAAAAATAGAAGAAAAAGATACAAAAGAAATGAAAAATATGCAGATAGAGCTCAATGAGGCAATAGAAGTAATTGAAGGTAAACAGGAAGAAGAAGATAAAGATAAAATTTATATAGATCTTCTTGAGGAATTATTGAATAAAAAACAGGAAACACTGGTTAAAACTATTCAAGCAAAGAAAAAATTTTTAGATGAGAGATTTTTTGAGATATTTGATCACACAGTGGATTATGTAGCTTCAGAGGATGCAAATCTTGCAAAAGAACTGAATAATTTAAATAAAATTATGGCTTCCATGGATCTCCGTAAGACATTAAAAGAAGAGGTAAATAGAAGTGATTCAGATGAATTATTTGATGAAAATTTCATAGAAGATTCCATCCATCCTGAAGATGATGAAATTCCTGTTTCTCCGGACATAGCAGAAGAACAAATTGATATAATAGAAATTAGAGATAAAGATATTAATGAAGATTTCTCAGAAAAAAAAGATGAATTATATGACGAAGATTTCATTGATTTTTCGAGTGAGAAGGAAGATAATTTTTTAACTGAAAAGAACCTGTCTATAAAAGAACCAGAAAAAGAGGAACTCTTTGATGAAGACTTTATTGCTGATAACATGGAACATATAAAAGAAATAAATGAAGAATTTACAGAAGAAAATATTGAAGAAATATTCAGTCCTGCAGGGTTCATTCAGGAAGAAATAACAGAACAGTTCGATAGAGAATTACAGGAAGAAGATTATGTGATAGAAGAAGCAGATCCCATAGAATATAATGACAGCAATCTCAATGACAATCCAGGACAGATACAGGAAGAAGATTATCTGACAGAAGAAGCAGATCCCATAGAATATAATGACAGCAATCTCAATGACGATCCAGGACAGATAAATGATGATTATCATATATTATATGAAAATCTTGAAGAAGGTTATAAAAATACAAAAGATCAGCTCAAAGCCCATATGGACTATGATATGTTAGAGGAAGAAATGATTATATCGGATTCATTGTGGGAGACAGAAGAAGAAACTATCGATTTATCATTTCAACTCGATGATGAAGAAGTAATTAAATTAAAAGAAAAAATAATAGAATTACCTGAAGTTTTAACAGGTAGTAAAAAAGCAGGTCTATCTAACAATATTTCAATAAAGAGGGATACAAACGATTACAGGCAGGATAATGGACAGAAATATTTTGAAGAAGCACAGAAATTAATTGGAGAGAAAAATTTTGAACAGGCAGTTAATTTATGTGAAAAAGCCCTGGATTACAATGACAAATTCCTTGAAGTACATTATACTCTCGGTACTCTTTACAAAAAAATTAATCGTCCTGACCTGGCTGTAGAAAGTTATAAAAAATATCTTGCTCTTAAACAGAAAAAAACTTCAGAAAAAATTAAAGAAAAAAAATAAATTTTCCCTGAAAAGTAATCTGTATATGGGAAAATTTCAATTGACTTTGTTTTTTTTAAATGTTATCATTTTCAAGGGGTAGGTTGTCACCCGGAAGGAGAAAATTTATGCAGGGTAGTGGTACCAAGGGCTTTTTAGGTTCAGGCTCTGTATTAAAGAATCAATTTCAGATAATAAAAAATCTGTCTGTCACAGAATTAAGTAGAAATTACCTGGGGAAAGATGTAAATACAAATAAATCTGTTCTGGTTAAAGAATTATTGGATACATTTCAGGATCAGGCGAAAAAAGAACAGGCAACAAAACAGTTCAGAATAGAGGCACAGATTCTCATAGGCCTTGTTCACAGGGGTATTCCGACTTTTCGTGATTATTTCGAGCATGATAATAAAAGATACATAGTAATGGATTATATAGAAGGTAAAACATTACATGATCATGTTAAAGATAGTAAAGATTTTTTTGAAGAAAAACAGCTTCTCACATGGTCGATGGAGTTATGTGACATATTACATTATCTTCATACAAGAAGGCCGAATCCTGTAATCTTTCGAGCTCTTGCTCCAAAAAATATTATAGTTTCACAGGAAGGTAAATTAATTCTTATAAATTTCGCCATATCCAAAGTATTCAGTCCTTCATCTAAAACCATGGCTGTCGCAAAAATGGTAAATCATAATTTCTCACCTCTGGAACAATATTCAGGTGTTACAGATAATAGAACAGATATATATTCTCTCGGTGCAACCCTTTATTATACTATTACAAAACAACTGCCTGTAGATGCAATGAACAGGAGTCTTGAAGATGCTCCTCTTCGGTCATGCATGGAAATTAACAACAAAATTTCTCCGGAACTTGAAGCTATAATAATAAAATGTATGAAATTACAGCAGGAACAGAGATATCAGAATATTTCCGATATTCAGACAGACCTGAGAAAGATCTTCGACATGAAATACCGTCTTCAGGGGGCACCTAAAACGTCAAGATTATCTCTCGGCTCCATAGAAAAATCTCAATCACCGTCATCCGGTTCATTGAGACCTTCTTTAAATATTCCCACAGAAAGCCCGGTGAAACCCGGTCTTTCTAATGAATATTCAAGGCCGTCTTTCAATATGCCGGCCAGTCAGACAAAACCCGTGCTTCCACAGAGTTCTTCAAAACCATCTATTCCATCAGAAAGATACGGCCAAGAACAGGCCCGTTCACAATTACCTGCAAGGCCGCCTTTAACCATGTCTGCAAAAACTTCCCGTCTCTCTGATGTTATCCTGTCACTTCAAAAACCGGCAAAAACTGAAGAAATTACTGATAAAGCCATTACTTCGCCACCTCCTTCAAGAGTGTCTTATTCAGGTAGACAGATGCAGGTAGAAGAACATGAGGGTAAAGTCTTTAATAAATCGGTTACTGGTTCAGATGAAGATAATCACAGGCATCTGCCTCCTCCAATCTTCCCAAAAGCTTCATCTTCAGTATCTCCTGTTACTCAGGAACGGAAAAGCCTTCTTCAAACAAAAAAAGAAGAAAGTAAACCTTCTTCATGGGTTACTGCTGACAAAGGACGAACTCCTCTGACAAGAAGATTAACGTTACCACCGACACCTGGTAAACAAACAGAAACAGCACAACATCCTGTGCCGCATGATAAAGGAACCATACCTCCCAGACCGGGTTTGTTTGACAGAACGAAATTAAACCAGCCAGGCCATCCTTCTGATGAACATAGAGGAGAAAAAAAAGACATTCAATCCCATGATATTATAACCAATAAATTCCCTTTACCGTCATCTCCCAGGAAATCTACCGGCACAGAAACCAGATCTGTAGAACTATCGAATAAACAGGTCAATCCTCCTCATCCGGTAAAGACACAGGAAAGACCGGCAGGTAATTACCCTTTACCTGGCGCTCAGAGTGCAGGTTTGAAAAGAATTCAAACAAGAAAACTTACTATGCCGTCTATGCCGGCAAGACAGGAACAGAGTGAAAAAGAACAGACTCCTCCGTCCTTTCCGGCAAGACAGGAACAGAGTAAAAAAGAACAGACTCCTCCATCCTTTCCCGGAAGACCATTTACCGGGCGGGGCGGTTCCGGAGCGATTCAGGATATCAGATTAACAGGCACAAAATCACCGGGTCTATATCAGGAACCTCCATCTCATCTGGAAACAAAAGAAAATAAAAGATCTTATCACCATGACAGTAAGGATTTACACGGAGAAAATAGAGAAGAAGATACTTCCTTTGAGAGAGAAACATCATTATCAATCAGAGAGAAACCTATAGATGAAGGATTACTATTGAATAACAGATATAAAGTAGTAAAATTATTAGGTGACGGACAGACTACCAGAACCTATAAAGCTATGGATATGAAAAACAACTGCCCTGTAGCATTAAAAGAACTGCTTGACAAATTTGACGATCCTGTAAAGAGAAGAGAAGCAATATTACAATTTCAGGTAGAGGCTAAAATACTCATAAAACTTGAACATCCTGCCATACCTAAATTCGAAGAATATTTCTCACATGAGGGGAGACGTTTTTTTATAATAGATTTCGTAGAAGGAGAAAACCTTGACAGAATAATTCAAAATTCTCCTTTTTTTGAAGAATCTAAATTAATTGAATGGGCTATTGAATTATGTGATATTATTGATTATATGCATTCTCAGACACCGGAACCTGTTATATTCAGAGACATGTGCCCTAAAAATGTCATTTTATCTTCGGAAGGGAAACTCAAAATAATAGATTTTGGTATTTCAAAATTATTCACACCTGATGGAAAGACAGCTGCAGTTGCAAAGACTATAAATCCCAATTACTCACCGGTAGAACAATATGTAGGTCAGACAGATCAGAAGAGTGACATTTATTCTGTAGGTGCCACCTTATATTATCTTGCGACAAAATCAGTGCCTGTAGATGCTATAGACAGAAGTATAAATGACATGAACCTCCCTACCTGCAGAAGATTTAACAATAATATTTCAACCGAATTTGAAGCAATCATATTAAAAGCTATGGAAATAAATAAAATTGATAGATATGAAAATATTAAAGAAATGAAAGTAACCCTCCAGGAATTATACAAAAAAGTAATGAAAGCTTCCCCTTTGCAGGCAGGCAAACAAAAGTCAGGAAGGCAGACAGGAAGGCCGACAGGTAAACTTCCACCGGGGAAACCTTCAGGTAAACTCGATACAGGAAGAATTCCTCAGAAAGAAGAGAGTAAACAGGAGAAAGGCGGCAGTAAAATTATATCGACAATATTAATCGCTGCAGTTGTTTTATTTCTGTTATTTATAGCACTGGGGGCAACAATATATTTTACAAAAGCATGGTTATATATACCTGATATTATAGCTTATATAGTGGGGTTATTTAAAAAATAATCAATCAGTATCAATCATTACTAAGTACCGCTCCAGATAAGTTAGTAATCATTTTATCAGCTTCTGCCTGGCAGGCTCTTACGAAGAAAAATAATGTGCTTTATATAATTTGTTTTACAGACAACAATTAGCCCTTACTTAATTTTTAATTCTATATTACATCTCTATTTTTCTTCTCCAGATCCTGCCAGACAGAAGTTTTTTATGGATACTCTTTTACTTGTTGCGGTACTAAGGGGTTATTGAGAAATAACCCCATTATATTTACAGTCTATATATTGACGCGTAACGCGCAATGGCATTAAGATAAGAAACATATAGCAAATTGGCTGCCTGGTGCTCTGGAGAAAAAATATCACGGCGGCACAAGTGTATTTAATTGATATACAGTGTAAAATAGCATGATGTAAGCTCTAACAGATATAAATGTTACAGTTTAGATTTTTTCGGAGGAGCGCCAGGCAGCCAATTTAGAGAGTTATAACGTTAACTTAATGACATTGCCCGTAACGCGTAACGCGTGACGCGAGGATGATAACCATTCTAACAATTTACCAGGGTTATTTTCTTACATTCTCTACCTCTACTGCAGAGAATCAGATGAGCAGCAAGCAGTGCTATATTCACTACTCACTACTCACTACTCACTTTATCTTCTTGCTGCCGCTTCTTTAATCATATTTAAAGCTATAACAGATCTCTGTATCTGATTTGTGCCTTCATATATCTGTGTTATTTTTGCGTCTCTCATCATTTTTTCTACAGGATATTCCCTCATATAACCGGAACCACCCATTATCTGAAGTGCATCAGTTGTAACTTTCATTGCAGTATCAGATGCAAGAAGTTTACACATAGCAGATTCTTTTGATATTTCCTTCTGTGTTCCACTGTCTACTGTTCTGGCCACAGCATAGGTAAGAGCTCTTGATGCCTCTATCTGTGTAGCCATATCGGCAAACATATGCTGTACTGCCTGGAAGCCTGTAACCGGCTGACCGAACTGTACCCTCTGACGGGCAAAATCCATAGCTGCATCCATTGCACCCTGGGCTATGCCAAGAGCCTGAGCCGCGACTCCAGGTCTTGCATTATCAAGAGTCCTCAGGGCTACTATAAAACCATATCCTTCTTTAGCAAGAAGATTTTCTTTAGAGACTTTACAGTCCTGAAATACAAGTTCTCTTGTAGCAGAACAACGAATACCCATTTTCTTTTCTTTTTTCCCGAAATCAAAGCCAGGAGTACCCTTTTCAACAATAAAAGCTGAAAGACCGCGGGAACCTCTTCTTTTATTTGTAGCTGCTATAATAGTATATATGTCTGCTTCACCGCCATTTGTTATCCACTGCTTTGTTCCGTTTAACACATAATAATCTCCGTCAGGTTTAGCAGTAGTTTCTACTCCTCCTGCATCACTTCCTGCATTTGCCTCTGTAAGTCCGAAAGCAGCCAGTTTTTCTCCTTTTGCGATAGGATTAAGATATTTTTTCTTCTGTTCTTCAGTTCCGAAGAGAAGTATAGGGAAAGCTCCGAGAGCAGAAGCGGCAAAAGATACAGCAACTCCTCCACAGGAGCGGCTCAGCTGTTCGACAGCAAGAGCCAGTTCAAAGACTCCTCCTCCGAAACCTCCATATTCTTCCGGTATATAAAGACCAAAAAGATCTGCCTGTGCAAGATGTTTCATAATCTCCCATGGGAACTCTTCTGTTTCATCCAGTTTTGCTGCCACAGGGGCTACCTTTTCTATTGCTATCTTTCTTGCAAGATCAACTATTGCCTGTTGTTCTTCTGTTAAAAAGTAATTCAAAACAGTCACTCCTTTATCATTTATATTATATCGTGACGCGTGACGCGTGACGCGTGACGGGTAATTCCACTCACTGTTCACTGTTCACTGTTCACTGTTCACTGTAAAAGACATTTTACCATTGTTTGAAATAAAAATCAACGATGATTGTTTTTAAAGGGTAAAAAGTTGACTTTGTGTTATAAATATTGCATAATTAAGAAGTTCTTATAATTACTTTATAGTTACTTTTATAAAAATCTATAGTAATGCGTAGAGATATAAACCATTACTCATTACGAGTTATTTAAATACAACTATATTCAGGATAAAGAAATTTCTCATAAACAGTTATATTCATAACTGTAATTCTATAACATATACATTATTATTCTGTAATAAAAGATAATGACTTATGTCAGTCACAAAGAGAGATGAAAATCTATAAACCCGTCACGCGTTACGCGTTACGCATCACGATCTTAAACATAAAGGTGATAATATGAACATAGACGAAAGATTAATTAACAAATGGACAGATAAATGGTGTAAAGAAAAATATAGTAACCTTATCTATATTACTGAAAGATTTATTGGAAAATTTCTGGATGCAGTAAATAATGATGATGATCTGACTGCCTATGAAGAAGGTCAATTACTTGGAAGGGAAATCAATATTTCTGTTACTCCTTCGGAAATTATAGAAACATGGAAAATCTTCAAAAATTCCTTTATAAACCTGCTGCAGGAAGAAAATTATTCCACTGCCATAGAAACCAGTGAGAGAATGTTCAACAGTTCTAAAATAGGATTTCTGGAAGAAGTGTTTAAAAGACAGAACCTGGAACTTCAAAGTGTTCAACTAAGAGAAAAAGAACTGTCTACGAGGTTTGAAGTGGCAGAATATGAACTATCCATATCTTTAAGTAAAAAAGTCAGTTTATATGAAGCTATGAACCTGACACTTGATACAATTATTCGTCTTACAGGTGCCGAAAGGGCCTCTATTATGCTATGGGATGAAAAAGAAGAATTACTTGCAGTAAAAGCAGCAAGAGGAGTCGATGCAGAACCCTTCGGTCTCTATAAAATAAAATCAGGGGAAGGCATAGGAGGATGGGCTTTTGAGCATGGAACTGTCTGTGTGGTAAATGATGTAAGAAAAGACAGCCGTTTCATAAAATCGCCTTCCACTCAGAAGGAGATTAAATCTATCATCTGTTTGCCTCTTATTGCAGAAGATTTTAAAATGGGAGTCATCATTGTGGGAACTCTGAGCAAATACCACGATTTCACAAAAGATGAAATAAAAACACTGGAGCTTATAGCAAGCCGTTCTGCTCTTGTAATTGATAATGTTATACTCCATGAAAATGAAAAGAAATATATTGAAGAACTGAAAGAAAAAACAGACAAATTGAATGCTATAGTGAGAGACATGGGGGACGGAGTATTACTATTTGATAAAAAAGGATTTATTACCTTCTTTAACAGAGCTGCAGAATATATTATGAACAGAACGGAAAATCAGGTACTTGGCACAGAATGGACTTCTCTTATAACACTTAAAGATGATGAAGGCAGGACAGTATCCATAGAACCTTCTTTCAAATTCAAACGTTCCAGAGGATTTATAAATACTGCTCCCGAAGAAAGAAAGTTTTTAAGTGCTACGGCAACACCTCTACTTAATCCACACGGGGAAAAGATCGGAGGCATAGTAGTAATCAGCGATATGTCTAAAGAAAAAGAGATAGAGAAGATGAAATCAGAATTTGTCTCTATAGTTTCCCATGATTTACGTTCACCTCTTACTTCTGTCAAAGGATATGCCAGTATGATATTACATTACAATGATAGATTGAGTGATGAAAAGAAAAAGGAATTTCTGGAAATAATCATAAGGGAAGTGGAAAGACTTGTAAGGTTGATAAAGAGTCTTCTTGATCTGGCAAAAATAGAATCAGGGAGATTTGAAAGTCAGAAAATGCCGGTAGAAGCATTCCCTCTGATAAAAAATGTCATAGATACCTATAGAAGCAGTGAAATTCATAAAATAAATATGAACATAAAGGGAGAGTTACCTGTTATTATGGCAGATCCTGATCAGCTTGAACAGGTACTCCATAACCTTGTCGGCAATGCTATTAAATACTCACCTGAAGGAGGAGAAGTAGAAGTAGGGGGATATATAGAGGGTAACAACATAATTATGTATGTTCAGGATCAGGGTATAGGAATACCAGAAGAAGAAGTGGAAGGGGTTTTCGATAAATTCCACAGGGTAAAATCGGGCCGTAGAATTGCCGGCGCAGGACTGGGACTGTTTATTACTAAAAATATTATAGATGCCCATGAAGGAAAAATATGGGTCGAAAGTTCTCCCGGAAAAGGAAGCAGATTCATATTTTCTTTGAACTTATAGGCAGGTTAAATGGTTGATCCTTAAAATTAAATAATACTTATGATTTTTCTTCTCAAGATTGACTTTCTACATATTTTAATATAAAATTATTATAGATAAACCTCTTGTTTTATAACATAAAGGAATAATATATGTTTTTAAATAAAAATGGTTTTACCTTTGCAGAAATAATGATTTCAATCGGTATACTGTCACTTCTCCTTTTAACTGTCCTTGCTATCTTCGGAACAACACTTTCAGGAATTAAGAGAGGAGAAAATGAAGTAGTAGCAGTATCACTTGCACAGCAGGTAATGGAAACCTATAAAAATGATCTTGAACTGAATTTTGATAACTATACAGCCGGTACTCACGCAAATGTTGTCCTTGATCAGAATATTATAAATGGTATTCCTTTTACGGCTGAAATAGATATATCACAGGTAGGAGGATTTTCAACATCCCGTATAAAAAAAGTCGAGGTACATATAGGCTGGAAGGAAAATAATATGGGAAACAGTAAATTTAAACTTACCACCTATATAAACAAAGTAAATGATAAATAAGTTAAAAGAAACGGCTTTTTCCCTGGTGGAAATTATAATATCCATAGCAATAATCAGCCTCATGTTAACAGCTATTACTATTATAATGGTTAATAGCATGAAACTATCTGTCATAGGCCGTGCCAGAGGAGGCCTTCAGGGCAGTGCTATTTCTTCCATGGGGTTTCTATCGAGAGAACTTATGGAATCAGACATAAGATCTGCCAGTATCTATAATATAGATGACATATGTCCTACAACAATAAGCTTCCTCTCAGCAGTGGAAATAAACGGTGTAGATCTTAAATATGAAATGTCTACAGGGAAAATGTCGTGGCAAAAATATATCATATATTTCCTTGTTCCCGATACAGCTACCGAAGATAAAATGTTAATAAGAAAGGAATATAATCCCAGGGATCCCGGCACTCCTCCTGCGAGTAATTTTGAGTATTATATTGAAAGAACTATACCTTTACTGGTCCAGGATCTGGTGCCGGAATGTAATTATACACCAGGTGATAACAGATGCAGAGTGGTTGCCCATGGAATATATAAACTTGAAGCATCACTGCCTGATCCGAGTGAATATGTAAACAAACGTTATATTACACTCTCAGTCAAGGTTCGCGCCGTATCATTGAACAAACAAAAGCTGGAACAGTCAGAATACAGAACAAGGGTTTACTTCAGAAACTAGGGAGGAATTTCATATGTTTTTTAAAAGAAAAGAAGGCCTGATCTTAATAACAATTCTCGGAGTTATGATGGTTACCAGTATACTGATTCTGGCTCTATTTCAAAATACTCTGGCAAATTTAAATTTTGCTTCCAGGCAGATAAAAAGTATTATAGCACTGAATGCTGCAGAAGCAGGAATTGCAAGGACTATTTATGAACTGGAATGTGACTGTAACAGTGTTATACCTGTGAAAGAACATATAAGCAGTGATATTAAATATGAAGTAACCATAGAAAACCACATTAATGAACCTAACCAGGCAGGTGTTATACCTCCTTATTCCATTAAATTGACTTCAGTAGGTTATGCAAAAAATTTCACAAGAACAGTAGAAACAATACTGAGACCAAGAAGTCTGCAGCTTGGTATTGCGAGTAACGGTCCTGTTGATATGAATGATGCTTTTTATGTTAAAGTTAATGCAGTACCTGGCTACACAGGAAATATTCATGCCAATGGAGGGCTCTATCCGGCTCAATCTTTTTCTGCCGATATAGTCAATGTAGTATTTAATTTTGGCTTTATTCACTTTACTTTTCCATTTCCACCTTTTTACGATGTAAATGGAAAAGTTACAGGCCGTGGCAGAATAAGTGATTTTGTTAAAATGGGGGTACAGCCTCCTGGAAATTATAATGATAACAGTGATCCCAATTATCCCGTAGCAGATATAGATTTAAACATGCCTGGCTGGACTTTTTCTGAGCTCAAAGCAGATCATGACGCCAATTCAATAATAATACCTCCCGGTATATATCGTGTTGAAAATGATAAACTCAATTATTATGCAAATGCCTTTTCTACTCCTTTTGCCCTCCCATTACCTGCAGGTGTGACCTGTCATGATAATACGTTAACTGCAACAAGTCCTCTAAAACTCTCTATTACAGGTGATATAACAATTGAGAATTCTAATTTTCACTGTCCAAGCTTAACACAGGTCATAGTAGAAAAACCTTCTTCAGGCCCTGGTAATGGCGATATGATAGTAAGTGATACAAATTTTTATGGCAAGACTGCACTTATAGTAGAGGGAAAACTTGTCTTTGACGGATATTCCAACATATCAGGTCTTACTTCTGATGGACTGGCTATATATTCAGGTGACGGTATGGATATCCACATGAAACCGGTTGATCCAAACTTTGCCGATTCAATCGGATTACCTTCCGGCGAGAGAAGGAAACATACCTACTATGGAGTAATATACAGTGACGGGCCTATAAATTTATACAATGAAGGTTGCCGCGCATTAATGGTAGATGGTTCCGTAGTAAGTACCTACAGTAATGTAGCAAATCCTTCTATAAGCTTTCAACATGACAACAGTATTTCAGGTTTTGGAAAACTTGGCTATTCACTTGAATTTAAATATGATCCTGATTACACTCAGAATCTTATAATAACATCACCGGGAGCATCAGGACGTAGATTTGACAGAGTATACTGGCATGTGTATTAATAATCGTGACGCGTAACGAGTGACGCGTGACGCGAAGAAGGAGACTCTTAATTAACTAAACTATTTACCATCCAGCACTTTTCTTATTAATTTTGCAATAAGCCTTATATCGAAAGGTTTCATAGTAAATTCTTTAACACCTATCTTTTTGGCCTTTTCTGCTGTTACCATATCACTGTAACCGGTAGAAAGAATTACCGGTAGAGAAGGACTGATAGAGAGAATCTTTTTTACCAGGTCAATGCCTGTCATTTCAGGCATAGTCTGATCGGTAATTACTATATCAAAATGTTCTGGTTCCTTCTTAAAAACATCCAGTGCTTCCCTGCTGCTTGAAAGAGCAATAACTTTATAACCCAGGTCTTCTAACATCTTTTTCCCAAGATAAACAAGTTTTCTGTCATCATCTACAAAAAGTATAGTTTCTGTACCTCCGGGAAGAGTTTCTGAAAAAGAAACCTTTTGAGGAACTTCACTATCAATCCTTGGAAGTAACACTTCAAATACAGTGCCTTTACCTGGCTGGCTATTTACTGTTATATCTCCCCCATGACTTCTCACTATACCATGAACAACAGAAAGCCCAAGACCTGTCCCCTCTCCAGGATCCTTTGTAGTAAAATATGGTTCAAAAATATGTTCCAGTATATCAGGTTCAATGCCATGACCTGTATCCTTTACTGTAAGCTTTACATGAGGTCCTGATTTCAATCCTTCATAGAGGACAGAATTATTTGTATCAACATCAAAATTTGACAGACTTACCTCAAGGAGTCCCCCTTTTTCCCTCATGGCGTAAAAAGCATTTGTACAGAGATTCATTAACAGCTGATGAATCTGTATTGTATCTGCAATTACCGTATAAGGTCCTCCGCCGAGTTTCTGGCGAATTTCTACTGTAGCAGGCAGCGATGCTCTTAAGAGCTTTAATACCTCTTTAACAATAACATTAATTTGAACAGGCATTTTTTCCTGCTCACTCTGACGGCTGAAAGCAAGGATCTGTTTTACCAGATCCGTAGCACGATAGCTGGCCTGAATAACCTCTTCCAGATTTGAATAAACCTTGCTTCCTTCCGGTATTTCCTTCAATGCCAGATAGGTAAAACCAATTACGGCACTCAGAATATTATTAAAATCATGGGCAATACCACCGGCAAGGGTTCCTATAGCTTCCATCTTCTGTTTCTGGCGAAGCTGGCTTTCCAGTTTCTTTTTTTCTTCTTCCGCTTTCTTTTTTTCAGTTATATCCCTTAATACACCCTCTATAGATAGAGGTAAATCATCTTCACTGAATAATATATGGATATTTGCCGAAAAATATATTTCTCTTTCATCTTTACTTTTAAGTTTTATTTCATAGTCCTTCACAAAATGAGAGTTATATAATTCCCGTAATAACGTATCATATTGCAAAACATCAGGACATATGCTTTTTATCGGCAGTCCTGTCAGTTCTTCAGGTTTATAGCCACAATAGGATGTTATGGAAGGACTTATGAGGGTAATAATACCATCCATATCTGTGCGATAATATACATCTACAAAAGATTCAAAGATAGTGCGATATTTTTCTTCACTCTCTTTTATCTGTACATTTTTATTCCATCCTTTGATAAGGGAATCTACAAGACAGTAAATTTCTTCTTTGTTAAAAGGTTTTGTAATATAATAAATATCCTTTTTTAAATTCTCTTTTATAGTAGCAAGTGATATATCAGAGTATGCTGTAACAAGGATGATAATAACTTCCGAGTCAATATTTCTGATTGAACTGGCAGTTTCAAGCCCTCCAAGACGGGGCATCTTCATATCCAGAATACAGAGAGGAGTACGATTTCCTTTCTCATATTCATTCTTGAAATCATCTAAAAGATAACAGCCGTCGGAAAAGGTTCTTAAATGAAAGTCTTCCTCTGTTTCTTCTCCAAGAGGAAGATCAAACTGTCTGGTAAAAATAATTGTATATATATCCAGGAAATTCTCGTCATCATCTGCTATAAAAATAGTTCTGTTGTACATAACGTTTTAAAACCTTTTTCATATAAATTATAAGTTGCTTTTTACTTATCTATGTGATACATTATACATAAGTTCACTCAGAATGTAAATAGATTACTTTATATTTGGCTCAGTGAGGTTTTATTTTTATGAAGAAAAAATTTTTTCTCCTTTTTTTATTCCTTATTATATCCATCTCTGTTTCCGAAGGAATTTTCCTGGCAGAAAGAGATGAAGATTATGACAGAGCTTTTTTTAGAAATTCAGGCTGGACAGGTGCAGATGGTGCCTATTCAATACCATTAAGCGACGGAAGAACCATGTGGCTTTTCGGTGATACCTTTATCGGAGAAGTAAATTCTTCGGGAAAAAGATCAAAAGAAACAGTGATAATAAATAATTCAATTGCTCTTCAGGAAGGAGGCGATCCATCTACTATTAAATTTATTTATGGAGGAAGTGAAGAAAAACCAGAATCTTTCTTTATCCCTCCTGATGGTAAAGGCTGGTTCTGGATTTATGATGCAATTCCAGATAGAGGTGATGGTAAAACTATTGTTTTCCTCCCACAGATAGAAGTCTCAGGTGAAGGTATCTTCGGATTTCGCCAGACAGGTAACTGGACGGCAGATGTTTTAATTAAAGGAAATAAATGTTCCGTAGAAAATTATAAAAAACTGTCATGCTTTCAGGAAAAACAGGGAGAAAAACCTGCCATAGCCTTCGGCGCATCAGTCCTTGTAGAAAAAGACTGGACCTATATTTACGGTACAGAAGATTATGAAAGTACTAAAAATCTACTGTTAGCCAGAATAATATCAGGCTCCATACCTGCAGAAACTCCATGGGAATTCTATACAGGTACAGGATGGAGTAAAAATCTGTCAGATTGTAAAGCAATATTTAAAGAGGTAGGAAATGAACTTTCTGTTCATAAAAATTCTGATGGTAAATATATGTTAACTACCCAGAAAAACGGCTCAGATTCTGATGTGGAAATTATTTTCGGCGAGTCGCCGGAAGGTCCATGGGATAAACCTTTAGCTGTATGGCATATACCGGAAGTAAATAGCAAAATTTTCGCCTATAATGCAAAAGCCCATCCTGAACTTTCCGATAGAGAGAAAGGACTTCTCATATCATACAATGTAAATGCATGGAATTTCGATGATTTACTTCTTGATAGTAACATATACAGGCCCAGGTTTATAAGGATTCATATAGAGTGAAGGGTGAAGGGTAAAGGGTGAAGGGTAAAGGGTGAAGGGTGAAGGGTGAAGGGTGAAGGGTGAAGGGTGAGTATGGGCGAACCTCGTGTTCGCCCGGTGAATAGTTCGCCCGGTGAGTAGTGAGTGGATTTACCCGTTACGCATCACGCATTACGCATTACGCATCACGATTATAAGTGAAAGGTTACAATTTATGGATCCCATATTTTTCTATATTTTAACAGGTGTTTTTCTCTTACTCCTCATAAAATTCAAACTCATATTTATTTTTTTTCCATCAATCATGAAGAGATTCTGGCAGCCACAGGTTATTTCCGGTCCCGGAGGACACAGATATATAACTGAAATGAAACACAGGCTCACAGATTTTAATCTGGCATCTTTAAATTCACTGGCTGATGCTCAATATGATAAATCAGTTAATTTCAGGGTGGGAGGAGTTATTTTTGATTGTGGAGATGAGAAAAAATCTCTTTTATCTTTTTACGCTGACTTTGTCTCTCCTAAAGATGAAATTGTAAGACAGAACAGATTGATGGGGGCTTTAAAGGCTATAACCCTGAAAGACGAGATAGAACTTCTCGTAGAGAATAATACTTTTAAATTATTCTATAACAAATGTCACATTGCTTCTATTACGGCAGCTTCAAGACGTATATTAAACCCTTCCGGACAGGAGATTGGACTTATAGAAGGGCCGGAATATAATGGAGATAAACTCTCTGCCACTGAAAATAGAAAGATATTACTTAATGGAGAGGAAATAGGTGAATATAGATTTTTATCTTTCCCTGAAGGGCAAAACACAGATATTACTGCAAAAAAACCTGTATTTCAATCTATAAAAACGGGATTAAATGAATTTCAGACACAGATTTTGACATGTATAGTTATGATTGATATTTATTATAACTCTGTTTATTATTTTCAAAAATAGGGGTTTTAAATTAGGTTATGGGTTATGGGTTATGGGTTATGGGTGTTGGGTTTTGGGTTTTAATCTCCCTAACCCAACACCTAAAACCCAGCACCCAACACCCTATTCTACAATCATCTCAACAGGCTTTGTTGTAGTCACATTCTCCGGTTTATAATATTCATAGACCTGAGACCTCGGGGCCTGGACCTTTACAGGATATTTTGCCCTGAGTTGATAACTCACTTCCAGGGACTGTCCACCCTTTATCTCGTCTATATAAATTATTACCTGTCTGCCTGTAAGACTGTATTTCTCTATTACCTTATTGGTAACCAGTTTTTCAAGACCATCACTCTCTACAGTAAATCCCGGAGGTATACCGAGGTCGATTATAGTCATTTTTATGTCACCTTTAGTATTATTTGCTATCTGTGCTTTACATGTGACAAGATCATTCTGCACAAGTTTTGTCTTATCATAGGAAACTTTTATAGACATAGCAGACTTTGCTTCTTCCTTTATCATAGTCCATGGCAGATAATATTTTGTCACTATCTGATAAAGGCAATTGCCACGTCCTTCGAATTTTATTTCCACATCATTCCTGCCTGTAACAGTTCCCAGGTCAAACTGCTGATAAACATCAAAGTTTTTAGAAGTTATATTGAAATCTTTGAATTTCTTTCCGTTTATCAGAATAGAACCTGCCACATTTACCTCTTCCGTAGCTTTTTCTGCTGCAAGTAAAAGAGTTCTCAGGGTAAGTATTGTAGGCTGGGTGGAATGCCATGTTCCGTAAGGATCTTTATTCTGAATAAGGAATGTAATAGATTTGTTTACCAGATCAGGGTAAAGATTTGATTTCAACATTGCATATGTCACAAGAGCAGTAGTTTCAACAGTAGAACTTATACCGGTTGAGAAAGTAATACTTTCAAGAGAAGATTCCCAGTAAACAGTGTTTTTACCTTCTTTTTTCATATCTATAAGAGTTTTAAAAACATTCTTTAATACCGGGTCAGATTTATCGTACGACGAAAGAGCATTTGCTATAACAGAAAGCATATAGGGATCTTTTGCCTCTGTATAATGTCCCTTTATATAGGAAACTGCCCTGTCCGTAACAGCTTTATTTTCATAACCTGTATCAAGTAGAGCCCAGGTTATATAGGCAGTCACAAGGAGATTTGAGTTCTGAAGTTTTGCCCAGCTTTCTGCATGGAGATAACTTTCATCAGGTTTCCAGCTCCCATCCTGTAACTGCTGCCCTGAAAGCCAGTCCTGAGTTCTCTTTATAAGAGCAGGGTCTACAGAATGAACCTTTGCCATATCCTTAAATTCCATGATACCAAAAGCGGTAAGCAGCTTATTTGCAGGTGCATCACCGAACCATGAAAAACCTCCTCCTTTTACTTCAAAGGTGAGAAGTCTCTGATAGCCGTTATTTATATAGGCTTCAGCCTTCATCTGAATTTCAGGTGTTACTTTATTCACCCTTTTAAGATAATCCAGAACAAGGACATTCGGGTAAGTCGAAGAACTTGTCTGTTCAAAACATCCTGATGGCATTCTAAGAATCTTATCCAGCCCTTCAACTACCTGAGAGAAAAGTCCCGGGTATAAAGTAACAAGTATTTTACTTGCTCCCTTAATAGCTTCCTTCGGTATTTCAACTGTTTTGGACATGGATTCTGTTAATCTGTCACTCTGTGTTTCTATAAACAATTTTCCATTCGGTTCTATTTGAATCGTTCTCTTTATGGCATCACTCATTTCAGAACCTTTGGCATAAACAGTAAGAGGATGAGTTCCTACATCTTTTGCTTTAATCCTGAAATAAACAACACTTACCTGATCTTTTTCCAGGGTAATATTTTTCACAGATTCATCAAGAAGTTTAAACCAGTTATCTTTAAGCAGTTCCAGTTTTACTGTCTGTTTTTCAGGCAAATAATTATAAACTGCCACAGGTATGGAAATTTCATCATCCTGTGTGAGGAATACAGGCAGATCGATATCTGCAAAGAAATCCTGAAAAACCTTTATACCTGATTGTTTATTTCCCATTTCTCCTTTAAGAGATGATGCAAAAGAGGTAAGACGCCACGTAGTAATGGAATCTGCCATTTTCACATTGATTTTTCCAATACCTTTCTCATCTGTAATCACTTCCGGGTTTGTATAAAGAGTTTCAGGGAAATATTCTCTTACCCTTGCAGGTGCTTCCGGGGCACTTCCGCCTTTTGTAACTGATATATCTGATGGTATTGCAGCCATAGGAGGCACTGGAGGAGGAGCTCCTGCAAAAGCTTCGGCTTTCAGAACACCCCTGGCGCCCTCTTCATTGGCAAACCATCCTGCCTGATCCCAGAATGGGTCAGTATAAGGTATGTAAGACTGAAGTAATTGATATATATTATTATAATTTATATCATCATCAGTTCCTTTTTTTCCGTCAGGGCCGAATGATATAAGCCCTGGATAACCTGTGCCTCCTCCGCCTGATATATATATGGGATTACCCCATGGATCAATAGTCTCTTCCTCTTTTAAATATGTATCTTTCAGGAGATATTTACCTTTAATCATCTCAGAAACAGTTGAAGGGTAACGATTATTTGAACCATAGAAAAGGTTCATACCATTATATATGTTATTGAAATTTTTATAGAGATTTTTGAGGTCTTCCAGAAAGGAATCCTTATTCAATGTAAAGGCTTCACCGGAAGGTGCACCCTTCAGGATAATCTTTGATAATCTCTGTGTATTGTCTTTATCTTTTCCTTCTTCAAAACCTGTTACAAGATCTGAAAATTCTATGCCATGTATTTCATATTTCGGTTCAAGTAATTCTGCTTCTAAAAGGAAATAGAGTTTTTCAAACCCTGGTTTTCTATCTGCCAGAGCAAAGAGGCTTTCATCTACTATGTCTACTCCAAGAACAGATAATACAGGTTTCCCTGCTTTATTCACTACCTTAAATTTTATTTCCCCGTCCTCTCCGGGAAGATAGACTCCTTTATTCATAGTTACTGATATATCAAGATCATTTGCAGAACTTACAACAATCTTTCTCGTATCTCTTATAATCTGTCCGTCAGGAGTAATTCTGTAGGCATGAAGTGTAAGGCTTCCCCCGCAGTCAGGCGAGAGTTCCCATTCAAGATTTCCTCTGCCTGATTTTATTTCCATAGATTTAGTCAGAATAGTCTGACTGTCTCTTATTATATCTAAATAAACTGTGCCTTCCTGACCTGTGGAAAAAACATTTAATTTAATAGCTTCTCCTGTTCTGTAAAGGGCTTTATCTGTCCTTAAAAGCACCTGTTCTCCACTTCCTGTCTGAAATATCCCCTTTGAAGAAGCACTGTTTCCCTTTTCATCGGAACATTTTATTTCATAAGAAGTCTGTTCATGTTCAGGTTTTATATAAACCTCTACAAATCCCGTATCATCAGTTTTTATCTTCTCTGATTTATTATTAATTATAATTTCCAGATCTGTTCTGGCAGGACTTCCGTCAGGATAGCAGGTAAGAATATAAACACTATTGTCCACGCCAGGTATTAAAGAGGCACTTTCCGGCACTACAGTTATCTGAACTGGATCTTTTACAACAGGAAGAGATTTATGAGTTATTTCCTGATGTTTTGCACTGTCTGTTACTTTAATCTCCATATCTAAAACAGCTTTACCGCCTTCGAGGGGAAGGCCTGTAAAATAATCAGGAAGTTTATATTCAAATGTATAAAATCCTTCTTTATCTGTTTTACCGTTTATTTCGGAAAGTTTATTTTCCTGAACATCAACAGTAGAAAAAGTTATGTTCACTTCACCGTTGGAGACAGGTTTTCCGAAGAAATAACGGGATTCTACGGTTCCTTTCACAGTCTGTCCCGGCTGATAATAATCTTTATCTGATTTAACACTGTTATTGAATTTCGGCAGTACATAACGTTTTACAGTAACATTTTTCTCTATTTCTTCTTTCTCTACTATGGCTTTAATATGGTATTCACCCATATTGACTTCATCTGCAAGATTAAATTTAGCTGATGCCACTCCGAATTTCGATAGTTTCCCTTCATCTTTAAAAACCTTGTTACCCTTTGCATCCTGTATTTCAAATGTGACAGGAAGTTCCGTAACTGGCTCCATATCAGGTCTGCTTAAGGTAAGAAGTCTTAAATTTATGGTCTGACCCGGCTGATAGAGAGGTTTATCTGTAGTAAGAAGTAATTGATAGCTTTTAGTTATATTCACATCAAAAGATATTTCTTTTTTTTCCGTTTCAGTTGAGGCAATTACAGAAAGTTGTGCTTTACCGGATGCAGTGGGAGGTATTTTAAAAGATGCATTAATACTTCCCGATGAGTCAGTAATGCCAGAGAAAAGTTTTTTTTTCACCTTATCTGAAATAAAATTTACAATGATTTTTATATTTTCAAGAGGTTTTTCTCCCTTTTCATCAAGGGCAATAATTCTGAGTCCTGCATTACCTCCCGAAAGAAAATCTGTCTGTCCCAGAACCTTAAGTCTCATATGATTTCCTGTGGCCTCACCCGGGTAATAGATAAAGGCCATAATTAAAATAACCGGCAGCAGTAAAATTAACAGACGTTTTTTCATAAAAAAACTCCTTTCGTAAAATAAATGAAATATGAGAGGAAAGACGTGAGCTATGGGGGAAAAGTGGTTGTATAGTTCCCTGCTCACGTCTCTTACACCAACATGATAACTATAAGATATTAGACGGATAATTTCATAAAATTTTCTTAAGCGTTCAGCTGTTAGCTATTAGCTAAAGCTTACAAATACTGACTCTGGAAATAGTCTAAAAAAATAGAATTTAATGACATTTGTTATGTAATTCCCATAAACTGAATGCTGAATGCTGAATGATTACATAAAAACTTTATTAGGCCATGCTGGAATCCTCTCCTGTAACTTTTCTCTTACCGGGGCCATTTTTATACAGTACACTTCCTGCATTTGCCTCGTGTACCCTGTATTCATCAGGAACAAAAATAGGCATGTAAAATAAAGGATTTAAACCTCTTAGAGCAGACTTACCACCTATTTTTAAAACCTTTTTTAAAAAATTTCCTATTGCTTTGCCTGCCTTTTTCAGACGACCTGGCGGTTTTGGAGTTTTTGACGGTGTCTGTGACGGTGTCTGTGACGGTGTCTGTGACGGTGTCTGAGTTGGTGTCTGTGACGGTGTCTGTGACGGTGTCTGTGACGGTGTCTGAGTTGGTGTTTTGGGACCCTTTGGTGGATCTGGATTTATAATAGTATATTTATCGGGCCTTGGCTCAAAAGGTGTCGGTACAGCAGGTTTGGTCGGCGGTTTAGTTGGAATTTTCGTATCAGGAGTTGATGGTTGAGGGTTCTGTCCCGGTTGTCTCCCAGGATGTTGGAAAGGAGGTCTTCCCGGAGAGTTTACAGGTCCTATAGGGAAACCGTATCCAACAACATCCAGTTCAACAGGTTCATTATACATAAGGCCTGATATACATATATTCTTTAATGAAAGCAATATATTTTCAAGGCCTTTATGTTTAAGAATAGGTTCTTTTGTAGAAGCAAAAAGTTTTAAATAACCAAGTCCTCTATCATAACTGTCAATAAAACAAGCCAGTTGTTTCAAACTTTCTTCAAAAGTCTGTCCCTGTTTAGCCATATCGGCAATACTATTTTTTACCAGTTTATGGATATAATCTTCTTCTGTTTTAATAACATCTATATATTCTTCTTCCGTTAAAATTCCTTCCAGAAACTCTGCAGTAGATTCCTGGAGATTAATAAAATGTTCGTCATTTCCTGCTTCTTCTTCTGCCCTGGCAAGGATATTTGCCGGTACAGACTGATGGACAGAATCAAATTCATGTATATAATCTGCCAGGTTGGCTCTGTTCAGGTATTTAAAAATACTTGATGCAAATACAATAGCTTCTGTTTGTTTATCATAAAACTCTTTATACTTATCTATTAATTCTTCTTCATATTCACTGTATTCAAGCAGGCTATGAAGTTTCTCTCTAGAAGTAAGAAGAGAATTTTTTAGCACTTCAACTGAACAGAGTATGTCATCTATAACATTTTCTGCATTATGAGCCGCTTCTATGATCATGTCCTCATGATCGTCACTGTCATCAACTATTGCTTCTACAATAGGAATTTCAATGGAATTTATCATTACACCCATGTCCCTGAATTCCTCAAGCTCATTATTCTCCTCATCATAAATAATCTCCGATGATATAAGATCATTGGAAATTTTTTTAAAGAACTGATTTTTCATATTATCTTCCATAACCTCCCTCACTCCTTTTATTTAATATAATTTTAATTTTATCCATAAAAACTATAAAGTCAAGTGATTATCATCAAGGTTATGGCACCTTTATTTAGACAATAACTCAAGCAGAAACTCTATAGATTTCTCTAACTGTAAATCTTTACTCTCACTATATTTTATATCTACTGAAACGTTTATATCTGGGTTAACACCCACTCCTTCCAGATTTTCTCCGTCGATTCTTGTCCCCAGAGCTGCCAGAAACAACAGAGAACCATTAGAAATAGGTAATATTTCACCTGCAAGGGTAGCTCCTGCAGTCTTCTCGCCCATGACTGTACCGATTTTATATTTCTTAAACCCGTAAGCTAAAATTTCTTTACCGCTTCTTGTTCTTTCATTAACCAGCATTACTGCAGGTTTTCTCCAGTGAGAATTACCACCTATTACAATACCGTCCCTATCAATCATCTGAAGTTCCGGAATTTTCTCATTAAAAGCATTTAAATAATCAGGGTTTGCCCCTCCCCATCCGTCACGGAGGTCAAATATAAGGGCATCTGCATCTTTCAGAATTCCATGACTTATGGCAGAAATAAATTCATCATAATATTCTTCTCCGGCAAAAGACCATATATGTATATAACCTATCTTTTTATCACCTTTTTCAAAAATCTTCACACTGTTTTTTTCTGCCATGAGAAATTCTTCAGAAGGATTTAATATAAGAGGTTTTATCTTTATTTCAAAAGGCTCTTCTTTTTCTCTTCTTCTTACAAGTAATGTTACACCGTCAGGCTTAGCAATAAATGATTTTACACCTCTGTAAGGTTCACCTTCTACAGAAACTATTTCATCACCCTTCACAATACCGGCTTTTTCACAAACAGAACCGTCCATTACAGATACAACAAAGATCTTACTGTCTATTTCTTTTGTAAAGAGACCTGTTGCAGGATACACTATGTCTTTATCATTAAAAATCTTTTTTATCTCAGGGAGAGAGGAAAAAATCGATGCAAGCTGATAATATTCAGGATCATCTTTCGTATAATAATTTGTATGAGAAGTTTTTAATTGTTTCAACATATTATTTATGACTTTAGAAAATTCCCTGTCTGATCGTATTTCTCCCGAATTGGTTCTGAAAATTTCTTTTATATCCCTGAAATTATTATCTATAAAATCAGGATCATAAAAATTCTTCTCTACAAGACTGCATATTTCATTAAATAAATTAAGATATTTCTGGCTCTCCTCAATAGATGAAACAGTATAATCAGGGTCTAACATTTTTGCCGCCTTCTCCAGAACGGCTTCATTGAAGTCTATTTCGCATACACCCTCAAAAGGGCATGCACCTTTATCGTTTATAGCGCTTATTTTATATTTATGTCCCACGGAAAAGGCCACTGGGCCACCTTCCGGGAAGAATTTATATATAGAGTCAACTAAAATCTGAGACAGTTCATCCTGTCTTGTTTTAGCCCATTCTACTCCGGTGGAATTACAGATAAGAAATGGTTCAGGTAATATGGCAGGCATAGTTAAATATTTCAGATTTCCATATCCCCTGTCACCCTGTACCAGAAGTTTGATACCATCTTCTTTCCATTTCTTCAGATTAAATGCTTCCGAAACCCTGTTTACATAATATTCGGCCCATTTTTTTGTAAAGTCAGATGATCCGGAAGGGATTAAAATCATGGTATAATTCGTGTTCCGGTCACCGTCTGTGGAATTAAAATGTTGTTCCACATAACATATAGCACCATCTTCATTGGCTTTCTCCTGCCTTTCTCTGTAATCACCTCTGTAGAACTTTACTTTATAAACAGGTTTTTTTGCAGGCGAAATATCCTCTCCGAAAGTTTTTACAGTCAGACAAAAAATAATCAATAAAAATAAAACCGGGTAAAATAAAAAATTCCTTCCATTCATAATTTATTCTCTCTTTCTAATTGTAACAGGTAGTTATAATCATTATGCACGATTTAAAATAGCAATAGCATCTATTTCCACCATAGATCCCCTGGGAAGGCCTGATACCTCCACACATGACCTGGCAGGTTTTGATTTAGAAAAATATTTTTCATAAACTTCATTCATTTCCTTAAAACTACTCATATCTGTAAGATAAACTGTTGTTTTAATAACATTACTCATAGATGAACCGGAAGCTTCAAGTAAGTCTGTTAAATTTTTCAATACCTGCTCTGTAGCTTCTCCTGTTCCTTTATTAACCATTTCCCCTGTCACAGGGTTAATTGGAATCTGTCCCGAAGAGAAGACAAAATTTCCTGCTACAACTGCCTGTGAATAAGGCCCTATTGCAGCAGGTGCCTTATCTGTTACAACATGTCTGTACTCCATAACATTCACTTCCTTTTTTAATAGTTTCATTTACTGAGGTGAGCATAAATAATTCATACTTAATTCTCGTGACGCGTCACGCGTTACGCGTCACAATATAGACTGTAAATATGATGGGGTTATTTCTCGACAACCCCTGAGATCATATCAGGTTTTACCTTTTACTATTTCATACTCCTTTGCCAGAGCTATGGCAGGTATAATTCTCAGGAAATTGACAATTAAACTTAAAACAGCTATATACTGCAGGGGGCAGTTATTAAAAACTATGAGGAGAAGGCTTGTAAGTCCGTCTCCAAGACGGAAAATAAAGGTGTCTACTATAGCTTTTGCCTGATATTTAAAATCTCTGTCTGTAGGAATAAAGAGCATTTCCTTTGATGCTCTGTTAAAAGAATATTCACTGCTGTAACGACCTGCAAAACAGAATTGTCCGAAAGGTAAAGTCTGTGAACAGGTTAACAGGAATGAGCCGGTCAGATCAATAATAGGTGATATTAAAAGGGCTGTCTTAAGGCCAAAGCGATTTACTACAGGTCTTACAAGAAGAAGCTGAAAAAACAGGCCCAGGCAGTTTATCAGGAAATAAATATTTGCCCAGAATTCTGCCCTTGCTGCCTGATCTGTAATAGTATTTTTAACAATAACATTCAATTGATATCCAAGCATTGTTCCACCTGAAGTTGTAAGGAACATGGCCAGTATCATCCATTTCAAATAAGATGAAGTGAATATCATGTTAAAACCGCTCGTTTTTTTCACAGGACTGTCATAAATTTTCACAATAATATCATCTGTTCTTTTATATGGTATGAGAAGCCACATAAACATGAGAGTAAAAAAAAGGAGAAGAGCAGATATAAAGAGAAGGTTTGCAATCTGCATTTTTGAAGCAAGCAGAGAAGTTATCCAGCTTCCGAGCAATCCTCCTACAGTTCCTCCTGCAGTAACGGAACCGAAACAATTTTTTGCTTCCTCTATACTGAAAACTTCGTTTATAAATGACCAGAACATAGTGATACTGAATAAATTATAAATTCCTACAAATAAACTATAGATCACTATACACATATAACGACCTGGCTGTACACCTGCAAAAGGTATGTCTACAGAAGGCCAGGAACTATTTAATAAAAAGGGAAATACACAGAGACCTGCACCGAAAAAAAGTGTCATAAACAAAATCAGCATGTAAGAAGAAAGAACTCTGGCAAGAAAATCATATATATAATTAACAAGTAATATTACTATCATTGTAATTATAAGGAGATATGGATAGGCCTGGTAAGGAAGTTCATTTATAAAGGTGTCTCTCAGAGGTTTTACTATATAATAACCTGTCATCAAAATAAAAATCCATAAAAAAGACAGGATTGTTATTGCTCTTTCTCTGGTAAAAAATCTATCCACAGATAATCCTCTATTTCATATGTTCTATTAAAATCTTAATTCCTATGACAAGTAATATGATACCACCCATTACACTTACCCTTTTACCAAAAAGCAAACCTGCACCTTTACCAATTAACATACCAAGTAAAGTCATAACCATTGCAACGATTCCTATGACAATACCTGGAAACCATATGGAAATACGAAGAAGTGCAAGGCTGAAGCCTACTGCCAGTGCATCTATACTTGTGGCAATAGAGAGAATAACAAGGCTTGCTCCCTTTGTGGGATCATTTTTATTTTCTTCCTCTTCTTTCTGAAAAGATTCATAGATCATCTTACCGCCAATAAAAGCAAGGAGCACAAAAGCGATCCAGTGATCATAATGTTGAATAAACTTCTGCACACTCAGTCCGGCTAACCATCCAATAACAGGCATAAGAAACTGAAAAAGGCCGAAATGAAAACTCAGACGGAAAAATTGCCGAAAAGTAACTTTTTTCAGGATAATACCTGCACTTATAGCTACTGCAAAAGCATCCATACCAAGGGCAATAGCAAGAAAAAATATAGAGATGAGATCCAAAATAATATCCCCTGTAGTTATTGGTCTCAGGTTATGGGTTTTTAATCTTCCTAACCCAAAACCCAAAACCTATAACCAAAATATTATAAAACCATTGTATATTCTATTATTTCTTAACAAATCCTTTTTATTCTCACCTGTTCACTCATTACAACTATATACGTAAAAGATTTTTTTTGATATAATATATTATATTCATTCTTAAGAAAGAAAGGAAATAACTGCAGAAAATCCGTACCAATTATGAAAAATCAAGAAAAGAAAGTATTCGATCAGATAAATTTAATACTCAATCAGGAACAATCAAAAAAAGTAACTTCTCATATAATGGAATCTATAAAAGAAAACCTTTTTCCTGAGAATAATAATACTTCTTTTTTCGTTTATAATGAAAAACTGATAAATCATATTGCAGGTGAGCATGTTTTATCCTTTTATCCGGAAAAAAGAGAACTAAAACTGAGTTTTCCTGACCACTGGGCACTGAATTTCAAATACAGCCAGGAAAAAAACTTTATAAATCTGACATCGCCAAAAGGAAAAAAAATAAATATTCAGACTGGACAGATAAAAAATTTCTTCATAAAATTCAACTGTAATTTCAACTCAATAGTATTTGCTACTGTTAAAACCAGTACATCTCTTATGTCATTTGATACAAGAAACTTTAAGATAGAAAAAAATATATTCACTTTTTTCTCTTCTACTGACTTCAAACTCTACATCAATAAAGATCTATATAAAAAAGAACAGACCAATGATAGAAAAGAGTGGGAACAGCATAGAAATATTTCAGCAAATTTAACAGAAAATACCATTGATTTACTTCCAATTGAGATACTCTGTCTGGAAGTAGGCAGAAATCTTTTACCTTTTGTAGATCCTCTCTCAGGAGCAAAACTCATAGAACGTATGAATGCAGTAAGAAAATTTATAGCTCTTGAAGTGGGTATAATTATTCCACCGGTACATTTTAAAGATAATCTTCAATTAGGACATAACAGTTATGTAATAAAAGTCAAAGGTATAGAAGTTGCAAGAGGTGAAGTAATTCCTGACAGGCTCCTTGCCATAGGGCCGGAAAATACTTTAAAAAACCTTGAAGGTACAAGATGTTCTGATCCTGTTTATTCTATGCCTGCAGTCTGGATAGAAGAAAAAGAGAAAAACAAAGCAGAACCTGTATGTATGGTTTTTGACCCGGTAAATGTTATAGCAACACAGTTTACAGAAGTTACAAGAACTCATGCATCAGAACTGATTGGAGTAGATGAGGTTTCATCACTTCTGGAGAGTCTTAAAAAAACCCATCCTTTTCTGGTAAGAGAAATATATCCTGACAGACTTACCCTTGGAGAAATTCATAAAATACTTAAAAATCTCCTGAAAGAAAAAGTTTCTATTAGAAATTTACCTGAAATACTGGAATCCCTTAATAATCATGCAGACACTACAAGAAATTCCGATCTTCTAACAGAATATGTCCGTGACAGTCTGTGTAATTTTATAACCAGAGAATACCAGCTTGACGGAGGTATTATAACTGTCATGACAGTTGATAAAAAAATAGAAAATATCATATTAAGAGGAGGACATATTTCAGATCATAATCTTTCAATAAATCTTTCTGCTGCAATAACTCAAAAAATTCTGGAGGTTCTTCAGGAAGGATTAATATATATGAGACAGAAAGGAGTTTATCCTGTTTTAGTCTGTTCTCCCTCTGTAAGACCTTATTTAAGGAAACTTACTGAAAGAGTCATTCCGGAACTGGTAATTCTTTCCAGCAGCAATATAAGTCCTGCAGCAAAAATAAACTGTTTAAAAGGTACAAATCTATCATGTTTACCATTTGCAAGGACAATAAGAAAAATAAGGAATATATTTACCTATATAATAAAATCCTTTATGTCAAATAAAAATCCCGGGAAAAAGATAAATTCAATGGAACAAAAATCAGATAAAAAAATAACTGATGAAGAGATAGATTATATCTGTCTCAGACTCGATATTACAAGAGAAGAAGCAGTAGAAGTATTGAAAAAACATGATAATCCCGAGCCGGCCTTGATGGAGTTAAAGGAAACACTTAATATAACTGAAGGTAAATACTCAATAATGGAACAGCAGGTTGAAACATTACTATCATGGCTTGAAATAGAAGTAAGTAACAAAATAAAAAAAATAATCCAGGCAACAGGAGTATCTTCCTATGAAGCCTTTATGGCTTTAAATGAAACAAAAGGTGATGTGGAAGCTTCAATAAATATTATAAAATCTTCCAGTGACCAGGAAGATGAAAAGAGCGGCGAATATAAATATAATGATTACCATCATTTACTCTTCGAGCCGGAAATATGGCAGAAATTGGATTATATAATGACAGAGACCTTATGTAATCTCTCGGAAGCATTCAAAACCCTGATAGAATTTCAGGAAGATGAAGAGGTGGCAGCAAGGGCGATTAAGGAGAGGAAACAACAGCTATGATCAATATAAAATCTACTTTCCCTTCTTTTTCTTTTTCTTTTTTTCTATGGGAGAAGATTTCTTTAAATTATCTTCTTCTACAAGTTTATCCAGTAAATCTTTAATTTCTTCATCATGAGGATTTTTAGAGAGATAGTCTTTATAGGCCTTAAAAGCTCCACTCTTCTGACTTCTTTCTGTCATAATATGGCCGTAGTTTTTTACTGTATCACAGTCATCTGGAGACAGTTTCAGAGCTTTTGTTATTTCTCTTGAAGCTTCTTTTATATCTCCCTTTTTATACAGGACAGATGCAAGTTTATTGTAAGCTTTTCCATAGTCAGGGTATAATTTGAGAAATTCTCTGAAATTCTTTTCTGCCTCTTTAAGAAGTCCTTCCTGTAAATATTTCTCTCCTTCTTGAAGGAGGTCAAGCTTTATCTGAGAATTTTTAGAAGTTAAATCGTGCCACCATTTATTATTTTTATCTAACCTGTGGTCAGTGCTTATATCAGGTAAAGCTATATAATATTTTGCCACATCTACTGAATTAACAGATAAACTGTAACCTTTCTCTACAGGCGCATCTTCTGGTATTCCCCATTTTTCTTTGAATAATTTCCAGTTTTTCATCATTCTTTCCATATAATTGATTTTTGCACCTTTAAAGGTCTGGCTTCCCGTATGATGAACAAAGGAATCCATTACTATTCTTGCTTCATATCCTGCCTGTGCCGCCCTTATACAGAAATCATCATCTTCAAAATTACCTGTGGCAAATCTTTCGTCGAGACATCCTATAAGATCAATGACCGATTTTCTTGTAAGTAAACAGAAGCCTACAACCCTGGGGTAAAGAATGGTCTGACCTTTATGAGTTTCTGTCCACTGTGAGGCGAATTTCTCCATTTCTTCCAGAGTTTCATAAGAAGCTTCCTTTATTTTCTGAGGGCCTGAGATGTTATTTGTTACAGGGCCTGCAATGCCGGCTTTCGGTTCTCTTTCTAAAAGAGAAATCATAGAGGAAAGCCATCCTTCTGTAACAATCGTGTCATTGTTCAGAAGCAGTATATATTCACCTCTGGCAATGGCCATTCCCTGGTTGTTACCTGCAGAAAATCCGAGGTTTGTAGAATTTGCTATAACCCTGGCATGTTCGCAGGTCTTTATATATTCTTTTAAATATTCAACAGTTCCGTCAGTGGAGCCGTTATCTACTATGATGATTTCATGTGACAGTGGGGTATGTTTTTCTATACTATCAAGACAGATTTTTGTATGGTGAAGTTGATTGAAGGTAAGGATGATTATAGATACGAGATCTTTATTGTAACCGGAAGGCTCTATATAAGGTCTGATTCTTCCTGCATTTCTATCTATAGTCTTCCCTTCACTTTCTATGACATCAGGAGAAATTTTACCCAGCCATTTTTGATGGAGTCTTTCAATATTTTCCCTCACATGCCTGAATCTCTCTGGACCGCTCTTTGATTCATGATGGATGACAACACTTTTCGGTTCATATACAAGAAGATAACCTTTTTCCTGTAATTTAAAACAGAGATCCACATCTTCATAACCGTTCATGAAGCCTTCGTCAAAGCCTCCGACTTGCTCAAAATGAGATTTTCTGACGAGAAGGCAGGCAGCGGTCAGAGCCTGATAGGTTTTCAATTCATTTGCAGGGCCATAGTCCGAGTTTTCTTTACAGTAAATATGTCTTGCAAGGAGGGGATCGTTATATGTTCTATGATCCACTATTTCCACTCCTGCATGCTGTATTGTACCGTCAGGATAGAGTAATTTACTTCCTGCTGCTGCAACATGTTTATTCTCATCAAGTATTTTTATTAAAGGATCAAGCCACCCTGGTTTTACTTCTGTATCATTATTAAGAAATAAAATATATCTTCCCTCTGCTTCTTTTACTCCCTGATTACAGGCTTTAGCAAAACCAAAATTTTCAATATTATGAATGACTTTTACACAGTTATATTTATCCAGAGTCTCCCTGGTTCTGTCTGTTGATCCATTATCAACGACTACAATTTCATAATCTCCACTGCCTGTATTTTCTCTTATTTTATCAATACACTGAATAGTAAAATCGAGTTTATTATAAACAGGTATTACTATAGAGACTTCAGTAACTGATTTAGCAGATTCTGATTTTTGAGATAAAAGTAATTTTCTATATACTTCTTCCCATCTATAAATATTATCCTCCAGTATATATTTCTTTAATACTGTTTCATAGGCATTTTTACTGATGGATTTCCTTAAATCTTTACTTTCTATCATCTCTTTTATAGCATCATACCAGGCATCATAAGTATTTTCCACCAGTAATCCAGTTACTCTGTTCTCTATGCTTTCAATATATTCACCTTCATTGGAGTAAATACCAGGTATACTGCAAATAGAGTATTCAAGCCATTTAACATGAGATTTTCCACTGTTAAACAAATTATTCTCAAGAGGTATCACTGCAAAATCAGCTTCTACTGACTGTAATATTCTTGCATAATCCATATAATCAGGGCAAAATTCCGAAATATTTTTTACTTTTGAAGAATTCATAAATACAGATTTATCAGTACCACCCCATAAAAGAATTTCCACATTATCATGTTCTCTGATAATATCACTTAAAACATGTTCTATTATATGAAAATCAGGAGTATGTGTTATTGTACCACTGAAAAGTATTCTTACAGGTAAATTAGAGTCAGTTGAAATTCTATAAGGAGCACACCATATAGATCTATCAATAAAATTCTGCAAAATAAAAGCATTTTTATTGTAATTTTTGTACAATTTTTTCATACCTTCTGTAGTTACTGTAATCAGATCTGCTTTAGTAAGATATTCTTCTATTAGAGGTTTAATCGAGTTAAAATAAGGTTTTTCAGGATGTTTTTCAGGTAGTAAAGTCAAGGCATCATCAATTTCAAATACAATTTTTGGTTTTTTTTGAGTAAAATGTTTTTCCAGCATATGATATGGTAGTATAGCAGGCACCTGTCTTTGAATAATCAGTATATCTGTATCAAGCAATCTCTTAATATTAATAGATTTCTCATTACCATTTTTTTCCAGTAGCTGAATTATATTAAATCCTTTTTTCTTTAAATATGAAAAGGGAGATAAAATTCTTATTGTCGGGCATGCAACTTCAGGAGGATCAAATAGAATAACCCCTATATTTATAGTGAAAGAATAGATTTTATCATTTCCCTGTCCATATGCAGTTGATGCTATTTTTTTCAGTGTTTCATAATAAATATGTTCAACTCTTTGAGTATCTTCGGAGATACTAGATACAGGTTGAATATTTTTACGTAAATCACTCATCAGTTCAGGATTTTTAATGAATAAATCAAGTTTCTTTCCAAGATCCTGGTAATCACCTGCTTTAAATAGAAAACCATTTTCTCCATCACGAATAATCTCAGGTATAGCTGCCACGTCTGATGCTATAACAGGAACCCTGGCATGAAGACATTCTCTTATTACAAAGGAATAGCTCTCTGAACGGGATGGAATAACAGCAATATCTGTTTTAGATAAAATAACAGGTAAATCATGAGGCTCATAAGGGCCGAAATATTTTACCTTCTTACCTTTCAAGACATTACTCATAATATTATGGAAATAAATGTTACTTTGAATATTACCGTAAATATTTAACTCTGCACTGTCTGTTTCTATAAGATTAAAAGCATTAATAAGTATATCAAGGCCTTTAGTATGAATAATATTGCCTATATAAGAAAAACGAATTAAACCCTTTACTCCACTGTAAGTCATGGGAGTAAATAATGAAAGTCCTAAAGGAGAAATTACACTGTTTGGATGTTTAAAACCATGTTTTTCAAAATTTCTCTTAAGAAAATTACTTGGAAAAATTAAACTATTAATAAGCTGTAAATTTTTTTGTAGAAAAGCTCTTCTATATGAGAGTAACTCTGTTAAGTGATGAGCTTTATCTGAAGGATTAATACCACAGCGATTTATATAACAATAAACACATTTATTTACAGTTTCCGGTCCTTTTTCACAAAAATTTCCATCGTCCTTTATAAAATGATATTGATTACAGATAAACCATCCATCATGAATTGTCATTACTACCGGTATATTATGTTCTGCACAAAAATTAATAGCTGAAGCAGAAATACCAAGGAGATGCTGAAAATGAATCAAATCAGGCTGTAAACCAAGAAGATATTCTCCAAAAACAATGGCAACCTTATCATTTTTAAAATTTTCAACGGGATCTGCCTGTATATGTAAATTAATTCTTGTAACAGGTAATTCCTTATAAAATCCTTCTTCAATATTATATTCAGGTAATAATAAATCATATGAAGGATAAATTATTCTCACTGTATGCCCTGATTGCTGAAGGTTCATGGCAAGATTATAGGTATAAAGTTCTGTACCTGCCATTCTGTATTCAGGGAAATTATGTACATAAAAAGCTATTTTTAATTTTCTACTATCTTTATCTATCTGCCTTTTATCTTCCTGAAGAATAGATGGTGATAAAACTTCCTTCCTGTCCCCATAAATTTTCAACTGGTCAGGTAATGATAGTTCTGATGGTATAAGGTGTAAATCATAAGGAGGATTACCATCAAGATTTTTCATATTATTTTCTATTATTTTCATGGAAGACCTGTCTGATATTTTTTTCAGCAGTGAGAGAGCATGTTCTTTATTACCTGATAAGAAATAGGCAACTGCAAGATTATTAATGGCTGAATAATTTAAAGGATTTAATTCTACCGATTTTAAGAAACACTTCAATGCAACAAAGACCTGGCTTTCAGGTCTGCCTTCATTCCATGAAGGATAATATTGAAATGCCCTGACACCCATATCATTGTAAACAGATGCTCTATCCTCAGATGTCTCAGGAGAGACTCCACAGATTTTATAAAGCATTTCAATATTATTAAAATTCTGATAGACATTTCTGAGATTATTGACTTCTCTTATTGGTATATCATCTTTTTTAGAAATAGATGTGACATTTTCCAGAAATAATCCCAGAGGTTCTGAAATATGGTATGCTTTCAGTCCTGACAGGGCAAATCTGATATTAAAATCATAATCCCCTGCAGCTCTGAAGGCTTCGTTAAAATATCCAATAGTTTCATGTATTTCCTTTCTCCACATTGGCTGAGGGCCAAATTGATAATGAAGTAAAACAGAAGGAGGAAAATACATGGGATATCTATATAAACGAACTTTATCATTCTCTTCATAGGTTTCATTTGGCTTAAAAGAAACATAACAGTCTCCGTAAACAAGGGATATAAGAGGGTTATTATCCAGATAATCTGCCATTATTTCAAGTGCATCGAAACGGTGTCTGTCATCAGTATTGGCATTTGTAATATATTTACCAGAGGCTATTTTGATACCTTTATTCCATGCAGCATAAAGACTTTCTCTTTCGCCGGTATTTATATATATAATATTTTCGCTGGAAAATTCTTTTTTAAATTTTTCTACTACTGTTCCTTCATTTTCCTGTGAAGCAGTATCTACAATTATTATCTCAAGGTCTCCCTTTTTATAAAGGGTTTGATTGACAAGATCTTCAAGGCAGTATTGAATAAACTTTTCTGAATTATATGTTGAAACTATTGCACTGACTTTTTTTGTTTCAGAAGATTTTTTTTCAATAAGCTGTGAAAAAAAACTTGCCTTTAAACTCTCAAGGGCAGAAAGGATAACTTCATCTCCGGGATTGTTCTCAAGATAGTATGTGAGAAGCTTTTCTGAAGAACTGTAATCCTTCAAAGTAATCAACAGATCTGCAAGATTCAGAGTTGCAACCCTGTCAGATGGATTAATCTCAAGGGATTTTCTATAATAAGATAAAGCCTTTTGAAAATCTCCTTCACCGAGGTGTATGACTCCAAGATTATTAAGAATCTGACCGTGTGAAGGGAAACAGTCTGAGAGGTATAAAAAATCATTTTTTGCTTCTTCTATCTTTCCCATCTGATATTTTAATTCTGCCTGAAGATTGAGTAAATAAGGAGAATCAGTATGTAATTGAATGGTTTCAAGAAGAATATTATATGCTTCTTCCAGAATACCTTTCTGTCTCAATTCATTTACGATGGAAATCTTTTCTGCAAGTTCATCTTCATATCCATCAGATTTTATACTCTCCAGAAAAAGTTCAATTTCTTTATCCTCAGGGTTTCTTTCCAGGTAAGATGAAAAAATCTTTCTTGCATCTTCATATTTTTTCAGACTTACCAGAATATCTGCCAGATTTAAAACTGCCGGTCTGTTATCAGGATCTGCCTTCAGGGCTTTTATTAAATATTCCATTGCTTTTTCGGCATTTTTCTCATTCCAGAATATGGCACCTGTATTATTTAAGATTCTGGAATTTTCCGGGAAACGGTCAGAAAGATTTAAGAAAAGATTTTTGCTTTCTTCCACTTTACCTGTTTGAAATTTTAATTCTGCTTCAAGATTGAGTAAATCAGGGGAATCCGGATATTTTAAAATAAATTCCTCAAGCTGTAAAAATGCTTCTTCAACAAGACCTGCTTCCCGTAATTCATTGACAAGTAGAAGAGATTCCTGCAAATCATATTCATCTTTTAAAATAAAACTCTCACCTTCAATAGTCTGAAGCATTTTCTGAGCTTCTGAGAATGAAGGGACAACTTTCAGAATGTTATTCAAAAGATCCTTTGCAAGTGAAATATTACCGGCTTTTTCCGACGCCTGCGCTAAATACCATGCAATACGCCAGTTATCCGGTATATGTTTCATAGCTTCTATAAATTCAGGTATGGCCTGGGAAGAATTATCATTGTTCTGTAATACCAGGCCGGACCATAATCTCAGATAAGGATCATCTTGATAATAGTTTCGATAGTTTATAATGCCTCCTGAGCCATGAGAACTCAGTAAAAAAGAAGACTTTCCAATATTTTTTTCCGCTTCAAACAGAGCGTGTATATCATTGGAAGTCATGCTGATAATAAAATCTCCGCCTTTATCACCGAGTGTTTCAATAAACAATTCCGCTCCGGAAGGTTTTTTTATATTCCCTGTCAGATCTCCCAGAGTAACAGGTTGCCAGAGGAGACTCTCATGGGATTTCATACCCCATATACGCAATTTTTTAGGTTTTCCCATCATTTTTTCATAAATGGGATTGAGGCTTTTCGCGGCATTTTCAGCACCGAATATCTCTTTTGCATATTTTTTAGCATTTTCGCCCAGTCTTTTTCTCTCTCCTGGGTTATAATATAAATATTCAATTGCCTCTTTATATTCTTTTTCACTGTTAACTATTAATCCTGTATGTCCATTAATAACCAGATCTTTTACTCCACCGTAAGGGAATACTACAGGCGGGACTCCTGCATACATAACTTCCTGTAAATTTAATTCTGCCGATGCATAGGTATCTTCACATAGAGGATAACCATAGACATCAAATATTTCAATAATAGATTTGATATCCTTTACATATCCTCTAAAATCAAATTTTTCTGATGCTCCAAGTTGTTGTGCATGTTGCTTCAGAAAATTTTCTATACCACCGCCGCATACAATAAACTTTACATTCTGTATATTAACTGCTGCACTCATAGATACATAATTTCTATGCATTTTTACAAAGTCAACTGTACCTATATAACCGACATTAAAATTGTCATGTTTTCGTAATTTAATGCCTTTAATACGCGTAAAATCCGTTGCATCGTATACCATAGCAACCCTTTCGGCTTTTTCTTCTGATGGCATATCCCGGAAAAGTGGTAAATTATTAAAGGTATTAGGATTACTAGGTATATTCATATCGGCAAAGTCTATTAATTTTCGAGTTATTATTTGAGGAGATCCGTCACCAGATATATGATACCAGAGCAATAAACGCACAGGTGGGAGGTCTCCTCTCAAAATCTCATAAATTTCAGGATTATTCCAGAAATTGATATGGAGAATATCGGATTTTTCTATTTCCTGATAAATACTATTTCTGTCAGGAGCACTTAATACAGTTATGCCAGCTTCCCTGGCTAACTCTAAAGCATTTATGTCTGCAGGTAAAAGCGAAATTGCAATATGATGAAATTTGCCCGGTCGAGACGAATATTTTGCCGTTGCAATCATTGCACGGGCAGCTCCTCCCAGGGAAATGCCCTGTATAATATGGAGTACGTTAATCATTTTCAATTACCTTTCTGCATAATCTTCATTACTATCTCTATTATATACTATCAATACCATGGTTCTAATATATCATATAAATCATTTTTCTTAATAAAATTATTATCAATGTGCAAAAGTTTTCTAAGAGAAGAATCTATAAATAGTAATGTTTTATTTTCACGAATAATTTGCTTATTATTAATAACTATAGCTTTTATATCTTGTGAAGTTCTTTCAAAAATTTTCAACCAAAAATTATCAAATGTATTTAAATTTATATATGACAAAATATTTGCATCTACAAGTTGCAAACTTGGTGCTTTTATGTTTACTCCCCACTTAATAAATAATCCTGCCTGGTGGAAATTAAGTGGTGTAACAAGATATTTTAAAGAAACCTCTACTGTCGATCTATGGATTAAAGTTTCAGCAAATCTAATGGTTTTTTCCAGGTCCATACCCATAATTTTTTTATATGTTTCTGTCTCAAACCCTACAATTGAAATAGTCATTGTGCTAAATAATTTTTCAACTAATTCGACCTTTTCCAAATCAACATTTCCATTTGTCACAATATGCAATTTCACATCAGAATACTTTTGCTTTATTTTAGAAAGCCATTCGAGTGATTTCATCTGAACAAGTACCTCTCCACCTTGAACAGCAATACGATATGGTTTACATAAATCAACAAGTTTTGTCAGTGAATCATAATAGTCATATGAACCACGCCAAGAAGGAGCGTGTACACAGCACATTGCGCAATTTCCCTGACAAGCAAGGGAAAACTCAATATTAAAAAGCTCAAACTGTAATTTTTCATCTGGTAAAATTCTTCTAAACTTGTAAGCCTCACAGGAACAATCTTTATTAAATGAAGTAAGCAAATTGAAAATCTCAGGATCATCAATATGACCTATTCTAAGCTCATCTCTATCCCAGACCCTGCAACATGGATAGATATTACCGTCATGTTTTATAAATAATTGTTTTAAATGACATGCTCTTTCTTTACTGTTTAATTCAAATTTGTCGGTTAAATCCGTAGTAATTTCTGGTATATTGGCTTCAACAATTGTTTTTTGTGAAGTATTGTTTTTCCTTTCTACGTCTTGTAATAATTGTTTTATCTCAAAATCATCAGGATTTTTTTCTAAATATAATGAATAGAGTTTTTTAGCTTTTTCATATTCTTTCAGACTTACTAAAATATCTCCCATATTTAATATTGTAATACGATTATCAGGAGATATTCGTAAGGCTTTTGTAAAATATTTCATAGCATTTACAATATCTTTATTTACACGGTAGATTATTCCGAGGTTATTTAAGCCTCTAGTGTCATCAGGCCATCTTTTAATAAGATTTAAAAGAATATCTTTCACTGTGTCTTTATCTCCCATTTTAAATTTCATTTCTGCTTCAATATTATCTGCTTCCGGTGTATCAGTATTGAGAAGGTATTTTTTATAAATCTTTATAGTAGAAAATACCCCAGGAATAATTGGAAGATGTGATTGAGTCTGAGTTGGATCTGTAGGATAAAGCAGTGGTATATCAATTATTTCACAATGATAGGTATCTTCCATCATTTCCTGGCAAGCCTTCCTAATACCCGGTTCATTCCCTGCATGGTGAGAAAAAATTGTCTCTCTATTTTCATCATTGAGAGGAGGAAGATAATCATGAAAAATCATTATCCCACCCGGAGCAAGAAGTGGATAATAATTGATAATATCCGTTTTTACACCTTCATAAGTATGATCTCCGTCAATAAATATAAGTTCAGGATAATTATTGTCCTGTTCAAATATTTGTTTTAATTGAGTAACAGCCTGATGTGAAAACATACGGAAATGAATTATTTCATTACCAAGTTGCTTTAAGACTTCGTAAAATTGAGGTGTACCTACAGGTTCAACTGTAAAACCAGAAATATCATTCTTTATTCTTTTTAAAGCTCTCCAGATTAATACCAGAGAAGCTCCAGCATAAGATCCAACCTCTATAAAACGTAATGGATTAGATTTAACCGGTAAATTTTTTTTTATAGCATAATATAATTGAAATCTTTCATTGGGTGACATCTGACTTTCAATTCCAATAAGGGCAGGTTCTTCGGTATTAAACTCGGAAACGAGTTGAGGTGATATATCCTTATTTACAGGAAATCTATCAGGTTTACTAAACCATACTCCCGTTCCGTCTATCTGATTTATATTGAATTTTAAATTTTTTAAAGATTCAAATTCATGAATAGCTTTCTTGCATCCTTCCCAGTATCCATAATCATCAACCTGAATAACCCCGTCGTTCACAATATGATCGTATAAATTATTTAAAATTACCTTTGTAGAAGAATACCAGTCACCATCCATATGTAAAAAAGAAATCATACCAGCAGTATTTTTCATTGCCGGTAAAGTATCTTCAAAATAACCTTTTACAGTTTTTATAACATCTAAAACACCCAGTTTTGTACATATTTCTCTTATACTGTTTTCACCTGCAGCACATGTCCCTGTTCCCCACCCTGTCAAATCTGCATCTATACCGTTATGTTTATCTGATTCTGTCGGTGGTGGCATGCCATCAAATGAATCAAAAGCATAATGAAATCTCGTTTGTCTGCTATAGCGTTTTATCACATATGCAAGAAGAGCACTTGACCCACCTGCTGCCACACCACATTCTACAAAGTTTCCCGGTATATTCTCCAGGCATATTCTTTTAGTCAGGGAAAAAAGTGAATATAATCTTTCTTCTCCCAGCATTGTATATGGTCTAATAATTTCAAGTAGTTCATTAAACTCTCTATCCTCAATTTTACTTGAACTAGTTTCCGGAATTTGTATAAGAATCTGGTCAAGTAATTTCCGGGCTTCCAGATTATCAGGAAAATATCGAAGTTCTTCGCGAATAGCCTCTTTAGCAGCATAAAACTGGTTCATTTTCATAAAACATACTGCTCTTAAATAATCAAGTCCCTGGTGAGGTAGCTTTAATGATTTTGCTTTAATAAGTATATTAAAAGCTAAGTTATAGTCATTTTCATACAATAATTTATAAGCCTCTTCAATAAGTTTCTTAATAGATATTTGATTATTTTCTTCAAAAGTTTTTATAGAATTCCCTGAGGTTTGCTTCATAAACATGGAGTTTTTCATAAGTTCATCACGTAATATTATTGCTTTTTTATGCCCTGGTATAATAAATTTTTCTAATGTTTCAACTGCTTCATTTATAAGACCTGCTCTACCAAGTGCAATAGCTTTTCCATAGTTAAGAGATTTATTCTCAGGATTAATTTTGATAGACTGATTGATTAAAAAAAGAGATTTATTATTTTCCTTTAAATTTAGATATTCTAATGATTGTAATGTTAGTATATCTTTATCTGACATATAAAAACCAGGAGATTTTTGGTAAATATCTTCTGTAGTTTGAAATATTAATTGTATTTCTTCAGGTGTTTTAATTTCATTAACTCCCCAATATTTATTTACAATCTCCTTTTGTGATAATGTAATATATTCACTATAATCTGCAAATAATTTAAAAAAATCTTTTTCTACTTTATTATAATCATCTTTCACTTCATTCCTGAGAATTTTACTAAGTAAATCACTATTACTACTTGTATACTCTACTTTATCTCTATAAAGATAATGAGGTTTGCCCATAAAAATACAAAATCCGATATGAGTTCCAAGTTGATTTGAAGTTGTAAAAGAAGCTAATTCTATAAAAGTTTTTAGCCTTGACAGGAAAAGTGGATCAAACATATGTCCTGCTGTGATACATTCAAAACCATATTCCATATATATTTCAGAATGGCCTCTCAAAATATCTTTCCAGTAAAGACATACTCGAATATTATCAAAATCCTTTTTGAACCTTTTTATTACTTCACAGTAATTCCTGATATCATAATGATTATCAAGGAAATGAGTAGAATGAGCTGCAAATACAAGTAAATTTCTACCAAGCCTTTTTTTTTCAAGGTCCAAACTATTATTATCTAAATAATTTGAAGCATAATGTACAAGTGGCCCTATGGAAAAGATTACCTTATTAGTCTTACTTTTCAAGAATTGATACCGAAATGGAGAAGAAATCAGAAGCCCCGGAACAGGAGCATTAACATCTGCATCCCAGACATGATAAGCATAGCTTGGGCCATGTTCTATAGCAAATTTAACCTGATATGTTTCTGAAATATCAGCATATCTTTTTAAAACTGTTGAATTACCATAAAAAGCATTAGAACTATAAATTTCATTTGTTGAAAGAGGCCTATCTTTAGCTAATTCATAGAGTTCATTTAAGGTCAATAGATTTCATCTCCTTAACACGATAAGCTTTAAATAACTTCTCACAAAAAAATTTCATTAATCTACAATTTTATCTCTTCCTGGCCAGAATCCACATATGAGATGATAGATTATTCCTTTTTAAAAAATTCTGAAAATCATCAAAAATATTATTATTAGAGCTAAAAATCAAATAAGTAAAAAAAGGATTATATTTTTGCAGAGTTAAATCTTCTTGCAAAGCTTCTTTTAATAATTCTAAATCTAATTCTCCTGGAGTAGAAACTTCTAATATTTCAAGTCCTTTCTTTTCTAGGAGATAAGATAAGGAAGCAGGATTAAAGTAATTTATATGTTCATGGTCTATAACTTTAGCTTTTTCTCTCAAAACTAATGGTCCAAGTGATTCTATATTAGGGCAGGTACAAATAAAAAGACCATTAATCTTTAGATATTTAATACAATATTCTATAAACAGATCAGGATTAAATAAATGTTCTATTACTTCAAAATTAACAATTACTTCAATTGATTCTTTAGATAGCTCAAGCTGTTCAACCGGTAATTCATATACTTTAAATCCTCTCTTACGACAGGTTTCTGCCAGATGTGGAGTAGGTTCAACTGCAATTATTTCTTTAAAAAAATTATACTCTTTTATAGATTCGCAAAATGTACCGAAACCAGATCCTATCTCAAGAAGACTACTACCTTTAAGATTATTTTTTTTACAATAATCTACTACTTTTTTGGCTCTTGGCTTAAAAATTTTTTCTTTTCTTATTTTTTCTGATGCTGGGAAAATATATCTATTCCAGAATTCGTAATTTTTTGATTGTCTGTAAAATTTATTCATCAGTTCTTCCGGTGCCCTTGGATTCATATAAACAGTATTACAATTATGGCAAATATCATAGATGAAGCCTTCTTTTTCACCCCAGACATCCCTTTCACTTGATTTACAGGCAGGACATTTTACTCTGACAAATTGAGTTTTTCTGCTTCTTAAAAATTCTTTATCTTCCTCAAGAAAGGCTTTTTTAGCCTCCATCAATCCTTCAGGTCTTATGTCATTTATTTTAAAAGACATATTAACTTTCTCCTAATATTTTTTTGTAAAAATATTTCTTTCAATCCTATACTCTTTTTTAATAAATTAAATAAACTATAGTTAAATTTTTTGATATAAATACTCCCTATAATCTCCTTCATAACCCTGAAACAGATCAAATTTCTTATATAATAATTTGAATTTTTTCGAATTTATTGGATAATCAGAACATGGAATACGCTCAAAACCACGATTTACAATACCTTTTCTATCCATATTATTATGTAAAAAATACCCTGAAGTAACTCTTTCTATATGTGAAATGTAATTAGAAATAACGTTATAAGGCATTTCTGATAAACTGAAGGCATTTAAAAATAAATCGACACTATTATTTTCTAATTCTTCTATAGCATAATTCGGCATAAGAATTATATCGTATTGCTCAATAAACTTACGTGTAATAGGTGTTTTACTATAATATAAGAGAATTTTTCTTTCAGGTAGTGTTCTTAAAAGATAATATGCTGCAATTACAAGTGTTTCTGGTAGATCAAAATTGATATATGTTACATTAGTATTTGGATTATTTTTAAAATAGTAATAACATGTTCCCCCATATCCACCACCAAGTTCGGCCCATACACTTTTTTGGTAATCAATGAGTATATTAGAAATTTGTTTACAGTGATTATGAAAACGGAATGCCTGGGGTATGATTAGATAATTATTAATTGAATAACCCCATGGATTTCCAATTCTTGGCACAGAGAGGTTCTCTAGCTTTTCATTTAAATATAAAGCTTGCCAGATAGTATAATCTCGGGACATTAATTTTTTAAATCTTTCTTTTTTTTCTTCGCTACCATTTGTAAGATCTGAAAAATATGCATATTGCGATACTATTGGCCCTAATTTGTTTCTCCAAAAATTTTTAAAGATATTATAAACTTCTTCTATATTATTATTTAATAAAGAGTCATATAAATCAAATCTTTCATTTATATAGACCTGCCACTCCCCGTCTGGAAAATATATCTTCGATATATCTTTTTGTTCTTTTTTTATAAGTTTATATAAGGCAATTATTTGTTTTATTATATCTAAATATTTATTGCTCTCAATAATTTCCGGGCATTCCTTTAAACCGAATTCCAGTGCTTTATCATCAATAAATTCCTGGTAATTTAATAACATTTTGCCATACCTTTCATAATAATAAATAAAGTTTAAAAAATATTTAAACTTCTTATATTTTTTATATTAATCCCATATATTATCTTTTTTCCATTCGCCATTATCATCTTTCCACCACACACGCTTATCTCGAAAGGTATCTGCAATCCGGTCAAATTCTTCTTCTGATATACTGACATATTCCAACCATCTCTTTAAATCTCTTGATTTTACATGATCATATTTTCTCACCATTTCAATACCTTTTTCTCTGGTCATATAACCTGAACGTATATCTTTGGAAGCATGGTCTGTAGCTCTGCCGTAACCGAATTTTATATACTTCATATAATCATGAACACCATTTTCATGCATATCATCAAGATTAGAAATTGTACGATATGTCCTCTCAAATGGTTCTTTAGCAAATTCAAAATCATACATTTCTTTCATTTTATGAGCATGCTGGTTGGGATCCCATTTAAAAAAATTTCCTATATAAATACCCCTTACTCCGGATTTCTCAAATTCTTCATCAGAAGGCATTTTTAACCATACAAGATCTTTCTCAGATAATCCCTCTGTTTCTTCAATCATATCATAAAGAGTAAATCCTCTTAAATCATGTTCCAGAACAGTCCTTTTATTATATTCTACATAGTCATCAGGAGAAAACATTCCGGAAATTGACCATGTAATCTCACCCCATACTACCAGGGGGATTTCAAGCTTTACAGCTATATGCATCGGATAAGTTTTAATACCGGCATGGGCATGCCAGTTCATATCACCCATTTTCTTAAAACAGAGACGATTTAATTTAATAAGAGTATCAACACTCGGACCAAAGATAATATGGTCTGCATTAAAAACATAACGCATACGATCAAGATTTCTCTGACCTTCAGGTAAATAATTATTTCCATGATATGTAACCAGCAGAGGCTTCATACCATATTCCAGTATTTTATGTACCTGAAAATAACTGTCTTTACCTCCGCTGACTGCAACGATACAATCATAATTACCTTTAGTTTTACTCTTTTGAATTATTTCTTTAAATTTCCTTTCTCTTTTAATCCAGAAATCAGGATTAAGATCATCAAATTCTTCATACATTCTACAGGCACTGCAAATACCGTAATCATCAAACATATTATTAACTGAAATCATAGGATAAAGACATTTTTTACAATATTGCATCACTGGCGGTCTATTTATTGATTTCTCAGTCATAATTTACTCCTCTGGAAGATGTCATAAATTTTTCCTTGATTTAGATAATGGTAAAGGTTTTCTTATATTATATCCTCTATCATAAAGATACTTTTTAGCATTATAGAGACTATTTTCAGAATGATGTAAAATGTTTGCCAGTGCTGCAGCACTCGCTTTCGTGTTAAGAACTTCTTCAAGGTGCTGCCATTTACCTGCACCTCCCATGGCTATAACTGGTATAGATATGTTTTCTGAAACTTTATTTATTAACTCCAGATCATATCCTGCCCCCAGGCCATCTTTATCAATCGAATTAAGTAAAATTTCTCCTGCTCCATAATCCTGAACTGTTCTGGCCCAGGAAACAGGTGACATGTCGGTTAATATTTTGCCACCTTTATAAACACGCCATTTATTATCAATTCTTTTAACATCAATTGAAATTACTATACACTGTGTTCCAAACTCTTTGGCACACTCTGTAATAAAATCCGGTTCCTCTATTGCTCTGGTATTCAGAGTGATTTTATCTGCTCCTGATTTTAATCTCTGATAAACATCTTCAATGTTCCTTATACCTCCTCCCACAGTGAGAGGCATAAAACATTTTCTTGACACTAAATTTATAATCTCAATGATTGAATTAAATGCCGGATGATTTAAATCATCCCGTCTTAAATCATAAAAAGAATAAGGTGATATATCAAGATAAATCAACTCATCTGCAGCCCAGTTGCTCAATCTTTCAACTGCAGCAGTAGGAGAGCCAAGATTTTGATATCGTTTAAAGCCTTTGCTCTGAACAATAACACCATTTCTTAAAAGAATTACCGGTATAACTCTTTTTTTAAGCATTTTGATACACCTATAATGATATAAAATTTTCAAGTAATTTAAGACCGTTATACTGACTTTTTTCCGGATGAAACTGAACCCCATAAATATTATCTTTAGAGATTGCAGCAACAAAAGGAATCTCATATTCAGAACGGGCAGATATAGCTTTATCATCTTCCGGTATAAAATGATAACTATGTACAAAATAAAAAGTCGGTTTATCTTCATCTATTGAATAAAATAAAGGAAATTCTTTACAATCAATTATTTCATTCCATCCTATATGTGGTAATGGATATTTATTTACATCAAGTTTAATAACAGAACCTTTTATTAAATCCAGACCATCACAATCTTCAAATTCCTTACCTGTAGTTGCCAATATTTGCATACCGACACATATTCCAAGATAAATAATTTTCTGAGATAAAATGTGATATAGTAAATCATCTTTTATATTCATATCCTCAATTTTATTCATTAATGAGGCAAAGGTTCCAACTCCCGGTAGAATAATATGAGAACACATTTTGATTTCTTCTGCCATGGTTATCTGAGCTACATCTTTCGTAATAAAATTAACAGCATTCCATACAGAAGTAAAATTACCGCCACCGTAATCTATTATACCGACTTTTTTCATAACACTTTACTCCCTGAAGGGTTTTTAATAAAGCCATAGTTCTTTTTCTATTATCTTGATTATTCTCTCGCTACCCTTACCATCAATAACTTTTTTAGAATTTTTATGCATTTCAAGTAATTTTTTTCTATTATTATAAAATTCTTCTAATTGCTCATATAATTTCAATAAATTCTCTCCATTCATCAGACCGCCATTTATACTGATCCCTTCTTCTACAAGCTCTTTAATCAAAAAAAATTGACGTTCTGATTCATGCATATTTATTGTAGGAAGGCCGGCATAGGCTGCTTCGTAAGTAGTCACACCACCGGAAAGAATTGCCATAACACAGTTAGAAAGTAAATACCACATGGAGCTATTTGTTTTGGCCAAAATGATTTCCTGATTGTGATTCTTGCTTATAGTATTAACCAGGCAATCATAGGAATGAGTATAACCTTCTCCCAGTAAAACCCAGAATGTTGTCGGTAATTTAAAATTTTTTAAAGTTTCCAGGAGAGTAAGAGTATTGTTTGCCGCATCTCCTCCACCCATACTTATAGCAACTGAAAAATTTTTCCTTATAAGATTCTGTCGAAAAATATTGGTATTTATACGTTTGCAGGCTTTTTGTATAATAGTATATTTAAGTCCCAGATATGTTTTAATACCCTTTACTTCATGATCATTACCGGTATATTTTGTACGGCTGAAAAGAATATCCATTTTAGACATATGGTTAAATATAGGAGAGATAGATACAGAAATAAGGGATTTATTCTTTAAATGTAAAACAAGGTCTTCATTCATATACATCATATCAAAAATAATGACATCAAATTTTTCTGCAACATATTTATATAATTCATTTTCTTCTGATATAATATGTACATTAAATTTAACATTCCAGAGCAACTTTCTAACTACTTCACTTCCAATAACAAAAAAATTGACTTCATGTTCATTATTGGCTACTTCTGCCAGAGTACGGGATCTGAATAAATGCCCGAACCCCATTTCTGTAGAGGCTTTACAAATAAAAAGGATTTTCATTATAAAAATTACTCCTCTATTAAATTCAAAGAAAAAGGCTGATATTGCATAATAGTTTTTTTACACCTTTTTCCAAGAATTAAATTCACCTGATCAGCATTTAAAATTGCTTCAGGTCTTACAATAAGTATATCTTCATCCTCTATTATCTCACCTTTTTCCAGCTTTCTTATAGCGTATAAAGACCTTCTGGCTCTTTTTTTCACATTAATTTCTTCATCTTTCAATTTTATCTGGTTATATTGAAGGGCCTCATATACATTATGAATATCTGATATATATTGCCTGAAATCATTTTCTTCAGATGCATAAGCATGGTCAAAACCTTCCTGTTTTTTATCTAATGTAATATGTTTCTCAAAATATGTAGCACCCTTCGATAAAGCTATTGCAGCAGAAATAGAATTATCTGTATGATCGGACAGGCCAACAGGGAATTGAAAGGTATTTTTCAGAACATCTATAAATGCCAGATTCATTTGCTTCAGCCCGGCAGGATATACAGAAACACAATGAAGTATTACAATATCTTTAAATCCATTATTAAAGAGTTCCGAGATAGCTTTTTCTATTTCATCAAGTAATGACATCCCTGTAGAGAGTATTATATAAGCTTTTTTCTCTGTAGCTTTTTCTGCCACTTTTTTTAAAAAGGAAATATTATTTAAATCACATGAAGCTATTTTAATATATTCAGGGTCAAACTTTAACAGTAAATTCAGACTTTTTTCATCAAATACAGAAGCACTGAAATCAAGGCCAAGCTCTTTTGTATAACTTGCAACCTTCTCATACTCATAATCTGTAAGCATAAATTTCTTTCTCTGTTCTATAACCGGATTTGGTTTACTTACACCGTCTATATAGATAAAGGGGATATATAAACCTTCGGGATTAATTATTTGAAACTTTACAGAATTTGCACCAGCATTTTTTGCAAGATCTACAAGCTTCAGAGCTACATCAACACTTCCGTTGTGATTTGTTCCTGCTTCTGCAATAATATATGGTTTTGCTATTAAATTTAATTCCATAATATCAACCTTCTTTAGTTATAAAGATTATAAGAATAAAATATCCATGTATCAGGTATTTAGATTATTTACTTTTAATGCAAATATATTGAAATTATTTATAATAGTTTCTCTGAACTGTTTCCATATACTCAATTTATATTCTTCTTTTAATTTATTGAGTCTGTCCAGAGAATTTATCCTTGAAATTACCTCTTCTATAACATTCATTTTTAACATATTTATATTCCACTCACCCATACCGATAGTTTCAAGCATACTTAATGCTCTTTCATCATAGCTTATTTTTATAGCAGGAATATCAAAAGACAGACATGGCAAAAAAGAGTGTAATCTGTATGTAATATTAAGCCTGGTATTTTTTAAAAAGGTCAGGTATGTATAGACATCTTCCGTATAAAAGTAGTCTACATCTAAAAATGAAGCAGCAAAAGGTATATCTCTGTGATCATGACATAAAAACTTAATATTTTTATACCTCCTTGATTTCAAGTAATCTATTATCTTAACAATATCATCTCTTACCTTAAATTGATAATAAACTGGAATACTCATCAGTGTAGATGTTCTTATTGAAATCAGTGCATCTGTTTTGCTTTCTTCTGAAAGTGGAATAAGATGCTGTGGAATTTCATTTATAAAAAGTGTCGGACATCCCCCTGCTATATTATTACAACCAAGACTATCTATATATCTCTTTGTAGCCAGATCACGGGATAAGGACAGGGTAGCTTTTTTATTAAGCATGATTATTTTCTCATCGCTCATAACATCTGTTCTGTCAACCATATCAAGATTTCTGTTATATATTCGTCCCCTGGACAGGCTAAAAAGCATTAATGGCACTTCAAGTGCCTTCAAAGCTACCGGATTTATTTCCAGTTCACCATTTTCATATAGATTTCCTCCGCCAATTATCAGTCCTCTACCATACTGGTTTATTTCATAGATAGTCTGTGGAGTTAAACCAGATTTTTTCTGTGCCTCATATTTACCTGTAGCAGGAAGAGATATTATATTAACTGTTTCTTTGAAAGCATTTCTGATAAAATGGTTTAAAGCTAAAAAAATCACATCATTTCCAATATTAAATCCTTTTGGTCTGATACAATAAAGATTAATCATATAATCACCTCTCTATATATTTTTACAATATCAGGAATTTTAATAGATTCTATATTGTCTATTCTGGATAATATTTTTTTTAGTATTTCCAGATCTTCTATGGTATCAATCACAAGTCTGACGTCATGATCATTTCCATATTTATATTCAATACAAAAAGTATTAAAATCATTAAAATGTTCATAAAAATATGATGTTATATGTTCTTTATCATTATCAGAAAAATATTTATATATTGAACAAAAAGTAGATGATTTCACAATTTCCACACTTGTACCATAAGGGAACCTTCTTGGAACTAAATTTGTTACAAAATCAATATTCCCTCTAGAAATAATATCAAACCCTTCTATTATAAGTTCTTTATTTACGAATGGGCTATCTCCATTGATACGGGCAAAATAATCCAGCTCAAATTCTTTTATACATCCCAGTGTACGACAAGCTACATCATCCAATGGTCCCTGAAAATATGAAATCCCACTCTCTCTGGCAAAATCAACAAGTGGTCTATCGACTTCTCTATTACTTGTAGCCAGTATAACTTTATAATTTAGATTAACCTTTAAGTTACTAATAATCCATTCAATAATCGTCTTATTACCTAACTTTGCAAATGCCTTATAAGGGAAACGTTTAGAATCCAATCTAGAAAAAATAATTAAGCCTTTATTTAACATCATAGTTAATACCATTAATTTTTTTTATAGTTCTGCATATTTTGTTTATATGCTTTAAAAGTCTTTCTCATAGCCTTTATTATTTCATATTTCTTTTTAAAATCCATTCTAAAATATCTATATTTCATATTTATTATATATGAGTTTACAACAATAAACTATAGTCCAAAAGAATAGTTTTATAGATAATATGGCCTATAGTATTAATTATTATATAGTTCTGATGACCGATCCAATCGCTAACTCCTGAGGGATTATAGAAGGGGCTTCCAGAGATTCCAGCCAGAGTTTTTTTATATACAACCCTGATTTATAGATACTATTCTACCAGTAATTTTAGGTTCAGACTAACCTTCATCATACAATGTATCAGGAGCTATATCCGCTCCATTTGGCCATGAAATTGTCCAGCCATCTACAAAAAATCTTTTAAACATTTCCATATCTTTCAGCGGTTCAAATATACCTCCATCAATATACTTCTCACAATCCACTTCTTTCATCAAACCATTACTAAATTTCACTCTTATCCTGTAATCCCTTAAATATTCCCCTTCAATAACTCCTGGCATGTAGGACATTTTCCTCATAAACTCCACCCCTTTATTAATACATCTGTTCTATTTATTTATCCAAATCATATAAAATTACTAATTATATAAATTTTCACCAATTCAATAGTATCAAAATATTCTAAAAAAGTCAATTTATTTTAACAACTTCTTGTTTACTTAAAAATAATCTGCTATGATATATAAAAATTCATAGTAAAAACTTTAAGAAGGAATGAAATGCATTCTCCTCCATGTGTGCTTATAGTAGATGATAATCTTATAAACATAAAACTTCTGACAAAATCTCTCATGAAAGAGAGTTACAGGGTTCTGGAAGCAAAAAACGGTAATGAAGGTTACAGTCTGGCAGCTTCAGAGAAACCTGATCTCATCCTGCTGGATATTATGATGCCTGTAAAAGATGGCTATGAAGTATGTGAAATGCTTAAAGCCAATGAAGAAACAAAAGATATTCCTGTCATATTTATAACAGCCATGACAGAAACATCCGATAAAGTAAGAGGATTATCATTGGGAGCAGTAGATTACATAACAAAACCATTTAACAGTGCAGAAGTACTGGCAAGGGTAAGAACACAGCTGAATCTCAGAAAAATGTATGAAGAAAACATAAGCTATCAGAAGATCCTCATGGAAGCACAGAAAATGGCATCTTTAGGCATACTTGCAGAAGGTATGGCCCATAACTTTAACAATCTGCTCAGTGTTATATTCTGTTACAGTGAGATATTACAGAATAATATAGAAGGAAAACATAGAGAATATGTTGAAAAAATAATGAATTCCACTACCAGGATGAAATATCTCATAAAGCAATTGCTGGATTTTGCGGAAAATAAAAAGGTTATGCCTGTAAATCTGGAAATTCAAAATTTCCTGGAACAGGTTATTGAATTCTTCAGTGAAAGTTATCCGAAAGAACCGGCCATAGAAATAGAATTACAGATTGAAAACAGTGAAGATAAAATATTCGGAGACGGAAAATTACTTTTTCAGTCTTTTCTTAATATACTTATAAATGCAAGAGAATCTATGAAAGATGGAGGCAAAATTACAATAAAAACTGATAGAACCACTGTTGCTGAAAAATTGAAAAGTAAAATTTCAAATCTCCATGATATATATATGTGTATTTCCATTACAGATACAGGTAATGGTATAAAAGAAGAAAACCTGGAAAATATTTTCCTCCCCTTTTTCACAACGAAAAATACTGTAGGAGTAGGTCTGGGACTGTCCACTTCCTATGGCATAATTAAAAATCATGGTGGTATAATATCTGCAGAAAGTATTTATGGTAAAGGAAGTACATTCAATATATATTTACCTGTAAAAGAGACATACCTTTCAGTGCCATAGAGGATTTTTTTATAGAGGATTTTTTTCATAGCTTATAGAATAGCTTATAGAATAGAAATTATGAAACATGTGTATACTATATAAACCAGTCAGAAATCAGTGGATGAAGAAAGGCATCCCTTTGAAATTTTTATTGATAATTTAAATAAAACCTTTGAATCAGGCAATTTTTTTTATTAAATACTGAACAATAAATATTTCATAAAACATTATCAGGTGGACAAGGAGATAAAAAGCCTTCAGCAGGTATTAAAATCAATTTCTTCACTCAATGGGATAGATATTTCAGAGGCAGGGAAATTATTGCAGTCTCTACTGAAACATGCATTAATTCTCACAAATATAAACAGTGCTTTTTTAGTTAAAAAAAAGAGAACCAGGTTTTATCCTCAGGTTAACAGCGGTTCTTACAGTGATAAAAAAATTCAGGAAATACTGAAAAATTTATCTCCTGAGATTGAGCCTGATAAAGAGAAACAGCACATAGAAGAAAAGCTTGTATACACACTGGTAACAAAAAAATCCAACAGGTTTTTACTATTTCTAAAAACAAAAACCGGAGATATACCTGAAGAACATGAGAAAACCTTCCTGTTATACCTCAAAGCTGCCACAAATATTATAGAAAACGCAGAAAATTACAAAAAATATCTGGAAAAAGAAAAAATTACAGCTATTGGCCTTGCTGCCAATATGATAATCCATGATTTTAAAAATCCTCTTGCATCTATTGAAAATATTACAAATCTCATAAAAGAAACATCAAAAGATGACATAATAGCCGAATGTGTGGATATTATAAATGACGCAGTAGAAGAACTGAATGCTCTCATAAGGGAGGTTCTGGATTTTTCCAAAGGGAAAAAAGACCTTGATATTCAAAGCACTTCGATTTCAGATATGATACTTAAAGTCAGAGGACTGCTGGCAAATAAATTAAAAGAAAATAATATTACCTTTGAAGTAGAAAGTCTTTTTGACATGGATGTAATGGCAGACAGAAAGAAACTGGAAAGGGTAGTTATAAACCTTATAAGAAATTCCATAGAAGCCCTTAAAGGGAAAAAACAGGAAAAAAAGATTACTCTGAAAATTGAAGAATATGAAGATAAAGTTCGTTTTTCCATTACAGATAACGGATGTGGTATACCTGAAGAGATAAGGGAAAAAATCTTTGAACCATTTGTGACAAAACATACAGTAGGAGGAACAGGTCTTGGTATGGCCATAGTAAAACAGATAATAGAAAGCCACAGAGGAGAGATTACCTTTGAAACAAGGCCGGGAGAAGGAACTACTTTTGTATTCACCATACCGGTGAATGGATTGTAGGGACAGAACAATGTTCTGTCCCTACTTCTTTGCCACAGGGGAAAGTTCTTTCAACAAGCTGTCTGCTGAGAGTTCCCTTCCTGTTCCTATCTTTATTTTTTTGTCCCATCTTATCATGGCACCCTGTTCAAAATAATTTGTTTTGAGATAATTCAGGAAATCCTTGTGAAAAATAGAAGTATATTTTTCTTTATAGTAGTGAATAATATGATAGGCTATTATATCTGCAAGGAGATAATTCTGTATATAAAAGGGATGGGTAATATAAATAGAATCATGGGGCCATATAATCCCGGAAGGAATTTCTATAAACAGATTGTCATAGGCATATTCCCGAAATCTCCTGTTTAAATCTCCTTCAGGCCTCTGATAAAGGGAAAATTCAAAGAAAAAGTCAGAGATAATCTTTCTGTACCAGTGATAGCTTTTTGTCCTCTCCTGAAGGATAAACTCTCTTATAACCTTTTCGGGAAGATCAAAATGATCTCTCAGCCATTCCCTCTCAGAAGTTATCTGCTGTATTACACAGGCCATACCTTCCCAGAAAAAATCAGGATCTCCTGAAGAGATTATATAGGACTCGCTGGATATAAGGCTGGCATGAAGTGCATGGCCTAATTCGTGAAACATTATCTTATACCATCTATGACCATCACAGGGATTTGTGAGCACCCTTATATCCTTACCTATTTCTATGACAATACATATACCTCCATGAGGAATATCCTGATAATTTACCTCTATTGGTAGTTTATTCAGGTCAATATTGAAATGACTCAGGAATTTTCTAAAATTTTCAATTATTTCATCTTTCGGGAAATAATTATCAGAAATGGCATTCAAATATTTATATTCATAATATTTTATATCCCAGGGATAAACTGTTTCTACAGATAAACTTTCTTTACAATTATTTATTGTATTTTTCCAGATCCTGTCAGTATGTTTCAATATATCTCTGAAAAGCAAAAAAAGTTTATCCTGATTTATATCTTCAAGGTTAAGACACATTTCTCCATAATGATTGTAGCCAAGTTCTCTGGCTTTCTGATTTCTCAGTTTTATCAGTGTTATTACTTCCCGCTCAATCTGTTCACCAGAACTTACTTCTGCCCACCATGCCTTTTCCCGTAGATTTCTGTCAGGACTTTTTCTTATAATATCATCTACCTGATTTCTTGTCATATCAATGCCATTAAGCTGTAGAGTAAAGGTCTGCATCTTTTTGTTTATTTTGTTGGTAAGCCTGAATATCTCCGGCTCATAAGCAACCTTTGCTTTAAGTATTTCTCTTGATAGAAGATCAACCTTTCTCTGAAGTAATTTATCTTTACTTCTGGCTTTCCAGGCAATAAGTGTTTCATATAGTTCAGGACGAAGAAGTAAATCAGTTTTTTCCCTGTCAATCATAGAAGGTTTAATATGATTTTCTCCAAGAAATTGATTGCGGTAAGATAAAGCTTTCTTTACAGAAAGGCTATAAAGCTTATCTTCAATGTCCTTTAAATAAACTGAGAATTCATTTTCACCGGCAAATTCCGGAGCCAAAATTATCACCCCAAAATTTTATTTAAATACATAATACTACGAAAAGAAGATAAAATCAACAATCAGAGTTTAAACAGCAGTATAAAGGAATTTTTAATTTTATTTAGAAATTATAATAAAGACGTGGCGCGTAACGCGTAACGCGTGACGCGTGACTGGTAGAAGTCCATCCGGTTATTATGCATCATTCATCATGACTAATCAGGTTTACATACAGGAGAAAATCATATTGAAAGGAGCTAATAAATGACAGATAAGCTGGATTTATTGTTCGAACCAACAGACGAATTTTCTGCTCTTAATACCGATTTTTACGAATTAACCATGTGCGGAGGTTTTAAAGTTCTTGAATATCTCAATTATATATTAAAAGACGGATTTAATGCAGGAAAACTGACAGAATACAAATTCGGCCATGATTTATATTTCAGACATATTCCTGAAGATGGCGGTTACTGCATATGTGCCGGTCTTGCAAATGCCATGGAATTTTTAAAAAATGTACATTTTTCTGAAAGTGATATAGAATTTCTGTCACATATGCCGGAATTTTCAAAGATCCACATTGAAGAGAAAAAGAGGTTTTTAGACTATCTTTCCACATGGAGGTTCAGTGGTGATGTGTGGGCTATAGAGGAAGGGGAAGTGGTATTTCAGAATAATACCCTTATTAGAGTGGTAGGAAATCCGGTAGATACACACCTTATAGAAGGAGCACTCCTTAATATTTATAACTGCCAGACAAGACTGGCAACTAAATCTGCAAGAATCTGCCATGCTGCAGGGGGAGATCCTGTAGTAGACTTTGCCTTCAGAAGATCTATAGCAGGACTTGGAGGGACTGCTGAAATATCGAGAGCTCTCATCATAGGAGGAATGAGCGGCAGCTCCAACACCTATGCAGCAAAAAAATACAATCTCGGAAGACCACTTGGCACTCATGCCCACAGCTGGATACTGGCCTTTAAAGACGACAGGAATGCTTTCGAAGCCTACTCTGCAGTATATCCTCACATGGCAGCTTTTCTTGCAGATACCTATGATTTTATAAAAAAAGGTATGGTAGCAGCAATAGAAGAGATAAAAAAATTAAGAGCAGAAGGTTACAACCAGGTAATACTCATAAGAGATGATTCAGGAGATCTTGCAGAAAGAAGTAAAATAGCAAAAGAAATGCTGGATAATGCAGGACTTAAAGATGTAAAACTTATAGCATCAAATGATCTCGATGAATATCAGATTCAGTCAATGAAAAATATACAGAAGGCAAAACTGGAAGTATGGGGTGTTGGAACAAGAGCTGTAACACCACCGGATTCACTTGGCTGTGTCTATAAAGAAACCTTTAAAATAGCTCCTGACGGCACAGTAATTCCAACTATAAAACTATCGGGAAATGTAACTAAAACTACTATACCGGGACCAAAATGGGATATAAGGCTTATAAATAAAAAAAATCAATATGAAGCAGATGTAATGATACTTGACGGACAGATTGAAGAAGCTAAAACCAGACTGAATTATAGTTTTTACGATCCTTCATACAGACACCTCAATACTATGGTCGGAGGAGTGTCTTCAAAATCACTTCAGGTAAAGGTTATGGAAAAGGGAAATATTATATATAATGGCCCTGTAAAAGATACTCTTAAAATAAGAGAAAATACGATAAAAAATCTTTCCATGTTACATGAAGGACATAAAAGACTTGAAAATCCACATATATATAGAGTTGGTTTGAGTAAAACTCTTTTTAATTTGAGAGAAAAATTGATAGAGGAAAGTAAATAGTGAGTGGTGAAGAGTTTAAGTATTAAGTGATGCAGTATTATTTTCTCTGGATATAAATAATTTATGTAATTATAAAATATATAACAGAACAAAAAATCAAAGACATATAGCATGTTTTTTGTGCATTACATTCTGTTTTCAGTAGCTCACGCCACAGAAGAGATACTATTCCCTGTAGTATAAGACAGTTTCTGGCAGTTAAATAGAATTTATTACAATGAACTTCTGAAAAAAATTGATTATAAAATCTGATAAAATTTTATCAGAAAGGTATAACAGTAAAAAGATTAAGTTCATCTAATTTTAAAAAAATATCAATAGCTATTGACAAATTATTAAATAAAATGTACTATTATAATATGCATGATAATTATTTGAATTTTTAATGAAGGAGTGGTTTCTTTGTTATATAATAGAAAATCTTCAAAAAAGAAACATACAGGAATAGCCCTTATATCTACCCTTGCAATAATGGTCATAATGGTTATGATAATGGTATCTATGACTTTTATACTTACCAACAGCAGCTTTATGACAGGAAGATATATAGATAATAATGTGGCAATGCAGGTGGCAGAAGCAGGTGTGGCCTATGCTATGAGCCAGGTGAATTACAATCCTGACTGGTGCGGCGATCTGGATGACGAAGACGGAAGTGGAAATAAATATGCAAAAGTCAATCTTCCTGAAGTGGGAGGAACATTCTATATTACCTTTAACCCTTCTAAAGATTACTGTTCCTATAATAATTTGAGAAAAGCCATTGACTCTGCAAGAAGCGTTAAACCTTACGGAAAAATCCCGCCTTACACAGCAGAAGTTATTGTAAAAGGTGAAGCAAATAATAAGGTTAAATATATAAGAGCCGTTATGGTAAGGGGAGATTTTATGGACAGTAATGTTTCAGCTGAAGGCCCTTACTTTATAAAAAATGCCACAGGTTATGATGATATAGGAATTTCAGATGACACAAAAGGTATGATCTGCAGTAACTCCAGCGAAAATCCAAGTGTTAAAATACCGACTGTCATACCGGTTGACCTTCACGGCGGTAAAGTGGTAACCTGCGGTATAGCAGAAGTAGAAAATTTCGAACCGAATACTCTGGAAATATTAAATAATTCAAGCAAACAGGAATTCGGGAAAATTCCTGTAAGTAAAATTGTAAACCAGAGACCTCGCAGAACAGAGGTTATTACAGAGATAAATCCCGGTAAATACAGTGTAGCAAGAACAGAAAATACGGATGGTACCTATAGCTATGCTATGAAATACAATGGCAGTTCCTATGACTGTTCTGAATGGGCTGAATTTGATGAAGAAGGAAATCTTATAATAAAGAAATCCCTCTATATTAATGAAAATGGCACAACTCCTTTAACTATAGAATTTGAATATTCAAATAAAATATATGAACTTACCGGGATTAGAGACTGTGACGGAGAAATGGAAGTGAGACCTTTACTGGTAAAAGTCCTGGGTATTTCCCCTGCCTATGGAAGGGGTGGTGAGACATTGGGACAAACAGACGGAGGAGGATTTTCCACACCAACTGCAAGACCTAATATCCCCACACCGACTCCCAGGCCGATTACACCGACTCCCAGGTCGCATACACCTACTCCCAGGTCACATACACCTACTCCTGATCCAAACGGAGACCCATACGGGCTTATATCACGAACACCTACTATCAATCATACTCTTCCCACGGCTACACCTGAGCCAGGAGGCACAGGTGTACCTCCAACTGCAACTCCCATGGGAGCTTCTTCTGATGTGGCACCTAAAATTATCTTTGATGTAAGGGGAGGAACCTATAGAACAATCTATTCCAATGCAGATTTAGATCTCAGGGGAAGGGTAAACGGCATAGGAGCCATAGTAACAACAGGCAAAACCAGTATAATAGGTGATAAAGCAAGTTTAATGCTTTTAAGCGGAAAAGATGTAGTCCTTCATGTTGATCCATACAATAATTTTGAAAGCAGCGGATTAATCTATTCTGATGATGATATATATGTTATAGAAACAGAAAGCCGTCATGCAGGACTTCCCCCTGCAATAGCTAATTTTTACGATCCCAACACATCTATAGATATGTCACTGGTAAAAGAAGGAGACTGGATATTCGGAGGGAATATAGTTGCCCACAACGGGAATAGCAATGATATTAATCCCTACAATCCTTCTGACAGAAGCTGCGCCTATTTTGATATACCAAAGAAAAGGATTGCTTTCGGAAGATATATTAATTACATTAATATGGATGTAATAGAAGGATATGAATTTCCTGTAAAACTTGTATCATGGCAGGAAATCAAATAAGAAAGGGTGTTTTATAAATAAAAAGAGATGTTCCCTCAAGGGACATCTCTTTTTGAATAAATTTATGAGAAAATCAGGAATGACTCTTGCAGAATTGAGTGTAACTATTGCCATACTCGGCGCTATGATCGTAGGAATGATATTATTTTTTACTACAGGTCTTCAGTCAATAAAAAAGAATAATATAATGGTTCCCGTAGTAAATATTGCCAATGAACAGATAGAAAAAATGAGGGAAATGTCTTATAACACTATAATGTCTGACTATTATCCTTCCAGTGAATTTAATCTCAGTAAAAACAATATAGATTATAAAATAAAGATAACAACAAAAGTCATATATTCAGAAGAGCTTGTTGATATATCTATTAATATAAACTGGCAGGGAGCAGGGAAAATGGGAAAAAAAGACCTTAATATGGAGACCTATATATATACTGCACCTGAACCTGTGCCGACACCATGAAATTTTATTCAACTAAATCAGACAGACATAAATTAAAATATTTAATCACTTCAAAAAAAGCCTATACATTAATTGAAATGATGCTCTCTATCATTATTTTTTCCCTCATGCTTGTTACAATCTTCATGGTATTGAGCATAGGACTTAAAAGCTGGCAACTGGGGGAAATGAGCAGCAGTAATCAGCAGGCGGCAGAGGTTGCCATGCAGCGTATCACTGGTGAATTAAAAATATCCAACAGAATTACATGTAAATTTGATAAAGCAAATTCCTTTGATCCTGATTATATATGTTTCGAAAATCCTATGAAAGAACAGGATTTTAAAACTGACAGTATAACAAGAAACCCTCTCTGGCAGTCTCACATAATTTATTATATACTTCCTGTATCTGCCGGTTCAAAAAAAAATATTCTCTACAGAAGGGTAATAAGTCATGCTTCTTCCGTTATACCTGTAGTCCTGAATAATCTCACCATATTATCTTATCTTACTCCTGATGAAATAGGAGGTGAAAAGCCAAAGGTTATAGTAAGAGATGTAGAAAAATTTGAAATAAAACAGGGAACAGGTAACCTTATAAATATAACCCTTGTATGTGCAAGAACTATGGAAGAGAAAAAACTTGTCTACGAACAGGATTTTAAAAGAGGGGTAAAATCATCAATAACAGTGTCTACTTCAATAAGACCGAGAAACTAACCGAGAAAACCTATAATTGAAACTCCAATAATTATTAAAACTACTCCCATCCATTTATAAATATTCACATCTTCTTTAAGAATATATTTTGCAAAGACCATACCCCACATATAGGACATAGCAGAAAGAGAATATATAACAGAAATCTCTCCATGTGGTAAAAGCATAATATAAAAAACTGCTCCCACAAAAAAAGTAGTAACAGCAATATAAAGATATTTATTTTTAAACAGTCCCTCGAAAGAAAGAGAGAGATTCTTTGAAGCAAGTTTATTAAAAAGCTGTCCCGTAGCATTAACAAGGGCAACTAAAATCATTGCCAGAATTATCCATAGAGGTGTTTTCATTCAAGTTTTTCCTTTCCTGCTTCACTTAATTTCTGTCCAAAGCCTGTAAGAGCTATACCGCTCACTATAATTAAAACACCTGTTACTTTAAAAAAAGTAATATGTTCACCTAAAAAAAATCTGCTGAACAGAATATTCCATATAAAGCTTGTAGCAAAAATCGGATAAAGGAGAGACATGTCTCCACCTTTAAAACCTCTGGCAAGAATAAGCAGAGTGAGCATAAAAAGAAAAAAACCACATCCTATTACAATAAGGTGAAATAGGTCACTGGAAGTATTAAAGATATTTTTAATTATTCCCAATCCTGCCTGTTGAAACTCTGACTTAAGTCCGGCAGGTTTAAAAGCAGAACCTATTTTAAGAACAATCTGTGCCGCAGCAGTAGCCAATGCTGCTGTAAGAATTAATATTATGGAAGAAGTTTTTGTTTTCATAATTAATTTCGTGACGGATGACGCGTGACGCGTAATACCTTAATATATTACTAATATTATATACCGTTCAATGATCTCAGACCACTGGTAACTGATCACTGGTAACTGATCACTGATCACTGATCACTGTTCCCGATTATACCACTATAAAACAAATAGGTAAATAAATTTTGCAAAATTTTCTCACTTGTTAACAAAATTTTAATATAATGTTAACAAAAAGTATCTTTCTTTTATCGGTAATTAATTATATAATTAAATAGAAGACTTATATCTTAATAAAGGGTGTGATAGAATGGATAGAATATCTCAAATACAAAGCCGCATAAAAGACATAGAGAGTCAGTTCAATCCACAGCAAAAGCAGGAAGGACCTTCATTTCAGGATATGCTCTCACAGGCACAGACTTCCATGAGGGTCAATAATACAGGAGGTCCACAGTCAGTATACGGACAGATAATGTCACCTGGAATGCCCGGCACATCAGGATTTGTAAATCCATGCCCCGGAGGAAAGCTTTCTCCCTATAAAGGTGATGACGGTCTTGATATTCATGCACCGAGAGGTACTCCTGTTTCTGCTGCAAAAGACGGTGTAGTAGTATATAATGATCCGAGCGGACATACAAGTGCCTGGGAAGGGCCGGGAAATGATACAGGAGCTATAAGAATAAGACATGCCGATGGAACAGAAGCCTGGTACGCCCATTTATCCGGCAGAGATGAGAGTTTAAAACCGGGTATGACTGTAAAAGCAGGACAGGTCATAGGTAAAGTCGGAACTGCCAATAATGTTCCCCATCTCCATATGAGTATATTCTATTCAAGCGGCGGAGATGAAGGTGGATTTATGGATCCCTTTGAACTGTCAAAAGCAGTAGAACAGGGTGGACTCGGTAATTTTGCATCCACACAGCAGATGCCTTCTGCAATGCCTCCCTATAATCCTGTATTGGGAATGAATCAAATGTTTCCAGGAGTAAGTCAGCCATCTCCATTCAATCAGCCGGGAAGCGGATTGAATATGAACAGTATTATGAATATGAATATGAATACGTCTCTCGGAGCTATGGATGCCGAAGAACAAGATAAATCTTAATTGAAAGTTATTATAAAATTAAAAAGGCAGGAAAAAATCTTAAAAAGACTCTTGCCTTTTTAATTTTAACATGTTATAATACCTTTCATTAAAATTGTTATTCCTCGATAGCTCAATTGGCAGAGCGAGCGGCTGTTAACCGCTAGGTTGTTGGTTCGAGTCCAACTCGGGGAGTTATTTATTTTTATGAAGAAAAAAATAGCAAAAACCCTTACAGGGGATCTCATTTTTATAATAATACTTATTTTTTGCCTCAGCAGAATTCAGTTTATAATGAAAAATTCACCTCCTCTTGCCATGGCAATTCCTGTTATATGGTTCCTTTTTGGTGCTAAATTTATACTCAGAAAAGACATGTACGGAGATCTTATAAAGGAACATATACTCTTCAGGTGGGCTATATTATGTATTGTTATGGGAGTGCTATCCCTGTTATTCATAGCAGGGTCTTTTATATATCAACAGTGAGTGACGAATAGAAATAAAAAATCTATCAACCAGTCAGGATTTTTACACAAAATTATAATTTTACTTGAAATTTTCCAGATTTTATATTAAAATTGATTGAGATAGATTATTAATTAATAAATCAGGTGATAGGTATGAAGATACAGGAATATATGGATATGATAAATGACTGGAATTCTGATATTCCTATGAATATGTCCATACTTATTACCAAAGCTCTAAGAAAATTCCTCACCAGCTATTCAAAATACAATGAAGATTCCGATTTTAACCGGGATATACTGGCAAAACTCAAAGAAATTATTGTCAGAGATAACGGTAAAGCAGAATGGGAAGAAGCATGTATATACATAGATAGCTTTATCGGAACTTTAAAGGATTAATTTTTTTATTCTAAAAAACCTTTCTTCATGTTTCCATTCCATAATGTGCCATCAAAAAAATTAAAAACTCTTTGATGTCGAATTTACAAATTTTTCATATCCATCACTTTTGCTATTATGGAGTGTCGAGAAATAACCCCATCATATTTACAGTCTATATCGTGACGCGTAACGCGTAACGCGTTACGCGAGGATGATAACCGTTCTAACAATTTGCCAGGGTTATTTTCTTACAGTCTCTTAGGTGATAGGCTTCTCAGCTACCAGAGCATGAAGGTTTAAGAGTGAAAGAAGCCAGGCAAGAGTGGACTCTGCCCCCTGATTTCTATTGGGGCCGTCTGCTGTGAGTCCGTCACTGCATCCCCCTGTCTGGTAATCATAAAGAGGAACATTCAGATCATTCCGGCCCAAAAACCAATCAAAACAGAGATGAGCCTTCTGTATCCATTTTTTATCTCCTGTGACGTGATAGGCATCCAGACAGGCGTCTATCATACTCTGAGCCTCTATGGGCTGCTGATCGAATCTGGCTCTCTGCCCATCTCTTGAAAACCATCCATGGTTTCCAACAGGAACAAAATGTCCCCTCCTATCTGTCTGAATATTCATAAGCCATTCCAGAGAGTTTAAACCAGTTGAGATCATATCCTCTCTCTGGAGCCAATGCCCCGCATGAATCAGGGCATGAGGTATTTTTCCATTGTCATAGGTAAGGCTATTCTCTATCCATGGCCAATCTTCTGAGGCATTGGAATGGTATAGAGATAAGAGTTGATTAACCAGTGTCATCTGCACCCTCTTTACCTCACTGTCCCCGCCAAACCGTTTAAGATAGGCATTAATCCCTATGAGGCCGAAAGCCCAGGCTCTCGGGGATTGGAATTCAGTAATTACAGGCAGGGCCCTTTCAAAAATATACTGGGCAGATTCCGTAAGGTTTTCCGACCTGGAGAAAGCCAGGACTGTGCCAATGCCCCAGAGTGCACGGCCATGGCAGTCTTCTGAACCCATTTCGTCAAGCCAGGATCGGTCATAAGATAAAAAGTTATGAAAACGCCCATTCTTCTCATTGAAGGCATGATGCAGAAATCCCAGATACCTGCAGGTCAACTCCATCAATTGACCATCCCATTCAATGACAAAATCCTGGGCTAAAATAGCCACTATTAAAGCCCGGGCAATGTCGTCTGTAGAGTATCCAAAACTACGATCCGGTATAATAAACTTGGCATGCTGAATAATCCCCACATCATCCGTTAATATTTTAAAATGAGCCAGTTTCACCTGAGGAAGGTCCAGTGAAATTACATCGATGGTTTTGTTATAAACATTTGGTACCGGTCGGTGCTCTCTTTCATTCTTTACCTCCAGAAAAACTTCCACATAACGATTGGCAACCTCTTTCCAGATCATGTTACGGCAAAACGTATATGCCTTTTTACGCATAACATGCCTTTCGTTTTCGTTATCCAGAAGATCTATTACCTGGTCAGCTATGGCTTCCGAGTTTTTGAAGGGGACAATCCTGCCTCTTCCATCAGCCAGCATCTCCTCGGCATACCAGTAGGGTGTGGAAATAATGGCTTTACCTGAACCGAGGGCATAAGCCAGAGTTCCTGAAACTGCCTGTTCACGTTTGAGATATGGTGTCACATAGATATCTGCCGCACCCAGAAATTCACACAGTTCTTTGAAATCAACGAAGCGGTTGTGAAAGATGAGATGGTTTTCCACACCCAGTTCCCTTGCCCTCTGTTGAAGAGAATAACGGTAGGATTCTCCATATGCTTTTTTCACATGGGGATGGGTCGCCCCAAGAATGATATAGACCACATCCTTATACTTTTGAACAATTTTCGGCAGAGCATCTATCACATATTCCAGACCTTTATCCATGGAAAGCAAACCAAAAGTCAGAATGACCTTGCGTCCTTCCACATCAAATTGGTCCTTATAAAAGTTCGGATCTATAAAAGAGACATCAGGTATTCCATGAGGTATGAAAAGAATTTTTTCCTCTGGCAGATCATAAACGTCGTGAAGAATTTTTATGGCCCTGTTGTTCAGAACTACCATCCGATCCGATGCCCGGCAGATACGCTGAATGGTAATTTTTTGATGTTCATCCGGTTCTTTAAGTACTGTGTGTAAAGTAGTCACCACAGGCATACGTAGCTTTTGAATGAGTTCCAGGATATGCCTGCCGTTTTTACCGCCGAATATACCGAATTCATGCTGCAAAGAAACGATTTCTACTTGATTCATATTCAAAAAGTCTGCCGCCAGCCTGTAATCCTCCGGATTCTTATAGTTTAACTCGAAACGAACCTGAGGAGGGTAGGAATAAGTATCTATTTCATCGTTCATCACCACCGCACGGCATTCTATTTCCGGCGCTTCCCCCTCAATGCTTTCCAGTAGATCGGTGGTGAAAGTCGCTATGCCGCATCGACGAGGCAAATAATTACCAATGAATGCAACTGAATTTGGATTCAACTGAGACAAACTTTTTTCCTTCATTACTAAAAACCTCCAAGAATAACGTGAATTACGAAATATAAAAATAAATTCTTTCCATTTATCTTATTTTTTGAACAGGCCATCAGAGAGATCTGACATGTCTGAATCTAAACAATTGTATATATGCAAAATACCTGCCATAAGGTTTATATATTGAGTAAAAAGGTTATAGAATAAGGAGAAAAAAAATATTTTACAAAATAAACTTTAATAAAAAAACCTGGTATATATAAAAAAGTGGGGAAATCTATTAAAAAAGTGTGGCATTACATATTTCCGAGTCCATTTAAAACCTGTGGCTGATACAGCCATAAATGATGAAATCACCTGTCAATTTAAAATGCAATTTTACTGACGTGAGATGTGAAACGTGAAATGTGAAAGGAAAGAAAGCCTTATTTCATCTGGCTTATGATATTTCAAAATATGAATTGCCCATGGTCAGATCAGTAATTATTATAAGTTTTCAAAAGTAAGTGGCAAATATACAAATTATATGTTAAGATACTATTCACGTTAATACTAAGAGACTGTAAGAAAATAACCCTGGCAAATTATTAGAACGGTTATCATCCTCGCGTCACGCGTTACGCGTTACGCGTCACGATATAGACTGTAAATATGATGAGGTTATTTCTCGACAACCCCTAAGTACAGCAACAGGTAAAAGAGTATCCATAAAAAATTTCTGTCTGGCAGGATCTGGAGAAGAAAAATGGAGATGTAATATAGAATTAAAAATTAAGTAAGGGCTAATTTGTTGTCTGTAAAACAACTTATATAAAGCACATGATTTTTCTTCGTAAGAGCCTGCCAGGCAGAAGCTGATAAAATGGTTACTAACTTATCTGGCGCGGTACTAAGGAAAGTTAGTATCAGGGCTTCTGATGAGCTTACAGAAGCAACATTAAACGGGAAAAAAACTGTAAAGGTGTATAAAAAAAATGATTAAAAGATTAAAACAGGAAACTTTAATAAAACCGGAAGATATAAAACCTTCCAATAAGGGATTTAAAGTTATTGGAGTACTTAATCCCGGATCTATAAGAGTAGGAGATGAAATCTATCTTCTGGCAAGAGTGGTGGAAGGTCCGACAATTGAACGAAAAGGATATTTCTTTTCTCCAAAGTATATTTTAAAAGATAAAGAAAAAAGACTTGAAATAGAATCTTTTCCGGTAAGTTCTTCTCATAATGGAGATGTGAGGGAATACCTTGATGAAAGAGGTTTTATGAGACTTCCCTTTATATCTCACCTGAGACTTGTAAAATTAGATTCTTCCGGTTTTAAAGTCTTATGGATTGACGAAAATCCTACATTTTATCCGGAAGAAATCTATGAGGAATTTGGGGTGGAAGATCCCCGTATAACCTTTATTGACGGCATCTATTATTTCACCTATGTAGCAGTATCAAAAGATATGGGAGTAGCTACAGCTCTCGCATCAACTTCAGATTTTAAGACATTTAAAAGACATGGCATAATCTTCTGTCAGGAAAATAAAGATGTAGTAATATTACCGGAAAAGATTAACGGCCGTTATTGTGCTTTCCATCGCCCTGTATCAGAGCATAAACTCTCACCGCCAAATATTCAGATAGCCTTTTCGCCTGACCTTATCCACTGGGGTGAACATAAGATATTAATGGGAACGAGATCGGGGAAATGGGATTCAGACAGAATGGGAGCAGGAACAGTTCCATTGAAAACAAAAAAAGGGTGGCTTGAAATTTATCATGGTGTCAGACTCGAAGAAAAAAATAATCCTGTAGGCATCTATCGTTCAGGAGCAGCACTTTTTGACCTGACTGATCCGTCAAAAATTATCGGTCGTTCAGAAAAACCTCTGTTATCTCCGGAAGAATCATCAGAAGCCATGGGATTTGTCAAAAATGTAATATTCCCTACAGGAGCGGTAACAGATAAATCCGGGAAAAATATTATTGTCCATAGCGGCGGAGCAGATACAGTGGTTAATGCAACATTATTATCTCTTGAAAGTATATTTAATGAACTGGAAAATTACTGACGTGAAACGTGAAATGTGAAAGGAAAGAAAGCCTTATTTCATATGGCTTATGACATTTCAAAATATGAATTGCCCATGCTCAGATCAGTAAGTAAGCATTCAGCAGTCAATAAAATAGTGAAGAGTGAAGAGTGAAGGGATTATTACTTACCCTTCACTCTTCACTGTGCTGAAGGCTTACAAAATTAAAACTCAAGATCAAAAATAACAGGTAAACCTGTTACTTTTGACTTTCTTGCAAGTTCATATGCCTCATTATATTGTCCTGCCACTACATCCCAGGAAACAACATCCTCAAGATATAATTTTAATTTATCACTGAGGTTTTTTCTCAAATCCTCATCACAGGCAAGGCGAATTACTTCTTCTTTCATGGTGTGTTTTGTAGTAAAGAGTAATCCTCCTCCGCTTTCAAGGGTCTGGGTAGTTAATCCTTCCATAGGGGCAGTTGTAATATAAGGTTTATTCAGAGAAATTATACGAGCCAGGGTGCCTGACTGGGTTTCATCTGTAGATGGCAATATGATGAAATCACATATAGCCATCATCTTATAATATATATCTCCTCTGGGTATGAACTCGTAATAATGGGCAATTCCAAGACGTTGAAGATCACATGCTTTGGATTTCCATCTTTCATAATCTTCTTTATGATTCGGATCACGCATATTTCCTGCTACAAGTAGGTCCCATTCCTGGCCGCATAGTGTTTTTATTTCCTTATGTATGTCTTCCCACATAGAAAGTAAAATATCCCATCTTTTATTGGACTGAATCCATCCAATCATTCCTACTAAATGGTCAGACAGGCCAATTTTATCAAGACCAAGCTCTTCTCTTAACTGTGGAATCTGATGAATATCCCATTTTTTATCAGAACGGGCCCCATGAGGAACTACCATAATATTTCTTGGTGTTCCCCAGCCAAGGCTGGAAAAATTCCAGTTTAAACGCCATTTCTGGTAGTGGCATTTAAATAACATGACATCACATCTCTGACAGAGGCGGTATATGAAGTTAGCTTCCGTATCCCTCAAACGGCCGTGAATAGTATGAGGTTCCACAACAATCGGATAATCTTCTATAGCGTCAAGTAAAGCCAGAAAACCTTCATTATTGTCTCCCATTCCTCTCTTATCACGATACTCATAAAGGCCGTATTCATGTTCTACATGGACGACACTGGGATTTAAATTCTTTACTTTCTCGGCTACAGGTTTCCACCAGCTGTGATGGCTCAGGTCTATTATCGGGAAAACTCCTTCTCCCCTTCCATCTGTATGGCTGATTACAAGGACTTCTTTATCAGGGTTTGCCTTTTGTATAAATTCCCTGGCCTCTTCTGCAAAGGTAGCTATTCCACAAAAACGTGGAGGATAAGAACTGATTATAACAATAGGGTTTTTATCAGACATATTAAAATCACTTCCTTTCTAAAACTGTTTTTATTAAATCCGGTATAATTTTTTGCAGTCCTCTTTCCAGATTCTCCATGGCCAGATCTTCACTACTGGCTGTTACATAATTTCTGAACTCAGGTGCATTGCCGGAAGGCCTTAAATGTGATACGTCACCACAGGAAAAATCTATTTTTATTCCATCCAGTATATTTATTGATTTTATAACCATAGAATAAAGTGTTTCAAGTTTTTCTTTAGTCCTGTTCCACTCTTTTAAATCATCAGAACAGAGGAAATCGGGACTCTTCTTTTCAAAGCTATTGCCTGAAAGTTTAAATATTATTTTATTCTCAAAGTCAAAAGAAATAACTGCTTTGTCCTTTAATAAAGGAGAATATTCTTCTATTATTCTCTTCATAAGGCCAATAGCTTCATCCTTATCCAGACCATAGGAAGAAAAGTCATCGAAAACTCCTGCCATATTATAACGGGGAGCAAGTTTATCTTTAATAAGTTCTGATATGGACTTTTTTTCCTCTAAAGCCATAATAATCGTTATAAGTAATGGTAATACAGCATCTCTTGTAGGAAGTTTTTTTAATATCTTTCCATGAGGAATATAAAATTCACTCCCTGTAAGAAATCCTCCATTGGCTTCCCAGCATAAAACCTTTGCTTTTTCATTTTTTAAAAGCTCATCATTCATTGCCCTGATAACATATGGAGAACCTATTTTTGTTTGAACTACTTTTATCCCGTTATGTTCCAGTAAACTGAAAACACCATCATTGGTACTTACCGGAAGGGCAGCGAAATCAGGGCGTAAGAATAATGATACGAGGGCTCCAAGTTTATCCCCTGGGAGAAATTTTCCATTTTCATCGGCTAAAATCGGTCTGTCTGCATCTCCATCGGTTGAAATAATTGCAAATGGTTTATGGCACATAGCGAGATCCTGCAAAATTCTCTTTGTATCTTCTGATATTTTTTCCGTATCGACAGGTATAAATTTTTCACTTTTTTTTACTGCTATTATATCTCCGCCGAGTTCTTTAAATATCTTTTCTATAACATTTAAACCAACAGAGGAATGCTGGTAAAAAACTATTTTTTTACCTGATAAAATACCTTCAGGGAAAGCATTTACATATCTCTGTATATATTCTTTTTCCACCTGTTCCTGTTTATCTGTAAGATTGTATGACTGTATTAATTTAAACATACCTTTTTCATCGAATAAAGTTTCTTCCCAGTTTTTATCATATTCTTCATTTCTTGCAATGGCAATATTTTTAAGTATGTCACCTTCGTCTTCTTTAAGGACTTCGCCGGAGGGTTTATTAAATTTTATTCCGTTTCTGTCTGCAGGAATATGGCTTCCTGTTATCATAATACTGGCCTTTTTATGCAAAAAACCATGATATGCAAGTGCCGGTGAAGGAATAAATCCGCACAACTCGGCTTCACATCCATTATCGACAATAGCTTTTATAACTGCCATCATAATAAGAGGAGTGCTCTGTCTTAAATCTCCTCCTACAGATACGGATGAACCATATATAATATATCCTTTGTTTAAAAGGTATTTAAGAAATCCTCCTGTATTTATATAGACTTCCATATCTGTCATATTATCTACTGTGTCTCTAAGACCGCTTGTGCCAAATTTTAAAGATTTACAATTCATAAAAAAACTTTTACGATCTTTTTTTCTGCAGGACAATTTTAAAATCACCTCATTTTTCATTTTCTTTATATAGTCTGCACTGATACCTGACATATGCGAGAATACTTCTTCATAAGTATATTTATTATCATATAACAATTTTCTCCAGTCTTCTGTACCATCCCTTTTAATATGGGTTTTCATAGAAAACTGTCCCAGGTCAGGATGGAAAATATCAGATAAAATATTACCTTCCTGAAGATCTACTGCTTCCTGAATAACATTATAGCACAGAGACCCATAAGCATTTAGCTTATAAATTACACTTCCAATAATTACAGATTTTTTTGCATTTACCTCTTTAAGATTACTATCTATAATAACACAGTCCTCTATAAATCCTTTCGAAATAGTAGAACCAAGAATAATAGAATCTTTTACTTTCAGAGTATCATAAACTTTTAGATCTTTTATCCACTCATTTTCTTTTATAGAAAAAAATATCCTTGAAGCTTCGCCGTCAATGGAATCTTCTGTTAAAATATTAATATTCCTGAGATAAAACCTATTCTGTCCATAATCCCACCATAGAGAATTTTGTCCCACATCGGTAAAACCAATCATTCTAATTAATCCTGATTTTGTAAAATCATCACTGTTAATAAAAGATTTCCATAAAGATTGCATAAAATCCCATTGTAAGGCAGATTTTTCTCTATCTGTAATTCCTTTTCTGGAACATAATTCTATATATTCTTCTTTATCAGATGTAAGAGGCTGCCACCAGTCTATATCAGTATTAAGACTTCCTGTTCTGTTAAGAAGTGCCTTTTTTATTTCATCTTTCTTAAACATAAAATGTAAAAAAGAAAGAGATATAGTGAAAGAACCTATACTTTTATATATTTTATCATCTTTTCCAGGTAAAAGCCTGAGAATTTCTTCAAGAGAAAGTTTTTCTCTTTGAGAACAATCTCCATTTTCAGAAGGGATCAGTATACCGTAAGAAGAAATATCTTTATCAACAGGGACAGATTGTCCAAATATTTCCACATGATGGGATGGTTTCTTTGTAATATCTTCTTCATTTATAATTACCTGGTCACCCCAGAATATACAGAGCCTGTTTTCTCTGTGAGATGCATAAATACTCGTCTGTCTTATAACTGACTCCAGTATGGTAATTGGCTCAATTAAATCATTTATAGCAATAATTCCAGGAAGTTTTATATTTGGTTTTGAATTTCCTTCAGAAAGTGTAAGAGGCGCAGTGCGAGTTCCTTTACCTGCCGTATGATACATAAAAACACTTTTTCCATAACAGAAATCCATAAATTTTTCAATAAGGTAATCAATATTATCTTCATCCAACTGTCCGGTAATGTCCAGATATCCTTTATCCAGAGCCTTCTTCGAAGCCTGAAGAAATCCATTAAGGGTACCAAGACCGTTACCTGCTACTCCAGACCAGTTAGATTCTGTTACTGATAGAACAATTGCACTTTTCTTAATTATTTGTCCCGAACCATTTATTCCATTTTTACCTGTCAGGCGTTCCTGCCAGAATGCAGCCTGATATTCTGTGGAACTTACTATAATGACTATATCAGGCCCAATACCATTGGCAGCAGAAAGAGACATTTTCCTTGCAGAAATAAAAATTTTTTCTTTCACTTTACAATCAAAATCCTGGTTCATAAAAATCACCATCCACTATAGTGTTCATGTTAAGATATTATTTTTTTAAATTACTCAGGGGCTGTAGAGAAATAACGCCATCATAGTCTATATCGTGACGCGTAACGCGTTACGCGTGACACGAGGATAATAACCGTTCTAACAATTTGCCAGGGTTATTTTCTTACAGTCTCTTAGCAACACAAAAATTCTTACGTAATATTATATCATTATATAACATAAAAGGAAGCTGTTGAATTTTTATTATGAAGGAATAAATTATCGTGCCCCG